>SXGT01234104.1_pt1 | contig 168512 bp, 159 predicted proteins | sample 3176221 | NCBI WGS metagenome assembly SXGT01 (sample SAMN11356862, study PRJNA531348) | freshwater metagenome | isolation source: freshwater sample F1-120 | place: China: Fuxian Lake, Yuxi | collected 2017-12-25 | reverse complement strand
CTCGTCCTTACCAAGGACGTGCTCTACCACTGAGCCACATGGGCGGGACGTTTGGAGCGGGAAACGGGGGTCGAACCCGCGACGTTCAGCTTGGAAGGCTGATGCTCTACCAACTGAGCTATTCCCGCGTTCGCTCGCGCGATGTTCGGAATGGGGAGAGCTGGATTCGAACCAACGTAGGCGGATGCCGGCGGGTTTACAGCCCGCTCCCTTTGGCCACTCGGGCATCTCCCCAGGGAAAAATACGATAGTCGAAAGGAGCGATGCTGGTGATGGGACTCGAACCCGCAACCTGCTGATTACAACTCAGCTGCTCTGCCCGTTGAGCTACACCAGCGCTGCGTCGACAACGACGGAGCGGCCGCGTTCTAAGCCCAGGCCGGGAGGCAGTCAAGCCCAGGCCCGCCGCCTTGCCCCTGTCGCGATCGGGGTCTACGGACGCCTTGGAGGGACGTACCGTGGACCCCTACGCCGTGCTTGGCGTCCCCAAGGACGCATCCACCGACGCCATCCGCAAGGCCTTCAAGAAGGCTGCACGTAAGTGGCACCCCGATCTGAACAAGGCGCCAGAAGCCGAGGGACGCTTCAAAGAGATTCAGGCCGCCCACGAGATCCTCACGAACCCCGAGAAGCGCCAGGCCTTCGACAGGTATGGCGAAGCGGCCTTTCGGGACGGCGGCCCCCAGGCGGGCGCCGGAGGCATGGACGGCGTCGATCTTTCTGACCTGTTCGGGAGCTTTTTCCGGGGCGGCTTCGGTGGGGGCGTTGGCGGCCGACGCCCAACCCGCAAGCCTCCCGATCAGGAGGCCGAAGTCACCGTTTCACTGATCGAGGCCGTTCGGGGGGGTCGCAAAGAAGTCTCGCTCCGCCGTCCCGACGGCAGCGTCGCCAACGTGTCGTTCACCCTCCCCGCGGGAGCGTCCGACGGGGGCCGGGTCCGGATCAAGGGCCAAGGACAGGCCGGCCAGCCCCCCGGCGACCTCGTCCTCACGCTTCGCCTGGCAGCCCATCCCTGGATCCGCCGAATGGGGGACGACCTCGAGGCCGACCTGCCGCTGACGCTAGGCGAAGCGCTGCGGGGGACAACCGTCCAAGTACCGACTCCGTCGGGCGAAGTGCGCGTCACGGTACCCGCCGGCTGCCGAGCGGGCGCCAAGATGCGCCTCAAGGGCCGCGGCGTCCCCCGGGTGGGAAGCCCTGGAGACTTCTACTTGATCGTCCGCATCGCCGTCCCCGACAAGGTGGACGATGCCGTGCTGGCCGCCGCGGCGGTGATCGATCGCGCAACGAGCGACATCCGGGCAGGCCTCCGCCTCGACCCGTGATCCCGCTCACGAAGCTGGGACCGTCCACCGCATCACGGATCGACCACAACCAAACGCGTCGCCGGACTTGAGCCGCGCCACCGCGACGCGGCGACCGTTGTGGTAGGTCCCGTTCGTCGATCCGAGATCGCGAAGGAAGATCATCTCGCGACCGAACACCTCGACGATCGCGTGGTGGCGGCTGACCTCGCCGTCCGAAAGCGGCACCTCGCCCGTACGTCGCCCGATCGTCGCGCTGCCGCGAACGAGGCGAAACACCTTGCCGGCGTCGGGCCCAGCCACGACCTCCACACAGGGCTGCAAGCCGGGCGGCAACCGCAGCTCCTGCTTGATGACGTCGAGTTCCTCTTGGCGACTCGTTCGCGTGTCCACCAACTCCTGGTCGAGGAGCCATGCGACGGCGTCGACCTCCTCACGAGCGCGGGTGGCCTCCGCTTCTGCGTTTTGGCTGGGCGCGTCGCCAACGAAGAGGATCATCCGCGTCGAGCCAATCTGAATCTCGGCGCCAGGCCGCAGCGTGGCCTCGCGTACGATGCGGCCATCGACCTGCGTCCCGTTCGTCGAACCCAAGTCTTGAACGGTGACGTTGCCATCGCGGTGGGTGATCCGGCAATGGGCGCCGCTCACGAGGGGGTCGTCGAGCAACACGTCGCCACGACGCCGACCTACGACCAAAGCCTTGCCGCTTTCGAGCAACAAGTTGGTGCCGCGCCGAGGCCCACCGACCACCTGAAGGAAGACCGTCACCCCACGCTCCGAGCGCCATTCGTGGGGCGGCGGCCCGCCCACCACTGGTGGTACCGGCCAGGCAGCGTACGTCCCAGAGAGGCGCCAAGCAACAGCCCCGCTTCGCCAAGTCGGTCCAAATCGACGCCCGTTTCCGCGCCCAGGCCCTCGAAGAGGTGCACCAAATCCTGGGTACAGGCGTTGCCAGCAGCCCCCGGCGCATAAGGGCAACCGCCAACGCCCGCGACAGCACCATCAAAGGAACGGATCCCGACCTGCCACGCGGCGAGCGCGTTCACCAGAGCCATGCCAAGGGTGTCGTGAAGGTGCATCGCCACAGACTCCGGCGGGATCCCTGCGGCTTCCAGGCGCCGAACGAGGTCGACCACCCCAGGTGGCGTCGCGACCCCAACCGTGTCGCCGAGCGCGATCTCGTCGGCGCCGGCCGCCGTCAAAGCAAGGGCCAAGTCGACGACGCGGGAAGGGTCAACGGCGCCTTCGTAGGGGCAGCCGAACGCGGTGGAAATGTACGCGCGCGTCCGCAGCCCTTCGGCTTTGGCGTCCGACAGAATCCGGCCAAGCGCCGACAACGACTCGCGCACGGTGGAGTTGATGTTGCGTTGGTTGTGCGTCTCACTGGCAGACAACACCGTCGACACGCACCGGATCCCCGCGGCGTGCGCTCGTTCAAAGCCGCGCGTATTCGGGACCAGCGCCCAGAAGCGCACGTCCGACGACTCCGGCAGGGCGGCGAGCACATCGGCGGCATCCGCGAGTTGGGGAATGCGGTCCGCCCGAACGAAGGAGGTCACTTCGACGTCGCGGAGGCCCGAGGCCACGAGCGCCTGGATCAGCCGCACCTTCTCCCGGGTCGGGACGACGGCGGCCTCGTTCTGCAGCCCGTCGCGTGGGCTCACCTCGAACAGGCGGACGTCCAACCGGCCTCCCTCGGACGGATAACGTACCCACCGCTGAAGTTCAGAACCATCCTGCCGTCGAAATGCGCGTCCTCGTGCAACGGAGCCCCCATGTGGATTGCGTTTCTTGGCCTTTCAGCGCTCGCCGCCGAGCCCCAAGGTCGCACGCTGGCCAGTGGTCCGACCACCGCCTTTGAGATGACGTACCAGGATGGTGCCGGGAAGCGGCACAAAGTGTCCTTCGCCCTTTCGTCCGACGCCATCCGCGCCGATCTCGCCCGCGGTCATGCCATTCCGCTCGACGACGCGTACAAGGCCGTCGCCAGGGACTTGCGGACGTGGGCCGAGGGCCAGAAGGGTCCCGAGCTCACCATTCAAGTGACGGACCAGGGCCTCCAGCTTGGGGCCACGGGCCGGGACAAAGGCCGCGTCAAGGCATTCCTCGAGAAGGCCGAGGTGGAGCGGGACGCTGCCCTCGAGCGCTGGCTCAAGGCCCGTGACCTCATCCGAATCCGTGAAGGGGAGGTCGCGTACGACTACGCGGCCATCGCCGCGGAGGATGCCGTCCACGTCAAGGCGATCGTCGAGGCCCTCGATCGACCCGATGACACCGAAGCCTCCTTCACAGCCCGCGCGCTCGCCTTCGTCCAGTCCATTCCCTACGAGGCCGAGCTCAAGCGGGGCGGCGACGCCGGCTTCCGCCGACCGTTGGCCCTCCTTTCCCGCAATCGGGGCGACTGCGACGGCAAGACCGTCCTGTTCTTGGCCCTCCTGGAGGCGCGCTACCCCAACCTTGGCAAAGCCGCCGTCACCGTCCCCGGCCACGCGTTCGCCGCCGTCCAACTCCGGGTCGATCGCGGGGATGCAAGCCTCCCGATCAACGGGCAGGAGTGGCTCGCGATGGAGCCGGTCGGGCCGGCGATCGAACCGCCTGGCGTCTGGTCGAAGGTGAGCAAGAAGCACCGCAAACGCGCCGACGTGCTCGTCGTCCGCTAAGCGGCGCCCTTTCCCTTTCGGACAGACTTGGCTAGCCGCGCACCCCATGTTGGCGCTCGCCGCAACGCTGTTCGTCATCGCCGCTTCGCCCCGCATCGAGGCGTGGATTGGCGACCGCGTCGCGGGAAGTACCGACGCGATCCGGTGGATTGTCGCCATCCTCGTTGCGATCGACCTTGGGAGCGACTTGACCAACGCGACGCAAATCGCCTGCGCAGCGGTCGGAGTGGCGGCCGGCGTCGCCATCCACCGCATCGAGGATCGGCTCGCGTTGATCGGCTGGGTCGCGGCCGCGGTGGCGGTGGGCCTCCACGGCGTAGGGGACGGCCTGGCGCTCTCCTCAGGCCGCAACGGAGCTCCCCTTTTGGGCCTCGCGATGGCGATCCACACCCTGCCGGTGTCCATCGCCATGCTGCGCGTCGGTCGGGACGCCTCCGGTTCCCGTAGGGGGCACGCCCTGCTCGCCGCGTGTGCCGTTGGCACTGTGATCGGCTTCGCGGTTGGCGACGTTCTTCCGGCCTCCTACCTCGACCCGGCAATGGCCCTGGCAGCAGGCTGGCTTCTTGGCGCGGTCGCCGCAAAATGACGCGATAGCGGACCGCCGAGGTGCCCGTGGACGCCGAGCTGGCTGCGCGCGTGCGCGCATGGATCGCCGAAGACCCCGACCCCGAGACCCGAGCCGCGGCGTTGGCGCACCTCGAGGCTGGCGATGAGGACTGGCTGAGAGAGGGCTTCGACAGCCGGCTTGCCTTTGGAACCGCAGGCCTGCGGGGCGAAATCGGACCGGGCCCCAACCGGATGAATCGCTGCCTCGTCCGTCAGGTGACCGCCGGGCTCGGAAGCTGGCTCTCCGATCGACCGGGCCCCGTGGTCATCGGCTTCGACGGGCGACGTGGGTCAGCCACATTCGCGCGTGACGCCGCCCAGGTCCTCGCCAGCCATGGTCGGGCGGTCCACCTCTACGACAGGCTCGTCGCCACCCCCGAGTTGGCCTTCGCCGTCGTCGCCCTGGGCGCGGCGGCCGGCATCATGGTCACGGCATCGCACAATCCGCCCCAGGACAACGGGTACAAGGTGTACGACGCGAACGGGGCGCAAGTCCTTCCCCCCCATGACACGTCGATCGCTGCGGCCTCGCTCACGACGCCGACCCCGCCGGAAGGCCCGCTCACCGATCTCGTCCGCGGCGTACCGGCAGCGGTCCGCGAGGCCTGGTTCACGCGCATCCTGGCCACCCGTGTTCGTCCACCCGCGACCGCCCGTCCCTTGCGCGTCGTCTACACGGCGATGCACGGCGTTGGCTACGAGCCGATTCAGGCGCTCTGGGAGCGCGCCGGTCTCCCGCCCGTCATCCCGGTTTCGCTCCAAGTCGAACCGGACGGCGCCTTCCCCACCGTCCGATTCCCGAACCCCGAGGAGCCCGGCGCGCTCGACTTGGCCTTGGCGACGGCCGAACAGACCGAAGCGGACCTCGTCATCGCGAACGACCCCGACGCCGATCGCCTCGCCGTCGTCGTCCGACACCGAGGCCAATACGTCGCGCTCAGCGGCAACGCCGTCGGCATCCTGCTCGCCGACGCCCATCTCGCAGCGGAAGGCACCGACCGACCCAAGATGGTCGCAACGACCATCGTGTCGACAGCCATGCTGGGACCGGTCGCTGAGGCCCACGGCGCCGAACGCGTCGAGACGCTGACGGGCTTCAAGTGGATCGGCAACGCCGCGCTGGCCCACGAAGCGCGTGGCGGCGCCTTCATTCTGGGCTTCGAGGAGGCCCTAGGGTACTCCGTGGGTTCGACGGTCCGCGACAAGGATGGCGTCGGCACCGCGCTGTTCCTCGTCGACCGGGCGACGGCCCTCGCCGCGGACGGGCGCACCCTCGTCGATGCCATGGACGACCTGTACCGCCAACACGGGGTTTTCGTTTCCGTGCCCCGCAGCCTGACGCGCAAAGGCGCCGACGGACTCCGCGAAATCGCCGCACGGATGGACCGCCTTCGATCGTCGGCCCCTCGCGAGTTGGCCGGCACCGCCGTCGCCGCCATCCGTGACATCGGTCGGGGCGAACGCCTGGACCTCGCCTCCGGCGAGCGAACGCCCATCGACTTGCCTTCCTCCAACGTGCTCGCCTTCGACCTCGCAGACGGGAGCCGCGCCCTCGTTCGGCCAAGCGGGACCGAGCCCAAGGTGAAGTTTTACGTCGAGGTGCGCCAACCGGTGGACGGCGGAGACGTCGCGGCGGCCAAGGCGGCCGGAATGTCGCGCGCGGGGCTCATCGCCGACGCCCTGGTGGCGGCGTCCGAGCCCGCCTAGCGCGCACAACGGGCGCCCGACCCCCCATAGGAAAACGTCGGCGGATGCGCTGTCCTCGCCCGTGGATCCGCAGGGCTGCACGATCCCACGCCCCCGCCACGGAGGACGCGCAGGTTGCCGCCCTCTCGCGCGGACCCGTCGACGGGGGCGCCCGCGTAGCTCTCCGCCCACGCGGTTTCGGACGCGCGCGATCGCCCAAACCTCGAACGAGCAGCTCACCCGCCGACCTGCGATCACCCCCTCTGGGCGTGGGATCGCCCGTCCCTTCCACGCCGCAAAGTCCGCAAGCCTGGTCGTGAGCCGTTGCCAGGCGAGCGCCTCGTTCCAACGGGCGAACGTCCCGACAACGTCGTCGCCGGCGTCCAAGGCGGCCACGAGCGCCCGCAATCGTGCGGCACCGCCCTCCCATCCTTGCGCGGCGGCCCGTTCGGCCCCATCGAGGCGCGCGTCGCGGGTCGGCGGGGCCACGGCCGCAAGGCCACCCACCGCAAGCACGTCCAAGGTGCGACCCACGTCGACGAGCCAGCGTGGCGTCATCGGTCGTCCAGGGCTTCGAGCGAGAGGTGGACGCGGCTTCGTCGGCCCCCGCCGCGGATGCGCGTCGGCCGGTCGAAAAGGGCGGTCCACGGCTCGAAGGCCGGGCTGCGCCCCTCCCATCGGACCGCGCCGAACCAACGCTCTGGGCGCCGCGACGCGTCGGACAACCACGCCAGGTTCCGGCCGAGCATCGAGTCCGGGTCCCCGCTCAGCACCGCCAAGTCCCACCCCTGCGCGTCGCGCATGACCCACCGATCGTCGTTGGACGCCAACGAGGCGTCGACGGCAACGAACTGCGGCGGTGGCCCCACAACGGGGTCCAGGGGCGCTGCCGTCAAGGCGTCGATCGCGGGTGCGAACGACGCGGCGTCGACGCCAGTGTAGGCAGCGGCAAGCCCGTCGGCGACGGGGTGGACGGACGCGCCGGAAAGCGTCCCGCGTTCCCCGCTCCGCCGAAGTCCGTCGACGCGCCATGTCCCGTGTGCGAATTCCGACGGCGCCAACGGTCCGAACGAGGGCAGGTGCCACAGGGATCGAGGACCCGCGAGGCCCTCGGCCGGTCGCGTAGCGGCGAATTCAAGGATCTGTCCGTCGCAGGCCATCGCCACGGTGATGCCGACGAATCCGCCATCCCCCATCCAGCCTCGGGCGCCGAGCGCGCGCAGGATCACCTCGCCGCCCTCGACCGCGTAGGCGCGCCGCGCCACACCCGCGACGGCCTCCCACACGTCGCCGTCCACGTCGGCGCGAATCGCGATCTCAGCGCCGGACAGCAAGCAGCCAAGTCGGTGCAGAGAGTGGCTGAAACCCGCGGCCGTGAAGGCCGGATCGCGCGCCATCCAACGCGTGCGCCACCGCCCGAGGGCCTCCACCTCACGGGCCACCCGGAAGAGCCCGCCGACATGGGCGACGAGCTTCAACACCTGCAGCTCCGTCTCCACGCCGTCCCCAAGCCGTTCCAGGCCCAGGTGGGCGTACCTGGCACACGCGCCGCGCAACGTCCCGATCGCGGCAGTCGAGGCCGCGCGCTCCATCGGTCAGAGCGCGACGCGCACGCCGACGTGCCCACCGTAGGTGTCGTCGAGGCCCACGTTCAGCTGCGCGAGTACCCGAATCATCGCCAACGAGACCATCGCGCCACCGAACAGGCGAATGCGACCGGGGGCCGCCGTGCCGTCCGCTTCGACGTTCGCTCCGCCGCTGCCCACTTCCGTGCCGTCGAGGGTCACGGGCCCGTCGACGTCAGCCGACGCCGCGGTCTTGGACGTCAATCCCAGGTCGTAGCCCCCGCCAAGCCAAGCGCGCGCCAGGGATACCTTGAGCGACGTGCTCAACTCCAACGGAACGTTGATGGCGCTCGACGACAGGGCGTACTCGCCGTCCGCTTCCCAAGAAAGCCCGCCGCCGGCGTCGATCGGCAACGGCTGCCCGAGATCGAGCTGGTAGGTGGCACCCTCGATGCCCCCGGTGATCGCGAGCCCACCCCACTGTACCATCGCGTCGCCTTGGCCGAGCCCAAGGCCGCCAATCTGCACGTGTCCGCCGTAGTTGAACATCGTCCCGTTGAACGGCGTGCCGGACGGGAGCGGAGCGTACAGGCCGTTGGCCGACAATCGGAAGTGTCGGAGTGCCCCTTCGCCGCCCGAGAAAGCGCCGAGATTGAGTGCGGCCATCGCGCTGACGGCCGCCGAAAAGCCCCCTTCCGGCAGTTCGCCGTCGCCGTTGACGAAGCCAATGCCGACCCCGCTGACGGCGGTGCCCACCGACCCACCGAAGGTGACGCGCTCAAAGGACTCGGCGTAGTCGACGCCCATACCTTTCGTGGCGATCGCCGACGCGTCCGCCATCCGGTCCAAGTAGGTCTCGATGTCGATGAACCGCAGTGTTTCATTGGCAAGGGCCTCCATGTCAGCTTCGAGCGCTTCGGCATCGAAGGCCCCGGAGGCCGAGGCAATCTCGACATCGACCGACTGAGCCGAACTTGCCGTGGCGAGAATCCAGGCGATCACGAATTCTGCCGATCGTCCAGGTACTGCCGGACCGCGGCGTTCGACTTCCGCAGGTTCGGCTCCAGCAAGCCGACGACGAACTTCTCGATGGCCGGGGCCGCCTGCCGCGCCACAAACGTGGGCACCCCGCGGATGCGTTCGGGGTGGAGGAGGAACTCCCCTGTCATCTGGATCTGGGTGACGTCGCCATCGTCCCTGAACACGTTGATGCCGCGCGCCGTCACCGCGTCCGGAAGCGCGAGCAGCGTGATCTCCCACTCGGTCCGCCAGCGGCCCGCATCCCACGTCGCGCGATCCAGCCAGCTGAGCATCTCGGGGCGGATGACGGGGCGAAGCACCGCGGGAACATCGCCACTGGCGCCCGTCCATCGATTGAGCAGCCGGACGACGTCTCCCTCCTCGTGCCTCTCCTCGACCACGACATCGGCGACGTTGGGCATGTACGCCTTGAGTTCGAGAAGGGCGTCGCGGTGCGTCTGGAACACGAGCGGACGGGGGTAAGGGATCTCATCGGTCAACGTGAACTTCACAGGCCGCTCCTGCCCCTCGCCTTATCCCAAACAACCCTTGCGAGGCGCGCACCGCCGCCGTAGGGGGCCACCCCATGCCCTCTCCCGAGGAATCCCGCGTCCTGCGCGAAGTGGCCCGCACGTGGCTGCCGCGGGATGGCGCCATCGCCGTCGATGCCGTCGACGCTCGCGTCGACGTGGCGCTTGACGCCTGGATCGACGGGCTCCCGATCGCCCAGCGGACCGTCGTCTCCGCCGCCCTCCGCGCCGTGGAGAACGGCCACGCGCTCGGCACCGGCCGACCTGGCGTCCGCTTCACCGACGCGCTGCCCGAAGACCGGCGCGCCTGGCTCGACAACCTCCTTCGCGGCCGATTCGGAGCGCCCCTTCGCTGGGTCCGTCGCGCCGCGGTTGCCGCCTGGGTCCATTCGCCCGCGGTCCGTGCCCACATGCCCATCGGAGCGCTGCCATGAGCGTCGACGTCCAGAAGCGCTGGTCCACCGACCAGCTCATCACCGGAATCGAGACGGCCGACTGGCTCAAGCTGCTCAGCAAGAACAGCTGGAAGGTCGACCCGGTCTACTACCACCGAGCCGCGTGGATTTCGGCGTTCTCGATGGCGACCACGGCGGCCGCCCGCTTCGAGGACGCCCGCTACGGACGCGAGCTCGCCTCGATGGAGATCAACCCGGCCCCGCTCTTCTTGCTTGGCCACTGGCGGTCGGGCACCACCCACCTGCACAACCTCTTCGGTCGCATGCCGGGTCACACCTACCCGACGGTCTACCAGGTCGTTTTCCCGACGTGCTTCCTGAGCACGTCCGGCATCGTTCAGCCCATCACGGCGCGCCTGATGGGCGACACCCGTACCTACGACAACGTCAAGCACGGGTGGAACGAGGCTGCGGAGGACGAAATCGCCCTCGCCAAGCTCACCGGCATGTCGCCCTACCTTGGGTTCATGTTCCCCGGGTACGCCCATCGCTACGAGAAATTCCTCGACTTCGAGGAGTGTTCGGAAGCCGAAAAGAAGACGTGGAAAGATGCTTTCCGCTACTTCATCAAGAAGATCATGCTGGCGACGGGCGGCGACCGGGTGGTCGTCAAGAGCTGCACGCATACGGCTCGCATCCGCCTGATCCTCGACATGTTCCCCGACGCCCGATTCGTGCACATCACGCGCAATCCCTACGAGGTGTTCGCGTCGACGATGCACATGCGCGGTCACACGGACTGGGAGAACCACTTCCATGTTCCCGAGGGCGACCCCGAAGAGGCGAGGGCCCGGCAGACGTTGGCGCTCGGCCAGCGCATGTTCGAGCGTGTCGTCGACGACCGCCGACTGATTCCTGAAGGCAACCTCGTCGAAATCAAGTACGAAGACCTCGTCGGGAACGAGATGGCCGTGATGGAACGGCTCTACGCCACCCTTCGTCTGCCTGGCTGGGAGGCGGGCCGCGCTGGGCTCGCCGAGTACACGAGCGGCCTCAAAGGCTACAAGCGCAACCAGTTGCGCCTCGAGAAGGGGCGCATGGCCGACGTCTACGACCAATGGCGCATCATCTTCGATACCTACGGCTACGACCGCAACCAGAAACTGGCCTGACGGAGGTCCCGTGAGCGAATTTCAGCAGAGGATCGAGGAGTACCTCAACTCTTCGGACCACCTCTCGCGCAAGCACATCCACCCTCGCCTGCTCAAGATGTTCGAGCTGGGCGGCATGTCCGTCGCCTTTACCCGCGCCCAGGGCCCGTACCTGTTCGACAAGGACGGCAACAAGTGGCTGGACTTCCTGGCCGGCGGCGGCGTCTACTTCCTTGGGAGAAATCACCCCCAAATTCACCAGGCGCTCATCGACGTCCTCGGCCTCAACCTTCCGAACCTCGCGGTCGTCAACGCTAGCGCGCTTGGCGGCATGTTGGCCGGCAAGCTGCTCGAGCTCGCAGGACCCCACTTCGGGAAGGTCGTGTTCGCGAACGCCGGCAGCGAGTCGACGGAAGTCGCACTGCGCTTCTGCCGCCAGATCACGCGCCGCCGCCGCTTTCTCTACGTCGACGGCGCCTTCCACGGCCGGTCGTACGGCGCGATCAGCGTCTGCGGCTTTGCGCAAATGCGCACGAACATCGAGCCGGCCATGCCCGTGTGTACGCCGGTGCCCGCCAACGACATCGAGGCGCTCCGCCGCGAGCTTAAGTACGGCGACGTCGCTGGCTTCATCTTCGAGCCGGTCCAGGGCATGACGTGCCGCGTCCTGGAACCGGCCTACCTGCGCGAGGCCGAGAACCTGTGCCGTCAACACGGCACCATCATGATCGCCGACGAAGTGCAGACCGGCCTCGGGCGCACCGGCAGTTGGTTTGCGACGGCCGCGATGGGCGTTCGCCCAGGCATCATGACCGTTTCCAAGACCTTGTCCGGTGGCCAGGTGCCCGTCGGCGCCGTGCTCGTGTCCGAAGAGGTGTACGAGCAGGTTTACAGCGGCTTCAGCAGCGGGCTCGTCTACTTCTCCACCTTCGCCGAGAACAACCTCGCGATGGCGGCCGGGCTTGCCACCATCCAGTGCCTCGAGGAGATGGACGCGCCGAACCTCGCTCGCGAAAAGGGGGCGGTCCTCCGCCGCGGTCTCGACGACTTGGCCGCGCGCTACGACATCGTCGACCGCATCGAGGGCAGCGGCCTCATGCAGACGATGTACTTCAAGGACAGCGCGAGCGCGCTCCTCCGTACCCAGCAACAGGCCATGAAGGCCGTAGACTCCAGCGCCTTCGCGGCCGCCGTCCACGTCGACCTGTTCTCGCGCCAACGCATCGTCGCCCAGCTTCCGGGTCCAGGCCTCGATGCCATCAAGGTCCTTCCGCCGCTCATCAGCACGGACGACGACCTCGCGTGGTTCCTCAACGGCCTCGAGGACACCCTGGTCGAGTTGTACGGACGCCGCGGCCCAGTCGTGGCCGTCGGCCAGGGCGTGGTGCAGAACACGGTGGGCAAGGCCCTGGCAGGGCTGCGCGCCGCCCGCGCCGACGCCTGAGATGACGTCCGTGGCTGAATCTCCGGTCGCCCCACCCCGGCCACCGGGCCCAGACTTCACGCTCGCCCAGGGCGCACGGCTGTGGGACGCATCCGGTCGCAGTTGGCTCGACGCGGCCTCGCCCGCCCATTTCCTCGGCCGAAACCACCCCGAGGTCCATCAAGCGCTCGTTGACTTGTTGGCCATGGAGCTGCCGAACCTTTCGGTCGTCAACGCGAGCGCACTTGGAGGCCTGCTCGCGGGACGGCTCATTGCGCGCGCAGGCGGCGGCTTCGGCAAATGCGTCTTCGCGAATTCGGGGTCGGAGACGACCGAAGTCGCGCTGCGCTTCTGTCGCCAGATCACCCGGCGGCGGCGCTTCCTTTACCTGACCGACGCGTACCACGGCCGTTCGACGGGCTCGATCAGCGTCTGTGGCGTGCCTTCGCTGCGTGCCCATTTCGAACCGGCGATGCCGACAACCACGATGATTCCGCCTGACCTGGCGCGGCTGCGGCGCGAGCTGCGGACCGGCGACGTCGCGGGTCTCATCGTCGAGCCCGTGCAAGCGCTGACGGGTCGCGTCATCGACCCGGCCTTCCTGCGCGAGGCCGAAAACCTCTGCGAGGCCGCCGGCACCGTACTCATTGCGGCAGAGGTCCTCACCGGCTTCGGCCGCACCGGCCATTGGTTCGTGTCGGACGCCATCGGCCTTCGCCCGGGCATCCTGACCGTGGGCAAAGCGCTTGGAGGTGGCGACCTGCCCATCGGGGCCGTCCTCGTGCACGAAGCCATCTATGAGCGCGTCTACTCAGGCTTCAGCAGCGGCCTCGTCTACTTTTCGACCTTCGCCGAAAACAACCTCGCGATGGCCGCTGGACTCGTCTCGCTTGACCTCCTCGAGCGCATCGACGCACCAGCCCGCGCCGCGCGACTGGGAGCTCAGCTTCGTGCGGGCCTCGACGCCTTGGCGGCAACGCACGGTGTGACGGTCGCCGGCCTCGGGCTCCACCAGGTCGTCCACGTTCCAGAGCGCGCCAATGCCGTGGCCGAAGCGGCGCAGGAGGCAGGCCTGATCGTCGGGCGGCCGCCCCAGGGTCTCCACGGCTTGCGCCTTGACCTCCCGGTCGTATGCCAAGAGGCCGACGTTGACGCCGCTCTCGAGGCGTTGGCCGCTGCGCTCGCTGGCACACCGACATCGGGCGCACGTCCGGGTCCCCCGACCCGGTCGCTCGGCCTGGCGCCGCCAACGCCGGCTGCCCTTGCGCCCAACCGCAGCGGCGGACCCGTCTTGCTCGACGCCGACGTGCTCGTGGTCGGCGCAAGCGTCGCCGGCCGCGCGGCTGCCGCGGCTGCCTGTGACGCTGGCCGCGAGGTCTGGATTCTCGACGCCGGCCCCCACGGCCCCAAGGGCGCAGAGACGTGGACCACGTCCGAGGGGCTCCCTATCGGTTGGACTCTCGACGTCGCCCACCCCGCGCCGGCGACCGCGCCCGACCCACGAACCGACGCATTTGTCGCGGCCCTCCAAGCCGTTGGCGCGACCCCCGTTGCGGTCCCGGCCCACGACGTGCCGTCGCTGACGGCGCTGCAGGACCGAGGTGTACGCGTGGTGTCCGGCGTGGATGCCGAGCACCTCACGGTCGTAGACCGGGAAGTCACAGGCGTCACCGGTCGCAGCGCAGACGGCAGCCACGTGCGTGTTTCGGCGGGCGTCACCATTCTCGCAGCAGGCGCCATCGGAACGGGCTTGCTGCTTGCGCCGGTCGCCTCGCCCCCCGCGATTCGCTTCCACCTTTCTGCCACGCTCTTCGCCCGCACCGATGTTCCTCTCGCGCCCTGGCGCGATCGACGGACGGTGACGCGCACGGACCACCTCCGCATCCACGGGGCCACAATCGACGACCGCGTCCCCGACCTGGCGCTGTTGGCCGAACGGCTCGTTCACGACAACCGCCTTCTCCGTCGCACGCTCAAGCGAGCCGACTGCCTCGTCGCGCTCCACCTGGAAGTCGACGGCGAGGCGTCATCCGGTACGCTGGCGACCGGCCGCCTGGGACCCACCATCGACTTCAAAGTCGCCGATGCGGATGCGTCGCGCATGACAGGTGCCATGGCCGCAGCCTGCGACCTCCTCGCAGTGATGGGAGCCATCGAGGTGTTTCCCGGCATCGCGGGTCTGCCCGACGCCCTGGCCCCGGCCGACCTCGCCGAGCAGCTCCGCGCGACCCGGCTGCCAGGATCCGACCTCGGCTTGGTCCTCGTCACGCCCCATGCCACTGGCCAAATCCACCCTTCGGGCGCCGTCAACGGCCTGCTACGCGTCGTCGTCGCCGACGCGAGCGCATTGCTTGGCGCCGTGGGGCCGGACCTCGAACACGAGACCACCAAGCACGCTGCCTCGATTGGCGCAGGGTTGGCGCACGTCGGCTGAGTGCCCCCGGCGGACCTCGGAGGCTGGCCCCGGGCGAGCAAAGGGTTGACATCGGAGCACCACCCGGATGGGTTACAGCCTTGGGGCCGGCTTCCGGCCAGGAGTTCCCATGTTCCGAATCGCCCTCGCGGTGGTGCTCGCCACGCCCGTGCTTGCCCAAGCGTCCACGTTCACGATCACCGGGGCTGATTGCCCCAGTCCCACGACGTGGGCCGGCAGCGGCTTCACGCCCTCTGGCAACATCCAGATCGTCAGCTCCACAGATGTTGGCGCCGACTCCCTCACTGTTGGCGGCTGTGTCGTGACGACCGGACTCGCGGCGCCGACAGCTCGCGCCGTGATGGCGGCTGACGCGTCCGGCAACCTCGCGTTCAATCCCAACCTTCCGTCTGCCGCGTGCGGCATGTTCATGCAGATTGTCGACCTCACGACCTGTACGGTGTCCGACATCGCCCAGATGCCCGCGCAGAACTGGTTCAAGGTCGGCTCCTACAACGTGGGCGACGGGGCCTCATGGGTCGGCGCTCCCGCGACCTACACGTGCAAAGAAGCGTGCGCTGAACATTTCGGCGCCGGCGACTACGCGTGCAGCACAATCACGAACAAGCTGACCGCGACCGCAAAGAACACCGGCTACGCCATTGGCGGCTGCGGAATCAATGATGACGACTACAAGGTCGGGGCCACGTACGTGCCCGGCTCGTTCTCCAGTTGGACCCAGGACAACTGTACCTTCGACGACACGAACTACTGCTACGTTCGCTGAGCCGAACCGCTGAACCTGGCCCCGCAGACCTCCGGTCCCCCCGGGACCTGCCGGGCCCATCCTTAGGATTCAGTTGTTGGCGATGGCCGGAAGCGTCAAATCGTGCTCCGACATCAGCGGCTGGCCGAGAAGAACCTGGGGTTCGAGCGCGTCCCATAGCTCCTGTGCCAGCGGGTCCGCGACATCGAACACGTCGTCCGTTTCGCCCGGGTCGGACGCGAGATCGTACATCCAAAGCTGGCCGTCGTAGCTGAACTCCATCCGGTAGTCGCCTTTCCGGACCATGTGACGCGGAACGAGCCGGCTGTCCGTGGACGCGAAAATCGCCCGGTCGGGTTCGGCCTGCCCGATGGGGAGGCCGGTGACCTCCAGCGGAATGTCGATGCCGTAGAGGTTGAGCAGCGTCGGCGCGACGTCGATGCTGCTCGTCGGCTCCGTCCACACGTCGGCCACCACGTTCTGAGCCCAGAACCAGAGGAAACCGAGATTTTCCTCGCCATTGAGCTTGTAAGCGTGCCCCTGGTTGGCGTGTTCCCACATCTGCTCGCCGTGGTCGTTCCAGAACACCACCAGCGTGTCCTCGAGCATGTCCGCCTTCTGGAACTCCTTCCACATGTCGGCGACGAGATCGTCCGTGTACGCGACCTCGGCCGCGTAGCGGAACTCGAGGTGCTGCTGCAGCGCATCCTGCTCTGCAGCCGTCATAGTAGGGTACTCGGCCAGCAGGGCGTACTGTTCGTCCTTGTTCGACAGGTCCCACTCGATGGCGGGCAGTTCCTCGATGCCGTCGAGGTAGCTCTCCGGCGGGTTGTAGGGAGCGTGCGGCTCCTTGATGTGCAAATGGAGGAACCACCGTTCGGATGCGACGCCCGAATCCAGGGCCGTCTGAAGCCGCGAGATGCCTTCATTGGCGACGGCCATCGCGGCGCCATTCGAAGGCAAGTACTCTTCGTCGAATCCCTGGGTCGACTTCCACTCGGGGCTGTACCAGGAGTTGGACGACACCACGATGCTGTGAAATCCCGCGGGCCGGAGCCAATCTGGCAACATTTTCGTGCCCTCTGGCATCGGCTCCTTGTAGGTTCCCGACAACTTGGGCTGGAATCCATCTTCTTCGTGCGTGCGGCCAAGCAGGTTGCACGTCGTGCCTGCGTAGGTCCAATTCGAGCATGTGTGGTGCGCATCGGCGACAAACGCGTGGTCGACCATGTCGTCCATGAAGTCGGTGAGGTCCTGATTTCCCCACCGTCCAAGGTGGTCGCGACGGAACGTGTCGATCGACACCCAGAGCAGGTTCTTTGGCACCTTGCCATAGAAGTTCGGGGTGGTACCGATCTTCGGGCCAAACTCCTCCTCGGGGTCGGTCACGACCGTGAGGAGCCCACCGTCGTCGTCATCGTCCTTGCACGCGACCAAGAACGAGAGAAGGAGATTCGTGCCCAACATGGTGCGCCCATAACCGTGAGGATTCATGCCCACCGCCTTGCTTGACGCCGTCGTCCCCGGCGATGTGGCCGTCTTCGACGCCGACGGAACGGTATGGGAGGGTGACGTCACGGAGTCCCTGCTCGAGGACCTCGAACGGGACCGCGCCATCGACTTGGATGGCGCTCCCCTCCCGCTACCGCCCCTCCCAGGCGAGGGCGTCTTCGCCTACTACTTGCGCGTGACGTCCTGGGACGTGCCCCTTGGCTACCAATGGGCCGTCCAGGTGTTCGCGGGCCAGACGGTCGAGGCGCTCACCGAGCGGGTCCGGGCCCTCCAAACGAAACGCCCGCCGGGCCGGTCGCGCTCAGCCCCCCGAGTCCGCTCCGCCATCGCAGACTGGATGGAGGCCTTTTCCCGCCGAGGCGGAACGTCCTGGATCGTGTCGGCCAGCCCCGAATCGCTCGTGCGTGCCCTGGCCCTCGACCCCGTCTACGGACTGCCGCTCCGCCCGGAACACGTGATCGGCGTCGACAGCCTGTGGGTCGAAGCCGACGGGGAACGCCACAGCTTCGGGATGCAACGCGACGCGGGCAAGGTGCCCCACTGCCCGCCCGGTGCTGTCCTCACGGCCCACTTGCGCACGCCGCTGACTTGGTACGAAGGCAAAGTGGCGGCGATCGACCGCTGGGTGCGCAAGACGCCGGTGCTGGTCGCCGGGGACAGCGCCAACGACCGCCCGATGTTGCGGCGGGGTCGCGTCGGGGTGTGGTTCGGGAATCCGGACGATGGGCGGGCCGACGGGTTCGTTTCGCCACCCCCAGGTTGGCGGGCCTAGGCCTCGCGCGGCCAACCACGTTTGTCGGACCTTTCCTCGATTCCTCACCCCCCCGACAGCGCGCCGACGATGGTCACCTCCGCGGACACCGGTGCATCGACCGACCGAACCTGCTCCTGACCCACGAACACCTTGATGTGGGGACGAATTCGGTTCTGTTCGTCCAAGACCCGAATCCGAAATCCAGCGGACCGCGCCTCCAGCGCGTCGAGAATCTCGCGCACCGTCCGGCCTTCGACGTCCAACGACGCTGCACCCGCCGAGTAGCTCCGCAGATGCGTCGGCAGGTGCACCTTCACGCCACGACCCCGATCGACAGCCCGTAGACGTGGGGCAGGTGCTCTGCGATGGGCCGAAACGACTCACCTTCGTCCGGACTCGTCCAGACCTGGCCGTTCGTCGTTCCAAGGTAGAGCCCAACGGGGTCCATGCCGTCTTGGACCAAACACTGACGCTTCACCGTCCACCAGCCCTGGCTCGCCGGCAGTCCGCGGTCCTTCCGCGTCCAACTCGCACCGCCATCGCGGGTGACAAAGGCAGCCGGACGGCCCCCCGGGCTCGTCCTCGGCCAGACGCCGCTGCCGTCCATCGGAAACACCCACGCCGTGTCGGGCTGGCGAGGATGGGTGGCCACGGGAAAACCGATGTCGCCGACGTCCGCCGGCAGGTTCCGACCCACTCGCTCCCAACGGTCCGAGCGGTCGCGGTCGAGTCGGTAGAACCCGCAATGGTCCTGCCTCCACAGCCGGTCGGGGCGCAGGGGATGGACGACGACGCAGTGCGGATCGTGCCCGTACGGGTACCCTTCGCCGGGCGGCAGCTCTGGGGCAAAGTCCATGGCGACGCCGGAGTTCAGTGGCCGCCACGACCCACCGTCGTCGTCGGAAACGAAAAAGCCTCCACCCGACAAACCGACGTAGAGTCGGTTCGGGTCGCGCGGATCATGCTGAACGCTGTGCGTTTTGCCCCCGTCCGGCGTCTGATCCTGGTCGCCGTGCACCCATTCGCTTGGTCGGGGTGGTCGTTGAAACCCGAGATCGGCGCCCACGTGTCGCCGCCGTCCTCGGAGCGGAACAGGCCCTGCGGGCTCGTGCCGCAAGTCCATTGTCCCGGCCGGCTCGCAGGCCCCGGCGTCAGCCAGAACACGTGGTCGACGGCACGTTTCCGCGGCTCGCCCGTAGGAAAGGTCGGCGGTACGGCGACCTGCCTCCAGGTGGCGCCCGCGTCGGTCGACCGCATCAGGGCCGGACCGAGGTGGCCGGTTCGCGTCGCGGCCAGCAGGGTCCGCCCGTCCCGCGGGTCGAGCACGGCGTGGTGCACCATGGCACCGAAGTGGTGCGGCTCGGAGAGCGTCCAGTGGACGCGGTCCGCGCTCGTCGCGAACCAGAGGCCCTTCCGAGTGGCGATGGCGAGTTAAAACATGGAGCCTCCCCGGCCCCGCTACCCGCCGGTTGCGCAAGCGGGCAAGCCGCGGCACCCCGCGAGGAGACCCTGACCTAGCCCCCCGCCGACGTGTATGACGCCAGGCTCCGCAGCCACACCCAACGCGAGCCCCCGAGAAAGAGCACCGCGACGACCCCACCCGCCCCCAGCGTCCCAAGCGTCCAGTCGCCCGCCAACGCCGCTGCAGGCCAGCTCGTTGCGACGAGGATGGGAACCACCCAGGTCAACAGCACACGCGCGGCGGGATGGAAGACGTCGCTCGGCCAGCGTCCGCCATCCGCGATGCTCCAGATCAAGAAACGCAGATTGTCGACGCGCACGAAGACGAAGCTCGTGCAGATCGCAAGCCACCAAACGCCGTAGAGGGCGGCCGTCCCGCACGCGAGGAGCCAGGTCGCTGCAAGCACATCGCCGACGCCGGACCCCATGGCGACGGCCGACATGGCGACCATCGCCACGCCGACTGGCAGGTCCACCAACGCCCCCGGCGCCACCCGGCGCGCGCTTACCAACAGCTGGGCGTCCACCGGCAACATCAGCCAAAGATCTAGCGTGCCCGACCGGATGCCTTCGACGGCCGCCCCCAAATTGGGCTCCACGAATGCCCCTTGGATGCCCATGACGACGAGGAACAGCCCCATCACGGCCATCGCCCCGTCGAACGTCCAGCCGCCGACCACTTCGGCGGCGCCGAAGATGGCGAACAGCGGGGCGACACGGCCAAGCGCTTTGAGCACGCCGGATCCTAGGTCGAAGGCAACGTCCGCTCGGTAGGCGAGGGCCGTCGACACGCTCAGACGCGCGAGGGCGCCCACCACCAGCACGGTTCGCCTCATGCGCCGAAGGCCCCGTACCGAGCGAGTCCGCGCCGCCACATCGCCGCGACGGCAAGGGCGAGGCCAAGGCTCCAAACCAACTGAACGGCGACGTCAGGCCCCGCGTCCGCGACGGGCAAGGTCCCCGTCCACACCTCGATGGGCAGCGCCAAGGTGGCTCGGAAGGGCAGCCAGAACAGCGCGTCCCGGGCCACCTCGGGCAAGAACGCGAACGGAATCATGTACCCGCTCGCCAACATCCAGAACGTGAACCACACGCCGAACAGCCCATCGGCTTTGTCCGCCCAGAACGAGACCATGCCGATCAGCGCCTGGACGCCGAACGTGATCCACCAGGCCAACGCGGTCGTCACCAGGAACAGCCCCCACTGGGCCGGCGACGCCCACCACACAAGCTCTGGGCGCAGCGCCGCGAACACGACGAGGATGGGGGCCAACACGACGAGCCGAAGGGGCAGGGCCAGGAGCATCTGCAGCGCGTGGTACAGGAGCGGATTCTGCGGCCGAAGGAGCTTGATCGACAACGACCCCGAGCGGATCTCCTGGCTCAACTCCCAGAGCAGCCAGACGCCCGTGAGCTGTCGCACGATGAGCGTTGCGAAAAAGTACCGCGCGACGCCGCTCCCATCGAAGCCGGCCACGGGCCCTTCGGCGACAACCGCGTCCCACACGGCCAGCATCACAAGCGGCAGCGTGGTCGCCAGAATCCAAATCGCCATTTCCGCCCGGTAGGTGACGACGCCAGCAAACGCGACACGGGCCAGATCGGGGAGCGCCCGCGCGAACCGGTTCACGTCCGGCGCCCCTCGCCGAAGGCGGCAGCCAACACCTCGTCGAGCGGCGGATCGTGGACCGTCAGATCGGCTGCAGGATGCCGTTGCAACACGCGCGCAAGCAACCCGTTCGCTTCGGCGACGGGCACCGTTGCCACCCATCGCTGGGCCCCTTCCAACACAAAGCCGAGGTCGTTCAACGCGAGGTCGGCCCCTCTGACCACCAAACGGCGTCCGGAACCGAATCTGGCTCGGAAGCCGTCGATGGGCCCGTCGAAGCGGAGGCGTCCGCGGTCCACGAGCAGGATGCGCTCGACGAGGGCGCCCACATCCCCCATGTCATGGCTGGTCAGAACGAGCGTGGCTCCCGTGCGCGCCCGATAGCGGGCAAGGAAGGCCCGCAAGGCAACCGTCACCTCGACGTCGAGTCCGACGGTCGGCTCGTCGAGGAACAGGACCGTCGGGCGATGCAGCAAGGCTACCGCCAGTTCGCATCGCATCCGTTGGCCGAGGCTCAGCGTCCGAACGGGGCGACTCACCTCCTCGCCGATCCCAAGCGCTTCGACGAGTTCGTCGACCGTGGCCCGCCACGTCGTCCGGTTCAGGTCGTAAAGGGCGCGGTGAAGCAGGAACGTGTCCGTCGCCGGAAGGTCGGCGATCAACTGCTGCTTCTGGCCCATCACGAGGGCGATGGAACCGAGGAAGGCCACCTCGCGGTCCTGCGGACGGTGGCCGGCCACCCGCAGGCGCCCGGTCGTTGGATGCAGCAGACCGGTCAACATCTTGAGCGTGGTCGTCTTGCCTGCGCCGTTGGGACCCAACAGGCCCACGGCTTCGCCGGCAGCGACGCTGAAGTGCAGGTCCGTGACGGCCGCAACGTCCCGCGTCTTGCGGTTCCAAAGCGAACGCAAGGCGCCGGAAAGGCCGGGCTCACGCTCGACGGCCCGATAGACCTTGCTGACGCCGTCGACCTCGATCACGGCGCGGCGCTAACTGACCCATGTGGATCGACACCCACAACCATCTGGACGATCCGGCCTTCGACCCCGATCGTGACGCCGTGCTTGCGCGCGCACGCGCTGCAGGCGTCGCCCGCTTCGTCCTGTGCGCCACCGCTCCAGAGACATGGGCAACGCGGGTCGCCTGGGGGCGTGCCAATGGCGTCCAGGTCCACTGTGGCGTCCACCCCTGGGATGCGGACCATGCCAGCGACGCTTCGGCAGAGGCCCTGACTAGGCTCGACGTCGACGGCATCGGTGAAATCGGCCTCGACGCGCTGCATGCCAAGACGCCCGAAGCACGGGCGCGTCAGCGCGACCTCCTCCGCGCCCAACTCGCGATCGCCCGCGACCGCGACCTGCCCGTGACCTTCCACGCCGTCCGCAGCGTGCCGGAGTTGTTGCACGTCGTGCGTCGCGACGGTCTCCCGCGTCGGGGCGGCCTCCTCCACGATTGGTCCGGGTCTCCGGCGTCACTGACCGAGGCGCTCGCGCTCGGGCTTGGCATCGGCATCGGGCCCCAAGTCGGGCACGACCGGGCCCGCAACGTTCGCCACGCGGCGGCCACGGCCCCGCTCGGTGCCCTCGCCTTCGAGACGGACGCGCCGCGACTCCGGGGCCTTCATGGCCGGCGCACGGAGCCGGCCGACGTGGTCCAAGTCGCCAAGCTAGTGGCCGCCCTACGGGGTCTACCCGTCCGCACCGTGGCGGAGGGGTCGGGTCGCTGGCCCGATCAGCCCTTCGCCTTTTTGGGGACGAACCCGTAGGCCAGGCACCCCAACATGGAGAACCAGAACGCCCAGAAGGCCGGGTTCCGGTAATCGTGGAAGTCGATGACGTGGGGGTGTTCAGCGGTGTTGAAGTACCAGTCGATGCCGAGCTTCAGACCGATGATGGCCACGAGCAGGTAGGCGGTCGTCTCAAAGCGGGGGAAGCGCTCCAACAGCCGGATGAAGGCCGCTGCCGCGAAGCGCATGAGCAGCACACCCATCATGCCGCCCGCAATGACCACCCACAGCTTGGGATGGGTGCCGACGTGCCCTGGCGGTGGGGCTCCCACGAGCGCAATCGCGGCGAGGATGCTGTCGACCGCAAACGCGATGTCCGTGAGCTCGATGACGAGTACGGTCCACCAGAAGCCGCTGCTCACCTTGCTCAACGCCCGTTCGGCCGGGGCGCGGACCGCAGTGATTTCGTCGGCCTCGAACTCGCTCAGTTCCTCGCCAGACCCCTTCGTGACGACCGGGTGCCCCTTTTCGTCGAACGACACCTTCGCATCGGTGTGCAACTCTTTGGACTCGAAGAACAGCCAATTCAGCGCGACGTAGAGCAGGTAGAGGGCACCCACCAACTTGACGACCCGCCACTGAATCAGGAAGCTGGCGGCTCCGACCGAAAGCAGGCGAAAAACGAAGGCGCCGACAAGACCGTAGGACAGTGCCCGAGCGCGCTGCTCCTTGGGCAGCCGACTCGCCAGCAACCCCAACACGAGCGCGTTGTCGAACGAAAGCACGCCCTCCAGGACGACGAGGAGTCCAATGACGGGAAGATCGGAAGTCTCCAACGTCTGCCCAAGGAATTCCACGGCCCTTCCTCCAAGCCGTCGCCGCATAACGTGCGCCGAGCCAGTGTCCTGGCCCCACTCCACACTCGCGATAGGGGCCGCCCGCTCGCCGAGGCGCCGTGTTCGCGTTCCTGCTCGCCGGATGTTCCACCATGGTGGATCGCCTCACCATCGAACGGGCGGTCGACCGAGGCCTTCAGGTCCCGGACGTGGGCGAGGCCTGCGCCATGGGCGAGGGCCTGCGCCACATGCTCGGGGCCCTTCCGTCCGAGAACAATCCGCCCGACCGCGCCCTCGTACTCGCGGAGGCGACGTCGGCCCTTTGCGCCGAGCGCCGAGCCTGGGAGGCGGACCTTATGGCCGCGCGCGCTCGGCGCGCCACCGAACAGGGCGCCCCGCTCGCCGACGCCATCGATGCGCGCCTCGCCGCCGACCGCCATCACACCGAAGCAGCCGCACGCTTCGACCGGTCGTGGAACCACCTCGTGACGCGATGGGGCCTCGTCGAGGACGCGTGCCCCAAGATTCGCAAAGGCGACGAGATCGTCTTCCTCGTCGGCCTCGTCGCGGGCACGCTCGCCCTCCTCCATGACAAGGAAGGCGGTTCGGTCGTCGGCATCCCGACGGACCGTCTCGGCCAAGTCGCTCGCGCCGCTCAGTGCCTCGACGACACCAGGTGGTGGGGGGTTCCTTCGGCCCTCGCCGCGTCGGCCTGGGCCACGATTCCGGGTTCTGGCCCGGAAGGCTCCGACCCCTGGGCGCTGCTTGAAGCTTCGGCCCTACGTGGCGAAGCCGAAGGCATGCGCGTCGCGCGCGCCCTTCAGGTGCGCATCGCCGGCAACGCTGGCCGCCTCGACGTCCTCCGCTCCGGAATGGCGGCTCACGCCCAGGCGTTGTCGTCGCGCATCGCACCGCCGGAGCACACGTTGCTCGACGCCTACGCCACCTCGATTGCGCGCCACCAGTCCGACCTCGTCTGGATTGCGGAAACCGGCCATCGCACCGAAGCGTACGGCACCTGGCCCGAAGCCCCGGCGTCGATGGCACCCACCGACGACCCTTTTGCCCCCTGAGGACCCATGGCCGCGCTCGTCGCGTTGTTCCTGGCGGTGTCCGCCATCGCCCAGACCCCGCGCAAGATCTGCGTATACGACCCCGCCGGAAAGGCCGGGGACTACCACCGGCTTGCCGAGGAATTCACCCTCGAAGCGGCGTCGTGGGGCAGCCCGGTCACCCTTGCGGCCTACACGGACGAGGAGACGGCCCGCCGCGACTACGACGCCGGTGCCTGTGACGGCGTGATCGCGACCGGCGTCCGCCTTCAGGCTTACAACCGCTTCCCGACGACGCTCGAGTCCATCGGCGGGATGCCCGACTACGACGGACTCCGCACCATGATCGGCGCTCTGGCGACGAACGCGGCCATCGCACCCAAGCTCGTCAGCGGCGACCACGAGACCGCGGGCGTCCTGCCCGTCGGCGCCGTCTACCTGTTCGTTCGCGACCGCAACATCGACACCGTCGCCGAGCTCTCTGGCAAGCGCATCGCGACGATGGACTACGACAAGGCCAGCCAGTTCATGGTCAAGCGGGTCAACGCCGTGATGGTCCCGGCCGACCTCTCGTCTATCGGCCCGAAGTTCAACAACGGCGCTGTCGACGCCGCGTACATCTCGGCGCCCGGGTACAAGCCCTTTGAGATGTGGCGGGGCATCGGCTCCACCGGCGGCATCGTTCGGCTGCCTCTCGCCCAGGCCACGCTCCAGCTCGTCATCCGCAAGTCGAAGTTCCCCGAAGGCTTCGGGGCGAAAGCTCGCACGTCTTTCGCGGCCCGCTACGACAAGGCCATCGCCATCATCAAGAAGGCCGAGGCCGAGATTCCAGCTGCCTCCTGGATCGATTTGCCGCACGCGAACACACCGGTGTTCGACGCGATGTTCGCCGACGTCCGAGTGGCGCTGCGCGACCAGGGGGCCTACGACGCCGCGATGTTGAAGGCGCTCAAAGCCACCCGCTGCAAACGCGCGCCGACGCGGCCAGAGTGCGCCGAGTCTCCGAGCCGGGAGTAGCGTGGGTCCGACCCCTCCACGACTGCTTGCGGCGACGACCTGGGGCGTCCTGGTCGTCCTGCTCGTCGCCCTGGTCGTCGGAATGGGGCCAAATATGGCCACGCGCGCCGTGGCCTTCGGGGACCTCGTGTGGCCCGGCTACGCCGAGTTGCGCACCGACCCGGCCGCGCCCGACTGCGACGTCGACGCCCTGGCCGCGCGCGCCGCTGCCTGCACGACAGCGCCAACGGCAGCGGCGCCCCAAGACCCCTCCTTCGACCCGTTTGCCGCGGCGCCTCCCTCGGAGTTCGACCCCTTCGGCGGCAGCGGCACTGCAGCCAGCGAGAATTGCGAAGCCGTCGCTGGCCTCGCCACCCAGTGCAAAGACGCCACCGCGGCCTATCAGGCGCTCCAAGAGCGCATCACGCCTGAGCTCGTGCGCTTCCGCAGCGTCGAGCAATTTGCCGGCGGTTTGGCGACGTTCGGATGGTGGCGCCACATGCTCGCCCTCGCGACGCTGATCGGCGGGTTGGCGACGACCTGGACGCGGACCCACGTCGGGTTGCGCGACCCCGTGACCCGGCTCGAACACCTCGCCCAACAGGGGCTGCAGGCGGTCGCCCACATCGCCCTCGCGCTGTCTTGCTTGGCTGACGCCCAAATTCAACTCGCAAGTACGGCAGACGGCGGCTCGCCCGCAATCAGCCTGATTTGGGCCGCAGGTTTCGCCTCGTGGGCCGGCGCCAACGTCATCCAGATGATTCGCGTGCCGCACGAGATGACGTCGGCGCCCACGCCGCCGATCCGGCTGCCAATGGTCGTGTCGCTGCACACCTGGATGGCGCTCGCCGCCACCGCATGGTTCACCTTCGAGGGCCATCCGTCGGGCCTCGCGATCTACCTGCACAAATTTACGGCAACGCCCGCCATCTACGTCGGCGTGGGCCTGTACATCTGGGCCGGAATGCTGCTTGCTCACACGCGGGTGGCTGAACGAGCATTCGACGTCGTGTTGCCCTTTGGGTTGCCGATCCACCTGCTGGTCTGGCTCGTCGTCGTCGGCAGCGCCCTGCCCACCGCGTACTCGGGGGCCTCTGGCATCTTCGTCATCGCCGCCGGGGCCGTCATCTTTCGACGCCTCCGCGCCGCGGGTGCCCACCCACGCCTCGCCGTGGCCGCCACGGCGATGTCCGGTAGCCTTGGCGTCGTCCTCCAGCCGTGCCTCGTCGTCGTCCTCATCGCCGCGCTCAACAAGCAGGTGACGACGTCGGAGCTCTTCGAATGGGGACGATGGGTCTTCGCCCTGACAAGCGCGCTGCTGCTGATCGCCATGCTCGCCTACGGGCGCTTCCGCGTGACCATGGCGCCGCTCGGGCAAGCCTTGCCTTCCGCCGGACGTGCCGCCGCCCGACTGTTGCCCTACGCCCTGATCTCGGCCCTCGTCTTGGCCGGCTACGGGTGGGGCCTCGGGACGCACATCGACGAGCACAACGCCCCGTTGATCCTGCCTGGCGTCTTGCTCGCTCTCCTCGCATGGGACCGCTGGGACCTGCGCCGCGAAGACCCCGAGGCGACCCCCTTCGTACCCGCGCTTCGGGCGGCGACCCACGATTCGACGTCCAATATCGGCGCTTTGCTCGCCGTCATGTTCGCGTCGGTCGCCTTTGGCGGCGTCGTCGAACGCAGCGCCATCATGGACGCCTTCCCGCGCGACCTCGGAGGACCCTGGCCCACAATGGCCCTGATGGTCGTCGTCATGATCGTCGTCGGCATGTTGATGGACGCCCTCGGTGCCGTCGTCCTCATCAGCGTCTCCGTGGCCGGAATCGCCATCGAAAACGGCATTCATCCCCTGCACTTCTGGATGATGGTCCTCGTCGGCTTCGAGCTTGGCTACCTCACGCCGCCCGTCGCGCTGAACCTGCTGCTGACACGGGCCGTCGTCGGCCGGGAGGCCCGCGTCGAAGAGGACCCGGTCCCCGGCTTCTTCGCGTCCTACGAACACGTCCTTCTACCGGCGGGCGTCATGGCCGTCGCGCTGCTGATCGTCGCCTTTGTTCCCCTCTGGATTCAGGGCGTGTGACCGAACGGGACGCCATGGCCGAGGCCGTGCGCCGCGCGCGATCGGTACGAGGCACCACCGCTCCCAACCCGCCGGTCGGTGCGGTGTTGATGCGCGGCGACCTGGTCCTCGGCGGGGGCGCAACCCACCCCGTCGGTGGCCCCCACGCGGAAGTGGTCGCCCTGGCTGAGGCGCGTGCTGCGGGACACGACCCCCGTGGCGCCACAATGGTCGTGACCCTCGAGCCCTGCTGCCACCATGGCCGCACGCCACCCTGTACGGACGCCCTGCTCGCGGCCGGCGTTGCGCGCGTCATCGCGGGGGCCGTCGACCCCTTCCCCCGAGTCGCGGGCCGTGGCCTTGCGCGGCTCAGGGAGGCCGGCGTCGACGTCGTCGTCGTCGATGATGCGGCCGCCGCCGCCCTCATCGCACCCTTCGCCAAGGTGTTGGCGACGGGTTTGCCGCAGCTCGAGTGTGCGGGGAACGACCCCGAGCACAGCTACGACGCCGTCATCGTCGACGTCGCTCGGCCCGCCATGGCCATGACCCTGGCTGTCCGAGCGCCTCCCGGCCCCGCACCGTCGGCCCGCGAGGTGTGGTGGTCAGACGAGCCCGAAGAAGTGCTCCTTCGGCGGCTCGCTGCAGCTGGACGGCATCGCGTGTTGCTGGACGTTGCGGATCTGACGCCGTGGGCGTCCTGGCTCGCCCCGGCAACTTCACGCGATAGGCGCCCACGATGACGCCCCGCGTACTCGCCGGCCGCTACACGATGACCGAGCAACTCGGCGAAGGTGGTATGGCCCGAGTCTACCGCGGCTACGACCACCGCCTCAAGGTGTGGCGCGCCATCAAAGTGCTCGAGCCGGCGCTCGCTGACCGACGCAAGCTGCGCGCGCGATTCGAAGCCGAAGCCGTGATGATGGCCAGCCTCGAACACCCCCACATCGTGCGGGTTTACGACACGGGCGTCGACGGCGAAGCGCCGTGGATCGCCATGGAGTTGGTCGAAGGAGGCAGCCCAGCGGACTGGCTCGACCGCCACGGCGCGATGCCCCCTCGCCTCGCGCTTGCGGTGACCATCCAAGTCTGTATGGCGATCCAGCACGCCCACGTCAAAGGCGTGGTTCATCGCGACATCAAGCCCCACAACGTGCTCGTGACGACCCAGGGCGTGTGCAAGGTCAGCGACTTTGGCATCGCCCACCTCGACGAGCCGGAGGGCAACGAGAAACTGACCCGCACCGGTTCGATGATGGGCACCTTCGGCTTCATGGCGCCGGAACAGCGGATGGACGCGTCGTCGGTGGACGCGAGGGCCGACATCTACGCGATCGGCGCGATGCTCACGATGCTCGTCACGAATGACGTTCCCACCGACCTCTTCGCCGCTGCGCAAGACGAGAGCCTACTGGCCCCGTTGCCACCCGAGCTGCGCGACGTCGTCTTGCGCGCGACGGCCTACCGGCGTGACGACCGCCAAGCGAGCGCGACCGAACTCGCCAACGAGCTGGCCCGAATCCGGAGTCAGCTGCCCCCGGATCCTGGGGACACCCCGAGCCTCGTGCTCGGCTCGGCCCGCAACCCCCCGCGTCCGGCCGCGCCGGCGACCGAGGCCGCCGCGGTACGAGAGGAGATCACACCGTCCACCCGCTGGAAGAACCTGCCTGGCGACCCCCGTCAGGCCGGCCCGACCATCGCGGAACCCAGCCCCCAAGACGTCGACTACAAGCCGCCTAGCGACGGCTTCCAGGCCCCTTCCCAAGCCGATCGCGGGCCGCCTGTCACCTTTGAGCTGGACGTGGGCGCCGGCCCGAAGGCTGTCGTCCACCTCGAGTGCGAACCCAAGCGACTGATGGGCAACGGCCGACCCCTGGAAGGCACGGTCGCCATCCTCGGAATGTTGGGCGAGCGAAGGCTGTCGAGCGCGCTCGCAGCGGCCGCCAAATCCGCAAAGATCAAGCCCACCCAAGCGCGCTGCTGGGTCCAACAGGGCCGCGGCTTCAAAGAGCTCGTCAGCCTCGACGACCTCGCCCGACGGACCGCGCCGCTCGAAGAACATGCCGATGCATGCAGCAACTGCAAGGCCAGGGTCGAGCACCGTGCCTTTGGTTGCATCGTCCAGACGCCCTCCGTCCTCAGCGCCGCCGGCGAAGAATGGCTCATCGCGCGACTGCAACCGGCCGATCAGCTCGGCGGCGCGCTCTGCCTCGACTCACTCAAGAACGCCGGATGGACGGGCGCTCGCGTTTCCGGCCGGCGGACGGACGGCCTGCTCGAGCGTAAACAACCGCTGGTGGTCGTCCTCCAAAAGGGATGGATCTTCAATACGAAGATCACGTCCGATCAGGTACTTGAGGCGCTACTTTGGCGCGAGGGTGGCAGCCCAGAACCCGGCGAAGGCCTCGACATTGCCTGCTGGTTCGGCGCCGTCAAACTCGCCGGCCAATCGAATCCGATCGACGACCGCGTTTGGGAGCAACTGCGCGCGTCACCCAAGGCGCACCGCCTGTCGCGCACCACGCTCGACATCGGGGAGCCGAGCAAAGACCACGGGATCCGGGCGATGCAGCGGGCGATCACAGCTTGGTATCTGTCGTGGGTTCACGACGTCCGACTGATCCTCGAAAGCTAGCAGGCTGCTAGCGCCTACTCGGCCACGTTCGAGGCCCCGGGCGTGCCCAACCAAACGGTGGTCCAGGTATCGGGGCCACAGTCCACGGATCGAGCCGCCGCGACATCGTCGGTCAACGGCCCAAACGCGATGACCTCGCCATCGCCGTTCGGGGCAAACAAGCCCAAGTCGTCTCCTTCCGCCTTCAGCGAAAACGGGAGATGGGTCGGCCCCACGTCGGGAGTGCTGTCGGCGAGGAAGACCTGGAAAGTTCCGGCCACCAGGATCGACCCTGAGGGGAACAGAAACTTGAACGGCTCGTCCACGTTGTCCGACAGGCCCCAACCCGTGAGGTCGACGTCGGTGGCGCCCGAATTGTGGAGTTCCACCCAGTCTGGGTAGAGCCCCCCCGACTCATAGGCAATGGCGTTGCTCGCCATGAGCTCGTTGATGCAGACGGAGGCCAACTCGGCATCGTACGTGACGGCGGGCGGCGGAGGGACGGTCGTCGGCGGCGTGGTCGGCCCGTCCGTGTCCGGCGGTTCCGGCGGGTCGGTCACCAAGGTGTCGGTGGTGTCCGTCGTTGTACCTGCAGGTTCGGTCGGGTCCGTTCCCACAGGGGTCGTCTCATCGCTGCAGGCCAGAAACAGGAGGGCAATCATGGCGCCAGCTTACTCCGGCGACCTTCGGCCGTCCCCCTTTTCCCGACGCGACCCGTGTGTACCCCATTCCCATCCGCGGCCCGACGAACTCGGTGCACGCTCAAACACGGGGGCCCCATGAACCTCGACAACCTCACCCGAAAATCCGCAGAGGCCGTCCACCGGGCGGTCGCCATGGCCACCGAACGGCGCCACCCGGAGGTTGACACCGACCACCTGCTCGGCGCCCTCCTCGAAGGCCGCCAGGACTTTGCCGCGCGCCTGCTCGCGGCCACGGGCGTCGCCCTCGACCCCCTGGCGAGCGCAGTCGAGCGCAGCTTGGCGCAGCGCCCGAAGGTCACGGGCGGCGGCCAACCGAGCCTCGCAAGGGCCCTGCAAGCCACGCTGACGACGGCGAATCAGAGCGCCAGTCAGCTCGGCGACGACTTCGTCAGCGTCGAGCACATCTTGCTCGCCCTTGCGGCGGACAAGCGCTCCCGCGCAGGCGCCCTCCTGCACGATGTGGGCGCCCACCAGGATGCGCTCCTCGCGTCCCTCGCGTCGCTCCGGGGCCACCAGCGCGCGTCCTCCGCTGAGCCCGAAGCCACCTACGAGGCCCTCACTCGCTACGGCACCGACCTCGTCGCCCAAGCGCGGGCGGGCAAGCTTGACCCCGTCATCGGCCGTGACGAGGAAATCAGGCGCGTCATGCGCATCCTGAGCCGAAAAACAAAAAACAACCCCGTTCTGATCGGCGAACCGGGCGTTGGCTAGACCGCCATCGCGGAGGGCCTCGCCCTACGAATCGTCGCGGGCGACGTCCCGGGCTGGCTCCGAGACCGGTCACTGTTCAGCCTTGACCTCGGCGCGCTGATTTCTGGGGCCAAATACCGGGGAGAATTCGAAGAGCGACTCAAGGCCGTCCTCACCGAGATCAAGGCGAGCGAAGGTAAGGTCCTGCTGTTCATCGACGAGCTCCACACGATGGTCGGCGCCGGGGCGGCTGAAGGCGCGGCCGACGCGGCCAACCTCCTCAAGCCGATGTTGGCACGCGGCGAATTGCACTGCATCGGGGCAACGACCCTCGTCGAATATCGAAAGCACCTGCAAAAGGATGCCGCCCTCGAGCGCCGTTTCCAGCCCGTCATGGTCGAGGCTCCCAGCGTCGCCGACACGGTGTCGATATTGCGTGGCCTGCGCGAGCGATTTCAGGTCCACCACGGAGTTGTCATCCACGATGCCGCGTTGGTCGCCGCAGCTCGACTCTCCGACCGCTACGTCCAAGACCGCTTTCTGCCAGACAAGGCCATTGACCTGGTCGACGAGGCCTGTGCGGGCGTGCGCACCGACCTCGACAGCATGCCGACCGAGCTCGACCAGGTGTCGCGCCGCGTCCTCATGATGGAAATCGAGGAGACCGCCCTCGCCAAGGAGACTGACCCGGCGTCGCAAGACCGCCTCGGGAGCCTACGCCGCGACCTCGGCGACGCGCGCGCCCGCCGCGACGCACTTCGCGTCCGTTGGGAGGCCGACCGCAAGAGGCTGCAACATGTGCGCGACCTTCGCGCACGGATCGAATCCGTCACCGCCGAGATCGAGCGCGAGAAGCGTGGAAACCACCTCGAGGCAGCGTCCAAACTCCTCTTCCAGGACCTTCCCGCGCTCGAACGAGAACTCGCGACGGCCGAAGCCGCGCAACGAGACGCGACCCCCGACGCCCTGCTTCGCGAATCCGTCGGCGAGGAGGAAATCGCCGCCGTCGTGGCGCGATGGACGGGCATTCCCGTTCACCGCCTCGGGCAAACCGAACGCCAGAAACTCTTGGCGCTGGCCGACGAGCTTCGCAAGCGGGTCGTGGGCCAAGACGAGGCCGTCGAGCGGGTCGCTGACGCCGTCCTGCGCGCGCGCGCCGGCGTCCAAGACCCCAAGCGGCCCATCGGCAGCTTCCTGTTTCTCGGACCCACCGGCGTAGGCAAGACCGAGTTGGCCAAGGCTCTGGCAGCCGCGCTGTTCGATTCGGAGAAGCACCTCGTCCGAATCGACATGACCGAGTTCATGGAGAGCCATGCCGTCAGCCGCCTGATCGGAGCTCCCCCCGGCTACATCGGCCACGACGATGGGGGGCAGCTCACTGAGGCCGTGCGACGCCACCCGTTCAGCGTCGTCCTCCTCGACGAAGTGGAGAAGGCGCACCCCGACGTGTTCGGCATTCTGCTCCAGGCGATGGACGACGGACGCATCACCGACGGAAAGGGCCGGACGGTCGATTTCAAGAACACGGTGTTCATCCTCACGAGCAACCTTGGATCCGCAGCCCTGCTCGAGGGCATCACGCCGAACGGGGACATCGAACCCGCGGCACGCGAGGCCGTCGACCGCGCCCTTCGTGGCCATTTCCGACCGGAGTTCCTCAACCGACTCGACGAGACGCTCCTGTTCCGACCGCTCGGCCGCAACCAAGTGGGCGCGATCGTGCGCATGATGTTGGCGCGCCTGGCCGATCGCCTGTCAGCCCAGCGCATCGGCCTGAATTGCGACGACGAGGCCATCGATTGGCTGGCGCAGGTCGGGTACGACCCCATTTTCGGAGCCCGCCCGCTGGCGCGCACGATCCAGCGTGAGATCGAGACGCCGCTCGCGCGACGCATCCTCGCAGGCGATATCGGCCCCGATCAGATTGCACGGGTGCAGCGCCGGGGCGACAGCCTCGTCATCGCGCCCGCGCCCGACGCTTGACGCCGAGGATCACCGAATGGGGATGGCCTGCCCCGCGCCGTCGTACACGGGAGCGTGGCCGGCCGTGTAGTGCCCCGCCCGGGCCGCCGCGCGGTCGATGATGCGCCGCATCATCTTGTCGAGGCCTGCGTAGGCGACGCGGCCAACGATCCAATCTGGCACCGCGCCTCCGAGGCTCGCGACGCTGTGGTAGCCAAACAACGTGGTGCCATCGGACAGTGACAGGGCCACCCAAGCGCCCTCGCTCGCTTCCAGCCACACCGCCGACTCCGCCCGCTCGGGCGGCAATTTCGTCGCAGCGCCCGACGCCAACGCCGTTGCGATCAGGGCGGGACCGTCCGCGCGCAGGCGCCAGCCGTGTTCCCAGTGGCGGCCTGCGCTGGCCTGGGCGACGCCATGTTCGTTCCAGATGTCCACGACCCACTGGCGGTCGGCCAACGGCACCGGCGCGTCGAGCAACCCATACCAGGTCTCTCGGTCCGGCCCCTGACGATCGAGCAACATGTCGATCATCTCGGGTCCCGCCGAAAAATGGGGGTCCTGGCACGACCACCAGACGTCCTCGCGCGGTACCGTGGTGAGGACCAAGGCCAGCGCGCGCGCCGGCCGTTCGTCCTTGGCGTTCTCCAAGCGACGCACGGTCTGACCACCGATGAGGGCATCCAGCTCTTCAGCTCGAAGCAGGGGCAGGTCGTAGCGGCTGTTGGCGTTGAAAGCCTTGAGTTCGGCCACAACTTCCGCCGCCTCGACGGCCGCTGCAGGGCCCGACGCGAGCATGGCCGCGATCAACGAATCGCCGCCAACGAGAATGCCACGCGCTTGGGTTCCACGGGAACGACGGGCGATCGACGCCAACCCTCCGGGGCCCATTGGTAGGCCCCGATGGGAGGGTCTTGCATCGCGGCGTGGACAATCTCCAGGACACCGTCGCCGTCGACGTCGAACGCGACCACGGGATGCGTCGCGTGGTCCGCCTCGGCGTCGACCGCCTCGACCCGCACCTCCGCACCGGGGTGCACCACGTAGAGGCCTTTGTGGGTGCAGCCAAGGATCAGCTCCGACGGTCCACCAGGAACGACGTCGGCTACGGTCGCAGAGTGGCACAACGGTGCCGGCAAGACGGCGAGCGGTTTGGGCGCCCACGGCACGGTCGACCGATCGAATCGGACGAGTTGAGCGCCCGCGGCGTGCACCTCACCCCGTTTGGCGCCCTTCTGCTCCAGCCCCGGCCGAAGACCGACAACGTCGAGCATCCCGTCGCCATCGGCGTCGAACAGGCGCAACTCCCTCGTGAACCAGTCGTCGGCAGTCCACACGATTTGGGGGGCTTTCGCGACGTCGCCGTCGACGTAAAGGAGAATGTCTCCGACCTCGCCCCTCAGGCCCCTCGCTCGAGCGACCAGCAGGTCTTCGTCGCCGTCCGCGTCGACGTCGAGCCACTCCACGCTGGACACCTTGGCTCCCTCGACGGCCTGCGCGGGCGCGGTTTGCACCACCTTCCCGTCCACCTGGCCGACGATAATGTGACCATGATCGTAAGTGCCCGCGGCCCAGCGCTCGCCCAGCGTGTCGACGACGGTGTCCATCACGCCGTCGTGGACGCTTGGCCAATCGCCAAGAAAGGCGGGCGTCGACCGCCAGCCGCCACCGTCGAATTGCCACGCGTTGACGCGCGCCTCTTCCGCCCCCCAACTGAGGAAGCCACCGCGCCAACGTGCGGCGCCAAAGCTCACTCGAACCCCGGGATCGTCGTGCGTCGACCAACTGAGCCGACCGTCCGCCATCCGGCGCCCAATCTGCAGCCGAGCGGTCTTGCCGCCATCTCCTCGTTGAACGAATGCCATGTGATTCGTCGAAAGGACCAGGGCCTCTTCCGGGCGCATTGGGGCGACAGGCGTGAAGTCGCGCTCGACGACCTCGGGAGAAGCGGGGGGCTCAGCTGGCGCCGAGGGCGCCGGCGTGCAGGCCACGAGGGCCGAACCCAAGCGCATCATTGGAGGCAGTCCGGCGTGCCGTTGCCGTCGATGTCGATCCGGTCGTCGCGATCCGGGCAGACATCGCAGGCGTCACCCACCGTGTCGCCGTCGCCATCGAGCTGATCGGCATTCGGGTCGTTGGGGCAATTGTCGCACAACGACGCGGTGCCGTCGGCATCCACGTCGATGTCACTCGACGTGAGCACGAGGTCCACGGCGGCCACGTTGGCACTGAAATCGACCGTGTCCAGCACGTCTACGGACAACGTGACCGTTTCGCCGACCAAAGCACAGGCATCGGCCAAGGACCCGACCGACCCGTCGTCGACGAGCAGATTGAGATCCCAAAGCGCCGCATCGCAGGGTCCCAATTCGACGGCGGGTACGCGCCAGACGCCATTGTCGTCGCCGAGCCCCGCGATCACGTCCGCTCCGTGGAACAGCGTCGCCGTGACTTGCACGAGGGGGTGCGCGTTGGCGAAGCGCGGCGAGAACGTCACGATTGCGCCCGCCACGCCGCCGTCAACAAGTTCGAGGGGCCCGCCGTCCACGAACGGTGCCCAAGCGTCATCGCGGCCTGACCCGAGATCCACCGTCAGAATCTGGTCGTCGAGGCACTCGGTCGGCTCGTCTGTGCCACCGACCGGCGGCAACGTTTCCGTCTGGGTGCCTGCGTCGGTGTCGCCGCCACCACCGCAGCCGACCACCACGCCGAGCCATCCCAGCCTACCCACGGCCGACCTCCCATAGCTACGGACGGCGCGATAACACCGCCGAGGCCCGTCAACGGGTCGGGGGAACGATGACGCGCGACGAGCTCGCGGGCTTTCTGCGGGACGCTAGAAAGGCGACCTTGGCAGAGTACCTGGGCGCCGGTCAAGGGCAGGTGGCCGACGCGCTCAAGCGTCGCCTCGCCTGGGCGCGCACGGCCACGCGGGATCCCGAGCGCGCCCAAGAGGCCCGCTTCCTCCTGCAACATGCCGAAGATCTGCACCTACAGGCGGCTCGCGCCGACGCGGCTCGCCGGGCGGACGCTGACCCGATGGAAGCCCCCAAGTCCAAAGGGCGATGGACGTTCCGCGACGAGGGCGACAGCCCTGTCAACCTCACTCGGTTGACCGATTTGACCGAAGGCAAGGACTACCCGGCCCTGGACGAAGGGCACGAAGACGATTGGGAACCCAACTTCACGGCCAGCCACTTCCGCCTCGATCGCTATCTTGACGGCAAGGCGGGCCAGACGCCTGCACCTGCCACACCAAGGCCGCCCGTAGCCCGCCCGCCAGCCAGCCAGGCATCGCCGCCCCCCAAGGTGGTCCGCACCCAGGCCGGAAGAGGCGGCACGGACATCGTCGACGGCGAAGACGAAGGCATTGCCCCCGGCGTCGCCTTCGAGGTCCGCGAGATCGGTCAGGAGCCGGTCCGGGCCCAGACGCCCCGACCCGCTCCGCCGGCGCCCCCGCCGCCCCGGGCGCCCCAGCGCCCGATTCCGCCCACGCCGCCCGGTGGACCTCCCAGGTCGGAGCCGGTCGCCTCCACGACCCCCGCGGTGACGATCGAGCGCGCCGACGCACGCCGCAGCTTCACGATTCTACCGATGGACACCCCCGACGACGCCCCGGCCCGAGCGGCGAGCCCGCAACGTGCCCCGGCCGCGCCCCTTGCCGCGCCAGCCAATCCAGCCGGAAGGACCGCCCGTTCGTCATCGATGACGATCCTCCCACCCGACGACGACGAGCCGATCGCGAGTCCCGCCCTCAAGCGCGTTGTTTCTGAAGAGCGCCAGCCGACGGCCGCCGACATCGTGATGCCGACGCCACCTCCGGCACCTCCAAAGCCGGCTTCGCCTTTCGCCAGGCCCACGCCCAACCTCCGATCGACAGCATCTCCTCCGGCCGAAAGGACCGAAGCGCCCGAGGCCCCGGTGGTGGCGGCAGCGGCCCCGGTCGCAGCTGCCCAAGTCGCCGCGGACAAGCGTGTCGGGCTGTACCTTTTGCTGATCGCAACAGCGTCGATCGTCGCCCTATTCTTCTTCGGCGCCCGGTTCCTGCCCGGCCCCAAGGTGCCTCCCCCGCCGGTGGGCGTGGCGTCGGTCGTCGCGTCGGCGCCGCCCCCGCCACCTCCCATCGCGCCGCCCCCGCCCGAACCCGTGGCGGTCGAGCCGGCCCCACCCGCCAATCCCGACGGGACGGCGATCGACGCCGCTGCCGTCCCCGGCGCCATCGGCTCGGCCACCGAAGCGCCGCCGCCCGCCTCGCCGATCGCAGCTCCAGCACCCATGCCGGCACCGACCGCCGTCGCATCGGCGCCCACGCCCCCACCACCGGCGCCCACTGCGCCGCCGCCAAAGCCGCCGGCTCCTGCGCCTTCGACCGCCAAGGCACCGGCTCCGGCCCCCGCCCCAACGCCGGCGCCCGTGGCAGCCACCCCGGCTCCAACCGCGTCGAAGTCCCTCGATGCCCGATGCCTCCCAGACGCAATGGCGCCCAAGGCGAGCTCGGGGAACCTGTCCTCGAGCGAGCGGTCGTGCGTGGAGCGCTCGTTGTCGACAGCCCCACCCGGGGAAGATCGCACGCGGCTGTCCATGTTGCTTGTCATCGACGCATCGATGCGCAACGACGCCACCGGCTGGGCCCGACAGGCGCGTCGCCACCTCGAACAGGTCGACGGCTCCGATGCCACGCTGGCCTGGCGCTACGCCACATCGCTCCATGACACGGGCGGCAGCGTCAACGAGGCCGCCAAATGGGCCGACGTCGCCTGGAAGAACCGCGGTCAGTGGACCGGCGGCGCCGCGAAGGCGAACACGAACGCCTTGGGCCGCCTCCGGACGCAGCTTGCTGAAAAGCGCTGGAACTCGGCCAAGGCGGCGGCTTCTGCCAAGCCCAACGAGGACACCGAAAAGGCCGCAGAGTTGTCCCGCGTCGCCGTCGTCAACGCCGCTAGCGACTGGATGACGACCGCAAAGGCCAACGGCCAGGACACGTCTGCCGCTGCCAGCATCTGTCAGGCCGCCGGGGCGACAGCCACCTGCGAGTGAGCGGAAACGCCTACTCGTCGACCTGAGGGCTCACCCGGCCAAGGTACCCGGCGAGGTGCCGAAGGACCGACTCCGCGCGCACAGTGAAGCTCCGAGCGCCAAGAAAGGCTCGCCGCTCGTCGGGGTCCTCGACGACCTTCCGGGCGACGAGGTCCACCATCTCAACGGGGTCCAAACCCAGGATGCGCGACGCTTCCGGGTCGCTTCCCGCGTAGCCGGCAAGTTGGCCCAGCAACACCCGGATGCGCGCGACGAGATCGGCATCCGGCACGTCATCGGGCTCGGGAAGAAACGCAGCGTCCACGACGCGAAAAGGCTCATCCGTCTGACGGTCCGCGACGTACCTGGCGCGCCCGGCGTAGCGGAGAACAATGTTGCTGCGGCCATCGGGCAACGTCTGGACCTGAACGAGGGTTCCCAGACCGATCTCCGGGTAGATTTCCGGACTGTTGGCGCCCCGCAGCGTGGCGACGCCCATCGGAAGCCCCTCCGCCACACAGAAGCGCACAAGGGCCCGATAGCGCGTCTCGAAAACGTGAAGCGGCAGGTGACTGCCCGGAAGCAGAACTACCCGCGGCAACGGAAAGATGGGCAGCGCGCCACAGGCGGCTGCAAGCGACGTGGCCAACGGGCCCCCGCCCATCCTTATCCAGGATCCGGCCTCACCGACGCGAAGGCGCTGCTGCGTTGGGGCGCCGACGGATAGTTGCGCGCAGGAGCGCCGTGTTCGCCGAAGTGCGCATCGACGGCGTCGCCGTCGCCCTCGACAGCACCGAATTCGAAGCGCGAATCCGGGACGGCCGGATCGGCGCCACGGCAGAGGTTCGCGTCCCCGGCCTGGGGATCGACGACTGGGTGCAAGCGGCGTCCCTTGCGATGTTCGACGCATGGTCAGACCCCGAGCGCACGTCCTTCCGCGCCGCCTGGGATGCCGCTCCGCCGCCCTTGGCGACGGCGCTGCTCCTTGGCCTCATGATTCGACTCACTGCAGCGAGCACCTTCTGGCCCTCGGCCCAGGTTCCGATCGCCCTCATTCCAGGCGCCGTGTTCGAGGACGGCCATGTGTGGCGGCCCTTCACGATGGCCTTCGCCCACGCGGGACCGCTCCACGTCATCGTCAACGGTGCATGGCTCGCGTACGGCGGGGCGACCGTCGAACGGGCGACAGGATGGCGCAACCTGGTCGGCCTCTTCGCTTCGGCCACGATGGGCGGGGCGCTGGCGAACCTCGCGTTCGCCGACGGCGCCACGAGCGTCGGCGCCTCCGGCGGCGTCTTCGGAGTGATGGGCGCGGCCATCGCCCTGGGATGGCGGCTTGGCGACCGGTTGCCTTCGCGCGTGCGCCAATCTGCGGGCCTCGCCCTGCTCCCGTACGCCCTGATCCACTTGGCCTCGGGGGTCAACGCCACCGGCGTCGACAACGCGAGTCACTTCGGTGGCTTCTTTGTCGGTCTGGCTTTGGGGGCGATCACGCCGGTCGTCGGCTCGAAGGGCCGAGCCCTTCCCTGGATCCTCTGGCTCGCACCCTTGGGGGGACTCTGGGCGTTCGGGCCACACATCCAGCCGATGGCCGACGCCGACGCCCACGACCGCCGAATCGCCGGGGAACCTGATGAGGTGGGGCTGTACGTACCGCGCTCGTGGCGCCGCGCCCCCGCATCTCCTTGGATCGGCGGTTGGGTTGCCCCCTGGGTCGGCACACCGTCAGGGCCTGCGCGCGCCATTCAAGCCGACGTGAAGCGCCTCGACCGCGCCGAGGACGCGTACGGCCTCCTGCGCGCCGACGTTCCTCCCGACGTCCCGATCATCCCTTCCACCCTCGCCGACGTGCCGGCAAGGTCCGCAACCTGGACCGGCGGCGGACTGACCCACGAATCCACCGTCGCACTCCTTGGCCGCACCGCCTTGGTTTGGCGATCCGTCCACGATCCTGCCGGCGCCGTATCGGTCACACGCATTCGGGACAGCGTCGTGTGGCGGGAACCCCGCTCGCTGACCGACGCACGAATCGCCCACGAGGAAGACCCCGGCGATGCCCAAGCCGCCTTGACCTACGCGCGCGAGGCGGAGGCACGAGGACTCGTCGTCCCCGACCTCGACGCCCGCCTGACGGACCCCATTGCGGCTCTGCGGGTTCGGCTCCTGACGTCGCCCGCTCACGACGTCCCGGCCCTCGTCGACCGGGCCCTTGCCGAGGCCCCAGGCCCCGTCATCGCCGTGGCCTGTGCTGACGCGCTGGATCGCGCCGGGCTCACCACCCATGCCGAAGCGCTCCTCGAGAACGCCTGGGTCGCTTTGCCCGGCGACCCACGACTCCGCTCCGCCAGGGTCGATCGGGGCCTCGCCAACGACCTAGGTCCAGACGGGCTGCCCGTTGCGCAATCCGTCGACCCGGCCGGCCTTCCACGGGCGCTCCCCATCTGGGGCCTCGAGCCCGACGGGCGAGCCCGGCGAGCTGAGGTGGTCGTTGCGGACCGTGCCCTACGCAAGGCCCGTGTCGAGGCGGCGCTTGCCTCAGGTTCGACCGACGTCTGGGACGACCTACGCGCGCTGCGAGGTCCGCCAGCGACCGATCGTACCCTCCTTGAGGAGTTGAACGCGTGCCGGAGGGGCAGCGGACCTCCGTGGTGCTCCGGCTGGTCCTTAGCCAAGGCCCCCGAGATTGTGCCCTCCGGCCGTTGATCCGTGCGCCGCCGGTTAGCGCCGACGGCCTTGGAGGTGTCCGTGAGCCACCGTGTCGCCGTCATCGGATCCGGTCCCGCCGGCATGACCGCTGCCTTGTACTTGTCGCGCGCCAACGTCGCGGTGGACGTCTACGAGGGCACCCAGCCGGGCGGCCAGTTGACGATCACGACGGAAGTCGACAATTTTCCTGGCTTCCCGCACGGCATCATGGGGCCCGAGTTGATGGACAACATGCGCGCTCAGTGCAGCCGTTTTGGGGCCAAGTTCGAAATGGACGACGTAGAGGCCCTCACTCCACGCGACGAGGGTTTCGATTTGCAACTGGCGGTCGCCGGAACTCAGCGCTTCGACGCCGTCATCCTCGCGACCGGAGCCACAGCGCGGTACCTCGGCCTGCCCAATGAAAAGCGGCTTGGCGGGTACGGCGTATCTGCCTGCGCGACCTGCGACGGCTTCTTCTTCAAGGACGTCCCCATCGCCGTCGTCGGCGGCGGGGACTCGGCCATGGAGGAGGCGACATTTCTGACGAAGTTTGCGTCCGAGGTCCATCTTCTCGTCCGAACGGACCGGCTGCGCGCCAGCCGCATCATGCAAGAGCGAGCGCAGAAGAACCCGAAGATTCGCTTTCATTGGCACACGGAAGTGGCCGACGTCTTGGGGGAGGACCGCGTGACGGGCCTTCGGCTTCGCGACCCGCGCGATGGCAGCCTTCGCGACCTGGCGGTTCGCGGCCTATTCCTCGCCATCGGGCACACGCCGAACACCTCGCTGGTCCACGGCCTGCTGGAACTCGATGATGCCGGCTATGTTCGCGGGGAGCCTGACTCTTCGCGCACGGCCGTTCCCGGCCTGTTCGCTTGCGGCGACGTGAAGGACCACGTCTACCGCCAAGCCATCACGGCAGCGGGCTCCGGTTGCATGGCCGCCCTGGATTGTGAGCGGTGGCTGACCGCGACTAAGGCCTGACGCCGAGGCGCTTCGCGCGAAAGCGCAGCTTGCCCAATGCTTTGAGCTCGATCTGACGAATGCGCTCCTTGGTCAGACCGATGCGGTCGCCCACCTCGGCCAGAGTGAAGCGCTCGTCGTCGCCGATCCCGAAGCGCAAGTGCAGCACCTGGGACTCGACGTCGTCGAGCGTTTCCAACAGGCGGCGCGCCTCCGTCTCCATCTGAACGTTGTCCATGTGGTCCGGGGCCAAGACGGTCTCGGTGTCGGGAATGAGTTCATTCAGCGTAGCTCCGCCCTCCTGGTCGACCGGGCCGTCCAGCGCGACACAGCCGCGTTCGATGTCGTAGGCCACCCGCCGCGCGCGCGTGACCTCGTCGACAGGGATGCCCGTGTGCGCCGCCAACTCGTCGTCGGTCGGCGACCGACCCTTGGCCTCCGCAAGCTCAATTTCCGCGCGCCCAATTCGGCGCATCAGGCCCAACGTGTTGACGGGAATGCGGATCGTCCGGCTGTGGCGCGAAAGGAAGCCCTCGATCGACTGCCGAATCCACCACCCCGCGTAGCTGCCGAATTTGGCGCCCTTTCGGTGGTCGAACTTGCGGGCGGCCCGCATCAGACCGACGTTCCCTTCCTGGATCATGTCCAAGTAGAACGTCCGGTTTCGGTACTTGCGCGCCATCCACAACACGAGGCGCAAGTTGCGTTGGGTGAACTCGTCGACGACGCGGTCCAACCGCGCTCCCGCGCGCGTCACGCGGTCGGCCGCCTCGAGGAATCGGTCAGCGGGGACACGGATTCGTCGCCCGATCTCGTCGAGCCTTCGGGCCGTCGTGACGGGGTCCGTCATCATCCTCAGCGTGAGCAACTGGCGGACATCGTGGTCCAAGCCCTTGAGAACGGCCCGATACCCTTCGTCGGCCATTCCCAGAGCGTCGAGCGCGGCCATCGTTTCAGCTCGGTCCGGCTCCCCGTCCGCCCAGAGGTTGCGGAAGTGGCTCAGCAGCTCTTCGGCCCGAACATTGTCGGCCTCGAAAAACTGGTCGACGGTGGGGCCCAGATCGACGGCGGCTTCGAGAATCTCGGCGCGCGCTGCGATGGCCTCGATCGAAAGGACCGATTCCCGGTCGACCGACATCCGGTCGATGTCGCCGGCCTCTTCGGCGTACGTCTCGTACAGGTCGGTGGTTGCAGGTCGGTGGTCCCCTGAACGCAGCGTGCGCGTGCGAACGGGCGAGGTGTCCACGCCCTCTTCGGCGCCGGCCAGGGCCAGGTCGACGATGACAAGCCGCGCGTCGTCTGGCCGATCGGCCAACAACGACGCCGCAAGCGAAAGCTGACCACAGACCAGCAACAGCGCCGGTCCCCCGGCTGGCCCCAAACGGCGCAGACTTCGATCGTCAAGCACTTCGGCGCAGGGCAAGACCGACGTCAGAGGCCGACCGCCGAGCGTCGCGCCCTCAAAAAGCGAGCGCGCGGGACCGGTCGGCGCGACGACGAGGACGAACGGGCCTCGCGGCGCGTTCCGGGCGAGCCAGCTCAACCGGTCGAGGTCCGGCGCGACCTCACTGTCGGCTTCGCGAAGCACATCGTCCAGTTCGAACAGGTATTCCAGCGCGCCTACGAGACCGAGCAACAAGGGAACGCTTCCAGCCGCCGGCACAAACAGGGCGTCGTCGAGCGTTCCTTGAGAAACGGCGAGGGGTTCAGCCAGGAGCGCTGCATCCTGCAGAATCGACCGGCTGAGTACCAGCGTCCGGTCACCAGTCGTCAGCTGCGACAAGACGGGCCACGTCGAGGTCGTCGCCTGAATCAGCCGGATCCACGGCTCTCGCGCCGGCTCGATGGCGGTGACGGCCTGGTCGAGCACGTAGGCGTCTTCGACCGCCTCCAGGACATCCTGTCGCGCTGGCCCCCGCGTGAGCCACGCAATGGCGGCGCGCGCGCGAGCGACGTCGTCGGGCACTCGCTCGTCTGGCGTTTCCAACACGACGGCAAGGAACTCCGCGTTCCGAAACATACGGCGAACGATGGGATGTTTCTCGGGCAAGGTCGACTGGCCGACCCAGCCGCGCGCGGCAGCGGCCCACTCTCCGTCGCTTCGGTCGGCGACCTCGAAGTCCGACACCTCCCGATCGACCCGCTCGCGCGCGGACGCCGGCAGGGGGGCCGCCTGGGCGTGGGCTGTGTCGCCGCGCGAACGGGCCACCCAGTGATGGAAGAGGCCACCCAAAAAGGTGGCCGACCGTAGAGCCATGGGCGGGATGGGATCGAGCCGAAGCGCATCGTTGCGCGTCAGCGCCCCCAAACCTGCCTGCGCCGCCAAGCCGGTCTGTCCCGGCGCGTTCGCGGCCTGCAACAGGGCCGAAACGTCCGCACGAAGGCGCTCGTGACCCAAGGCCCGAAGGCGCTCATGCAGGGCACGCCCGCGGCGGGTGACGTCCTCGACGTCCACCCGTTCGCCTTTCCGGGCGAGTTCCGCCAACAGAGCGACATGGTCGTGGAGATGAGTCCCCCGCAAATCACACCCCCACCCCTCGCGCTAAAGCCACGATGGAGCGCCATTGACGTATTCCGATCCACCGACTCCGGCCGACCTCGACCCCCTGGCTTCCACGAGCCCGATCTGGACCGAGTGGCGTGCTCGCGTGCCCGCCGAGCGCGCCGCCGCGCTGTCACCCGGCCTCGCCGCGTTGGGCCTCGACGCCTCCAATCACCTGGCCGCACTTGCGCGGGCCGCCGAAGCCCAACCGCCGCGTCACGAACCCTGGGATGCCTGGGGACGGCGCGTGGATCGCCTCATCCTGTCGGCCGCGTGGCAAATGCTCGAGCGCGACGCCGTCGAGCGAGGCCATCCACCGCTGGCCGGTGGAGGAGGCGACCGCGCGTAGGCGAACGCTTGCTCTAGGCCGACTCTTCACGGCCCGTGTGCTCTTCGACCGCGCCAACGACGGCGACCATGCCGCGAAGCGGGCGGAGCGTTTCGCTCGCTTGGCCTGAGAGTTCAGGGCTCAGCGAGGAATTCGTCGGTGTGTTGGAAGACGCTGCGGATTCCCGCCGCCAGCGACGCAATGAGGAAGTCGTCGCCGGGGTCGATGACCGACTCCACATCCGACCAGGTGGCTGTGAAGCGCATCGTCTCGTCGCCTTCCCCCTGCCAGACGTCGATCGAGAAGCTCAGATTGACACAGCTGCCGCCACCGTCATTGCAGCTGATCTCCGCGATCCAGCTACGGCCAAGTACATCGTCGTCGCCGTCACCTTCGACCCACCGAAAGTCCTTGAACAACACGTACGGGATGTTGATGCCGATGAGGCTGGTCTCGACGTCATTCTCCGTCCGCAACACACCTTCGCGGTTCTTGAAGTCGGCGATCTTGCCCTCGACGACATGGCGCGTGTAGCTCTTCCAGTTCGTGGGGTTGCCCCAGACCTGGTCCTTCATCCCGAACGTCGCGACGTGCTCGTCGACCGTGAACGGGCTGCGCGCCGCGGCGGCCGCGCCGATCAGGTTGTCGAACGAGATGTCGGCATGGGCGACCGCGTCGGCCTCCACTTGGGCCAACGTCTCGAGCTGCCAGCCCTCCTCCGCCTCGTCGCTATCGATCTCGTCGCGTACAAATGCCGCGAGGTTGGCGAACCCCTCTTCGACCGTTTCCTCGTCTTCCCAATGCTGAAAGAGGAAGCCGACGAGGTCGACCATTTCAGTCGGTGCGGGTGTCCGCTCGCGCGCACAGCCCAGACAGCCGAGGCAAAGAACGAGCCGCACGTCACCCCCGCCGTCGTCCTATCCCGGCTCGGAGGTCCGCCCGAGAAAGCGGAGCGCCAACACATACTGCAGGAACACCATGGGCAGTCCCAACGGCGCAAGCGCCAGCGTGTAGGTCAGTGGCCAGTCCCGCTGAAGCACGAGCCACGCAGCCGCGACCCCGAGTTGGACCCCAACCGTCAATTGCGCCAACGTGTAGGCGCCCAAGATCACCCGACTCGTGGTCCACATCGGCCCTCCCGACCCCTCATCGGTCGGAACGGACCACGCTTTCGTTGTACCAGGAGGCGATCAACCGAACACTCAGGCCGTAGCTCCGGGCACCGCCCTTGACCCTGTGAAGGCGAAGGTAAGCGTCGTTCACAGCATGCCCAAGCTCGCTGGCCGATCCCTGGTACGCCGCCCAGAAGCGCCGATTGGCGTCGACGTCCCGCTGGACGCCGCGCTCTCGCACTTGGACAAGAGCCGACACCTCGCCTCGTCGGGTCGACGAGATCGCCGTGAGCACCGTACGTTGGGCGAACCACCACCCGGCGTAGCGGACGCGCGGATCGGGCGATGAAATGCACGCGACGAAGCCGAGGAAGTTCGCCTCGTCTTCGCTCGCCAGCCCGCGTTGGTGCGCCTTTTCATGCGCAATCACATGCGTGCGAAAGGCCGGCGGCGACCCGGGCACGACGTTCGCCTCCCCAGTGAAGGGAAAAAAGAACCCGCTGATGCCGAGCCGCGCCACCACCCCGCCTGCAAAGCGAAGCTCCTTGTGTGGGCCGTGCGAGCGGCCCATATGCCCCGGCAACCCGAGCGATGCGACCGCGCTGGCCAGCCCTTCGTCCACGGCCTCGTCGACACGTTCGGCCACGGGAGCAACCACGCCCAAGTCCCCCGAGCCGAACGCCTCGACGTACGCACGGTTCGTTCGTTCGACGAATGCGCCTGCGAGCAGCACCAGTGCGTCGTCGTCAGCCGTGTCCTCGAGACCCAGGACGTCGGCAAGCGGCGGACGGGCGTAGTTGGCGCCCCAAATGGCGTAGAAGATCGCCGCGCACACAGCTCCCGCCCCGGTCAGAAGGCCAAGCGAACGCGCCGCGGACGCCGCCCCCCCGCGAGCGGCCCAAGCGGCTGCGACGCCCGTCCACGTGCCCAACGCAATCAAGACGCAGCCGAGGCACCACTCGGCCACACTCGTCGGCGCCAAGCTCGAAAGCAAAGCAAGCACGCGCGTCGCAGGGGCCCCCACCGATTCGTGCCACGGGGCAACCCACGAAACGTTCACCGAAATGTCATATCGCGGGCGTCGACGCCGCAGGGGTCAATGGGTGACGCTACACTTGTCCTTGGCGCAACTTGTCCCACGGCCATTTCGAACTCGTCGAGTTGTTGGGGACCGGGGCATTCGCCCTGGTTGTGGTGGCGCGCGACCGCCGTCGCGACGGGCGACTCGTCGCGCTGAAGGTGCTTCGCGAGCCCTGGCTCGCCGACCCCACCGCGTTGAACCGATTCCGTGACGAGGCCCGCATCCTGCGAGCCCTGCGACATCCTGCAATCGTCGGCGTCGATCCCATCCTCGACTACGACGGACGTCCCGTTCTCGTGATGGACTACATCCGAGGCGCCACGCTCGAAGAGCTCTTCGTCACCCGGCCGGCCGGCTTGCCTTGGGAGGCGGCCATCGCGGCAACGATGCAGCTGGCAGACGGCCTTCACGCCGCCTACCACGGCCAGTACGGAACGGCGGGCGAGCCGATGCGCATCGTCCACCGCGACGTCAAGCCCGCCAACGCAATGGTCGACGTCCACGGCACGATCAAACTGCTGGACTTCGGCATCGCGACCGGCGACTTCGCGGACCGGCGGACACGGAGCCTCTACAACGTCGCGGGAACGGCGGGCTACGACGCGCCCGAACGCCGCCTCGGCGACGGCAAGGACAGCCCCGGCAGCGACGTCTACGCCCTCGCCGTCACCCTCTTCGTCCTTCTGACGCGAAAGGCGCTCCTGCTCACCGCCGACGGCGAGGCCCATGGCCGCGCTTCTCGAGTCGCAGCGGCCCGAGTGGAGCCCGAGGGACTCGCCGACCCCGGTCCGCTGCGCGAACTCATCGTGCGCATGTTGGCCTACGACCCGTCCCAGCGGCCTTCGATGGCCGAGGTTGCGTCATCGTTGGACGGCATCCTCCGCGCTCAGGGCCGACCCATGGACGTTCCCGCATTGACGGCCGCCGCGGCGTCGGCCGCCCACGAGCGGCGCAAGGTGCGCGGCATTGAAGGGCACCCGGAAGCGGGGCGGCTCCGCTTCCTCGAGCTCGATCCGTCTACGCCGCCCCCGACCCGGCTGACGCCGGAAGAGGCGCGACCACGCCTGGTGGCCCTCCTGCAGCAGCCTGATTGGGAGGCCCGCGTCGCCGAAGTCCAGCGAATCCTGGATGCGGCACCGGACGTCGACACGTCCCCGTTCCACGACGTCCTGGACCGAGCTCAGGTCCCAGGGTGGCGTTTCTGGGTTCGCGCCGCCCGGCCAAGTGAGGTCGAGACTGCCCTCATCGTGCTGTGCGACCGTCGCGACAGTGCTCTGCTCGCCCGCGCCAAGCGCCTCGCGTCCCACCCTCATGACCGGGTCGCACGCGCCGCGCGGTACCTCGTGCAACGCGCCGGAGGCTGACGGCATCCCTACTCTGGCGCCGGCTTCTCCGGTTCGTCGTGGTCCATGTACCCGAGCGTGGCCAACAGTTCCTTTTCGGCTGCCGTCTGCTGAATCGCGACGCTTCGCGGGCCGAGGAACTCCAAGCCATCCGTGGCTTCGGGAAAGGGCGACGCGATACCGCGCCAAGGGCCCCGCTGCGCGCCGCCGACGTTGAAGCTGACCCGGGCGTCGAGCGGAAGGACCGCGAACGCCGTGCCCGCCGTCACGTCGCCGCCGCCCTTGGACCGTTTGCCGTCGATGTAGGGAATTCCGTCCTGGGACGCGACCCGCCCATCGGCCACGGCCTTCCAGCCGTCTCCGATGGCCTTGAGAAGCCCGGCCTCCATTGCGGCGGCCTTGTCGGGTGCAGCCTCGACCCGATTCGTCTGGCACCAGGGGTCCTCAACCACTTGGCAGAGGTGCCGCGCGCCGGTGGCCGCGTCGAGTTGGAACTCCCAAGGCGCCTCGTGCCAACGGTACCGAATCGTGTCGAAGCGGCTGGTCTCGGCCAGGCGCGCCGCGCGGGATGGGACCGGGGCGCCCGTCTTGAGTGTCTGGGTGCGGTCGACGCCATCGGACGGCCACGACTCGAGTCCGACGAGTCCGGCAATCGTAGGTGCGATGTCTTCGGTGCCGACGCGGCCCTTGACCACCTGGGTCCGGATGCCGGGACCGTTGACGATCAGCGGCACATGGAGTTGCTCACGCCAAAGGGTGTGCCCGTGGCCCCAGGACCCGCGCTCGCCGAACTCCTCACCGTGGTCGGCCGACAGGACCACGATGACCTCGCGCCCGCTGGCGCGCCAGGTCTCGACCAACTCGCGGAACTTCGCATCGACGAAGGCGATTTCCTCGTCGTACTGGGCCACCTGGTGCGCCAGCTGCTCGTCGTCGATCATCGACTTCTTGTAGTCGTGGTAGTTCTTGTAGATCGCGTCGCCGAGCTGGGCCTTCCGGTCGAACTTCTCGTTGAAGGGCGGCGGTGCGTTGTACGCGAAGTGCGCGTCATAGACGTGGACGAAGGCGAAGACGGGCTTGCCCGCTGGCGCTTCCTGGAGGAAATGCAGCGCATGGTGAAACACGTGGTCGGCGTCGACCGTGCTCAGGTTGTTGAGCTTGGTGCTGTGGACACCGAAATCTACGAAGTGGTCAAAGCCGCGGTCGAAGCCGTAGCGGCTGGAAACGAACAGGGTCGCCACCGCGCCAACCGTCGCGTATCCAGCGTCTCGAAACTTCTCCTGAATCAGGGGCACGTTCGCCGAAATGGGCAGATCGTCCTCGATGCTGCCGTGGCGGAGCGGGGTGTACCCGCTCAGCATCGTCGTGTGAGACGGCAGCGTCCAGGGGCTCGGGCTCCACGCATCCTCGAAGCGTGACCCTTCGCGGGCGAGGGCGTCGATGAACGGGGACGTGTCGCGCTCGTACCCGTAGGCACCGAGGTGGTCAGCACGAAGCGTGTCGATCGACAACAGGATGACGTCGGGCCTCGATGGATCGCCACGCGGGATCGTCCTTTCGCCATCAAAGCCCTGCGGATCCAGGTCGTTGCGGACCGGAATCACGTGGTCGCGCGCCCGGTCGAGCTTCGCCTTCATCGCAGCGACAACCCGCTCGGCGCTTGCGATGTCGCGCTCAAGCCCGGCCACCTGGTCTTCCAGGTGGGCGACGCGGGCCTCCAGGCAGCCGGCCAGCCACCAGATGGTCACGGGTTCGCCCCTTTCCAAGCGGCCTCGCTGGTGACGACCAGCGCTGCCTTTTCATTACCGAGGGTGAGGCTCTGGATGACCGCGAAGGCGCCATCGGCCGGAGAGGCGATCGACACGGTGAGCCCATCGGCGTCGGGCTGCGTATCGACCGACAACGTCCCGTCGCTGGACGGCGCCAGACTGTGCGATTCACCCCCCACGGTGACCGTCAACGCCCCGGTTCCTTCCCCGCCGAGATGCATTGCCAGGTCCAGGCCCGCGGGACCCCAGCCCGCCTGCCATGGATCCACGTCGAAGGTCAGGGTGGTCCCTGGGTAAATCCAGTACATCGGCCGGCCGTCCCCGCCGCGCGGCAACGGGACCTCAGGCGAGAGCCGGATGTCGTAGCGGGGACCGTTGGCCTTGCTGACTTCTCCGGCGGGCGAGAACTGAACCAGCTGCCCGGAATGACGGAACTTGCCCTCGCAGGCCTCGAGTTGCGGCCCCGTGGCGTGCCCTGGCAAGGGCTCGCCGTCCACGAGCAGCTCGACCGGCGAGGCGCGGCCTACGTCGCCGTCCTTGTTCAGGACGAAGTCGCTGATGGCCTTGATCGACGGCAGCGAGAACTTGTACCCACAGGTGGGTTCGTCCTTTTCCATCTCGGGGAGGTCGGGGAGGGGCGCCGCCTCGCCCGTGCGGGACGCGGTAAATCGAAGCGACGCGGTCAATTCCAGCTCCGGCCGCTGGTGGTCGCGTGGGCCCCCGCCTGGCGCCTTGCCCTTGCCGGCTTTGGCGGCCTTGAAGGGATCCTCACCCTCGACAGTCGCGGAGATCATGCCGAGATCGACCATTTCCTTGCGCATGTCCCGAACCGTGCGCTGAAGGTTGTCGAACTGGCCTTGCAGCTCCTCTTGCTTGGCCTCCAGGCGCGCGAGGTCGACGGCACCACACCCCGCAAGCGCCACGAGCCAACTCACCCGGACCCAGACCATCACATCCCCCGACGCGGCAACATCTAACGGGTCCGCCGGCTCCGGCAGACCCGCCGATCTCCCAAGGGCGCGCGCCGCGCTGCCGCCGCGTCCTCCCAACGCCTTCGTCAGCTACCGTCGGCCAGGATTCGATTGCGGCCCTGTTCCTTGGCACTCCGCAACGCCGAATCCGCCTGGGCGATGAGCGTCCCTGCGTCGATGGTCTCGCCCCCAGCATGGGTCGCTACGCCCCCGCTGAGCGTCACCGAAATCGCCTCGCCCGACCACGTGACCTGCAGTTCCTGGACCGAGCGCCGCAGCCGTTCGGCCAAGTTGACCGCCTCGGGGCGGACGGTGCGGCGCAGCACGATGGCGAACTCCTCACCGCCTACGCGGGCGACGACGTCTTCGCCTCGCACCCCGTTTTGCAGCGTCTGGGCCACGTCGCGAAGGACGACGTCGCCAGCGGGGTGGCCGAAGCGCGTATTGACCGACTTGAACCAGTCGATGTCGACCATCAACAACGACAAGGGCTCTCGATGCCGGCGGTGCCAGAGGACTTCCACCTCGATCTGTTCGGCGAAGTACTGCCGGTTGAACGCCCCCGTCAGCCCGTCTCGCGTCGCTGCGACGTACAACTGGTTGAGGAAGCGTTGCTCGACGGTGTCCTGGAATCCGTACTTGAGCAGCGTGGTCGGACCCAGCCGGATGCGGTCGCCGTCGCGCAGGGGAAGCGCCACCCGCCCAACGCGTTCGCCCTCCAACCACGTTCCGTTGGTTGAACCTAGGTCTATCAGCCACGAGCGGCCACCATCGTGTTCGATTCGCGCGTGTTCCCTGCTGACCCCTTCGTCCATGAGAACGACGTCCGCCGTCGGGACCCGCCCGAGCAACACCGCCCCTCCACCCAGCCGATGGACACGCCCCACGGCGCGGCCCGTCTGAACGACGACGTAGGCCGCTTCATCCCCGCGCTCGGCTGGCACGTCCACCACGACGCCGCGCACTTCCGTCGGATCATCCTCCAGCCCTTGTACGTCAGCCTTCATGTGCCTCAACGCCAAGGATACCTTATCATGCGTCGATCCGGTGAGGCAGCGTGACGCTCATCCTCGTTGACGGCACATTCGAGCTGTTCCGTTCCTTCTTCGGCGCACCACCGGCCACAGGCCCTGACGGCAGCGAGGTCGGCGCGATCCGCGGACTCCTCCGCAGCCTCTACGCACTCGCCACAGAGGCCCCAGACCTTTCTATCGCGGTCGCCTTCGACCACGTCATCGAGTCCTTCCGGAACGATTTGTTCGAAGGGTACAAGACCGGCGCCGGCATCGACCCGGTGCTCTCCGCCCAGTTCCCGCTGGCCGAGGAGGCGTCGCGCGCGCTTGGCTTCGTCACTTGGCCCATGATTGAGTTTGAGGCCGATGACGCCCTGGCCACGGCAGCGGCAAGGTGGGCGCCCGAGTTCGACCACGTCCAGTTGGCATCGCCCGACAAAGATCTCGCCCAATGCGTCACGGGTCAGCGCGTCGTCCTGCGGGACAGGGTCCGCAAGACCCTTCTCGACGAGGAAGGCGTCGTCGAGAAGTTCGGCGTCCGCCCAGCATCCATCCCCGACTACCTGGCGCTCGTCGGAGACACGGCTGACGGCATCCCGGGGTTGCCAAAGTGGGGCGCCCGCAGTGCCGCTGCGGTCCTTGCGCGTTGGCACCACTTGGAGGCCATCCCCGACGACCCCGCCCGCTGGGATGTGGCCGTTCGGGGCGCTGCGGCGCTTGCGGAATCCCTACGCGCCGGCCGCGGCGAGGTCGCCCTCTACCGGACACTCGCCACCCTGCGGACGACCGTTCCACTGCCGGAGACCCGCAACGACCTGCTCTGGCGAGGCGCGGATCGTTCGCGCCTCCTGCCACTGCTCGAGCGCATCGGCGACGTCCGCTTTGCCGACCGCGTCGACCGCTGGAACGCTTAGCAGGCTGGTGCAAAAGGGCGAAACGCCCGCCGGCGTGCCGGCGAGCGTGGTGACTGGCGCCGTCCGTTGCGAGCCCGGGCGCAGCAGGATGGCGCTTCGCCGCAGCCTGCTAGCAGGGGTTTCGGCACAGGGGCGGGCGAACCGCACAGCGCACCGCGCCGTCCGTCCCTCGCAGGGTAAGGAAATTCGGCCAGGACGACTCGAGCATCTCCGGACGCCCGTCGCCGTCGAGGTCGACCACCTCATCCACCGTGCCCGCTCCAAGGTCGTGGAAGGCGTGCCAAACGCCACCCTGGCCATCGACGATGCCGGCGATGGTGCGCTGATCTCCATCCTGCGAGCAGACTTCGGCCGTCGAACCCGTGGTCAGGGTCGCAACCACGAGAATGCCCGCCACGTCGCCCTGGCGTACGACCTTGACGTCGAAGTCCTGGCTGACCGCGCCACGTCTCGCCTCGGCAACCCGCTCGATGTCGCGGAGCGCATCGACAAACGCCGAACTCGACGTCACAGCGACCATGGCCGCGGCAAGCGCCGACGGCTTGGGCGAACCCTCGATGGCCCAATGGACCGGAGCCGGCGCCCCAGGGGGCAGCACGAAGGCGGGGCTACTGGCACACGCCAAGCGGGCAAAGACCTGGGGTCCGCCGCACGGCTCTTCGCCGCCCGATGTGCGCGTCACCACGACAAATCCAGCCACCTTGCAGGGCGACGCAGACCCACCCGGCGCCGCGCCAGTCCACACGTCGCCGACGGTGAGCCCGCCGAGCGTCGTGTCCGATAGCGGCGCCTCCCAAACCCCGCCGACCAACGCGGGCGCCGTGGCTGACGACACCGCGGCAGTCGCGGCGGCAGCATCGAGGGAAAGGGCCACATCGGCATGTGTTCCGTGCATTTCGACGAGGCGAACGTCCCCGCAAGTGCCGGTCCCTGCCGCGTCTGCCGCTTCGCAGAGGGATTCCAGCTTCGGGCGACGGCCGACAAAGGCGCCCGAAAACGCGAGGTCCGTGGCCACGTCGATCGCCGCCAAACGGCGCTGCATGAAAGCCGCCTCGTCTCGGCCTACGAATGCGCCTGCAACCACGAGGTCGCCGCAAGGCGACAACGCACGGAAGCTGTTGGAAGGGACCCTCATGGGGCTCGCTGCCAGTTCCGGGTGCTGCGTCAGGCGCTCGAGACCTGCGTCATCGCCCTTTCGCGTCACCACAAGCCACTTGTTCGCCAGGGACTCGGGATCGGCGATCGGCGCGACGACTTTGACGGGGTTTCGCCCGATGCGCTGGGACTTGGTGCCCCCTCGCGCCGTCGACACGTCTGACGCCTCGGCCGCGCTGGCCACCGCACCATCGCCGCCCGATGAAGTGGGACCAGACCCGCCACAGGCGGCCAACCCAACGATCTGAACCAGCCACAGCGCCACGGGGCCTCCCAGCGAGGCGGCCCCCGTATGCCGCAGACCTACTCGTAGACCACCGAACCGTTGCCGTAGACCCGAACGTCTTGCAGCGAAGGAGCGCCTTGCACGTTCAACGTGGCGTCCCCATCGACCGAGCCGTCGACGGCGAGGGCGGCAAATACCGTGACGATCCCTTGGCCGGAGAGCGTCACATGGACGTTGTCGCAGGCCAGCGCGGAGGCGTCGATGGTCGATGATCCAGAAGCCTCGATCTCCAACGTGACGCAGGTGCCGCCCAACGTCGCGGGCCCCGACCCCGAGCTCGTCAACACGAATGTGCTTGCCTGCACCTCCATGGCGTCCACGGCCCCGCTGCCGTCCAGCGTCAACTTGTCGAACACTGGGAGGCCGACTTTGGCCGACAGCTCGGTCGCCTCGACGGTCATCCCGTTCTCCATCGACAGCCGCAGCTCGCCGGCGTCCACTTGTGCGACGACGAAATCCACCAAGTTGCTGTCCGAGACGATGGCTACGGACACGCTGGGATCGGCCTCGACCGTCGCTCCGATCGCATCGGAGACTCGGATCGACGTAAAGCCGTCGACAAGGCGAGGGTCTTCAACGACGGTTCCGTTTCCAACGGTATCGAGTGTACAACCCATACAAAAGCTGAATGCCAGTCCCGCGCGACGCAGCATCGTACCCCCCCTCGACCGCTGCCTAACGTCCCGGCTTACGGCCACCCTGACTTGACGGCAAGTGCGCGGCGAGTGAGAACCCAAGGCCTGATAGAACCTTCGGGCGGTGTTTGGAGCACGTATGCGAAATTTCCTGGCCTGGGCCTTTGTCGTCTCGATCGTGGCATGCACGACGACGGAAAGCGTGACCAAGACCGACACCCTCGAAACCGGCATTCCTTCCGACTCCGACACGCCGCCGACCGCCGAGGGCGACACGGACACGGACACGGACACGGATACCGATACCGATACCGATACCGATACCGACACCGACACCACGCCTCCTCCGCCGCCCCCGCCCACGACGGATACCGACACGCCCCCGACCGAAACGGGCATGTGAGAGGCTCTCGGCTCGGCCAAAGGCCCCGCTCCGTGCGGGGCTTTTTTTTGCCCGCGATCTGCCGCCAGGGCCGCCATTCAACAGGCCCCTCACCCGCGATCAGCTTTTTTCACGTGGGCAGTGGCGGCCGGCACGAAATGCGCACATGATGGCGACAGACAGGTGGAACCATCTCCACCTGTGGGGGCACACGCGATGCGCAACGTTCTGGCCTGGACCTTCGTGATCTCTATCGTGGCCTGCACGACATCGGAGTCCGTCACCAAGACCGACACGCTTGAAACCGGGATCCCGGACGACACCACACAGCAGACGGATGGCGACGCGGACACGGACACCGACACGGACACCGACACCCCGCCGGACCCGACCGACCCGACCGACCCGCCGGACCCGACCGACCCGACCGACCCGACCGACCCGACCGACACGGGGACCTGACGCCGTCAGCGCCGTCCCCCCGGCGCTGACGTCTCTGGCCCCGTCACTCTCCCCAATGACGATGCGCGCCGCCAAGCGGGTTCCCCGGCCCGCGGCGCGCACTTGTCATTCGGGGATGCATCGGGCGTCGCACCCGTCGGCCTCCGTCAGGTTTCCGTCGTCACAGCCCTCGTGCACGTGGAGCAAGCCGTCCCCGCAGTAGGGTGTCGCCTGCCCCGACGAGTTGCTGCCCCAGCAAGCCACCACGCCGTGATCATCGATGCCGCACGTGTGGTACCGGCCCGCGGACAGCCCCGTCAGCGCGTCTTGAGGTGGCCGGGTCTGGGCGAGCAAGTCCCGTCCCCAACACGTCACGTCTCCAAACAAGTTGGTCGCACACGTGTGCGAAAGGCCCGCGACGATTTCGACGTACGTTCCAGGGACCGCAGTGGTTTGCCCATAGGCGTTCCAGCCCCAACACGTGGGCTGACCCGCCCCATCGAGAACGCAGGCGTGGCTGCCGCCCACCGCCAACGCGGCGAAGGCCCCGCCTGGAACATCGAGTTGCCCGGACTCCGACGCACCCCAACAAACTGGTTGGTCCAACGCGTCGAGCGCGCAACTGAACTCGAAGCCAGTGCCAACGTCGCGGTGCCATCCGGGGGGCGGCGAGGATTCGCCAGCGGCGTCATCCCCCCAACACTGAAGCGCGCCACCCACGTCGACGGCACATGTGTGGTACCAGCCTGCATCGACCTCCACGAAATCCCCAGCAGGCGCGGATGCCTGGCCGCGGTCGTCGAGGCCCCAACACGCCAACTTGGCGTGAAGGTCGATCGCGCAACTATGGTACCGACCCGAAGTGACGTCGACAAACGTACCGGGCGGCGCATCCGTCTGGCCCACATCGCCTTCGCCAAAACACGCGAGGGACCCATCGGCGAGTAGCCCGCAGCCGTGGTGGCCCCCCGAGGCGACCTTCGAGTACCGAAGCTCAGGGTCGGCCGTGCAGTCCGACACACAGCCGTCAAAATCGTCGACATTGGCGTCGTCACACGCCTCGTTTCCGCCAATCGCGCCATCGCCGCATCCCACGACCGTGGGCAAGACGACGTTGCTGACTTGACTGCTTTCACCCAGGGGGTCGGCCACTTGCAGCGCCCCCATCGGGCCGAAGTCGCGACTGACGGACAACAACTGCCCAAACGTCGCGGAACCGGTCGCGTCCGTGAGCTGGTCGCGGCGCGGTCCTGCACCGACGATACCCCAGCACAGCCCGCCCATATCGGCCGGGCACTTCCCGTCACCTTCGGCGAGCCCCAGGCGAAAACGGACGAATGAGCTCGGTTGTGCCCCATCCACCCGGCACTCCATCTGCCCGCCCGGGGTCCCTTCCTCACAGGACAACCGCATCCCAGGGGGCGGCCCCGCCTCCCAAAGCGCCACTGTGCGGGCGAGGTCCACTACGCCCCAGCCTTGGTAGGCGTCCTTCCCCACCAAGTCTTCGTCTGGGTCGCCTACGAGGTCGCGAGCACCCGCTGCCAGGTAGTCGGCCAACTCTGAGGGGCCCAAGGTCGGGTCGAGCGACAGGAGCAGGCCATATAGGCCCGCCACAAAGGGCGTCGATTGGCTGGTGCCGCTGCGGGCAACATCGTATGCGCCGACTTCGTCGTCAAGGCCGTAGATGGTCATACCGGGGGCAAGTACGTCCACAACGTCGCCCCAATTGGACCCCCAGTACCCACCAATCGCCATGGACACGCGCCGATCGAGCCCATCGGAAGCACCGACGCCGATGACGTCGTCGTAGGCTGCGGGCACGAGCGCGATTTCGAGATCGTCGTTGCCCGTGGCGGCGACCACAGGCACGCCGCTGGCCAACGCATACGCTACCGCGTCCTCCAAGGCGGGACTCAGGTCGGGCGAGATTTGGGACATGTTGACGACGTGAGCACCGTTGTCGACCGCGTACACGACGGCCTCTGCCCAATCCGACAAGAAGCCGATGCCGTCTCGATCGAGGTCCTGAACCGGCATCACCGTACAACGTTGGCACACCCCGGCGAATCCCACCCCGTTGTCACCGGTGGCCGCCGCCACGCCGGCGACGTTGCTCCCGTGGCCATTTTCGTCCAATGGCTCGGAGTCGTCACCGGAGAAGTCCCAGCCCGCCCAGTCGTCGACGAAGCCGTTGCCATCGTCGTCGATGCCGTTGTCGGGATCTTCGCCCTTGTTGACCCAGAGGGCTTCGACAAGGTCCGGCTCGACGAGGTTGGCCCCCGTATCGAGCACCGCGATCACGATCGACGAATCCCCAACCGTGACATTCCATGCGTCGATCGCACCGATGTCGCGGCCCGGCAACGTGCCGTCGATGGTCCCGTCGCTCGAAAGAGGCCACTGCAAACCAAAGGCCGCGTCAGACGGCGGTGCGGCGGCGTACCCTCGCCCATCCGCGCCGCCCCACGCGACGCCGGGCGTCTGCGCGAGCAAGCCGCGGGCGGCCTCGATGTCGCCCTCGACGAGGGCGACGTGCTGACGGTCGAGACCTAGGGCGAGAAAGGCTGTGAGATTCCGGCGCGGCGCTTCACGATGCAGGGGGCCGACGGCGACGACGCCAGCGTCACGCCACTCGCGCTCGAGGGTCGGGTCCAAGGGCCAGCCGTCCTCAGAGAAGCCGCTGCCCACCTCAAAGACGAGCGCCTCCGCGGGACCACGCCGGTGGTCCAACGGCTCGGGTCCTGGGGCGCGCCGATCGGAGCAGGCGACCGCCCATAGCCAGCCGAAACGGGTCATCTACCGTACTATTTAGCACGTCCACCGTCCGTTCGAGCGCGGAATGATCGCACGACGACCGCGTCGGCATAAACGGGGGCGATGTTGCCTTGGACCTTCGCCACATTGGCCGCCGCATACGATCCTATCGGCCTTCAGCCGGATTGTGGGCCTGAAACGCCGTCCTCCTGCCCAAGCGAGCTGCCCGGAAGCTGGGAGCTGATCTCGTGGATACCCGAAGGGTCGGTTGAGACCGTTCGTCCCGCCGAGTTGGCCCTCGGCAGCGGCATCCACCTCGATGAGGCGCTTGCGATCGGGTCCGGACGCTGGGACACCACCGTCGCTGTCCTCGACTCCGGAATCTACTGGCAGGACGCAGCGGTCTCCGCCAAAGTTCGCCTCAACCTGAGTGAATTGCCGCCCCCGCAAGGGGCCGACGGCCTCCCCGTGCCTGCCGGCTCGGACGAGTACGACCTCGCCGACTACGCGAACGACCTGCGCGTCGACTGGGCCGCGGGCGCCGACACGGCCGACAGCGCGCTCGACCCATCGGACCTGATTGCCGTCTTCTCCGACGGCGAGGACGACGACCTCAATGGGTACGTCGACGACATCGCCGGCTGGGACTTCTTCGGCATGGACAACGATCCCTACGCCGACCTTCAGTCCGGCCAAGCCGACCACGGAACGGGCGTGATGGAAGGGGCAGCGGCCGGCGGCAACGACGGCGGGGACATCGGCGTCTGCCCAGACTGCTCCATCCTCCCGATTCGCATCGGCGACAGCTTCGTCGTCGGCGGTGACCGCGTCGGGATGGGCCTTGTCTTTGCTACCGTCTCCGGCGTCGATGCGGCCGGGATGGCGATCGGTGCGATGAGCCACCCCGCTCACGCGTCAGCCGCCGTGGCCGCAGCGATCGACGCCGGCGTCGTCGTCGTCGGCGCCGCCGGCGATGAGATGTCCTGGCACCAGAACCTGCCCGCAGCCGACGACGGCATCCTCTACGTGCATTCGATCCGCGGCAACAACATGGAGGAGGAAGAGGGAACCTACAGCTACTTCAACACATGGAACTGCAACAACATCGGCCCGCGCGTCGACCTCGTTGCACCGTCGAATGCCTGTGCCACGGGCGCCGTAGCCGCGATCGCCGGCGGCGCGGCGCTGCTCCGCGCCATCGGGCGCGACCATGGGCTGGAGCTGACGGGCGACGAGATTCGAGCGCTGCTCACGTCGACCGCCGACGATGTCACCTTCACGGCCACGGAGCTGGAGGAGGCTGAGGCGTGGCCCACCCACGCGGGCTGGGACCCCTGGCTCGGCGCCGGCCGCATGCAGATCGGCCGGGCCGCAGCCGCCATCGCATCTGGCGACCTCCCCCCCGTCGCCAGATTCCACGCGCCGCGGTGGTTCGCCCACGGTAGCGGCGACCTCTCGGTCTCCGGCCTGGCGGACGCGCCGCGCGACACGCTCGCGAACTGGCGCCTCGAAGCCGGCGCGGGCAACGACCCCGAGTCCTGGACCCTCGTCGCCGAGGGCCAGGGCCCCATCGATGGTGACCTCGGGACGCTGGACCTCCGACCCTACGTTCCGGCCCCCGCCATCGACCTGACCTACGAGCACCTGCTCGACCGCGTCGCCAGAGCCCACGAAGGCCTCGTGCTGCTCCGCCTCACGGCCACAGACTCGGCCGGCCGATCAAGCGAAGCGCGAACCGGCGTGTGGGTCGACGGTGACCCGGACCGCCTCGACGGGTTCCCCGTCGACCTTGGCGCGAGTGCGGAAGGGGCCCCCGTTCTCGTGGATCTCGACGGCGACGGCGTGCACGAGATCATCGTCGCCACGAGCGATGGCACCATTCACGCCCTGAACGCGCAGGCCGAACCCCACCCAGGCTTTCCGGTCTCGACGGGCGCGTGGCCGTCCTTCGCCCATGGCGCCGCCGGGCCGTACGCCTCTGGAGCGGTCTCCCTGCCAACGCCCGGGACGCTCGCCGGCGCCGCAGTAGGCGACGTCGACGGCGACGGCTCCCCGGACATCGTCGTCGGCACCACCGCGGGTTCCATCGACGCGTTTTCGGCCCAAGGCGAGCGCCTGCCGGGCTTCCCGACCTTCATCGTCGGCCGGGAACCGGAGGCGTTCACACCTGGCCACGGCTGGGAAAACGGCATCTTCGCTGCGCCCGCGCTCGGGGACGTCGACGGCGACGGGGCGCTGGAAATCGTCATCGGCGCCATGGACCAGCGCCTGTACGTATTCGGCGGCGACGGTCAGACCCGCGAGGGCTTCCCGCTCGAGCTCTGCCACCCCGACGGCTGCGGGTTCGGCGCACGCATCGTCGCCAGCCCCGCCCTAGGCGACGTCGACGCCGACGGCGACCTCGACGCCGTGCTCGGCACCAACGAGATCCCGCCAGGGGCCGCCGCGTGGCTCTTCGCCGTCGATCTGACGACGGCCACCTTCCTCCCGAGCTTCCCGCTCGCCCGCAAAGGACTCATCAACCAGTCCATCCTGCCAATGATCGGCGAAGGTCATCCAAGCAGCGTCGCGCTCTACGACCACAATGGCGACGGCACCCTGGAGATGGTCAGCGAGGCCATGTTGGGCACCGACGGCGTGGTGGACCTCCACGGCAACGAGGTGCTGGACCTCCCCTTCACCGCTGACCACTACGGCCTCGGGACCAACCTCACCGAGCCCAGCCTGGTCAGTCTCGCGTCGAATCCGGCGGTCGGAGACCTCGATGGCGACGGCGTCCTCGACATCGCAATGACGGGCGCTGGCGTTTTTTGGCTCGTGGCGCTGCCCGTGTCCACGGTCGAACATTACGAACATGGTGTCGGTGCCTGGAGCGGCGCCACCGGCGACATGTTGCCAGGTTTTCCGCGGCAAATTGACGACATCAGCTTCTTCGTCAGCCCGTCGATGGCCGACATCACCGGCGACGGGCGCCCCGAACTGATCGCCACGTCGGGGGGCCACTTCGTCGGGGCTTGGGACGCCGAAGGCACCAGCGCGCCTGGGTGGCCAAAGAGGACCCAGGGCTGGTCGACGTCGGGGGTCAGCGTCGGCGACGTCGACGGCGACGGATTTCTCGAGGCCGCCCTCACCACCCGCCAGGGCTGGATCCACGTCTGGCGAACCCAAGGAAAGGCCGACCAGAAGGGCATTTGGCCCAGTCCTCGCCACGATCCCCAAAACACCGGCAACGTGACGACCCCCCTCGTCGCTCAGGCCGGTCCCCCCGCCATCGACGACGACGAGAAGGCTGGCTGCTGCCGCAAAGACGGCCAGGCGAGCCTGCTCCTCTTGCCCACAATCTGGCTCGCGCGCCGGCGACGCCAATGATCGCGCTTCTCTGGTCCATGGTGTCGTGGACGGCTTCCGCCGCGTGCGCGGACGCCCCCGTTGCCACCTTGACCTGTGGCGACACGACGTCGGGCTGGCTCGACCCGGGTCCGTGGATCGGCGCGGCCCTCGTGGCCGCCCTCGACCCGTTGCCGCCTCCCTGCCCCGACGGCTTCGACCAATTGGACTCCGACCTCGGCGCCACATGCAACTACGTCAACCTCAACTTTGCCGGCATCCAGACCTGTACGAACGGCCTGAGCGCATGCACCGGCGACCACTACACGTGTGGTTCGCTTGGCGACGACCTGCCGATGGAGGGCCCCGAACACGTCTACACCTTCGTGTGTCCGGCCGACGGCCCCGTCACCGTCGAGCTGACGGACCTCGACTGCGACCTGGACCTGTACGTTCTCGACGAGGGCTGCGACCCCGACGCCGACTGCATGGAGGGTGGCAACACTTCGGACCTCGGCGACGAAGTGCTCGACTTCGAATGCACGATGGGGGCCACCCGCCACATCGTCGTCGAGGGCTACGGCCACACGTGGCGCGGCACGGCGTCCTACGGCCTCGGCGTCGGCTGGTGCAAGTCGAATCTCGCGAGCCCGCTCGGCAACTACACGCTGACCATCGTCCTCGGCGGCGGCTGTCCGACCGACGAAGTGTGCTCCAACGGTGTCGACGACGACGACGACACCCTCATTGACTGCGACGACCCCGACTGCGTCGATTCGGACCAGTGCTGCGACCTCGATGAAGACGGCTTCGAGTCTGAAGACTGCGGCGGCACCGACTGCGACGACGCGACCTTCGACGACGAGGACTTCGACGCCGACGGGCTGCCGGCCAGCTGCGACAACTGCCCCCTGGTGGGGAATCCCGACCAGTTGGACGTCGACGGAGACACCCACGGCAACGCCTGCGACACCTGTCCGGCGTTGCCCGACCCGCTCCAGGCCAACTTCGACGGCGACGACCTTGGCGACCTCTGCGACCCCTGCCCCGAGGCGCCCGACGAAACGGACTCCGACAGCGACGGCGCCTGGAGCTGCACGGATTGCGATGACGGCGCGGCCCATTTGAGCCCGACGGACGGCGACGGCGACGGCGCGAGCGGCTGCGACGGCGACTGCCACGACGCGGACCCCGCCATCCACCCCGCCGCACTTGAACTTCCCAACGGCCGAGACGACGACTGCAATGGCATCGCCGACGACACGACGATCTGGTACGACGACGACGGCGACGGCGCGACGGAGGCGGGCGGAGACTGCGACGATGGCAATCCCGCCATGGCGCCGACAGCCGCCGAATCGTGCAACGGGCTGGACGACGATTGCAACGGCGTCATCGACGGCGGCCTGCCCTGCCACGACGACGACGGCGATGGCTGGAGCGAATCCGACGGCGATTGTAACGATGCCAATGACGCCGTCTGGCCTGGCGCGCCCGAAGAGCCCAACGGGCTGGACGACGACTGCGACGGCGTCGTCGACTCGGGCTCCGTCGACCAAGACAGCGACGGTTTCGCCCCGGAGGGCAACGACTGCAACGACGCCGACGACAGCATCTTCCCCGGCGCCATCGAAGTCGCCGACGGCGTCGATCAGGACTGCGACGACCTCATCGACGAGGGCACCTCGGCGGTGGACGACGACGGAGACGGCGTTTCTGAGGATGCGGGTGACTGCAACGACGCGAACGGCGCCATCCACCCCGATGCCGGCGACCCCGCCAACGGCCTGGACGACGACTGCGACGGCGTCATCGACTCTGGCAGCCCCTCGACTGACGACGACGGCGACGGCCTCACGGAGTCCGACGGCGACTGTGATGACTCGGACCCCGACATCGTCCCCGGCGCCGTCGAGCGCGACAACGACCTCGACGATGACTGCGATCTGGCCGTCGACGAGGGCCTCGACGACCAGGACGCCGACGGCTGGTCCGTTGCGCGCGGAGACTGCGACGACATGGATGGGTGGCGCAACCCGGAGCGCGAAGAGGTCTGCGACCACATCGACAACGACTGCGACGGCGTGATCGACCCTGGCTGCGACGAGGCCGAGGAGAAGGTTGGCACCGACCCGGCCTCCCCGTGCGGGTGCAACGGGTCGGGCGTGGCCGGGATGCCGTTACTCGCCTTGGCGCTCCTTTGGAGCCGCCGCCGCGTCAGTTGAGGACGTCGTCGACCAACGCGAGCAGGTCGGCCACCGTGTCGTCCTCGAGCGTGTCTCCGTCGAACATGTCCGTGCCATGTTGCAGGCCACGGCGAGCGAACTGCCAGGTCCCGGGCGCGCCATCGACGAAATCGTCGGCGTAGGGTTCGTTCTCCGGGTACAACCAGTGCATCGACACGTTTTCGAGCTTCTTGCGCTTGTCGTCGATGTCGTTTTGGGCCTCGGTGTACTCGCCGGGCGAGAGCCATGCGAGCCCGGCCACGTCGGGCAGATCGCCGGCGTGGCCGAAGGCGTAGTCGAGCGTTGTCGTCGTGCCGTTGCTGGCGCCGAACAGCATGAGCCGCTCGGTGTCGATCGCGCAGCCACGCTGGTCGGACATCAGCCAGCTCACGGCCGCTTCACCGTCCAGAAGGGCCCCGTCTCCAAAGTACGCCTCCTCCGGAACGCCGCCGCTACCACCGGCGCCGCGCCGATCCACGTTCAACACGTTGATGTCGAGGTCATGGAACTTGCTGCGAATCCGCTTCGGCCAGCTTGAACGGTCAAAATACGGCGGAACCATGTGGAAGAGGACCAGGGCCGGTCGGCCCGACACCGAGGCCATCATGTCGTCGGCCTCCAACGTCACACCGTCCGTTGTCTCCATGGAGACGACGGACTCGCCTCCCACGCACGGCTCGCCTCCGACGTCCGTCGTGGCGTCCGTCGTGCCACCAGGCGCGTCCGTCGGGTTGTCTCCGCCGCAGGCCAACAACAAGGTCCACATCCGAACCTCCGAAAGCGGGTATTGGCAGTCAGTACTGTTGTTCACGGACGCTTGGGGTGGCCGACAACAAAAAATTCGCGGCTGTTCTTTCGCACGGCGTCGGGTCGGACGCGGTCTACGGCGCCCAACGCGCGCCGCACGCGCTCGACGAAAGGCGGAGCGTCGATGCCGTCGAAGACCTTGCACACAAGCCAGGGCGACTGCAGGCCGACCGCCACCTCGAGCGCGCGTTCGGCGAGTTCGATCTGGCGCAGATGATCCCCGTCCACGTCGCCAGTCGTCCGCGGCGCCATGTCCGAAAGCACCACGTCGGCCGGCCCGCCGAGCGACTGCTGCAACGTGTCCAAATCGACATCGAGCGCCGACGCATGAAGGAACGTGAAGCCCCCGACTTCGGGCGGCTCGACGTCGACTCCGACGACGCGGCCAGATTTGCCTACCATGACCATCGCGAATTGCGCCCAGGACCCAGGACTACAACCAAGGTCAACCACCCGTTGTCCCGGTCGGAGGAGGCGAAAGCGCTTCTGAATGGCGTCGAGCTTGAAGACGCTGCGCGCCGCGAACCCGGCCGCTTTCGCCTCCTTCGTGAAGCGGTCGGCCCGCGCATAGGGATTCTTGCCCTCACCCATCAGCGCGACTCACGGCCGGCCCGTCATCTCGTCGATGGCGTCCCAGAGCGCATCGCGCCCCTGAGACCCTTCGACGCTGAACGGAAGCGGGCGACCCGGCGGAAAATCGAGGGCCCGCCGCAGCACCTCCAGCTGAGCCCGCTGTTTGCTCCGGGGGACGCCGTCGATCTTCGTCGCGACGCCAAGCACCGGCAGATGGGTGTCGACGAGCGCGCGGCGCAAATGGATGTCGGCGTCCTGAGGTGGGAGGCGGGCGTCCACGATGAGCACCACGCCAGCCAAGGCTGGCCGTTCGCCAAGGTAGTCCTCGACCATCTGGCCCCAGGCGTCGCGTTCGGCGTGCCCCACGCGGGCGTAGCCGTAGCCTGGGAGATCCACGAGGTGGATGCGATCGGCCACCGCAACGAGGTGGATCATGCGCGTACGCCCGGGCGTTCCGCTCGTCCGCAGCAACTTCTTCTGCCGGCACAGGGCGTTGATCAGGCTCGACTTGCCCACATTGCTGCGGCCACAGAAGGCGATCTCAGGCCGGTCCGACGGCGGCAGCTCAGTCGTCGTGGCCGTGACCCACGTCGCCGGAAGGTCTCGGGTTCTCGCCATGGGGGCCGATAACGTGGTGGAGCGCCGCCTCCGCGGATAACGCGGCCCCCGTCCGGAGGCGCTTGGGAACGGCATGACGACCGCTTCTCCCTACACCGGATGGAACCATCGGCGCCCGGTGGTCCAGCACATGGCGCCCGACCAAAAAATCTGGATGATCTCGGACCTGCACCTTGGCGACGGCACGCCTTCGGACGCCTTCTTCGGCAAGGACGCCCACCTCGTCGCCCTTCTCCAACGCATCCAGGCGGAAGGCTCCCAGCTCGTCATCGTCGGCGACGCGATCGACTTCCACCAGGCCTGGACGCTGCGCCGCATCTTGGCGGCCCACCCCGACCTCTTCCGGGCGCTGGCCGACCTCGCCGCGGCCGACCGTGTCACGTACGTCATCGGCAACCACGACGACGAACTGGCCATCTACGAGACGATCCTGCGCTTCAAGGTGTGCGACGAGCTGTGGATCGGTGACGACATCCGCGTCGTCCACGGCTGGCAGTTCGACCCCGTGTTGCGCTCCCAAGTCGGCGTCTCCTACGCCTGGGGCACCACGATCCACCACGTCGTAGAGCGCCTGCTTGGCACCTGGATCCGCGTACCGTTGGGCGAGTTCTACACGGCGTCGAACCGTTTCGCCTTCTGGATGGGCCACAAGGTGTGGTGGCTTTGGCGCAACGCACGCCGCCTACTCGGCCGCGACCCGGCGCCTGTCGACGCACGCATCGACTATTGGACCTGGGGCAACCTCGGCGACAGCATGGGGATGTTCCGCCCTACGATGGCGGCGCTGGACGAAGGTCCCCACCGCGTCCTCGTCTGCGGCCACAGCCACATGCCCGGAATCGTCGCACGCGGGGACCGTACCTACGTGAACACGGGCACGTGGACCTTTGCGTCGTCCCACGTCGTGACGCTCGAAAACGGCACCTTCACGTGCTCAGACTGGGTCAGCGGCCGCCGCTTCGGCGACGAGCTGTACCGGACCCTCCTCGAAGGCACGATCTGGGACACCAACTTCGAGCGTTGGTGGCAAGAAAACTACCTCGGGTGGTTCCGGTTCCGTGAAGGCGAAGAGCGGCGTGGCCGTCCCCGGGCATGGGAGCTGTGGATCCGCGACGCCCAGCGCCCCGCCGGCCCATGGGGTTAGCCGGCCGCCCCATGGCCGAGACCTTGCTCGCGCTGCCCATCCGCGGCGCCATTCCATTCCCAGGCGCCCAACGAACGGTCATCGCGACCCGACCCCAGGCCATCGCAGCCGCCGAACGCGCTGCAGAGCGCGATCAGCCGGTCGCGCTCGTCGCCGTGGTGGAGCCCGACGTCGAGGACCCGCAGAAGGCCGCACTTACTCCCGTTGGCATCGCCGCCAGAATCGAACGGCTGGTCAGGCTCCCCGACGGGTCGCTTCGCTTGCTTGTCGACACCCACCAACGCGTCAAGATCGCGGGCGGTCTCGGCGTACGCGACGGCGCCTACGCCATCGGGGTCGACCGCATGACTGCGACGATCCGCGACGCGCGGAAGGTGGCCGCGCTCGCCCGCGAGATCCACGCAGTTCACGACGAGTGGATGAGCCACCAGGACATGTCTACGGGCGATCGCGACGCCGTCCTCGTCGACGAAGCCCGCCCCGAGCGCCTCGCCGACCAAGTCATGTCCATGTTGGAGCCAACGTGGCCCCATGCGCTCGCGATTCTGGCGGAGCCCGTCCTCGACGTTCGCCTCGAACTCGTCGTCGACCAACTCGTCACCGCGTTGGCCGCCGCACGAATTCGGGCCGACGTCCACCAGCGCGTCCAAGGCGCCATGGACGAGAGCCAGCGCGAGTATCAGCTGCGGGAACAGCTCAAGGCGATCCGGAAGGAGCTTGGCGACGCGGGTCCCGAGGCCGACGCCGACCGATTTCGCGAGCGGATCGAGGCCGGTTGTCTGCCCCCCGAAGCAAAGGCCGAAGCGCTGCGCGAGGCCGACCGTCTCACGCGGATGCACGCCGACAGCGCAGAGTACACCGTCGCCCGCACTTGGCTCGAAACCGTTTGCGACCTGCCGTGGAACGTGCTGACGCCGGACACAACCGACATCCGGGCTGCAAGCGCCATTCTCGACGAAGACCACCACGGTCTCGGCAAGGTGAAGGACCGCATCCTCGAGTACCTTGCGGTACGAAAGCTCGCGCCGGACCACCGCGGCGCCATCTTGTGCTTTGTCGGGCCCCCGGGCGTCGGCAAGACGAGCCTCGGCATGTCGATCGCGCGCGCGCTTGGCCGCAAGGCCGCTCGACTGGCGCTTGGCGGTGTTCGCGACGAAGCCGAGATCCGCGGCCATCGGCGCACGTACGTCGGCGCCCTTCCCGGCCGGGTCTTGCGCGCCATCGTGCGCGCCGGGACCCGCAACCCCGTCCTCGTCCTCGACGAGTTGGACAAGCTCGGCAACGACTTCCGGGGCGACCCGGCGTCCGCCCTGTTGGAGGTGCTGGACCCCGAGCAGAACCACGCCTTCGTCGATCACTACCTGGACCTGGACTTCGATCTGTCCCAGGTCCTGTTCATCGCGACTGCGAACCAACTCGACACGATTCCGTCGGCCCTCCACGACCGTTTGGAGGTCATCGAACTGCCTGGGTACACGGAAGAGGAAAAGCTCGAAATCGCCAGGCGCTTCCTCCTGCCCCGCCTCGGCAAGGACCACGGCGTCGGCCCCGACAAGCTTCAGTTTCCCGGCGACGTCCTGCGCGACATCGTCCGCGACCACACCCGCGAGGCGGGCGTCCGCGAATTGCAGCGGCAACTGGCTCGGATCCACCGCAAGGCGGCCCGCGCCATCGTCGAGGACAGCAAGGGCAAGACGCGCGTCACGTCGAATGCGCTCGTCCAGTGGCTGGGGCCCCGAAAATTCCTGCCAGAGACGCTGGAGACGGTCCAGCGCGCAGGCGTCGTCGTGGGGCTCGCATGGACGCCAGCCGGCGGCGACATCCTGTTCCTCGAGGCCACGCGCATGCCCGGAAAGGGGGCGCTCAAGGTCACTGGTTCGCTTGGCGACGTGATGAAGGAATCTGCCGAAGCCGCGATGAGCTGGCTCCGCACCAACGCCGCCGCTCTCTCTATCGACGCAACCGCCTTCGACGCCGACTTCCACGTCCACGTGCCCGCGGGCGCCATCCCCAAGGACGGCCCGAGCGCCGGCGTGACCATGGCGTCGGCCCTGGCCAGCATCGCCACTGGCCGCAAGGGCCGCCCCGGCTTTGCGATGACCGGCGAGATCACGCTCCGGGGCCGCGTCCTTCCGGTCGGGGGCATCCAGGAGAAGGCCCTCGCCGCACGCCGGGCCGGTGTGACCGACCTCATCCTTCCACGAAAAAATGCGGACGACCTCGCCGAGGTCCCCAAGGGCGCGCTGCAAGGGGTGCGCGTCCACCTCGTCGATGACGTCTTCGAGGTCCTCGACCTCGCCCTGGAGGGCAGTCCCGCCGCGCAGCGCGGTTAGCCCGAGGCATGGAGTTTCCCCAACGCTTCGGCAAGTTCGAGTTGCTCGAGCGCCTCGCCATTGGAGGAATGGCCGAGATCTTTCTGGCACGGGTCCGCGGGGTCGCCGGCTTCGAGAAGCGGCTGGTCATCAAACGGATCCTGCCCGAACTGGCGGGCGACCCGCGATTCGTCGGCATGTTCATTCAGGAGGCGCGCATCGGCGTCCACCTGGACCACCCCAACGTCGTTCAGGTCCATGAGCTCGGCCGCGTCGGCAACGGCCTGTTCATCGCGATGGAATACCTGCACGGCCGCGACCTGACGCGTTGGATCAAGGCCCTGCGCGCGGACGGACGCCGGCTGCCCGTCCACGTCGCCGTTGCCATCGCGGCCGACGTCTGTCGCGGCCTCGCCTACGCCCACGCGAGGGCCGACGCGATGGGGCGTCCGCTCGGCCTCGTCCACCGCGACGTCAGCCCGCACAACGTGCTCGTCACCTTCACCGGCGACGTCAAACTCGTCGATTTCGGCATCGCTCGCGCGATGCACTCGGCGACGGCGCCGGTGACGCCGGGCGGCGGCAAGTTCGCCTATATGAGCCCGGAGCAGGCCAACGGCGAACCCGTCGGCGCCGCGTCCGACATCTACGGTGCCGGCATCCTCACCTGGGAGCTGCTCGTCGGGCAGCGCCTCTTCACCCACCCCGATCCGGCCGAGAAGTTGCGTCGCGTACGCGAGGCGATCATCGACCCCCCGTCGGTCCGCGGCGTCACGGTCGACCCCACCCTCGAGCGAATCGTCGGGCGGGCCCGCGCGCGCGACCCCGCCGACCGGCACCCGACCGCCGCCGACCTCGAAGAGGACCTTCGCGCTTGGCTGTTCGAGCGCCGAGAGCGCGTCGACCGAGACCGCATTGCGGCTGAATTGCGCCTGGCCTTCCCCGACGAGCCCCCCGACCGCGGCGGGACCTATGTCCTCGACCAGGTGGCCTCCGACCTCGACCGCCTCGGAGATGCGACGCCGCACACGCCCGACGTCGGGCGCCTCGTACCGCCCCGTAGCGAGCGGCGCCTCGTTGGCGTCATCTTCATCGACGTGGACGGCATCACCGAGCTGTCCGAGCGCCTGGAGCCCGAGCAGATGTTCCGGCGCCACTTGCACCTGTTGCGGTGGGTTCGACGCATCGCCGACCCGTTTGGGGCGCTGCTCGCGCGGGCCATCGACGACCACATCACGCTCCTCTTCGGCGTCAGGCGCGCGACTGGCAACGAAATCGACCGCGCCCTCGACTGCGCACTCGCCCTGCGAGACGCCATCGGTCAGCTGCGCGCGCAGGGCCTCCCCGTCCAATTCGCCATGGGTGTCCACTACGGAGAGGTCTCGACGACCCAGGTTGGACGCCGGGTCCGATACATGGCCCGCGGCGACGCGACCCGCCTCGCGCGCCGGCTCAGCGCGTCCGCCGACGGCGGCGAAGTGCTCGTGTCCCAGCGCGCCTTCACCGCGCTCGAAGGCGCCTACGACTTCCGACGTGCCGAGGTCCTTCCGGGCCGACAGGGGCGCCCCGACAGCCCGTCGTACCGGCTCCTCGGTCGAAACTTGTCCGCCCCGAACCGGCGGGCATGGGTCCGCCGGGGACCCGAACTCGACGCCGTCCGCGACCTGCTCGCGACCCTCGGCGAAGGTCGGGGCGCCGCCATAGCGTTTTCGGGTCCCACCGGCAGTGGCCGCAGCCGCCTCGTCGGGGAACTTGCCCACCTGGCCGAGCGACGCGGCCTCGCGGCCCTCGTCGTCCGTGTGTCGGGCTGGGGGGAGCCGCGTCCCTGGCCCGTCTTCGCCGACATGGTTCGCACCTGGGCCCCGGCGACGGGGCCCGACGGCGATGGCGTCATGGAGGCCCTCGCGACCTATTCGACGCCCGTTCGAGACGCGGAAGTCCTCGCGAGCCTGGCTGGCCGGCCGACGCGTCACCGCCCGGAGCCCGGCGAGATCGCCGCCGCCATCGCCGCGTGGCTCACGCGCCGCGCGGCCGACGCCCCATTCCTCATCGTCGTCGACGACCTACACCACCTCGGCGTCGCCGACCGCGACGCGCTGGTTTCCGTCGTCCGCGCCACCCGACCGGCCCCCATCGGGTGGTTGGCGACGTCGCGGACGCCCGTCGACGCCCCCTTCCAGGACGTCGGTCTGCCTGCCCTTTCCGACGCAGCCGAGGCACGGCTCGTCGCCACGACGCTGGATGTGACATCGGTCGACCCTCAGTTGCTCGCCACCATCCGCAGGCAAAGCGAGGGCAACCCGCGCTACGTCGAGGAGATCCTCAAGTTCCTCCTCGCGCGCGGCCTCGTGGAAACCGTCGACGGCGTGGCCAAGGCGAAGGCGCAATCGTCCGCCCTACCCCTTCCCAACACGCTGGCCGGCCTCGTCGCCGCACGCCTCGACGACCTCGATCCCGCCCACAAGGGCCTGCTCCAACTCGCGGCTGTCGGCGGCGACACATTCGACCAGGACCTTCTTGCCGAAGCGTCGGGGTACGAGGAGACGGCCGTCGCCCTCGTCGCGCTCTCGGGGCGCGGACTCGTCCGCCGCGACGGCGAAGCCGGACGGTGGCGTTTCGTTTCCGACGTCGTCCGCGAGGTCGCTCGCCGCAGCACGCTGCTCGGCCAACGGACGGACTACCACCGCTGGTGGGCGGCCGCGCTCGAACGCAGGGCCGTCGACGACCCGGGGCTCTGGCCAGCCCTGTCCGAGCATCACGGTCGATCCGGCCGACGGGTCGATGCCGCCCGATGGCGCCTGCGCGCCGGGGAACGCGACGAGCGCGCGCAGCATCTCGCAGCCGCTGCGGCCCACTACGAAGCGGGGCTGCGCTGGCTGCAGAACGAGCGGGGCACCGTCGATCGCGAAGGCAGCCTCCAGGGACAGGCCATCCTTCACCTCCGCCTTGGAAGCGTCGCCTGCTTGCTCGGCAACGTGACCAAGGGCGAACGCAACCTGCAGGTCGCGCTCGGGCTTGGAGCCGACGAGGGCCTGCCTTGGGTCGAGGTTCCTAGCCACCTCGCCCTTGCGCGCAGCCTCGCGCAGCGCGGGCGAACGCCACAAGCTCAGGCCCACGTCGAGGGCGCGCGCGCCGCGTTGGCCCTCCACCCCGACGCGGCCTTGGAAGCTGAGGCCGCCGAAGTTGCCGCTGGCATCGCCTTCGACCTTGGTCGCACCGACGAGGCCGAAGCGCTCTGGCACGTGGCGCTACAGGCGGCCGGCGATGACGCCACCGCCGTCGCGCGCTGCGAGGTCGGCCTCGCGGCTCGACTGCTGCGCACAGGGCAGCTCGAGGAGGCCCGCCCCCGCCTCGTACGCGCACTCGAAGCCGCCCGGCTCGCCGGCGACCGCATCCTGGAAGGGCGCGTTCTCAACAACCTCGGGCTGCTCCACGCGGAACTCGGCGACCGCGACGCGGCGCTGGCACATTTCCGGCGCGCAATGGAGGTTCGCGAAGGGATTGGCTACCAACGGGGCGTCATCGTCAACCTCCACAACATCGGCGACACCCATTTCCGCGCTGGCCAATTCCACCGCGCTGCCGTCGCCTTCGAACGAAGCCGCGAGTTGGCCCAGGCCATGGGCTGGGAACAAGGGATGGCGCTCAATGACGTGTTTCTCGCGCATCTTCGCGCCCGCACCGGCGAGGTCGACGACAGCGTGATCGCCGAGGCAACCGCACGCGCCGCAGCGTTGGGAACGGGCGACGCCGCAGTCGTTGGCGAGTGGTTGGGCAACCGCGCGCCAGGGCCTGCGCCGAGCATCGACGACGCCGTGCCCGAACCCCGCGGCGCGCGATAGGGGCGACCGTCGGGGGACGGATGGCGAAGTACGCCACGGGTGCGAGCGGATTGAGCTGCTCCTTCTGCCACAAGCCGCAGCGCGAAGTGGAGAAGATCATCGCGGGCCCCAACGTCTTCATTTGCAGCGAGTGCATCCGCCTCTGCCTGGACATCATCCGCGAGAACCAGGCCCGCCCGCTGGCCTGGACGCACACCGGCGTCCCTAGCCCGCAGAAGATCAAAGAGTTTATCGACCAATATGTGATTGGCCAGGAGTCGGCGAAACGCAAGATCGCCGTGGCCGTCTACAACCACTACAAGCGCATCGAGGCCAACGCCGCGGCACCGCCGGCCAACGGCGAAGCGCCGGTCGAAATCCAGAAGAGCAACGTGCTCTTCATCGGCCCCACGGGGACGGGCAAGACCCTGCTCGCGCAATCGCTCGCGAAAATGCTCGACGTTCCCTTTGTGGTGACAGACGCGACCACGCTCACGGAGGCCGGGTACGTCGGCGAAGACGTCGAGAATATCATTCTTCACCTGCACCAGGCGGCGAACGGCAATCTCGAAAAGACGCAGCGCGGCATCGTCAACCTAGACGAAATCGACAAGATCGCCAAAAAGAACTTCAGCTCCAATGTCTCTCGCTACGTCTCGGGCGAGTGCGTAAAGCAGGCGCTCCTGAAAATTCTCGAAGGTACCGTCTGCACGGTTCAGCTCAAGGGCAGCAAGAAACTCCCCTCCAATGAGAACATCCAGGTCGACACACGGAACATTCTGTTCCTGTGCGGCGGCTCCTTCGAGGGCCTCGAGAAAATCATCGAATCTCGTACCGGCAAGCGGTCTGTCGGATTCCACCGGGACGCCGAGCCAACGGCCGACGCGTCCGCCGAGCAGCGCCGAGCCACGCTCAAGCGGCTCACGACCGAAGACCTCGAGAAATTTGGCCTTATTCCCGAATTCATCGGTCGGTTGCCCGTCATCGCGACGCTCGACGCCCTCGGGGTCGACGACCTCGTCCACGTGCTGACCCAACCGCGCAACGCGCTCATCAAGCAGTACCAGAAGTTGCTGCGCTTCGAAAAGGTCAAGCTGCGCTTCACCGATGAGGCCATCAAGGCCGTCGCCGAACGGGCCATTTCTCGAAAGAGCGGCGCTCGCGGCCTTCGCGCCGTCCTCGAAAGCGTGATGTTGCCCATCCTGTACGATGCCCCAAGCATCGAGGGCCTACAAGAGGTCGTCATCACGGACGCGGCGGTCCGAGGCGAAGCCGAGGCCGAGCTCATCGTCGAAATGCCGATGAACGTTCCCAGTTGATGGGTCCCGGCCTCCTCATCGCTTCGCCCCAGATGCGCGACCCCTCATTCGAGCGCACCGTCGTGCTCCTGTGGCACTACGACGAGGACGGCGCCATCGGCGTCGTCGTCAATCGGCCAATGGACGTCCGGCTCAGCCAGGTTGTGACCACGTCCGACGACGGCGCCGACCAACGATGCCGCGTGGGTTGGGGCGGCCCTGTGGAGCCCGAAACCGGCACGGTCGTCTCTCAGGCTGCCGTCGACGATGACCAAGGCTGGAACCTCCCAACCGGCATCGGCATTTCGCGGTCGCAGACGGTGCTCGAGGCCTGGGTCTCCTCGAATATGCCCATGGAATTGCTGCTCGGCTACGCCGGATGGGGTCCCGGCCAACTCGACGACGAGATCCGCACAGGGGGCTGGTTGATCGCCGATGTCGACGCCGCCCTGCTCTTCGCGACGCCGGTCGACGAACGCTACGACCGCGCGCTCGCCACGTTGGGACTCAGCGCGTCGACGGTGTGGATGACGCCCATCGACGAGTAATAGACGGCAAACGCCTCAGATCAGCCCACGACGCTTGCGGACGTCTCGCATCGCCGACTGCAGGGCAATCTCGTAGTCCACGGTGCCCTGCGTGACGTTCTTGACCTTACCTTCCGCTTCTTCGCGGATCTGGCGCTCGTCGACGTCGTGGACCCTCAGCTGAATCATGACCTTCTTGAACAGCGCCTTGTCGTCCGTGTAGACCTCGCCGACGAAGCGGGAGATCAGCATGTTCTCGATGAACTGACGCGTCAAGAAGCGCTCGACTTCGTCGTTCGTCGGGTGCCCGGTCTCCTCGGCGATGCGCTTCCAGGTCTTCCCGAACTCGTTGTACGGGATGTTCTGGGCCGCCATCTCGTCCCGCGCCCGGTCGCGCAACTCGTTGTCGCGCCGAAGGAACTCCTCCATGATCGCCACGAGGTCCTTTTCGGCCTCCGAGCGGTCGCTGGCGGCCACGTCGATGTCGCCGTCCCGCACCAGCACCTCGATGACATCGGCAGCGATGGTGGGCACCTTGGCCTTGTACAACTTCATGGCGGATCCAGGTCGGGGGCGGCCCCCTAACGTGGCTCCAGGGGGCTGACGCAAAGGCCGGGCACCCCATTGACGACCTGAGGAGCCTTGCCCCGTCAGAACGCGGCGAGAATGGCGGGGCGGATGGAGGTCGCCGCGAAAGCCTCCCGGCGGGCGTCGAGCGGCACAGGTGCACCCGTCAGCCCCGCGCCTTGAACGTAGGCCGAGGCAAACGTGACCTCGAAACGAATGGGCCACGGAGGCGCGAAGCCGACGGTGGCAAAGCCAGCGACGGCCGGGCTCCAAGCGTAGGGGTCGAGGTGACCGGGGTCGTCGAGGCCGGGCCCGGAACCCAACAGCACCTGGCTGTCCAAGTCCATGGCGTGCCAGGTGGCCGCTGCCCCACCCCCACCTTCCAGCGCAAAGGTCAGGGCATGGTCTCCCACCGGGACGCGAACCTCGGGCCCCGCGGCGAGCGTGAAGAGCCCGAGCCAAGCGGTGTGCCCGTCGGACACGAAGCGATGGTCGACGCCTGCAATCGTCTCCGTCCAGGTGAGCTGATCGACCCCCGAAGCATGGTCGCCACGGAAACCGAGGCGAACCGAAGTCCGGTCCGTCAGTCCCAGCCAGACGGGCACGACGAGGCCGCCACCGAGCGACCATCGCGTGGCGTCGAGCGGGGCCGGGTCCGGGAGGTCCGCGACGAGGGACAAGCCCACCCCAGCCGACACGTCGACGGCCAACGCCGACGCACCCAACCACACGCCAATCACGAAGGGTCCCGGAGCGCGCTGAAGGCGCCGTTGCAGTCGCCCCAGACGAGATCGCCGTCGAGCGTCCAGACGTCGCTCGACACGTGGGCCAATCCGTCGGCCACGGCGTCGTCGTCCGACACGGGCCCTTCGAAGGACCACGTAAACGTCGCGTCTACCGCACCGGGAACGGAGACGGTCGGGAAGGAAAACGTGAGCGCGTCGGCGGCGCCGGAGATCAGGAGGGTGCCGTCGAAGGCACCTTCGGAACAGTTGGGGCCCGTTGCGGTCCAGGAGCCCGTCAGATCCGGCGCTTCCAACGTGCTCGTCGAGGTCTCAACCACGACGTCGGCCGAGCCTGGCCCACAGGCAAGCGCGACTGCGAGTCCGATCGTCACGCGCTCCTCCCCTCCGCCCCATCACCCGTGGACCCGCGCCTCGCCAGCGGGGATAGCAGCCCTCCGTGCCGGCCTTCGACGCTGTGATTGTGCTCGCAGCGGGGGCATCGCGCCGGATGGGGCGTCCCAAGGCCCTGTTGCCTTGGCGCGGCGAGACGTTGTGGGAGGCCCACGCGCGCACCCTGGCCCCCCTGGCGCCCGTCTGGACGGTGCTCGGCGCGGATGCCGAGCGGTTGGCGTTGGAGGTCCCCCCGGGCGTCACGACCGTGTTCAACGCCGCTTGGGCCACGACCTTTCCGCTCGACTCGGTCCAGGTCGCCCTTCGGGCCCTACCGGCGGCCCGGCGGGTGCTCGTCACGCCCATCGATGTGGTTCCGGCGAGCGCCTCGGTGTTGGCGGTCGTGGCGGCTGGCCCCTTGAGCTGCGTTCCGCAGGGACCGGACGGTCGGGACGGTCACCCCGTCGCCATCGGGGGGGCGCGGCTGACGCGGCTGCGGACCTTGGCTGCACGGCGGCTCGACGAGGTGCTGGTGACGGCGCCCCGGCGGCGGGTCGACACGTGTGTGGGCGACGATTTCGACGACGAAGCTGCCTACCTGCGAAGGCTTCACGAGCGGTTGGCCACACGACCTTAGGGCGACCACGGATCTTGGCCCGCTGGCCACGAAGGCATGGGGACCGACCCGCCGGGCGTGGCTCGGTCGCGGACGACCACGAGGGTCTGAGCGTCGGCCGCGAGGCGCACGTCGGCGGGCAGGTCCCGTGAGGGACGGCGCGACACGACGAGGGCCGTGCACTGCCCATGTTCGGCCGCCCGAGCCAGCGACGGCCCCGACCGCATGCCGGCCCCGACCGCCACGACGACCAGGGCGAAGCAGCCTGACCGGAGGGTCTGCTCCGCCGCCCAGCCCACGGCGTCGCGTGCGGGGGGACGGATGACGAGGAAGTGCTCGGGGTCGATCCCGTGGGCCATCGCTGCGGGCGGGTAGAACTCCCCCTCGGCGTCGATCCATGCCACTCCGCACCGACGGCGGGTGATCGCGGCCGCCATCGCCACGGCCATCCGCGTCCGGCCCGTTCCTTCCGCGCCCACCAGCTCGACGACCCCAGGCCGCGGCAGGCCCTCGATGCGGGCATCGAGGGCCTCCACGCCCGACGGAACCCGCGTCCGACGGACGAGCGGCCCCCCCTCCAGGGCTCGAATCCGCTCCCGTAGCGCCGCGACCACTGCCGCTTCGGCCATCCCACCACCCCGAACAGATGTTCAGTGTAGCGTGAGGCGCGCCGAACGTGCGGTCAGGATCTGTCCGCCTGCTACTCCCAGCCGTCGAGCGGGTACTCCGTTCGGTCCTGACGGAAGGCTCACAGGAAACTGGAACCGCCGCAACTCCGTGGGGTCCAGACCCTGGGAGGTCCCCATGTGGTTTCTCGCCTGTGCCCAGCCCGATCCGTTGAGCGGATTCGACGACGACCCCATCCTTTTGGACGTCGACGCCAGCGAGCGCGCCCGTCCGGCCATTTCCCAACCGGTGGCGCGCCTGACGCCCGACGGCGACCCGCTTCAAGACCAAGGATGGGTGCCCGTCGGGGCGGAATACGTCGTCGTCGACCCCTCCGATAGCGTCCGCATTCGCACCCGTGACCGGTTCACCACCACGTTGCTTTGGCTGGATCGCGTCGACCTCTCGCCGGTCGCCGCCCTCACGACGACCGGCCGGACCACCCCGGATCTCACGCCAACGGAGGCGTTCGTCCGCCTTGATGCGGGCCGCGTCGTCACGCCCGTCGATTTCGGTCCGGGGGTGACCCGCGTCGAAGTGGAAACCCAGGACATTTGGGCGGAAGCGTGGTTCCCGGCCGGCCACATCGACGAGGTCTACAGGGCCGAGGATCCCGAGCTCGACGAGGCCGGCGAACCCGTCCGCAATTCCTGGGCTCGAGCGGAAGGCAACGGAATTCGTATCCTCCGCCCCGGCACGGAAGTGTTCGACGCCCCCGGTGGGCGCGTCCTCGCGCGCGTCGCCGAGGGCGAAGACGCCGGATTCTTCCGCGATGCGAGGGAACTTCGCACCGATGGCGACGACGTGCTCGTCCACCTGGAAAGCGCAGGCGTGACCGTCGTCGGCTGGGTCCATGTCGACGACCGGCCACAGAACCTCGAAGGGCGCGGGGTCGGTTGGGGTTGTTCCTGCTGCGGCGGCTGGGGCGCTTTGACAGGTCCGAGAGTGCCCGCCGGAACGCTGCTCTGGCTCGGTGTCGAAGGGACGCTCGTCGGGCGCGCCGAGGCCGACCTCCCGGTGGTCCCGGACGGCGACGGCGGCTGGGTCAGCGTCACCACCGCGTTCGGTACATTCGACGCGTGGGTGCTCGGCGAGGACATCGTCCATGACCCCGACGCGAGATGGGAGGAACTCTGAACGTCAGTCCGTCCAGCCCATGCGCTCCGTAAATGGCCCACCGAAGGCGATGTGCCCTCGCATCGCCAACATGCGCGCTTCCCAATCCGCGAACCGCGGCCACAGCGCGCGCGCCCGTTCCTTGGAGGTCGGGTTCCTTCAGGATGGGGAATTGGACCTGGAATTGAGGAGGCGCGAGGCCAAGAACCAAACGGAACGGGCCAATGTGGCCTATCGCCACGGGGTGACGGCTTGGGTTCCTCGGTTGCAGCGTGAGCTGGAGGCTCTCGGTGGCCGTCCCCATTGGGGGCTAGCGCATTCGCTCTCCAATGCCGTCGACGCCTGGTTCGAATCCTAAGACAATCCTCAACGCGCCAACGTCATGAGGGTCCGCGATATCGTCCGAGGAGTGGACCCCCGCGTTGAGGAGTGCATCAAGTGGAGCGCTCCGACCTTCACGCAAAAGGGAAACATGGCAAGCTTCTTCCCCAAGTCGAAGGAGCAGCCTGATGTTCCATCTCGGTGCGACAATTCCCGGTAAGCACCCGATCCTCGAGGGCGGCGCCGACACCGGCCGGAACACCAAATTTCTGGAGGCTGCGGACATCGAGGCGAAGAGGGCGACGCTCGAGTGGGCGGGCCAGGTGCGACCGGCGAGACGGGGGGTGAGGGCGAGCGGGTGCCTCATCGCCGAAGCGAGACCGCTGCGGTACCGTCTGTCGCGCCGGCCCGCCGTGCCGAGGAGAGCGCGCACTATGGACGTCGAATCCCGACCTGCCGCAACCGCCCTCCCCGACACCGCCCTCGACCACGCCCTCGCCGCCCAGCTCGCAGTCGCCTGGGCGGGTGAAGGCGGCGAGGAGCCCCGGCTCGGCTGGTGGAAGACCTTCATGGTCCACGAGGACGGCGGTCTGGCGCTCTTCGCCGACCTCACGCCCGCCACGCACCGGTGGGTCGTCTTCCAGGGCGCCCGCGAAGCTGCCCGGCGCGCGGACGCTGCACTGCGCAGCCACGACCACGATCCCGAGGGACTCGCGTACGCGCCTGACGCTCACACATGGGTCGCATACGATGGCGCCGCCTTCGCAAAGGTGGGCGCAGACCCCAGCAATCCCGGCGCGGGCCGGGCCTTGGAGCTCCTCCAAGGCGCGTGGTCGACGTTCGACCAGATCGATGCGACGCGAGTCCAGCACTACAAGGTGCGCGCGTCACGCGCCGCCGGTTTGTCACTCCAGTCCATCGACCAACTCAGCAAGGCAGTGATCGTTCACGTGGTGGAGGGGCGCGATCTCGCCGCGCTTGAGACGTTCGGCGACGCGATCGCCGCCGTGACCGCCGACGACCTACGGCGGGCTCACCCAGCCCTGCGGTACGTCCACGGTCACGGCGGTCCTGGGCCCCATCAAAGACCTCGCCCCCCAGTTCGCCACCCGCAAGCTCCCGTTCGAAGTCGTCGACTGGGAGACCGACGCATCGGCCATGCTCAAGGAGGCCGACCCCGCCGCCTACCGTGTGCGCCAAGCGATCATCGACAAGTTCGAACGCAGGTAGCGGACAACTCGGATCGCACTCGCGCGGAAGCTGCGTGGCTAGGGGCGGACTCGAACCGCCGACACTGCGGGTATGAACCGCATGCTCTAACCAACTGAGCTACCCAGCCGAGGCGCCCGGGCACTAGCCGCCGATCGCCGCCGCCGTCAACCGGGCAAGCTCACCAGGACGACGAACGTGACCCCGGTGAGCAGCCCGAGCACGAAGACGAGCGCCCCCCCGGCACAGCGAACCAGCCGGGGGCCGACGCCTTCGGCCCATCCATCCTCGGTAAGGTGGGCCCGCGTACCGAACCAGATGGCCAGCGCACCCGTGCCGACCAGCAGACCGAATGCCACACCGTCCACACCGGCTCCTATGAACAACCGCCGCCGGACACCCACCACCTAGCGCGTATCCCACGTTAGGAGCGCGCCCCTCCGACGAGGCCCCCATGTTCCGACGCAGCTTGTTTGCCCTCGCCCTCGCCCTTCCCTCGGTCGCCGACGCGGCGGACAACCGCCCCGCGCGCCCCGAGTGGACCTACAAGATGGACCCCTTCAGCTTCGACACGAAGGTGTTCGTCTTTCCTTCGGGTCTGCGGATCATGTTCCAGTCCGACCGTTCGGCCCCGGTCGTCCTCGTCCACTCCGTCGTCAACTACGGTACCAAGGACGACCCCGTCGGCAAGGAAGAGACCGCCCACTTCGTCGAGCACCTGTGGTTCCGCAGCAAGCACGGAAGCCTGCCAACGGTCATGGACCTCATCGGCGACATCGGCGCCCGCTTCAATGCGACGACTCGCAACGACTGGACCGACTACCGCACCGTCACGTCCAAGGAGTTCCTGCCGCTGCTCCTGCAAATGGAGTCCCTGCGCCTGACCGAGCCGTACATCGGCGTCACCGAGGAGCAGGTCGACGTCGAGCGCGAAGTCATCCGCAACGAGTGGCGCCGCCGCAACGAACAGAACGTCGCCCTGCTCTTCGACTACCTGTACGACGCCGTCTACCCGGACGACCATCCGTACGGCCGCATGTCGTCGCACGAGTCCATCGACCACATCAAGTTGGCCGACCTCCAGAAGTTCATGGACGACTACTACCGCCCCGAACACACGACGATCTTCGTCGTCGGGGACTTCGACATCCAGGCCGCCAGCAGCATGGCCTTCGAGAACTTCGCCCCGGAATTGTTGCACCCGGACCTCAAGCCGGAACACCTGTTCAAGTACCCGCGCCCGGGCGTCAAGAATCCCGACCCAAATCGGCCAACGGATTGGTACGTCGGCGCCTACGATCCCAAGGGCTTCCCCGAGAAAAAGGAAGTTCTGCGTCTCCAGGACCCCAACACCATTCCGCCGCGCATCACCGACGAGCGCCCGCCGCTTCCGCCCGTCGGCACGACCGAAGTCCAGCGTCGCAAGGCCCCGGTCACCAATCCCTACGTCCTCGTCGGGTTCTCCCTTCCAGGCGGCTTCCGGTCTGACGAGTACAACCACGTCGTTCTCGCGAACGTCGCCTCGAGCTTCGTGACGTCGGGTCTCACCGACGCCATCCGCAACAAGTGGATTGGCGACATCGGCTGCTTCGCTCAGTCGGAAATCGTCAATACGACGTTGATGTGCCTCGCGGAAATCCGCAAGAAGGACAAGGTCGACATGGAGAATGTCGCCAACACGATGATCGACGGCATCGCGCCCATGTGGAACCCGGAACTCCTGCCCTACTACGCCCCTGCGATCAGCCGTGCGCGCCAGGAAACCCTGCGCGACATGTTGTTGAACGTCGACGTCGTCGCCCAGGAATTCGGTGCCCGCGCCGAGGACCTCGTCCCGCACGCCCACTACACCGGAAGCGCCGCCAGCATTTCCGACGCGATGGGCAAGATCATGAATCTCGAAGCCGCGTCGATGAGCAAGATGGCCTACAACTACCTCCAGCGCGACCGCGCCGCGGTCGTCATCGTGGAGCCGTTGGACGACGACGAGATCGACGTCGGCAGCGAGCGGTCCACGTACTCGGGCTCCGGCGCGTCCGACGGCCTGAATCTGACGCCATCCGACGACCTTTCGGCCGTCACCGACGCGCAAATCGCGGCGTCCTACGCTCGCCCGGACTTCTCAGACGCCGTCACGCGCACGCTGCCCAACGGCCTCAAGGTGATCGCGGTTCCCCAGGGTGATGCACCGACGGTCCTGGCGACCCTGATCTTCGGCGGCGGCCAGGTGGCCGAGCCCTGGGGCCTGCACGATTTCGCCAGCTGGTTCACCGAGTCGCAGGGCCACGACCCGCTTCCGATCGCGGCGAGCACGAGCTACTTCGTGACGACGCCGTCGGGCTTCAGCACCGTCGGTGGCGGTTTCGGCGCGCCGATGACGGGCCCCTTCAAGGGGTCCAACTTCTGGACCATGCAAGTCCGCGCTCCGAACCGCAACGTCGATGGCGCCCTGTGGCTCCTCCGGGAAGAAATGGAGACGGCCCACCCGATGATGGCCGGCAAACCCGACTGGATCGACGACCAGCGCAAGGCGCTTCGCGGTGACATTCGCAAGCGTGGCACCGGCGTGTGGGACAGCGTTGACTGGCACGTCACGCGCGCCCAGATGGACCACCTCTACCCCAACAGTCTCCGCAGCCGGACCGATGGCTGGGAAGACATCGAGACCTGGTCGTCCTGGAATGCGGAGACCATCCAGGGCTACCTCAACGAGCACATGCGGCCGAGCAATGCCACGCTGTTGCTCGTCGGCCGCACCGGGTCGCCCGACGAATTGATGAGCACGGTCGAGAAATACCTGGGAGGGTGGAAGGACCCCCAAGGGGCCACCCAGACGAACCACATGGTGCTGCCTACGCCTCCGCCCGCCGCAAACGGGACGAAGATGGTCCTGTTCGATGAGCCGACCCGGACGCAGTCCGAAGTGCGCACGATGTGCCGCCTCAACTACGCAGGCCCCCAAGACGACGCCGCCGTCGGCGTGCTCAGCTCCTTCATGTGGAACCGCGCGTTCAAAATCCTCCGCGTGCAGGAAGGTCTCGCCTACAGCCCCGGCGGAGGCGCCAACGCCCAAGTCGACGGCACCGCAGGCCTGACCTTCTACTCGCTGGCCGTCAACGTCGGCGTCGGCCGCACGATCGAGGTCTTCCAGCAGACGGCCGCTGAATTCGAGTCCGGACAGATCGACCCACTCGAGCTGCGCCTGCACAAGCTCCGCGAGGCGCGCGCCAATGGCGTCAGCATCCAGAGCATCGACCAGGTCACGGAATCCGTCGTCGGCGTCCTCCGAAAGGGTCGCGGCCTCGACGCGATCGAAAAGCAAGGCGAGGAGATTGCGGCCGTCACCGTCGACGATCTGCGCCGCCTGATCAAGGGCTGCACGGCGAACACGATCACGACGATCCAGGGGCCGGTCGACGTCCTCAAGCCGCAGCTCGACGAGCGCGGCTGGTCCTACGAAGTCGCCGAGTGGAAGGGCACAGCGAGCGAGCTGCTCCTCAAGTACGATCCCAAGAGCGCCAAGCTCAAGGAGAAGCTCCGCGTCAAGGACGAGGAGAAGAAGGCCAAAGAAGACGCTAAGAAGGGCGAAGCTCCGAAGAAGGACAGCGCGCTGATGGAAGCGCCCGACCTCGCGGCCCGCTCAGAAGACTGAAGCGCGCCCTCAGCCGCTTTCGCGAAGGGACATTCCCCGCCGCCAAGCGCTGAACAAGCCGATGAGGGTCGGCGGCAAGAACAAGACGGCCCACCCGAGCAACGCCACGGCGTCGGCCGTCGCTTCGGGCACCTTCCAGGCCACCAACGCGCCGGCCACCAACACCTGAAACGTGCCGAGGAAGCCCGGCGCCTGCGGGACCACCGTCGATGCCGCAAGCGTGGCGACGAGCACAAGGACGATACCCGGGTCCAGCGGATGGCCGACGGCCCGCAACGTAGCGTCGAGCGCTATCGCCCAGGTGGCCCACCCGGCCACGCTCCAAAACAGGGCCGCAGCGAGACGGCGCAACTTGCCGACGGGCGCGAGGGCCGAGGTGAGCTCGTCGAACCGCGCCAGCGCCCAGTGACGGAAGCGACGCGAGGGCGACAGGCGCATCAACCGCACGGCCACGCCCCTCGCCCCGCGCGTCCCAAGCGCCAGCAGGACGCCGAGCGCACCGACAGCCAGGCTTCCGAGCGGAATCGCAAGCGCGGCGACCTGGGGCGACGTGCCGGGAGGCGCCAGGGCGAGCCCGGCCGCCAACACCGCGATCACCGCGAAGACGTCGCACAGCAACTCTGGCAGAAGCGCGAAAAACAGCGGCGGTAGCGCCGCCCCACCGTCCCTGGCCACGAGCAGCGGCCGAAGGACGTTGCCAGCGCGCAAGGGCAAGAGCGTGTTGCCCGCCGCCAGGATCGCATTGGAGTCCCACCAGAGCATCGTCGATGGCCGCGGCGTGAGGTGCCCTACAAGCACGGCGTAGCGTGCGGCGTGGGTGCCGACGGAGCCCGCCATGACGGCGACGGCCAACGCCATCCAGGCCGGGTCCGCTGTCGCCATCACCGCGGTCACGGCGACCCAATCGACCCCCCACGCGAACGCTCCGGCGGCGACCACGCCCACCGCCAGTCCTAGGCGCGCTTGCACACGCCCTGTCGTCGTTGCCCTCATCGCAGGCGCGGACTAACCCCGCGGCCCGCTGGGAGCGGTCGTGGACTACGACGTCGTCGGGCTCGGAAACCCGCTCATGGACGCGCTGACGGTAGTCGACGACGACCATGCCGTCATTCGCGACCTTGGATTGACCCGCGGCACGATGTGCTTGGTCGACGCACCCGAGTGGCAACAGGCCTATGAGCGCGTCCGCCGCAACCGGGTCACCCTGGACGCCGGCGGCAGCTGCGCGAACACGCTCGCCACGGTGGGTCGCCTCGGCGGCCGCGCCCTCTTCTGCGGGCAGGTCGGCGACGACCAGATGGGACACGCCTACGCCGCCCAGCTGGCGGAGGCGAACGGTGGCCATGCGCTGCATTTCAGTCGCGACTTGGCCACCGGCAAGTGCCTGAGCATCATCAGCCCGGTCGACGCCGAACGAACGATGATGACCCACCTCGGGGCCGCCATCCGGCTCGCCGCCCTCCCTGAGGCCTTCCGCACCGCGCTCACCCGAGCCCGAATCGCCCACTTCACGGGCTACGAACTGCTCGACGACGTCATGTCCGCTCGGGTCTTCGAAGCCGGCATCTCGGCAGCCGACGCCGGCGCCATCGTGAGCTTCGACGCCGCCGACCCCTTTGTGGTCTCAGCCGCTCGGGACCGGATGTGGGAGTTCCTCCGCCGCACGACGTCCGTCCTCTTCCTCAATGCCGACGAAGCGCGCGGGCTCGTTGGCGAAGACCCACACGACGCTGTGCTCCGCATCGCGGACACCCTGAAACCCAAGGTCGTCGTCGTCAAGATGGGCAGCAAGGGCAGCCTCGTCTGGAGCGCCGGCGAAGTGCACCACATCACCGCGGAGCGCGTGGCTGCGGTGGACACGACCGGCGCGGGCGACAGCTACGCCGCCGGCTTCCTCTTCGGCCTCGCCCGCGACTGGCCCGTTCTGCATTGCGCGGCCCTTGGCAACGCCGTCGCGGCCCTCACGGTCGCGCAGGTGGGCGCGACATTCAAGGACCGACAGGCCCTTGCGGAGCGGGCGCGATCCAGCGCCCCATGACGGCGGCCGGCCACCCACCTTTGCGTGGGTCGGCGCCGCCGGTGACGACCCCTTCGGAGGTCCGCGCGACGGCCTGAACGCACGCGTAGTGGTCGCGCCGAACGATCCGGTGACCCCGCGCCGCCAGCGCCGCGTCCACGTCGCTTGGGAAGGCCAGCTCCAACACCACCTCGGCGGGCAACCACTGGTGGTGAAATCGCGGTCGAGCCACCGCCTCTTGGGGATCGAGGCCCGACACCATGCCGATCAAGACCTGCGCGACGGCCGACGGGATCTGGGCACCGCCCGACGCCCCGACGGCGTAGCGGACGACGCCATCGTCCCCCAACGCCAACGTCGGCGTCATCGACGAAAGCGGCCGCGTCCCCGGCGCGATCGCGTTCGCGGCCGACCCCACGAGACCGTACGCGTTGGGGACGCCGGGCGCGACTGCGAAATCGTCCATCTGGTTGTTGAGGATGATTCCGGTTCCATCAGGCACAATCCCAGACCCGAAACCGGTGTTGATCGTCGTCGTCAGCGCCACGGCCCCCCCGTCCTGGTCGATGACGGAGATGTGCTGGGTGCCGGCATCCTTGGGGGGTTCCACAGGCAGGCCGTAGGCGGACGTCTCCAGCGTCGAAGGGCCAAGCGCCGCCGCGACTGCCGCGACGCGCGCGTCATCCGTGAGGCGGTCAACGGGGACATCCACATGATCAGGATCGCCAAGGTACCGAGCACGGTCGGCGTAAGTGTGCTGAAATGCCTCGATGAGGGCATGGTAGGCGCCGGAGCCGTCAATATCGCCGGCGATGCTCCTTTCCGTCGCTCGCAGCGACGTAGAAAGCACGGTTCCGCCTGAGGAGGGCGGCGGCGCCGTCAGTACCGTGAGACCCCGCCAACGAAAGCGAAGGGGCTCGCGCGCGACGGGCCGGACCGAGGCCAGGTCGCCCGCGGTCAACCGGCCTCCGGACGCTTGAACGGCCAGAACGATGGCGGCTGCGCCGTCGCCGACGTGGAGGTCTTCCCCCTCCGAGGCTGCCCAGCGGCGCAAGGTCCGTGCAAGATCGCGCTGCCGGACGCGGACGTTGCGATCCGCAAGCGCGCCGTCCACCGTAAACCGCGCGCGAATCGCGTCGAAGGTCGTCTTTCGGAGTTGCTCGAGCGTGAACTCGGCCGGCAGGTGGCCCCGTTCGGCGAGCGAGATCGCAGGCGCGGCGACCTTGGCAAATCCCATCCTGCCACGCTCTCGCAAGAGGGTCGCCAGCCCGCGGCTCTCCATGGGTACAGCGACGGCGAGGCCTCCCCGCCGAGTTCGCTCAGGATCCTCACGGTAGACGGCTGGATCGGTGGCGCCAGGCGCGACCTCCCGAAAATCGAGAAAGCCGCTGGCCCCATCCACGTGCCACGTCGCAAAGCCTCCGCCGCCAAGGCCGCTTGCGCTTGGCTGTACGACACCGGCCGCAAGGGCGGCCGCCACGACAGCGTCGACCGCGTTCCCGCCTTCGCCAAGGAGCTGGGCGCCTGCTCGGGACGCCTCGGCGTGGTCGGCCGCGACGACACCCGCCCCTCTCTCCGGCGGAGGTGCAGCCCCGAACGCGACCCCGATCGCCACCAGCCCCACAACGTATCGCATGCCACCCCCGTTCCCCCACCCTGACCTGCCTCCGCCGAACGGGCTACACGCCGCCGACGGAGGCGTCGTGGAGCATTCGCTCGGCTACAGTACCGACAAGCGCACCCGAAGCGAGAACCAAGACAATCACGGCGTCTTCCGGTTCCCCCGCTTCACCGCCGCGATTGTTTGCGACGGAATGGGTGGCCATGTCGGGGGGGCCTACGCAGCCGCGCTTGCGGTGCGAACCCTGCACCAAGCGCTGTCAGAGGCTGGCGATTCGCCGTTGCCTCAGCTGCTTGAGGCGGCACTTCAGAAGACGAATACCGCCATTTACGAAGCGGCCCGCAAGAACCATCGCCTCGCTGGCATGGGCACCACCGCCGTCGTCGTGCTGGTCACGGAGTCCGAGGCCTACGTCGCCCACGTTGGCGACAGCCGCGCCTACGTCATCTCGCGCGGCGAAGCGCGGGCGCTGACGCGCGACCACACGATGGTCAACCTGTTCGTGGATGCCGAACTGCTCACGCCGGAAGACGCGGCCACACATCCCGAAGCGCACGTGCTTTCGCGTTCGTTGGGCATGGAGCGCAGCGTCGACGTCGAGTTGGGGGCCGCCGTTCCCATCGAGCGCGGCGACACGGTCCTCCTGTGCAGCGACGGCGTCCACGGCGTCGTCACCGACTGGGAGTTCGCGAACATCGCTTGGGGCAAGCCCAACGACGCGGTCGCGCAGGTCCTCCGGATCGTTGAGGCGCGCGAAGGCGACGACAACGCGACCGCCGTCGCAATCTACGCGGGCCCGTCGAGCGAGAACGTCTCCCAGACCGACATTCCGGACCCTGGCCAAGGCGACGAGGGCATTCCGCGGCCCCTGTCCCCGACCCCCCTTCCCGAGCCAATTCGCCAGCAGCCGATGGCGCTCGGGACAGAAGCGAAGGAGCCCGAGACAGAACGCCAAAGCAAGGTCCCGAATCCGACACCTCACCCCGGCGAGGCTCGCCCCGAGCCGATGCCGCCCCCGCGGCCCATCCGCCTCACGCCCACGGCGCAGCAGGTGCAACGCAGCGCCGCTCCGTCGTCTCCGCCCAAAGTCAAGCTCGACAAGCCATCGGCCTCGCGGTCGCTCGTCGTCGGCGGCTTCGCCCTCGCCGTCGCCCTGTTGCTCTGCCTTGGCGTGGTGACGACCATTCTGCGCCGCGCCCCGACTCCGGCCGGCCCCGATGAGGGGGCCGACAGTCGTGCCCAAATCGTCGTCACCGGCGCCGAAGGCCTCGTCCCCGCGGGTAGCCAGGGTGAGCAAGTCGACGCCGTCGACGCCCCACCCCCAGGCGAGATTCCGGTCGCACTCGCCTTCTCACCCGAAATTCCGGCATCTCCGCGGCGGCTTCCTCACCGCGCCGTCGAGTACACGCAGCCCCCACCTGGCGGCGCCGTCCAATGGAATGCCGTCCAAGCCGCGCGCAACCGCAACTGCCCCAAGGCGCTCGAAACGGTGCGCGAGGGCATGCGTCAATCCGTGGACTACGCCCAGCTGTACACGCAGGCGTGGAACTGCTTCAATGACTCTCATGCCATCCCGCTCGCCGCGTCCGAGGCCCGCACCTGGGAAGACTTCGCATTCATTGCCCACCACTTCGAGGGCAGCCCCGAGCAGCGCGCTCAGGTGGAGACCGAAGCAGCGAAGGAACTCCCGCTGTGGGCCCGTCCCGCAGTCGGTGGCGTCGAGTACCGCATCGAGGCGTGGGCCGGAAGCAACGAACACGACCTGATCATCGAGTCCATGTCTGACCTCATCGGCGAGCCGAAGGTGGCAGACGACCTGGCCCGCGACCTGTTGTTGGAGGCGTACGCCGCCGCCGGCCTGAGCCAGGTCGAGGCCCCCAACGAGCGCGTGATCGACTGGTGGGCACGTCGCGTCTACGTGCTGACGAGGGCCATGCAAGGCCGCGCGGGCCGCATCGTCGAACAGCACCGGTCCGACGTCGTGCCGACGCTTCGCGCGCTGCTCCTGCAGGCGACGACCCCGAAAGTTGTGGACCCGACGGCCGTTGTCGCCCCAACCGACGGCTCGGCTCCCAACGATGGGCTCCCCGAGCAGGTCGCGCTCGCCCAGGCCGTCGCGCTCGGCGCACCGATGCCCGATACGAAGGCCGAAGCCGCTGCCAAGGTCAAGACCACCGCCGTCGCCCGTCCCCGCGAACCGGCCCCTTCGGACCTGCCGATGCCGGTCAAGGTCCACCGGGTCAGGGCACCCGTCATTCAGTCGGAGTGACGCCCGCTTCGGCGAGAACAATCGCCGACGCCCAACCGTCGAAGTAGCGCCGCCGTCCGCGCCAGCGTCCGACCGTCCGGACGCCGAGGACGCCTCCGCACCACCGGACCCAACCGCCGCTCCAGCGCACGTCGTAGCCGTGACTGACGGGCACGATGCGCCCCCCGACCGCGCGTGCGATCAACAAGATCTCCGACCAGTGCTGTTGGGCCACGGCCGCACGTTCGGCCGCACTCGACCACAAGACGCACCAAAGGGCCGCAACCGCAAAGGGGATGCCAGTGGCCACCGAAATCAGCCACTCCGGAGTGATCTGAGACGCTACCCCTCGGCGATCATCGCCCCCTCCCCCACAGCCAGGGTCGCCCCTTCACGGGCAACCACGATGCGTGGACCCTGCTGTCCCGCGTAGCGGGCAGCGAGGGCATCGATGTCATCGTCGGTGGCGTCTGGATGATGGTGGAAGAGAACGAGCGTCCCCACCCCGGCCTCACGGCACAACGCCATGGCGTACTCCGGGTAGGAGTGCCCCCACGTCATCTTGTCCAGGTACTCCCTGCGCTCGAACATCGTGTCGTAGACGACCGCGTTGCAGCCGCGCAGAAACTCGACGATTCGCGCCTCCGCTCGGGTCGCAGGCTGGCCGACCGAGAGCCCTTCGTCTGGACGGGCGAAGGGCCCCGTGTCCGTGACATAGGCCGCAGAGTGCGTGCCGTCGCTGACGCGGTAGCCAAGCGAGCCACCTGGGTGCTGGAGCACGGCGCTTTCGACGGTCCACCCATCGACTTCCGCCCGACGACGCGCCCGTGTGGCCTCGATGGCGACCGACGACGGGAGATCGGCGAGGCGGACGGGGTGGAGGATGCCGTCGAGGTACCGGGCCAGCTTGCTACGAGCTTGATCATTCGTGTAGGCGGGCACATGAACGGTGACTTGGTACCCCGGCGTGTAGATCGGCAGGAAGAACGGGAAGCCGAACAGATGGTCCATGTGGAAATGCGAGAACCACACGTGCAACGCGCGGCCGGGTCGGCGAACGAGGTCTGCGCCGGCCGGTCGGGCACCCGTGCCGCAGTCGAAGAGCATTGGGGGCAACGCGCCGGACCGGACCTCCACGCAGCTGCTGTTGCCGCCCCAGCGGGCCGTGTGGGCTCCCGCCGTAGGAATCGAGCCGCGTACGCCCCAGAAGGTCAGTTCCACTGAGCCGACTCCCGCGAGAACCGATGGCGCGCGGTAGAGGATTCGAACCTCTGACCTTTGGCTCCGGAGGCCAACGCTCTATCCAGCTGAGCTAACCGCGCGTGGACCCGGTTTGGGACGCCCGTGCCTAATGCCGGCCCCCCTCGTGTCAACCCTCGCCCGCCATCCAGCGGCGCACCGCGGGCAGGTCTTCGGACGCCCACGTGGACGCTGTTCGCCGCGCGGCAAACTGGCGGTAGGCGGCGCCAACGATCCAACTGATCTCGGTCAGCAGGTGCATTCGATCCCAAAGGACTTCAGCGCCGCCATCCGCGACAACGACGGGCAGCTTGACCGCCGCGAAGTGCAATTCAGGGCCCTTGAGCGTGATCATGAACTCGCGGTCGTCGCGCCGGACACCCACGCGGAGTTCCGCGACCCACTTGCCGCCGGCCAGCGCCGCACGGGCTTCCAGCGTCGCACTCGGGCTGTCGCCCGTCATCAGGGCGGCCACCCTCGTCTCGTCGCGGTGGCGAAAGGCCAGACGCTCGTCGACCCAGATGTCCACGACGCCGACGGGGTCCCCGAGGTCAAACCGTGCAGCATTCATCTCGGACTTCCACCACAACCAGGTGGCGAACTCGTGGGCCAGGTGGCCCGGTGCGGGAAGGCCCTGGCTCACGAGGCACCTCCCAACTCGCCGGGAGCGGTCGCCATCAGCCGTTCGACGTCGGCCGTCGAGGTGAGGAAGTCAAGCGGCGACCAGGGCACGAGCGTCCGTTGAAAGGTACGCAGGAAGCGCTTGCGGAAGCGGTCGGCGACGCTGTCGGACAAGCTGTGCAGCCACACCGTCCCGGTGCTGAGCTCCCACGCCGCCTCGGTGACCGCCACGGTGGGCAGCGCGCGGGCGTACCACTCGTCTTCAAGCGCATCCTTGAGTTCCGTCCGCACCGAAGCGGGGCAGCTCTCCGTCCCCCGGTCCACGCACCAAGCCTCACAACGACGGTTGAGCGTCGCGGTGAACAGCTTGGCGGGAAGGCGCTTCTTGTCCACGCGAAGCGCAAAGATCAGCCAATCGTCGAACTGCCAGCGGTTCAGGTCGTCGAAGCGGTTCGCGAGCAGGTCGCCGACGAGCACCCAGCCCTCGACCTCTTCGCCGCCCCGCGGCGTCGGCGACTCTGGGAACGCATGTTCGGACAACGCCGGCCCGAAGGTCGAACGCCAGTCCGACGGCAACTCGCCATCGACCCGGAAACGGCGCACGGTCATTGCGCCTGTCAGAATTCCCACATCACACCTTGAGGGTTGAGGTCAGATCACAGTTCGGAGGCAGCCGAAAAGCCTCGGACGGCGTGACGGAGCACGCCGATGGGCGCGTCATTCTTCAGCGTCATGCCGAACTCGAAACGCGAAAACCACGTGACGCGGCCCCGCAAAAGTTCGCCATCCACAAACCACACACCCACCTCTTCCTCAGCCGCAAACGCATCGAAGAGGCGCTGATCCTTGAGCGGGTACCGGTGCTGGGGCTTGGTCGGCACCTCGGGGGGATCCGCGGCCCGCGCCTTGTCGGTCCGGGTCGCCTTGCGGACCCGCCTCAGCTCGCCCGCGTCGTGGACGTACTTGATGTCCATCTTGCGTACGATGCCCTCGCCGCCGCCTTCCCAACGCATCGTGATGTCGTAGGGCCCCACGGCGAGTGCCACGCCCGTGGGTCGGGCGCCCCCGACCTGAGCAAGGCCAAGGTGGGCCCCCACGACCATGGACGTGCGCGCCCGATCGGTCGTGCGCATCTGGGCGAAGCGCCTGCGGGCCAGCACGGCCTCGAGCGACAAGTGACCATGCGCAATTTGCGCAGCCACGCTTCGGGCCAACTCGTGGCGTGCCATGAGCGTTTCTGTGCGCTCCGCCCGCGCCATTCTCGCGATGGCGTCCTCGAAGCTCAGCGCCTCGCGAGCGACCGCCATCGCAAGTTGAAAGGGCATGCCATCGCGATGAAGCGCTTCCGCCTGATCTCGCACCTGCGGGCTCACACCAGCATTCTTTCGCGACGGGGCACGGGCTGCCAAGGGACACCGGCTGAACGCCCCCGTTAACCCGGCCCGCGCCCTCCGCTTACTCCAGCGCCTTGAGCAGGTCGGCCACCAAGGCGACGACGTCGTCGGCGCCGGACGCAATTCGTAGTCCCCGCCCGACCTCGGCCTCTGCGCCGCGCAGCAAGACCACCACGCCGCTGCCATCGTCAGCGCTGCCGTCGGTCAGCACGATTCGACGGTCGAGCAATGCGCGGAGCCCGCGCAATTCCGAAACCGTGGCCCCAACCACGCGGAGGCGGCGGTAGCCTGCGAGGAGAAGCTGTTCGCTGAGCGCCGCCCCCACAGCGCGGTCGTCGCTAGCGGGTCGATCGGAAACCGAGGCAACAGGGCCGACGGCGGGCGTCAATGCTCCGACCCTCCGATCCAACTCCGCCCGAAGCAACGCCCGGTCCGTCTCGAGAGCCTCGAGGGCCAGGTGGGTCGCTCTGGCGTTCGCCAACAGCGCCGTGACTTCGCCGCGGAGTGCGACGACCTCGGCCCGTAGTGTCGCCATTTCGTCGTCCGCCACAGGCGACGCCGGCGATGGCCGGGGCGCTACGCCGACGGGCGCCGAGACGGGGGAGGTGCGTCGGGGCTGGGCGACCGGCGCACGCTTCGCCCCACCCTTGAGCGGTGCGACGCCTGGAACAAGGGCCGCCATGAGGTCTCCGGACGGGGGCGGCGGCGGCGCCGGCGCGCGGACCGGCAAGTCCGGAGGTCGTCGGGGCGTCCCCCCGCGTCGAGCGGCTTCCGAAAATGCGCGACGGAGCGCAGCAGCAGCGTCGTCGGCCACCTGATCCTGTGGCCCCTTGTACCTCGGCCAACCGAGGCCCTGAAGGCGCGCCACGACGTCGGACACCTCCGCGCCCACCTCGCTCGCGAGCTTGTGCAATCGAATGCTCACGGACCGAATGCCCCCTGCGCGGCCAGTTGGGCCATTGCCCCCTCGTCATAGCCGAGGTCCGACAGAATCGCGTCGCGATCGGCCCCCAATTCAGGAGGGGCGCGATGGTCGAAGCGCGACGTCCGCGTCACGAGCGCCGGAGTCGGCAACGGAATCCGCCCAAGCCGATCGTGGGTCACGGTGACATTCGCTACCGCGGGGTGATTCACAGCGGCTTCGACGTTGAGCACGGCGCCGGCCGGGACACCCGCCGCAGCCAAGCGCTGATCTGCCGCGGCCACCGTCAGCGGAGCAAGGACCGAAGCGATGGCGCTGTCCACGGCTTCGCGTGCCGCGACCCGGCCGCGATTCGTCCGCCAGGCAGGAACGTCTTCGAGGCCAAGGGCGACGCGCAGCCGCGCCCACATCCGGTCGTTGCCGCAGGCGACGACGACGTGCCCGTCCACACAGGAAAACACATCGTAGGGAACGAGCCCGCGATGGGCGTTGCCACGCTGCGTCTCCGACTCCCCGGTCAGCATCTGACGGGTCCCATGGTAGACGAGCGACGCCACTTGCGCCGCCATCATGTTGACGACGATTCGCTGGCCGCGGCCCGTCCGTTCGCGATCGAAGAGGCCCGCCGTCATCGCCTGAGCTGCCAACAGGCCCGCCACGAGGTCGGCCACCGGCGCCCCACTCCTCAGCGGAGGGTCTCCGGGGCGACCCGTGAACGACATCGCGCCGCCCGCCGCCTGAAGCACCATGTCGTAGCCTGGGCGGTCGGCCAAGGGACCCGCGTCGCCGAACGCGTGGATGGCGACATAGATCAGCCGCGGGTGCGCCTTCTCCAGCCCCGCCCAGTCCAGCCCCAGGCGCGCGGCCACGCCGGGCCGGAAGTTCTCCAACACGACGTCTGACGACGCAACCAGGCGTTGGAGCACCGACTGGCCCGCCTCGGTCGTCAAATCGAGAACGATGGACCGCTTGTTGCGATTGACGGAGAGGAAGTACGTGGAGACACCGTCCACAGCGGGCTCGAACGCGCGCGTCTCGTCGCCACCCGGCGGCTCCACTTTGATGACGTCCGCGCCCTGGTCGGCGAGGATCTGGGTCGCCCATGGCCCGGCGAGGACCCGTCCGAGGTCCAGAATGCGGACCCCCTGCAACTCAGCGCCAGTCGACGCGCGCAGGGATCAGCGCGGCGGCACCGTCGGCCAGGATGCGCTCCATCAACGCGACATCCCGAAGGACCTCGACCCCGACCTTTGGCAGCCCGACGTCGACCTGTACGTTGGCGACGTCGAACTCCTCGGCCAACGCCTCAAAGAAGGTCTTTGGTACGGGCAAGTCGCGGACGCCGTGGTCCGACCCCAGGCCGCCCAATTCCGCGGCCTTCGCGATGGCGACGTCGAGACCGCCGAGTTCGTCGACCAGCTTCCGCTCCAGGGCCTGCTCTCCCGTCCAAACGCGACCCTGGGCCAACTCATGGACCGCAGCGCGATCGAGCTTTCGCCCCTCGCCGACGCGGTCGAGGAACAGGTCGTAGAAGTCCTGGAGGAAGGTCCTGAAGGCCACCCGGCCCGGTTCGGAAAACGAGGCGCCGGTCGAGAACAGGTCTGCGACGGCACCGCGCTGGTACGCATGGCGCGTCATGCCGAGCTTCTCCCAGGTGCCCCCGAGGTTCAGCTTGCCACCAAAGACCCCGATCGAGCCCGTCAACGTGCCCGGTTGGGCCACGATCCAGTCCGCCGGCGCCGCGATGTAGTACCCGCCGCTTGCGGCGTAGTCGCCCATCGACACGACCACGGGTTTGCCCGCCGCCTGCACGAGCGCGATTTCGCGCCACATCATGTCAGAGGCCAATCCGCTGCCGCCAGGGCTGTCGACCCGGAGGACGACGGCCGCGATGTCGTCGTCCCTGCGAACCTGGCGCATCCAGCCAGCGAAGTCCCGATCGGCGAGCACCGAATTGCCGAACAATCCGCCCTCGGACTCGCCGGAGACGATGGGGCCCGCCGCGTAGACGACGGCGACCGAAGGCCCACCCGAGCGCGCATCCCGCAGGTCGTCCACGTATGACTTGATCTTCGTCTTCTTGACGCGGGCGACGGTGTCGGCCTCCTCTTCCTCGCCCTCATCGCTGTCCGTGGGTGCGGGCTGCGACGCCATCACGCGCTCGGCGAAGTCGTCGTCGCCGGCTGCCCCCAACGAGCGTTCGACCTGGTCTCTCCATGCGAGCGCATCGACCCAGCCCTGATCCAAAGCGCCGCGGGCGGACAGGGCGGGCGCGTCGATTCGCTCCCGAACGACGCCAACGTCGATGCCGCGACCGGCCGCCATCCCCGAAACGGCCTGCCCGAACAGCGAGTCGAACATCGCGTCGAACGCCATCGAGGCCGCCTCGGAGGGGCCCGACCGCTCCAGCGGTTCGACGGCACTCTTGAAGTCGCCAACGTGCTCGAATTGAGCGACCGCCCCAATCTTCTCCAACGTTCCCGCGTAGTACGTCAGTTCGGCATTCATGCCTGTGACGAGCGCGATGCCGGCCGGCGCGAGGACGACCCGCTTGCACGCCGACGCCAAGTAGTAGTCCATGAAATCGTAGGTCTCGGCGAACGCGACGCACGGCTTGCCGGTCTCGCCGAAGGCCGTGACAGCGGATCGGATTTCTTGGACGGTCGCAAAGCCCATCGAGGGGTCCATGAGGTCGAGGTAGAGCCCCTCGATGCGTTCGTCTGTGGCCGCCTCACGGATGCCCCACGCAATGTCCGTGGCCAGCAGCGGACGGTCCGCCGGGTCGAAAATGGGTCCGCCAGCGTTCGGCGTCGTCGGCAGGCCACCCTCGAGGCGCACATGGAGGAAGCTGCCCTGAGGAACCTCGGCCTCCTGATTCGCTTGAACGGCCCACACGGCGGCCCCACCGAGGGCCACAATCGAGACGGCGCCCATCGCCGTCAGCATCATCAGCGCCCGGCGCGTCTCACGGTTGCCACGCGGCGCAGATTCCTTGGCCATGGACCTTCCCCTGTCCGCCTCCTATTGCCACCGACAACGTCGCCGGCAAGCTCCCGACGGACGTCCCACCCTCGCTCAGGCTGCGCTCGACCGATCCGTAGGGCCGATCCGTGCCAGAATTTCGTCGACGGACACCCGACTCGCGGCTGCGCGGCTGATCGCCCTCGCGACACGGGGCCGGGCCACGTGCTCGAATCCCCGATCGACGGCGTACAACTCGTTGCGGACGACGGGCAGGTCGTGGTTGGACAGCACGACCCGCGCCCCAGCGAGGCCCGCGCGGCGCGCCGCTTCCGCGAGGCGAATGTGCTCCGCTCGCCCAAAGGGAAGGCGGCAATAGCCCGTGAATGACGCCGTCTCCGTCAACGGGACGTAGGGCGGATCGCAGTAGATCATGTCGCCTTCGCCGACGCCGCGCATGAGATCGCCGAAGTCCATCGTCGTCAGCTCCACGCCCTGGAGCAGCTCCGAGGCTTGCCGCACGTGCTCGGCAGTAGGCAGGCTCAGGGTGACGTAAGAGCCGCGCGGCACGTTGAACTCGCCCTTGCGATTCTCCCGGTACAAGCCGTTGAACGCCGCGCGGTTGAGCCACATAAATCTCGCGGCGTGTTTCGGTCCCGTCGTCGGCCCCTCGTTGTAGGCCTCCCGGACACGGGCAAACACGTCGGGCCAGGTCGGCCCGGCGGGCAGCTCGCCAAGCGCCGAAAGGACGGCGTCGGGTTGGTCGCGCACGGCGATGTGCACGGCGATGAGCTTGTCGTTGGCGTCGCCCAAGCGCGCACGCCCCACGAAGCCACTGGCCCGCAAGGCCAGAAAGACCGCGCCCGAACCAAGAAAGGGCTCGACCCAGGTCCCCTGACACGGGCCGCCGAACGCCTTCGCGATCTCGGGGACGAGCCGGTGTTTGCCGCCGGCCCATTTCAACAGAGGACGCAACACCCCTCCGAAAGCTCTGCACGAAGTAACCGCTAGGGATCCGCGGGCAACGCCGCAGATCCTGAGATCAGCTATACGGACGAAAGTGATCTTTCGAACGATACAATCGCCGCGGGGCGAAGCCGGGACCGTCCGGCCGTGGCGGCCCCCGCGTCTCCCGAGGTAGACCGCCACCCTCCCGAGGACGTCATGAAGCGCCAGTGGTGGCTTGTTGGTGCCGGTGTCGTGGCCATCGTCGCCGCGATCGCGCTCTTCCCCAGCCCGGACACCGGAGGCGCCGTCGACGGCCCCACCGCGACCGAGCGCAAGCCCCGGAAGCCGGGCGAACCGATCGTTCGGCCGGGCGCCGAAAAAGTGCGCCGCGAATTCGACCCTGCGACGGCCCTTGGCCCGCACCCCGCAGCCGCCGAAGCGATGCGCGCGATGAACACGCCGGAGGCCGTCTACGCTGGCCGGCTGACAGGTCCGCTCGCGATGACGCGACGCGCCATCGTGCTCGCTGAACGCCCCGAGCTCACGCCGCTGGCCGACGAGAGCCTCACGCTGATGAACGACCTTCGAGCCCTTCGTCGCGACCCCACGGCCGGCGATTTCCCGATCCTCGAAGAGCGGATCAAGGGCTGGGTGGCGAAGGTGCGCGCAAGCCCGGCCATGGAGCTGAAAGAAGCGGTCGATGCCGTCGATCGCATCGATGCGTACCTCGTCGAGTACCACACGAATCCCCAGTTGCCCCAGTTGCCAGCGAACCTCCCGGGACCGCCGCCGCCGGAGGCTCTCGCAGCCCAGGAGGCCGCCCGCGCCGCGGCCGCTGCGCGAGACGAAGCCGACGCCCCCGCCGCAGGCGGAGAGTGACCATGCGGCGCACGTTCATCCTTGGCGGCGCCATCACGCCGTTCATCGGCAAGCGTCACCCCGATTTCGTCTGGGAGAAACACCCCGACTTCGGCAAGCGCGAAAACCCGACGCTCGAAGACACCATCACCTCGGCCGTCCTCGGCGCCCTCGAGGCCACCTCCTGCCCCGCCGACCTCGTCGAAAAGGCGTGGATCGGCAATTTCGTGGGAGAGCTCTTCTGTGGACAGGGGCACCTCGGTGCCGCAGTCGTCGGAGCCCATGAGGGCCTCCGCTACAAACCCGTGATGCGCGTCGAGGCCGCGTGTGCGTCGGGCGGCTTGGCCGTGGCCAGTGCCCACGAGTCCATCCAAGCTGGCACAGACATCGCCTTGGCCGTCGGCGCCGAAGTTCAGACCACCGCATCGGCCCGGACCGGCGGCGACTACCTGGCCCGGGCCAGCCACTACCGCCGTCAACGCGCGATCGACGACTTCACGTTCCCTGCCCTCTTCGCGAGGCGCGTCAAAGCACTGCGCGAGAAGGGGCTGCTCACTGACGAGGACCTCGGACGCGTCAGCGTCAAGGCCTACGCCAACGCCAACCGCAACCCGCTCGCCCACATGCGCGCGGTCAAGATGGACCTGGAGACGGCCGGCAGCGTCAACCCGAAGAACGCCGCCTTCCTGTCCAACGCTGAGTTGCAGCCCTACATGAAGATGTCCGACTGCTCCCAGGTGTCCGACGGGGGCGCCGCGGCGCTGATTGTCAGCGAAGCGGGCCTACGTAAGCTCGGGCGCTCGCCGTCCGACGCCATCGAAATCACGTCGCTCGCCCTGTGCACCGGCGACCTGTACCGCGACGGCGACCCGACCCGTCTGGAGACGTCGGCCACCGCAACCGCCCGCGCCTACGCCGCCGCCGGCTTGAAGCCCGCCGACATCGACGTCGCCGAAGTCCACGACTGCTTCACCGTCACCGAACTGTTGATGATGGAGGCCGCTGGCTTTTGTGACGTCGGCCAAAGCGCGGCGATGGTGCGGGAAGGCCGGACGTCGCTGACAGGCGACAAGCCGATCAACACCGGCGGCGGCCTCGTCGGCTTTGGCCACCCCGTCGGCGCTTCGGGTGTCAAGCAGGTGCTCGAGATCTGGCGACAGATGAAGGGCCATTGCGGCGACTACCAGCTTGCAAAGCGGCCGTCGGTCGGCCTCACGGTCAACATGGGCGGCGACGACAAGACCGTCGTCGCGGCGACCTTCCGCAACCTCTGACCGCCGGCGGCAATGCGCCAAATCCGCCCCGCCGCCACCTACGCTCAGTGGGCCGGCAGGCTGCCCACCGTGAGCGGCTTGAACACAATCTGTCCCGCCGAGACATTGCTCAGCGCGGTGTTCATGCCCGACAACTGGTCGGCCGTCGTCCCGACGAGGCCGGCCACGCCAAGCAGGTAGACGCCGTCGGTCGCCAGATCCGCCCCCGGCACGAGGAGCGACGCCACCTCGTAGTTGCCTGACGCTTCGTACACCTCCTCGATCGTCTGGGGCTCGTTGCTCCAAACGAGCGCACCGTTGCTGTCCAACAGGACGCCGAGCGCCGACGTGAACCCCTGTCCGGTCAGGTCGATCTCGAGGTCCGCGCCAGGCACGTGCAGGTCGGGCACGGTGAACGTCGCTCTGGCGGGCAGGACGACGTCGGCAACGGCCGGATCCGTCTCGGGTACCGCGATCGAAACTGTCCACGAAGCGCCTGGCGTATACGTAAGGCCCGCCGACGGTTCGATGAGGTAGGACCCATCGCCCGCGTCGGTGGCGGCGACCCCGCCGACGCTGACCGTGCCGCCGGTCACCGGCGCGTTCGCAAGATCCGCAGCGCTCTTGGCGTCCGCGAGAAAGACGGTCGCCCCGGTCCCCGGCGCGTACGCCGACCCCTCGAGCAACGCGGCCGCATCGGGGTCCTGGGCGGGTTCCACCGCCAGGATGACGCCCTGGGCCACGAGCGGATTCGTCAGGCCGCCGATCGCGTCTGCGACGTCTTCGGCCTCCACCAGGAGATCGCACCCCAACCAACTCCCCAAGATCGCGAAGCGCATCGACTCCCCCGCGATCGCCGTAGCGGGACGCAACCCGGCGGGCCAGGACCGAGCCGTGGTTGACGGCATCCCATGGCGTCGATAGCCCCGCCGACCGAAACCGCCGAGGACGCCATGGCCAGCAAGACCGCCACCACTTGGAAGCGTCGCGAGATCCGCCGCAAGAATGCGGGCAAGGACCGCAAGGCGGCGAACCGTCGCGGCACCACCCCGGTGTTCCCGATTCACACGCCCGAGATCGACGCGGCGGCTCCTCCCGCGCAGGTCGCCCCGACCGGGAACTGACGGGCCGCGGTGACCGCCACCGCCTTGCCCTTCATCGGCCACGCACCGTTGTGGGCCCGCCTCACGCGGAGCCTCCTGCGCGACCGCCTGCACCACGCCCTCCTGTTCGAAGGGCCGGCCGGCGTCGGTCGCACACGTGTCGCACGTGCGCTGGCCGCGCTCGCCAACTGCGAAGCGCCATCGGGGGCCGACGCCTGTGGCCGGTGCCGGACCTGCACGGCCCTTGAGCGCGGCGTCTTTCCAGATTGGATCGAAGTGTCGCCACAAGGGGACCGCGCCAGCGGCCAGATCGCGGTCGCCGAGGTTCGCGAGGTGCTGCGCAAGACGTCCTACCATCGGTACATGGGGCGCAAGCGATTCATCGTCGTCGAGCCGGCCGAAGCTCTGGCCCCGGCGAGCGCCAACGCGCTCCTCAAGACGCTCGAGGAGCCCCCCGCAGACACCCATTTCATCCTGATCGCCACGAATGCCTCGGCCCTGTTGCCCACGCTTCGCAGCCGCACACAACACATTCGTTTTGGCGTCGTGGCGACCAACGAGATCGCTGCCTGGCTACAGTCCAAGGGCGTAGACCAGGCCGAGGGCCGAGCGGCCGCCTGCCACGGCCGCCCAGCCGTGGCGCTCGACGGCGACGTCCTCGACGAACGCCGCGCGCTGCGGGACGGCCTGCTGACAGCCCTCGCTGGCGGCCTTCCGAGCCGCAACGAGTGGGCCGTCGAACACACGGGGGGCAAACGACAGGAATGGACAGCCCGCCTCGACGTCGCACTCGACGTCCTCGACGAACTCTTGCGGGATGCTGCCCTTTCGCTGGCCGCTGCGACCGTCCCGCGCATTCACCCAGACGTCGCCGACACCACCGAGCCTTGGGGTCGACGCCTGGGCCCGGACGGGCTCGCCCGCTGCGCCACGGCCGTACGCGACGCCCGCGACCAGCTGGCCGTCTTCGTCGCCGGCCGTTCCGTCGTCGACGCCCTGCTGGCCCGCATCGCGACCGAACTCGGATCCTGACGGCTCAGCGACCGACGAGATCCCGGACGGCGCCAACCAAGTAGAGGCTGCCGCTGACGATGACCTCGTCGGCATCGGCGCGGGCGGCGGCGAGCGCCACCTCGATCGGGCCCCCGTCGCGCACACCGGGAACCCACGGCGCAATCCGTGCGGCCAGTTCGCCGGACGGCCGCGCCTTGGGGTGGCGACCGTGGGTCGTGATGACGGCGTCGACATGGGGCAGAAGCACCGGCAGGATCGCCTCCGGCTCGCGGTCCTCCCCCATCCCCCACAGGAGAAGGCGACGCCGTGGGCGCTCTCGGCGCGCGAGCCACGCCGCGAGCGCTGCGGCACCTTCGGCGTTGTGTGCGCCGTCGACCACGAGCCCCGGCGCCAGCTCCTCCACGCGCCCCCCGATGAATGCGCGAGCGAAGCCGCTCAGGATGGCGTCGTCGGGGATGGACAGACCGGCCGCGCGCATATGGTGCAACAAGCCAAGCGCGACGAGCGCGTTGCCGCCTTGGTGGGCCCCCGCAAGGCGCAAGCGCACGCCCGAAAGTTGCCCCGCTGGCGTGGCAAGATCCCAAGCGCCGTCCGACCGCGCAGCGCGCCGCAGGTGGCGCCCGGGCACCCACAACGGTGCACCGACGGAGGTCGCCACGGCCTCGATCGCGCGCTGGGCCTCCTCTGGCATGGGCCCCAGCACCCCTGGCACGCCCGGTTTGAGGATGCCGGCCTTTTCGCCCGCAATCGCGCCGAACGTCGACCCCAACTCCGCTTCGTGATCCATGCCGACGGTCACGATGGCGCACGCCGACGGCTCGACGACGTTCGTGGCGTCGAGGCGCCCACCCAAGCCCACCTCGACGACCGATACGCCGACGTGGGCGCGCGCAAACGCAACAAAGGCGCTGGCGGTCGCGAGCTCAAAGTAGGTGAGCGGCGCGTCGGGGGCCCCGACGCTCTCGGCCCAGCGGCGCCGCGCAGCGTCCACATCACACAACAGCCCGTCGAGCACGTCGTCGGCGAGCGGAGCCCCGTCGATCTGGATTCGCTCGTTGATCTGCTGGAGATGGGGCGAAATCGTGGTCCCGACCCGGTAGCCGGCATCGACCAACGCCGCAGTCACCAACGTCGTCGTGCTCCCCTTGCCGTTCGTGCCCCCGATGTGGACAACGGGCGACCTCAGTTGTGGGTCGGCGAGGGTCGCCAAGAAGGCCCGCATGCGGTCGAGCCCGAGACGCACGCCGAACCGGGCTGCCGCCTCGAGCGCGGGATGGTCGTTCACGCCGAGCCGGCCTCGCGCACTGGCGCCGGCGTCCCCGTGGTGCGGCCCTCGTCGGGCAAGGCCGGAAGCCCAAGCAGCTGACGAAGCAGGCGACCGATCGTGCTCCGAAGCGCCGAGCGCTCCACAATCGCATCGATCATGCCGTGATCGAGCAGGTACTCCGACGTCTGGAAGCCCTCGGGCAGGGCCTGACCGATCGTCTCTTTGATCACGCGCGGTCCCGCGAAGCCAATCAAACTGCGCGGCTCCGCCAGGATGATGTCGCCCAACATCGCGAACGACGCGGCGACCCCGCCCGTGGTCGGGTGGGTGAGCACCGACACATAGGGCATGCCAGCTTCGTCGCGCAGGCGGCCAAGGGCAGCGCACGTGCGCGCCATCTGCATGAGGGACAACACGCCCTCCTGCATGCGGGCGCCGCCCGACGCGCTCACCACGATCGCAGGTACTTTGCGCTCCGTGGCGCGCTCGTAGAGGCGGGTGATCGACTCCCCGACGACCGCACCCATCGACCCGCCCATAAAGCGGAAGTCGAAGCAGCCGACCTCGACGGGCACGCCCCAGACGGCGCCAGAGGCCGAGTAGAATGCATCGCTGCGTCCGATCGCCTTCTGGCTCGACGCGAGCCGCGCCTTGTAGGGCTTGCTGTCGAAGAAGCCGAGCAGGTCGCGGGCGACGAGGTGGCCATCGTGTTCGACCAACGTGCCAACGTCGCACAGGCTGAGCAGGCGAAGCTCGGGTTCAAGCGGGAAATGGTGTCCGCAGCGTCCGCACACCTTGATCGCTTCGCGCAGGGCCTCGTCGTAGAGCAACTCCGTACAGGACGGACACCGCGTGTAGAACTCTGGCGTCGCCGGATCCGCGGCCGACTCGCGCGAGGGCACCGCCATCGCGTCCGGTCGCTCGAACCACCGCTTCCCCGCCACGCTCACCTCGGCTCGCCGCGTATCGCGGGGGTTAGGCCCGTCGCCACGTGACGCCCGACCCTTGGGCGGTCCTGGCAGCCGCCATGCCCGCCATTCCCAGTGTGAGCGCGGTGGTCTGGCAAGGCGGCCAGACGCGCCTTGACGTCACGTTGGGCATGGCGTGCCTCGACCCGGGGGTCCCCGCTGCGGACGGCCAGGTCTACGACTTGGCAAGCTTGACGAAGGTGTTGGCCGGCGCGCTTGTCGCGGCCTCCTGCAGCCGCGACCTCGGGGTCCTCGACGTCCCCCTCACGCATCATTTCCCCGACGCACCGGCCGGGGTCACACCCCGGCATCTGCTCCACCACGACTCCGGTCTCCCGGCCGTCGCGCCCCTGTTCGCGGGCCTGGAGCCCGGCGTCGTGGACCGCCGTTGGGTGCTCGACGCCCTTGCCGCCGTGCAGCCAGAAGCGCCGCCCGGGGTGCGTTCCGTCTACAGCGACCTTGGCTTCCTTTGGTTGCTCAGGTGGCTGGAGCACGTAGGAGATGCTCCGCTCGACACGCTCGTCGCCGAACGGGTCGCCGGACCCCTTGGCGCCCGCCTGAGCTGGGGGGACCCCACGGCCGCGGCCACCGAACTGGACCCCGTCCGCGGGTTGATTCGCGGCACCGTCCACGACCCCAATGCCGCCGCGATGGGCGGAGTGAGCACACACGCCGGCCTGTTTGCCTCGGCGCGCGAGGTCGCGCGGGTCGGCGTCGCCGTCCTCGACGCGATCGCGGGCCGGCCAAGCCCGTTGGACGGCCCGACGCTTCGCGCCTTCGCGACCACACGCGGCCGGGGCAGCCATGTGCTCGGTTGGGACACGCCGACGCGGGGCGGGTACACGTCCACCGGCAGCGCCTTTCCCGACGACGCCATCGGCCACCTCGGCTTCACCGGCACTTCGATCTGGCTGGTCCCCTCTTGGGACCTCGTCGCCGTCCTGCTCACGAATCGCCTCCACCCCCGCGACGAACGGTCGGCCATCCGGGCACTTCGCCCAGCCTTCCACGACGCCGTCTCTGCAACCTGGGGCCGGGGAGCGGGCCGCGATCGTCCGGCTTAGCGGCGCCTATGGACCGAACGATCTCGGCGATACTTGGCAACGGCCAACGGCTGGACGGCGGCTCGATGTTCGGCAACGCGCCGCGTGCCGTTTGGGCCCGCTGGTTGCCGCCCGACGACGCCCACCGCGTGCCGCTCGCCTGCCGCGCGATGCTCGTCCGGGAACCCGACGGCCGCAACATCCTCTGCGAAACCGGCATCGGCCTTTGCTTCCCGCCCGACTTGCGAGACCGCTACGGCGTCACCGAGGACCGGCACGTCCTGCTCGACGAACTCGCCGCACGGGGCCTCGGCCCCCACGACATCGACGGCATCGTCCTGAGCCACCTGCACTTCGACCACGCCGGTGGGCTGTTGACGGCCTGGCGCGCCGATGCGCCGGCAGAGCTCGCCTTCCCGCGCGCCACGATCTGGGTCGGTGCGGACCACCTCGCGCGCGCCCGCAAGCCGCATCCGCGCGACCGTGCCTCCTTCCTTCCCGAGCTGTTGCCCCTGCTCGATGCCTCAGGCCGGCTCGTACCGATTGTCGGCGACACCGTCGACGGCCTGCCCGGCTGGCGCTTTCACCGCTCCGACGGCCATACACCCGGCCTCCTTCTGGCGGAGGTTCCCACGTCGAGTGGACCCGTCGTCTTCGGCACCGACCTCGTCCCCGGCGTCGCGTGGGTCCACGTCCCGATCACGATGGGCTACGACCGGTTCCCAGAGAGGCTCATCGACGAGAAAGAGGCCTTGTTCGCCGATCTGGTCGCACGCGGCGGCCGCATCTTCTTCACGCATGACCCGAAGGTCGCGTTGGCACGGATCACGCGCGACGAGAAGGGTCGCTACGGCGTCACCGACGCTGTCGATGCCCCGGCGGACTGGTCGTGAAGCGCGCGGTCGCCGTCGCACCCTCGTCGGCCTGGGACCCGGCACGCCTCGCGCGCGGCGTCGCCAAGGCGCGCGAGTTGGGCATCGACGTCGACGTCACGGCGACGCTCGCCCCCGATCTGTGGCGCTCGGCCACCCCGGAGGTCCGCATCGCCGAATTGCTCGCGGCGACATCGCGGGACGACATCGACGGCGTCTGGCTCGTCCGCGGCGGCGAAGGCCTCCTTGGACTGCTCGGCGACCTGCCCCTTGGCGCGCTCGGACGTCGCCCCATCCTCGGATTCTCGGACGCCACCGCGCTCGCGGCCGGAATCTGGGCCGCCGGCGCCGCCACGCCCTTCGTCCATGGCCCCGTACTTCACGCGCTGCCCGACGCGGACGACGCGACCTGCGAAGCCGTCGCCGCCTGGTGGGCAGGTCGACCCGCGGCCCCCCTCCGCGGCCGGGTCGTCGTACCCGGTCGTGCCGAAGGCCCGCTTGTCGGCGGCAACCTGCACATCTTGGCGAGCTTGTGCGGCACACCCTGGCAGCTCAACGCCAACGGCAGCATCCTCGTCCTCGAAGACGTCGGCGAACCTGCCTACCGCCTCGGACGCGCGATCGCCCAGCTGCGCGCTGCCGGTGGCTTCGACGGCGTCCGGGCCATCGCGCTCGGCACCTTCCACGATTGCCGCGGCGGCGCCGACTACTCGGCTGAGGACGCCGTTCTGCGCCTCCTTGCCCCGCTTGGTTGCCCAATCCTCGCCGACCTGCCCATCGGGCACGGCGCGGCCAACGTCCCGTGGCGTTTCGGGGCCACTGCCCGCCTCGACGCCGACGCGCTCACCCTCGACGCCGCCCCGGTTGGATAGCGACCCCCATGACCCGCCCATGTCGGACCAAGATTCTCGCCACGCTGGGGCCCGCCTCGTGGGATGAAGGTGTGTTGACGCAGTTGCTGGAAGCCGGCGTCGACGTCTGCCGGATCAACTGCAGCCACGCCGACCATGCCGGCATCGTGACCCAGGTGTCGCGCGTGCGACGCGCTTCGGCGCGCCTTGGCCGACCCACTGCCATCCTGCTCGACTTGCAGGGCCCCAAGGTCCGAACGGGTAAAGTCCCGACCCCCCTGAAGCTCGCGCGCGGCGACTTGCTGACCATCGTGATGGACGAACACCTGGTCGGCGAGGGGCACCGGGTAGGCACGACCTACCCCCAGATGTCCGACGACGCGCCGGTCGGAGCGCGCGTCTTGTTCGCCGACGGCGCTCTTGCAGGCGTCATCGAGGCCATCCACCTCGACCGCACCCCGGCCGAGGTCGACATCCGGATGGATGTGGGCGGCGATCTCGGCAGCCACAAGGGCATCAACCTGCCTGGCGTTGCGATGTCGATTCCATGCCTCACGGACAAGGACATCGCGGACCTGCACGTCGGACTCGACAACGGCGTCGACTACGTCGCGCTGAGCTTCGTTCGGCATCCCGACGACGTCATCCGCCTCCAAGAGGTCATGGCCGCCCACGGCCGCGTCGTCCCGATCGTCAGCAAGATCGAGAAGCCGCAGGCCATGGATCACCTCGACGCCATTCTCGATGTCTCCGACGGCGTCATGGTGGCTCGCGGCGACCTTGGCGTCGAAGTTCAACTCGAGCGCGTTCCCGTCTACCAGAAGACCATCATCGCAGCGGCCCACCGCAAGGGGCGCCTCTGCATCACGGCCACCCAGATGCTCGACAGCATGGAGCGCAATCCGCGCCCCACCCGCGCCGAGACGACCGACGTGGCCAATGCCATCCTCGACGGCACCGACGCCGTCATGTTGTCGGGCGAAACGGCCACCGGCGCCTGGCCCGTCGAGGCCGTCGCGACGATGGCCCGCATCGCCGCGGACGTCGAGGCGTCCGCATTCTTCAAGCCCATCCCACCGGACCGTCTTCCCCCCATGCCGGGCGCGACCGGCGTCGTCGTTCGCGCCGCCACCGGGGCTGCACACGAGGCCGGGCGACCGTTGGTCGTGTTCACCTGGTCGGGAAGCACCGCGCGAATGGCGAGCAAGGCCCGCCCGCGAGGCCCCATCTTCGCCCTGACGCCAAACCCCCAGGTGGCCGACCGATTGGCCCTCGTGTGGGGCGTGACGCCCATCGTCGCCCCCAACGTCGAAGGCACCGACGAATTGATCGCGGTCGGCGAGCGTGTGCTCCTGCAACGAGGCGACGTGACGGCTGGCGTCGAACTCGTCATCTTGGCCGGCAGCGCCCCCCGTGAAGGCGCGACCAACCTCCTCAAGATCCATGTGGTGGGGCGTTGAACGTGGTCGACCTGCGATCTGACACCGTCACGCGCCCGACAGCCGCCATGCGAGCCGTCATGGCGGGCGCAGAAGTGGGCGACGACGTCCTTGGCGACGATCCCACCGTTCAGCGTCTCGAAGCGACCATCGCCGAGCGCCTCGGGTTGGAAGCCGCCCTCTTCGTACCGTCGGGGACGATGGCGAACCTACTCGCCATCGCCGTGTCGACGCGCCGCGGCGACGAGGTGCTGCTCCACATCGACGCCCACCCCTTCCAGCATGAAGCCGGCGGCGCCGGGATGTTTGCGGGCGTCCAGCTCCACCCGCTCGGCCACGGCGGGCCGTTCCTGGACCCCACCGAGGTGCTCAGCGCCGTTCGCCCCCCGAACGACCACTACGCCCCCGCCACCCTGTTGTGTGTCGAGGACACCGTCAACAAGGGCGGCGGCGCCGTCTACCCCCTCGACCGACTCCGCGACCTGCACCGCGCGGCCCACGGCGCCGGTCTCGCCACCCACCTCGACGGCGCGCGCCTCTTCCACGCGGTCGTCGCGAGCGCCACGCCGGCCGACGTACGCGTTCGCGGCTTCGACTCCGTGGCCACCTGCTTCAGCAAGGGGCTTGGCGCCCCCGTCGGCTCCGCGCTGGTTTCCGATCGCGAGCGAATCGCGCTGGCCCGGCGCTACCGAAAGGCCTTGGGCGGCGGCATGCGGCAGTCCGGCGTCCTCGCCGCGGCCGCCCTCTACGCGCTCGACCACCACGTCGACCGCCTCGCCGAGGACCACGCGCGCGCCCGCGCCCTTGGTGACGGTCTCGCGACGATGGGTTTCGACGTCGAGCCCGTGGCCACGAATATGGTCTACGTCGGCGTCGACGACGGACCCGCCTGGCAACAGGCGCTCAGCGAACACGGCGTGGCCTGTTTCGCACACGGTCCGCGCCGCCTTCGCCTGGTCGTCCACCTCGATGTAGACGACGCCGGAATCCGCCGTGCGATCGAGGCCTTTGGCCGCATCGGCTGAGTCGCCTACGGCGGTGTGACGGCGAGGGCGCGCGCGAAGGCGGCCACGATCCGCGCCCGGTGCTCCGGGTCCGTCGCCAGGTCTTGGCGCACCTCCAGCTCGAGCACGCGCCCCCCACTCCACCTGGCGGCCATCTCAGGGCCTGCCATCAGGCCGTCGCGGCCGGACCATGGCGCATTGAGGGCGACGGCGTAGGTGGGCCCAAGTTCGGCCTGAATGACGTGCGCCAAGGCCGTCGCCCAAGCCTCGTCGCGGTCGAAGAGGACGCCGACCGCCATCGGCCGGGGCGGACCTCCTTCGTACACAGGCGTGAAGCTGTGAAACGAGACGACCGGTTGCCCGATGCGCCGACGCGCCGCCGACGCGACCTCGTCGTGCCAAGGACGCCACCAACCGTGGAGACGACGTGCGCGCTCGGCCGCGTCGAGACCCCGATTCAAGGCCAGCTCGCGTCCATCGCAGGCGCTACGAAACAGGGTCGGGCTCGTCTCCTCCCGATTGGCGTCGGCCCACAGCCTGGAGAAGCGAGCGAGCAAGACCTCGCCGCCCAACGCGCGGGCCACCCCGACGGCGACGTCGGCCGCGCCGAGGTCCACCGCCCAATGCGTCCCCGCGACCCACGCGTCCTCGGCGGCCCAAGCCCGACCCTCCGGCAACCGCGCGCTCGCATGTTCGCACGTGAACAACCACGGGGCGTCGCCCTCACCGACCCACTCCCAGGCGTCGCTCTGCCTCACTCCGGCTCTCCCAACAGCTCGCGCAGGCCCCCTTCGTCACCCGTCCGGGCGAACGCGTCGATGGCTGCTTGCCAATGCGCCAAGGCCGCGAGATCCCGTGCACGGCGCCGGCGCAGGGCGCTGAGCGCGGCCGACACACGACGTCCGAGCTCCCCTTGGGGCCACGGCAGGCGCGCGCCAAGCAACACGTCGGGATCGAGGCGCGGATGGGTGACGCCGTCCGCGGCTGGCAACGCATCGCGAAAGGCCGGGCTGCGTAGGACCGAGACGAGCAGGTCAGCGATCTCGTCCGGCACCTCGAGAACGACCCACTCGCCGCTGCCGGCGCGCTCCTCGGGCCCGATGTGGCGGCCGACGGTCCCGCGCTCGGGCCGAATGCGGGACAAGACGACGTCCCCAGGCCGCACCCGGACCCGACCCTTCCGCGCGCCCCCGGCCCCGCCCGGACCCGCGACCCCGTCTGACCCCACATCGCCAAGGTCCAGCCGCGGCGCACCTGCCTTTGGCGCCTCGCGCCTCGGTTTCGCAACGTCGGAGACCACAATGCCGGCGGCTTCGACGGCGGGGGGCCATGTTTTCACCCGCGTCCAGCCGATGCCAAGGATGGCGTCGGCGAGCTGGGCACCCGACGTCCGTTTGCCCCGAACGGAGCGAGAATCCCAACCGAGATCGACGAGGTCGATCCAATCCAAGGCACCGACCTCTGGGGTCGGCCGCCGCTTCAACCACGTGACGACCGCACGGCCGCCGGCGCCCCCAAACGGCCGAAAACACCCCTCCGGCAAACGCGCCGCCGCCGTCACGGCGAACTCGCCCTCCAGACGCGTACGAACCGAGCGCCAACGCCGCCCCGTGGCAAATGCCCACGGCCAAACGACCGCGGCGCAACCCCCTGGACCCAAAGTGCGCGCCAAGAAGCCAACGAGGCCGGAGACTGCGGCGTCGTCGAATGGAGGATTGGCGAGGACGGCATCGACCGAACCGGGGGCCCACACAAGGCCATCTCCCGCCACGACGTCGCCGCCAGGCACCGTACTGCGCGCCAACCCGACCAGCCCCGGGTCGCGCTCGCAGCCCGCCACGCGCGCGCCTCGCCGAGCGGCCGCGCGCAAGAGGGCCCCGGCGCCGCACATCGGGTCGACCACCATCCGGCCATCCAGCGGCCCCCACCGGGAGGCAAGCAAGTCCGCGAGGGGGTCCGGGGTGAAGTACTGACCTCGGTCGGCGCGGTAGGCGTCGGGGAGGAGCCGCTGCCAACACGCGGCCAGAAGGGAGGGGCGCGCCTCCGGAGGCCACGACGAGACCTCGGACGCCGGGCCGTACCCATCGAGTCCTTGAACGACGGCGTCGAACGCCGCCCGCCCCGTCAGGCCCGCCGACGCGAGGCGCGCTTCCAGCCCCGCAAGCTCGGGGTGAGGCCGTCGCCCGCTCACGCCATCGGTAGCCGGACCACCCGCCCGGCCACCCCTGCGACGTCGACCTCGGTCCCCACGGTGTCGTTCGGCTTGCGCACGACCGCCAGGGCCACGTAGCCGTCCCCATCAGGTTCGCTCGACCCCACACGCCCAATATCGGCGCCGCCGACCCGGACGGCCGAACCGACCTCGGGGCGGCCCCGGAGCGCAAGCCCGACGAGCGTTCGCTTGACGCCGCCGCGGACCGCGATGCGGTGGACGGCCTCCTGGCCGATGTAGCAGCCCTTGCCGAAGGCCACGACTTCGTCGACCCATCCCATCTCGTGCGGGAGCGCGGACGGCGGCGCGTCGAGCGGCCAACGCGGGCGGCCGGCGCGGATGCGCGCGCGTTCGAGCACATGGCGGTCGCCCCCCTCCACCGGTTGCGCCATGGCCACCTCGTGCCCTCCCGAAGGGGTCGTCAGGTGCGGCAGCCGGGGCAGCCCGTCGATCTCGTCGGCCGCATCGATGGATCCGTCCCGCCACGACAGGTGGACGTCGACAACTCGCAGTTCCACGGCCTCCGAGAACAAGTAGGTGTCGAGGAAGGTCCACCACGCGTCGCCGGACCCATCGTCGGGAACGATCCACCAGCGGGCGGGCCCGGTGCGGGCGACGGTAGCGACCCCTTGCAACCGCCCCCGGTCGTCCAGCCTCGCGGTGCGCCGAACGCCACCCACGGGCAACCCGGCGAGGTCCGCGGTCAGCAACCGATGCAGGAACGGCCCGACGTCGGCGCCCTTGGCTTCAACGATCCGGCCAGGGCCGAGGTCGATCACGGTCAGGCCTTGCCGTCCTCGTCGTCGAGATCGTCTTCAAATGCGATGATCGTCTGCCCGGAGGCGCGCGGCGCGGCCTTGCCGAAGCCGGCGTCAGGAGCGTCGCCGGGCCGAGGTAGGGCGGCCGGCCTCGGCGGCGGCGGCGCGATCGGAGCGAGGCCCGGAGGGGCGAACACCGTTGCGAGTTCGTCCGGCGAGTCTGGCGGCGACGTGCGCGGAGGCGGGGGCCGGTAAGCGGGCGGCGGAGCCGCGGGTTCGGCCTTCTTCGCCGCAGGCGCTGGACGCGGCGGCAGGGCCGGTTCATTGCGCGCCGGCGCAGGCTCGTGAGTCGATTCATTGGCAAACTGGTCGAAGCTCCGGCTCTGGCGGCGCATCAACATCACGGCGCCAACGACCACGGCAACCATGACGAGGCAGCAAAGGCCGCTGCCGGCGATGCTCAGAAGGGTCCAACCCACGAGACGCTCCCCGCCGCACCAGGCGGCGCCGGCCTCTTATCGGGATTCGTCGACGGCGTCCGCGTCGAACCGGTATAGCTCCTCACCTTCTCTCGCCCAGCCGAGTTCGTCGTAGACGAGGCGCTCAAGGGCCCGCGGGTCCTGGTCCATGGCCCGCAACTCTCGCAACATCGCTTGGTTTTCCGCTTCCACCGCAACGAGATCCCGGTTTGCGGCGTCCAACTGATTCACGAGCTTCCGCCTCGCGAACACGCCGTTGTCGCCGAGGATGGCAGCGAAGACGACCGCGCCGAGAAACGCCGCCGGAAGCAATGTCTGGAGGTACCAACTGCGGACAGGCATGAGGGGGCGGGGGCGGGAGGGAACGACCGACGGGCGTCGGCAAGGGGACCATACCCTATGTGGATCCGCCTGCAAGGCCGATCGTCAAGGCGCCGGCGGCGGGGCCTCGGTGGCGATGGCGAACCGGGACAAACCGGCGGCTTGCGCGGCGTCCATCAGCTCGACGACGCGCCCATGGGGCACATCCCGGTCGGCTTTGAGGACGACGGTGGCGTCCAGGGCGGCGGCTGCGGCAAAGTGCCCGCTCCACTCGGCGTCGGCGACCTCTGTCCCCCCGAAGGCCACCCGGCCGTCGGCCGCCACCCAGACGACGAGATCGTCGTTTTCCGCAGCTGCAACGTCGATCGCCGCCACCGGGAGGTCGACTTCGATGACCGGATGCACGGCAAACACGGTCGTGACCATGAAAAAAAGGACGAGTTGGAAGGTGACGTCGATCATCGGGGTCAGATCGAGCGCCGGCCCCGAGGCGCGCTTTCGGCGGAAGTTCACCGGCCAAGCAACCCGTCGAGAACTTGCTCCGCAAGCCGCTCGACCTCACCCATACGGGCATCGATGTGATCGACAAACAACCGGTGAACGACGACGGCGGGAATCGCGACCGCCAAGCCGCCAAACGTCGTGACCAGCGCTTGGGAGATTCCGCCGGCGAGGTTGGACGCCGTGCCCACGCCGTCGACGGCCAAAACCTCGAAGGTCACAATCATGCCGCCCACCGTGCCGAGCAGCCCGAGCAACGGCTCGACGGTGGCAATGACCGACAACAAGCCCAGACCGCGTTCAAGACCCGCCGTCTCGCGACGGGCGACCACTTCGGCCCGCTCGATACGCTCGGCCCGCGACCGCCCGTCTCCCTCGAGCAAGGCCGCGAGCACCCGACCGGCGACATGGTCGGCTACAGCGGCCCTGCGCGCCCCCTCCCATTGCCCGTCGCGAAGGCCGTGCAGAACAGCGGCAGCGAAGTTCCGGGGCAAGACGCGCGAACGGCGGAGGGCCACGGTGCGCTCCAGGACGATGGCCAGGGCGACGATCGAGCCGAAGACGATCGGGACCATGACCGGTCCGCCCGACGCGGCGTAGGTGAACAGCGCCACCGAACCTCCCACAACAGAGCGCATGCCGTCCCAGCGGGCCGCTGTCCAGCGACGGTGAAGCCCGCGTTCCAATTTCCTGGACATCGTTCAAATATTTTGAACACAGTTCGATCGGCACCCACGAGGCCGCGACGGATCGTGACGGGTGGCGGCGGATCATGTCGAGCGCCCCGCCGCGCTGAACGTTGGCACGGTCCTTGCGACCAGTACGAATGGGATGGAGGCACCATGGGCGTCCAAACGGCGAGCCGAAAGCGCATTCTTCCTGTTGAAGCGGGCGATCCGCTCGAGTTCTACCTCGACGCGATGGGCGCCATTCCGCTGCTCAATGCGGAAAAGGAAGTCGCGGTTGCCCAGCGCATGGACAAGACCGGCGTCGATGGCAAGCGCGCCCGCGGCGAGCTCATCGTGGCCAACTTGCGCCTCGTCGTCAGCATCGCCCGCCAGTACGCCTGGCGCGGGTTGCCGCTGAGCGACCTGATTCAAGAGGGCAACATTGGCCTCATGCGGGCCGCCGAGAAGTTCGACTGGAAGCGCGGCTTCAAGTTCTCGACCTATGCATCGTGGTGGGTCAAGCAGGCCATCGCCCGCGCCGTCGAGAACCAGCTTCGCACCATCCGAATCCCCATGTGCAAGCTGGACATCGTCCACCGCGTCCAGCAGATGCAGAAGGCGATGGCTCAGCGCACCGGTCAGGAGCCGAGCTTCCGCAGCTGCGCGATCGAATTGGGCGTCGAGCCCGATTTGGTCGACGAGTTGGCCGACTTGGTCCGCGACCCGATCAGCCTCGACGCCCAAGTCGGCGAGGACGGCGACGCCACTACCGCCGATTTCATCGAAGACCCGACCACCGAGCACCCCGCCGACGGTATGGAAGTGCTCAACCTGCGGAATCAGTTGGAAGACGTCCTCGCGGGCCTGACGCTGCGCGAGGAGAAAGTCATCCGCATGCGCTACGGCATCGGCGAGCCCTGCTGCTACTCGCTCGAAGAGATCGGCGGCCGGCTGGGCCTGACGCGCGAGCGCATCCGCCAAATCGAAATCAAGTCGCTGCGCAAGCTCAAGCACGTGCGCCGGCGCCACCAAGTCGAAGGCCCGTTCGAGAACTGAGCCTCAGGCCCCGTCGACGCGCACCACAAACCCGCCGCGGGCCACGTCCACACTCAGACGTTCGCCGTCTGCGACCTCGTCGGGGCTGCGGACCACCCGGCCCGCGTCCGTCCGAACCACGGCGTAGCCGCGTTGGAGCGTCGCAAGGGGGGAGAGCGCGGTCAACCGCGCGGCGGCCGTTCCTTGGCGGCCTTTGGCGCGCTCGAAGCGCCGGGTCATCGCGGCCTCGAGTCGCCCGATCAGGGTTTCCCGGCGCCGGCGGGACTCCGCGACGCGTTGGGCGGGAGCGCGCAACAGGCGACGAAGCCCTTCGAGGCGCGCGCGCGCCGCGTCGAGCCGCCTGGCAAGCCGCGACAGTGCGGCCCCGAACAGCGCATCGATCCTGGCCGCCCGTTCGGCGCGGTCAGGCAACACCAAGACGGCCGCCGCGGTCGGAGTGGGGGCGCGCGCATCCGCCACCTCGTCGCAGAGCGAGGTGTCGGTCTCATGGCCGATGGCGGTGACGACAGGGACCGGCGACAGCGTCGCAATCGTGCGCGCGAGGTCCTCGTCTTGAAAGGCGTCCAGATCCGTCTTTCCTCCCCCACCCCGCGCGACGACGATGACCTCAGCACGTCCGTCCTCGACGAGCAACGCCAGGGCGTCGGCGATTTGTCGAGGTGCGTCGACGCCCTGGACGGTCGCCGGCGAGACGAGGATTCGGGCCGACGGGAAACGCTCGGTCGCGACACGAAGGAAGTCGTGGATGGCCGCGCCGGCGAGCGAGGTGACCAATCCGACGATGCGGGGGGATGGCGGCAGCGCGCGGCGCCGCCGGGGGTCCATCAGGCCCTCCGCGGCGAGCCGCGCCCGCGCCTGTTCGAGCCGCTTGGCCGCCTCGCCTTCCCCCGCGGGGCGCAGCTCCATCGCATAGAGTTGGTGTCGCCCCATCGGCGCCCAGACCTTGAGCCGCCCCCGTGCGACGACGGTCATCCCGACCTTCGGCTGGCGGCGGGCACGGGCCCACTCGGTCTTCCAAACGACGCCGTGAAGGACAGCATCGCCGTCGCCCAACACGAAGTAGGCATGCCCCGAGGCCGGCTCCTGAAGCTGGCGCAGCTCTCCCGTCACCAGCAATTGCGGCAGGGAACCCTCGACGAGGCGGGCCAACTCGGCCGTCAGCTCCCCCACGCGCACCTGCCTCATCAGCGCGCCTCCCAGGCGGCCCGCTCGGCGGCGGCGACCTCGCGGGCTGCCTCCAACACCCCGGCGTCCATTACGGCCACCCCTTCGTCCTCCAAGCGCCACACTTCATCGACGCCCGCACGGAGCACGTACTTCGCGCCCGTCGCACGGTATGCGAACCACGGCCCGGCCGCGTCCGCGCCGAGGATCGCCGTGGCGAGAGGGGCCACCGTTTCGCCGCGGATCCACGACCGGAGGTTGACGCCTTCGGTGCGGGCCTCAAATGGGTGGCCGGCCACCGCGGCCAAAGTGACGCCCAGGTCCGTCAGCCGGACCGGGGTGTCGAGAAGCCCGTCGGGTGCCAAGGAAGGAGCGCGGAGCCATGCCCGTCGCCGAACGTCGCCCTCGGTCGGAGTCGAGCCGGGGCCCGACAACGCCACGGCGAGCAAGGGCGCATCCAACGGCCACCGGGACGCGATGCGCGCAGCGGCCGCCGCGTCCTCACCCACATGAGCCCATATGGAGGTGCCGGGAGACGCCGCGACCAGCGAGTCCACGGCGGCTTCGACGTCGTCCGTCGTGGGCCCCGCGCGACGCCACGCGACCCAGGGGAAGACCCGCTCCAGATCGGGTGCCGGCGACGTCCTCGCCCCCACTTCGAGGTCGACGCCAAGGCCCAGCCCAGACACGTCGGGCTGCGCGAGCCACGCGACGGAGGGGCCGACCGCGTCAAACAGGTCTTCAAGGCCCGCCGCTGGACGGTCCCGGTCGAGCCCCACCCGGTGCCGCAGCGGGTGGTGGCCCGTGAAAAGGCTCGCCGCGGCGGCGCGGAGATCGGTCGACGGCGCTGCAACGTCCACAAGCGCGATGGCGCCCGGAACGTGTTTGAGGTCCACCCCTCGCGAAGTCGTCAGGACGAGCAAACCGACGCCGTCGGGCGACCGAGGCGGCCCGGCCTGCCACGCGCCCACGGCCAGCGCTGCGGCGAAGGAACAGGCGGCGATCCCCCAGGGCGGCGGCCTCTCTTTCGCGTGGAGACGCACATTCGCGGCGACGGTCCAACTGGCGAAGGCCAACGCTGCCGCACCCACGGCGACCTCCCAGCCCCCCCCCGAAGCCGCAAGCCCGGCCCGGCATCCGACGGCCGCCACGACAACGCCCGCGGCCCGCCCCGGAGCGCCGCGTACCCAAGGCCAAAGCAGCACATTCGCGGCCAGAGCCGTCGCGAGGTCGAGCACTCCGACCGCCACCACGACGCGCAAACCGTCGCCTGCTACCGCGAGCGCCCGACTCGTCCCTGCGACGGCTGCGCCGTCGATTGACGCCACCACGACGGCCGTCAACGCCGCCCAGCGAGCTGTGCTGTCCACGACCATGGGCGCGTCTACCCGACTGCGACGCGGACCACGACCCGCCGCAGCCGCCACAAGCGCCGCTGGTGGGGATAGCCCCGCCCGCTGAGGCTGAGATGATCACCTGGTTCGCCGCTGTCGCCCTCGCCAAGAAGCCCGGGCCGCCTCCCGACCTCTACGCTGTCGCGGCCACGCTGCGCGAACAAGCCCTCGCGTCGCTCGAGCCGATGACCGAGCTGACGACGATGTGCGACCAGATCGGTCACCGGCTTTCCGGGAGTCCCGCGCTCGAAAAGGCCATCGTTTGGACGGGCGAGCAGATGAAAGCTGACGGCCTGCAGGTCGGCACAGAACCCGTGACTGTGACCAAATGGGTCCGGGGCGAAGAGTCCGCCACCCTCCACGACCCGTTCCCCCGGGATCTGTCCCTCCTGGCCCTCGGCGGGTCGGTGGGCACACCTCCGGGCGGGATCACGGCGGAAGTCGTCGCCGTGACCGAGCTGGCTGAGGTCGCCGGCCTAGGCGAACGCGCCCGCGGCAAGATCGTCCTCGTGGACACGCCATGGACCGACTACGGAAGGACCGTCGCAACCCGGTCCGGCGCTGCTCGTGAAGCCGCCAAGGTCGGCGCCGTCGCCGCCCTCATCCGCAGTGTCACGCCCGTCAGTCTCGACAGCCCCCACACCGGCATGCTTCGCTACGAGGTGGACGTCCCCGCGATTCCCGCCGCAGCCCTGTCCACCGAAGACGCCGCCCTCGTGCATCGACTCGCAGACCAGGGACCCGTTCGCGTGACGCTCAACCTGGCCGCGGCCACTGTCGGTGAAGCCCCGTCGCACAACGTCTGGGGCCAGGTCCGCGGACGCGAACTCCCCAACGAGGTCGTCGTGCTTGGCTGCCATCTCGACTCCTGGGACGTCGGCCAAGGTGCCCAAGACGACGGCGCCGGTTGCGTCATGGTCATGGAGGCGGCCGCCCTCATCAACTCCCTGCCCATCAAGCCGCGACGCACGGTCCGAGCTGTTCTTTTCACCAACGAAGAGAATGGTCTCGCCGGGGGCAAGACCTACGCGAAAATCCACACGAGTGAGCGCACGGTGGCCGCCATCGAGGCCGATACCGGCTCCGGCGCGCCGCTCGGCTTCCGCGTCCAGGCCGGCGCACTCGCCGAACCGCCGCCCGGCACGCTCACCGCCCTCGCCCCCCTCCAGCGGCTGCTCGAGCCGATCGGCGCGACCGAGTTGACGCCAGGCGGCGCTGGGGCCGACGTCGGACCCGTCCTCGAAGCTGGCGGCGGATTGGGCCTGGGCCTGAGCCAAGACATGACCGGCTACTGGCCCATTCACCACACCGAAGCGGACACGATCGACAAGGTCGATCCCGTCCTTCTGGCCCGCGGGACGGCGGCCGTCGTCGTCGCCGCCTGGTGGCTCGCCGAGGTGGGAACCCTTCCCCCCACGACGCCCTGATGCGCGCGGTCATCGCCGAAGGTGGCCGTAGCCGCCTCGTCGAGCGACCGACGCCGTCGCCGGGACCCGGCCAGGTTCGCATCCGCGTCGCCGGGGCGGGCCTCAACCGCGCCGACCTGCTGCAATGCCTCGGCCGCTACGCCCCACCCGCCGGCGTCACCGATGTGCTCGGCCTCGAAGCGTCCGGCGTCGTCGACGCCATCGGGGAAGGCGTCGCCTCGGTTTGGCTTGGCCGGTCGGTCATCGCCCTGCTCCGAGGCGGCGGGATGGCGGATTGGGTGGTCTGCGACGTCCGCGAGGTCGCGCCGGCCCCGTCCCACCTGGCCTTGGCCGAAGCGGGTGCTTGGCCCGAGGCATGGGTCACCGCTCACCTGCATCTCGTCACGCTCGGGCGGGTCGCCGCTGGCGAACGGGCGCTCGTTTTCGGTGGCGCAGGCGGCGTCGGGAGCGCGGCCATCCACATCCTCCTGCGCCGCGGCGCCTCGGTCGTGGCCACCGCAGCCGGGCCTGAACGCTGCGCCTACGTCTCCCAACTCGGCGCCCAGCCCATCGACCGCCTCGCACGGTACTGGACGGAGTCGCTCGATGCCCTGTGGCCCGACGGGCTCGACCTCGCACTCGACACTGTGGGGGGCGAGGCCACCGGCGCACTCGTGGACCGGCTTCGCCCGGACGGCCGCGTTGCAGTGGTCGGCCTGCTTGGCGGCGCGCGCGCGACCGTCGACGGGGCCCGGATCATCCACCGCCGCCTCACCTTGTTCGGGCACGGCCTGCGCGGCCTGACCGAAGCAGCGCGTGGCACTGCGCTGGCGGCCGCTATGGCGGACATCGCCAGCCTGGCCACCTTCGCGACGCGGTCGCTCCCGCTCGAATCCGTTCAGGACGGATTGGATCAAATGCGGGCCGGGACGATTGTCGGGAAACTGTGGCTGGACGTGACGACTTCGCAGCGCCACCAGACGTCTGCTTGACGAGTCACGGGAACCCGCTGTAGGGGCCCGCGCCTCTGGAGGATGACATGCGGTTTCTGATGTTGGCTACGGCCATGGCCTTCGCGACCCCGGCGCTCGCGGGCGACGACGCTGTCGACGCCTGGAAGGAAGAGGCCAAGACGGCCAAGAAGACCTGGAAGTCCGTCGACAAGCTCGCGGGCAAGTGGAAGAAGGCCGCCGAGAAGGACAAGGACCTCACCGAGATCGATGAGGAACTGCTCGGCTACTACAAGGCCGACCTCGCTTGGCTGCGCGACCACGGCGTGAAGACCGTCGAGGAAGCCCCGGCGCCCGAGCACCCGACGCTCGGCGACAAGACGCCGCTGGCCGAGGACGAGAAGCCGAAGATGGAGGCCCTGCGCGACCTCATCGTCGAGCTCAAGACCCTCGAGCCCGGCAAGAAAGAGACGAAGAAGGGCAAGCTGCTCGACGACTACGTCCAGATCCTCGAAGAGCGCTACGTGCGCAAGGACAAGAAGTTCCACGAGGTCAAGGACGCGAGCTGATCGCGCACCGATGACTCAGACGGGCCCGCTCGAACGCGGGCCCGTCGTATTTTGGGGGCAGCCGTGCTGGAAGTCGAACGCCGTCGCACATTCGCGATCATCAGCCACCCCGACGCCGGCAAAACGACGCTGACCGAAAAGCTTCTGCTCTACGGCGGCGCCTTGCACGTCGCCGGGGCGGTCAAATCGCGCAAAGCCGCACGCCACGCCGTGTCGGACTGGATGGCCTTGGAGAAGGAAAAGGGCATCTCCATCACGAGTAGCGTGCTGCAATTCGACCACGACGGTCGGCGCTTCAACCTACTCGACACGCCCGGCCACGCCGACTTCAGCGAGGACACCTACCGGCCGCTCTCGGCGGTCGACTCGGCCGTCATGCTCGTCGACGTCGCCAAAGGCGTCGAGCCACGTACGCTCAAGCTCTTCGAGGTCTGCCGGCTGCGCAAGCTGCCCGTCATGACCTTCGTCAACAAGATGGACCGGCCGGGCCTCGACCCCCTCGACCTGATGGATCAGGTCGGCACGAAGCTGAACATTCGCACGACCGCGCTGAATTGGCCGGTCCGCGACGACTCCCACACATTCGTCGGCGTCTTCGACCGGCGTTCGAATCGCGTCGTTCTCTTCGAGCGCGAGATGGCTGGCACGGTCGTCGCTTCCGAACGGACGTTTTCGATTGACGACCCCGCCCTGGCGGCCGCGATCGGCGCGAAGAGCCTCGCGAACGTCCGAGAGGAACTCTCGCTGCTCGACGCCGCCGGCGACGCGTGGGACTATGACGCTTACCTGCGCGGGGAGGTCACCCCGTTCTTCTTCGGGTCCGCGATGACGAATGCGGGCGTCCCCTTGCTGCTCGACGCGCTCGGCGGCATCGCGCCCCCGCCAACGACGACTCCGGCCACCGAAGGCGCGCGCCTGCCCACGGACCCCGCATTCTCTGGGTTCATTTTCAAGATTCAGGCGAACATGAATCCGCGGCACCGGGACCGCATTGCCTTCCTCCGCGTCGCGAGCGGCCGCTTCGAACGAGGGATGGAAGTCATCATCTCGCGAACGGGCAAGACGCTCCGTTTGAACAAACCCCACACGTTCATGGCCGACGAGCGCAGTATCGTCGACGAGGCCCTGCCCGGCGACATCGTCGGCCTCTACGACCCCGGTGAGCTGCGACTCGGCGACACGCTTTACAACGGTAGCCCCGTCACGTTCCGGTCGATCCCCCGCTTCGCGCCCGAGCACTTTGCCCGGGTCAAGCTGCGCGACCCGACCCGCCGCAAACACCTCCAAGAAGGCCTGCAACAGCTCTCACAGGAAGGGGCCATCCAGCTCTTCTACCAAGAAGGGTTGGGCAAAGCCGACCCCTACCTCGGGGCCGTCGGCCAGCTCCAATTCGAAGTGCTAAAATACCGGTTGGAGGCTGAATATGGTACGCGCGCGGAGCTGGAAGGCGCCCCATTTACGGCCGCCCGCTGGATTGGCGGCGCTCCGGAAGGCCTCGCGTGGCTGCGTTCCCGCGGCGACTACCTGCTTGTCTCCGACCGCCACGACCAGCCCGTTGTGCTCGCGTCGTCCATCTGGCCGCTGAACTACGCATCTTCGACCGCACCAGGCCTCGAACTCTACGACGTCAGCCCCTAGCAGCCTGCCAGCGGACGTCCCGAGGCGTCAAACGGCGAAGCGGACGCCTTCCAACCAGAGCGCCGGCGCGTCGATGTGACCGACGCGGTCCGTGTCCACGGCAATGTCCGCGACGTGGCTCAGCACGTCGACAAGCGCCATCGTCACCTTGACGTCGGGAAGGTGTCCCAAGACGGCGTTGCCCTGCAGGACAGCCACGTGGGCCACGCCGCGCGCCACGCCCGTCGCGAAATCGACCTCAAGGCTGAGCCAGTCGTCGATGGACACGCTCGCCAGGCGCTTCTCCATGAGGATGGCATTCATCGTGCGGAGCCCGGCGCCCATCGCCAGGTTGGAGGTCGCCGGGGTCCCCTGGACGTCGTGGCCGACACCCGGCAAGCCCGCCGCCGCCTGTTCGCGCGCATGGAGGATGCGACGGTCCAGACGCCCGTCGCGCAACAGCGTGATGGGTCCAGTGGGCTGCCCTCGATCATCCACCGAACGCGTGAACAACCCGCCCGGCAAGCTGCCGTCATCGAGCAGCAACAGCCGCGCATCGAGGGCAGCATCGTCGAGAAATGACTTCGCACCCGGCAGAAAGCAAGGAGCCAGGGCGGCGACGAGTGAGGCCGTCGCCAACGGGGTCAGGATGGTCCGCACATGAGAGGGCAACGCCGGGCCCGGACTGGCGAGGGCCGCCAACCGTCGCGCGGCGAAGCCGGCGAAGGGCATCGCTACGACCGACGACAGCGCGCGCGACCGGACGCTGGCGGTCAGCTTCCGGGACCGGGTGACGTCGACGACGTCCGCCGTCGCCGAAAACCGGGTTGAAACCTCGACGAGGGCCGCCGACCCTGGACGCGCCAACGCCCTTGTCGCACACGCATCCTCGAATCGGATCGATTGCAGGACGACATCGTCTGAAACGTCGTTCACGGGCGAGGCCATCTCCTCCAACAGCTCGTCGCGCGCCGGGTCGTCCAGACTTGCCCAACGCCGGTCTTCGATCAGGTGACCCGTCATCGCCGGACGGCGAAACTCCGGAAGCGCTCCGTGCGGTTGGTCGGCCAGGGCGGCCATGGCGCGCTCGACGAGTCCGTCGATGGGCCCCCTTGCGACGCCCTCGCGACCGTCGGCCGACCACACGCGCAGCAGCGGCACGTCCAACGTGGCCGACTCCCGCTGCGGCCGTTCGCCGCTGCGTCGGGTGCTCACGCAGCTGACGATGCGCTCGACCACAGCCAACGCCTCGCGGGCGCCCGCACGGCGAGCCGCGTCGGCCAGCCCCACGGCGAGATCGTCGACCGTCATCGAACCCCCAAGCCCGCCTATCCGATGGCGCCGCGGAGCAGGCCCACGACCAAGCCACCCGCCAACAGCGGAATCATCGGCACATGCCATCGCAGCAGCGCCACACACGCGATGACTGAAACCGACGTGGCCGGCAGGTCCCAACTGGAGACGTCGGGCACGACCGCGTTCAGCGGACCCCAGGTCCACGCCGATGTCCGGCTAAACCAGACATGCGTCAGAAACCAGAGCCCAAGATGCGCGACCACGCCGACGACCGCGGCGGAAATGCCGGCGATTGCGGCATTCCAAGCCGCAACCGTACGGGCATAGGAAATCCAAGGCGCGCCGGCGAGAATCCACACGAAGCACGGCGCAAAGGTGGCCCAGAGGGCGACGGCCGCCCCCAACGTCCCGCCGGCCCATGGGCCCAGCCCGCTGTCGCTGCGAAAGCCAGCCTGGAAGGCCACGAACTCTAGGACCAGGATCAGGGGCCCAGGCGTCGTCTCAGCAAGCCCCAACCCGACCGCCATCTCGTTTGGCAGCAGCCATCCGCGGGCCACGGACTCGGTCGCAGTATGGGCGAGCACAGCGTAGGCGCCGCCGAAGGTCACGACGGCCGCTCCCGACATGAACTCAAAGAGCTCGACGGCGCGAGCCTCTGCGCCAAGCGCCAGCCGAAGCGGAATGTAGGGCAGCCACCACACGATCAGGCCCGCCCCGAAGGTCCAAAGGGTGCCTCCCACCGCGGGTCGCGGCACCTCCCGACCCCCCTTCGCGGGCGAACCGACAACCCAGCCGACGACGGCCGCCGTGAGGACGATCACCGGGAACGGGATTCCGAAGGCCGCAAGGGCCAAAAAGGCGGCGACGGCAATCCCTCGGTCGACGCCCCGCTTCAACGCACGGCGGCCCAAGCGCACAAGCGCCTCGACGACGACGGCGAGCACCGCCGCCTGCAGCCCGGCGAATGCGGCCGTCACCCACGAAACGTCGCCCCCTACGGCCCAGGCGGCCGACAGAGCCAGCATCACCACGGCGCCGGGCAGGACGAACAACAGTCCCGCCGCCAGCGCACCGAGTGTGCCGTGGCGCGCCCATCCCAGCCACGTGGCGACCTGCATCGCCTCCGGCCCCGGCAACAACGTACAGAAGCCGAGCGCCGCCTGGAACGACGCGTCGTCGACCCACTTGCGTTCCTCGACGGCGACGCGGTGCATCACTGCGATTTGCGCAGCCGGGCCCCCGAAACTCTCAAGGCCGATGCGCCCGAAGGCGGCCAGCGATTCGCGCCACCCGTTCATCGCGCCCGCCTATCCGGCTCGGGTCGGGGTAAAGGGCGCCATGCGCATCGCGATCGTCGGCGGCGTCCAGGGGCGGCCCGCCGGTGTCGCGGATCGCGCCCACGAGCCACTGTACTCCGAGGGCCGCGTCGTCATCCTGGACACAGAAGACGGCGCCGAGCGGGTCGCCCTCAGCCATCGGATGGCCAACGCGCCCGACACCGTCGGGCATGCCTTCAAGTCGGCTACGGTCGACGCCACCGGCTTCGCGATTCCAAGCGAACGCGAAGTGTTGCGCTGGCGCCCGGGTGCGCCGCCGAGCGTCGCATCCCACCCGTGGTTCAGCGACCTGCACCACGCCCTCCCTGGAGATGGCGGCGTGTGGCTCGCGGCCAGCGCGCTGGATGCCGTCCTGTTCGCCAGGGACGACGGGTCCGTCGACTACCATCCCCTCGACCGACGTGCGCGCCCCCCCGAGGGCGACGTCCGATTCGCGCCCCGAACCCGGCGTTGGGTCCACCCCAATCACCTCACGCAGATCGACGGCGAGGTCTGGGCCACCCGCTTCCACCAGCGCGACCTCGCGCGGGTGGCAGACCCCTCTGACGTCATCGACGTTGGGGGCGAGCGCCTGCACGACGGGCGCGCCATCGATGGCCACCTCTGGTTCACGGAGATCGACGGGCACGTCGTCGTCGTGGATCCCGGCCTCCGTCGAGTCGTCCGCCGCATCGACGTCCAGCCCGAGCGCGTTGCCCCGGGCGGCTGGTGTCGCGGCCTCGCGGTCGTCGGCAACGACCTGTTCGTCGCCTTCACGCGCCTGAGAGCGACGCGTTGGCGCGCCCACCTGGCGTGGACCCGCCGCCTTCTGAGCGGCACGGGCGGCGCGTCAACGGCCCCATCGCGCATCGAGCGCTTCGACATCCGCACCGGGGCACGGACCGGGATCTGGCCCGTCACCCAACTCGACGCCCTGTTCTCTCTCCATGCCGAACCCGACCTGCCCGCGGGCCTGACGTGAAGGAACTCGTCCTGAGCCTCGCCCGCGACACGGGCTTCGACATCGCCCGCACGACGCCAGCGGTGGTCCCTTCGCCGCGCAGCGAGGCCTTCGACGCGTGGATCGCCGCCGGACGCCACGCCGGCCTGGGATGGCTGGAGACGCGGCGCAACACCCGCGTCGACGTCCGCCACATCTTCCCAGAGGCCAAAACGGCGTTGGCGCTGGCCATCCGCCATCCCCACCGCCGCCCGCCTGACCCCGGCGGCCGGACCGGCCTCGTCGCCCGCTACGCCTGGGGCCGGGACTACCACAACCTCGTCGTCCGACGGCTCCGCAAACTCCGTCGCCGACTCGCCGAACACGGCATCCACAGCTGGGGAGGCGTCGACGCCGCCCCCATCCTCGAGCGGGGCTGGGCGGAGGCCGCGGGTGTGGGCGCGTCGGGCAAGAACAGCGTCGTCTTCGAGGTCGGCCGCGGGCCCTGGCTGCTCCTCGCCGTGCTCTTCGTCGACGTCGACCTGCCTGCGGATCCTCCGGTCCGGCGCGACGCCTGCGGCTCGTGCACGCGCTGCCTCACGGCCTGCCCGACCGACGCATTCCGCGGGCCCCGCGATCTCGATGCGTCACGCTGCATCTCCTACTGGACGATCGAGTCGCGCGACCTGCCGCCGGAGGCCCTTCGCGCGCGGTTCGGGCGTTGGGTGTTCGGCTGCGACGGCTGCCTCGAGGTCTGCCCGCACGGCCATGATCCCGACGATCCGGACCTCGACTGGCTCGCGCCAAAACACCCGTATCTGGACCTCGACGAGGTGCTCGCGTCCACCGACGAGGCCCTCTACGCCCGCTTCGAGGGGTGCGCGCTCCGCCGCCCTGGACCCGCGGGTCTCAAGCGCAACGCCGCCATCGTGCTTGGCAATTTGGGCGACCCCGATGGCGCCAAAGCGTTGTCCGACCACGGGCTCCGGCACCGCGACCCCACCGTCGTCGAGGCCTCGCGATGGGCGCTCGGACGGCTGCACGCCCCACGTTAGCCGAAGGGCCCCGGAGGTCCGTTGCTCGTCGCCATGGCTGTTGCGACAGCTTGGGCGGGTGGGTTCCCCTACGCCGTCCACTCCCAAGTTCTGCCCAACGGCCTCGCCGTTCACGTCGTCCCCACGCCGACCCCCGGAGCGGCCACCGTCGTGACGTGGATGGCCGTCGGCAGCCGCGACGAAGTGGACGCGGGCCGTACCGGCTTTGCCCACTTCTTCGAACACCTCTGGTTCTACGGCGCGGAAACGCTCTCCGGGCCTGCGCGGGAACGCGCGGTGGTCCGCCTTGGCGCCGAAGAGAACGCTTGGACCTGGTTCGACGAAACGGTCTACCACATGACCGTCGCCGCCGATCGCGTCCCCCAGGCGTTGACGCTCCAGGCCGACGTCTTCCGGGGTCTGACGCTGACCGACGAGCAGGTCCGCAAAGAGTCGGGCGCCGTCTACGGCGAGTTCCGCAAGGGACTGGCAAACCCCGACGGACGCCTTTGGGAGGCCCTACACGATCTGGCCTTCGACGTGCACACCTACGGCCACGACACGATTGGCTGGGAAGCCGACATCAAGGCGATGCCGGACGCTTTGGACTACGCTCGCACCTTCTTCTCCAGGCACTACCGGCCGGAGCGCGCCACCGTCATCGTCGCCGGCGATGTCCAGCCCGACGCCGTCTTCGCCGCCGTGGCTGAGCGCTTCGGGCCGTGGGAGCGCGGCGCTGGCCCAGCCGTCGCCCCGCCCGCAGAGCCGCCCCAAAAGGCGGCGCGCCGCACCGAGGTCGCTTGGCCCAACGCCACGGCCCCCCGGGTCGCCATCGGCTGGCGCATTCCCGGCCACGACAACGACGACGCCAGCCTCGCTGCGCTGCAGGTGGCCGCAGACTTGTGGTCGAGCCCCGTGGGCCCGCTGCAACAGCGGCTCGTCGTCGACGAGGGCCTCGCCTACTCGGTCGAGGTGATGCGCGAGGACTTCGTCGACCCGAGCCTGTTCGTCATCGCGGTCACGGCCGTGGACGACGCTGCCGTCCCACGCATCGAGGCCATCTTGCGCGAAGAGCGCGACCTCATGGCCCAAGGCCCCGCGGCCGAAACGCTCGAAGCGACGCGCCGCCACGTCTCCGCCGCTCTTCGCACCTCGCTGGACACGCCTGACGAGGCAGCGAGCGCCCTCGGATGGGCGCTCCGCCGCGACCCCGACCCCACAGGCCTGGACCGCTGGGCCGCGCTCGTTCAAGCCGTGACGCCCGACGCCGTCGCCAAGGCCGTCCAACGCCACCTCGTCCCGGCAACCGAAAACGTCGTCATCCTGCGGCACGCGCCATGATCGCCGCCCTCCTCGCGATCGCCTGCGCGCCCCGCCTTCCCCCAGGCGACGCCCCCACCGTCCTTGCCGCGCGGCCAGAGACCGTTCTTGCGCTGCCTGACGCCACGGCGCCGGCCGTCTACCTGTCCGCGTGGATCGCCGCGGGTTCCTCCTACGATCCCATCGGCCAGGAGGGTCTCGCTGCCTTGACCGCCCACGCGATGGCGGAGGCGGGGGCCGGCGACCTCGACCCGAACGCGCTGCAAGCGGCCTTGTACCCGACCGGCAACGCGCTGAGCGTCACCGTCACGCGCGATTGGGCACAATTCCGGCTGCGGTGCCCCGCGGACCAAGAAGCGGACTGCGTCGCACGGTTCGCCGATGTCCTGCTCGCCCCTCGTTTCGACGGTCCGACGGTGGAACGACTCCGCGACGAAGCGACGTTCGCGGTCGGCGACGGCTTGCTCGACGACGAAGAGGCCCTCGCCGCCGAGCTGTTGGACGCGATGCTCTACGAGGCCCACCCCTATGGCCACCCCGTCGACGGCCGTGCCGGCGTCCTTGGGATGCTCAGCGCCGCCGACGTCGCCCGCTTCTACAAGCGCCACGTCCAGCGCAGCACGGTTTGGGTTGGGATGGCCGGCGCCGTGACGCCGGACGGTCAGGCGGCGATGGAGGCGCGCCTACAAGCCCTTCCGACCGGTTTGCCGCCCGACCGGCCGTTGCCAACTCCCCGCTTCCCAGAGGGCCGACGCCTGCTCGTCGCCGACACGGCCAACCCGGTCACGGGCTTCATGCTCGGGCATCCGCTGGCGACGGACCGCAACCACGCCGATCACTGGCCGCTGATGGCCGGGATGACGGCCTTTGGGGCCCACCGGCAGAGCTTCGGACGCCTCTTCCGCACGCTCCGCACGGACCGCGGGCTCAACTACGGGACCTACGCGTATGCCGAGCCCTACCTGGAGCGGCCAGGCACCTCGCTTCCCGACAACGGGGCGCTACGCGTTCAGAACCGCTTCGCCCTCTGGATACGCCCGACGTCGCAGGACAACGGCGCGTTCGCGCTGAAACTCGCGCTCGACGAGCTCGAGGTGCTCGCCGAACGGGGATTGACCCCCGACGAATTCGACGACATTCGCTCTTACTTGCTCGGCGCCGTCCCCCTCTTGGCCATGGACCCTGGCCGCCGGCTGGCGTTCGCGCTCGAGGCCCAGGCGACTGGCACCCCCAATCTGCTTGTCGCCTTCCCGGCGGCCTTGCAGGCGATGACCGTCGACGACGTCAACCGCAGCCTCAAGGCCCATCTCGCGCCTGACAAGCTGGCGATCGCGGCCGTCAGCGGTGACGCCCAAGCGCTCGCCACGACTCTCATCGAAGGGGCGTCGACGCCCATCGTCTACCGTGACGTGACCCCGACTCCCGCCGCCGCAACTCGAGACGCCAAGGTCGCCAACATCGACCTTGGGCTCGAACCGACGGACGTCGTGGTTCTCGATGCCAAAGGGGTGTTCCGATGAGACTGCTTCCCCTGCTATTCGCCGCCGGTTGCGCCGAACTCGACCCCTACTTGCCGGTCGTTCACTTCGATCGCCTCGACGTTCACGACGTCACCTTCGAGGACATCTCGACGTCGTTCGTGTTCCGGGTGGAGAACCCGAACCCCATCGGCATCGACATGGCGAGCTTCTCATACGCCCTCTCGCTCGAGCAGATCGAGTTGCTTGCTGGCGAAGAGGCCGACGGCCTCAGGCTCGAAGCCTCGGACGCCTCGGAGGTCACGCTGCCCGTGGACCTCGTTTTCGCGAGCGTCTTCGAAACTGTCGAGGCCACGCGCGGCGAAGACATCGTCGACTTCGGCCTCGCCGGCCGCTTCGGCTTCGAGACGCCGATCGGGCCCGTCGAACTGCCTTACGACGAGGCCGGCACCTTCCCCGCCCTCCGCACCCCGAAGATCGCGCTGGGCCAGCTTCGTGTCACGAACGTCGGTCTCTTCGGTGCGGACCTTGAACTCGACGTCGACGTCGACAACGACCACGGCTCGTCGCTGATCTTCCAGAACTTCGACTGGCGAGTCGACCTGCAGGGCGACCCGGTCGCGGAAGGCATCCTCGCCGACTTTGGTGTCGACGGCGCCTCGACCGGCAAGCAGGTGCTGCCGATCCACCTCGACTTCCTCACCGCGGCCATCAGCCTGGTCGACGCCGTCGTCCAAGGCGACAAGGTCGACGTCGCCCTGATCGCGGCCACCGACGTCGACACACCGTTCGGCGTCGTCCCTCTCCAGGTGGACGTCGCCCAGCTGCTCGACGCCGTCCTGTGACCTCGTCGCCGCAGCGGGCCCAGATGCTCGATGCGTCGATGCTCACGACGCTTTCGGCCCAAATCGCCGCCATCGGTCCTCAGGAAGACGTCTTTCTCGCCGAGCTGCCCGTCCCTCGTCGCGTGCTCGACCTCGGTTGCGGTCCAGGCGCGTGGCTTGAGCGCGCTCACCGGCGCTGGCCCAAGGCGAAGCTCGTCGGCATCGACCTCGAAGAGGCCCTCCTCCAGCGCATTCCCGTCCCCTGTGAACGTCGGGTCGGCGACGCGCTGACGCCGATCGCGGATCCTGGCACCTTCGATCTTGCCGTCTGTCGCCACGTCCTGCAGGCCGTCCCGAACCCCGAAAGGGTCGTCGCGAACCTGCTCGACGCCGTCGTCCCCGGCGGCCACGTCTGGCTGCTCGCCGAGGACTACAGCCTCATCCACTTCCCCGACCCCGCCCTGCAGACGTTCTGGACCGACACGGCGCTCGCCTACGGGGCCGTGACCGGCACCGACATGACCGGCGGGCGCCGCGCGCCGACCTGGTTGCGACGGGCAGGCGCCGAGGACGTCCGCGTGAACTGGGTGGTCGTCGACACCCAACGCGTCGACCGCGCACTCTTTTCGACGATCTGGACCGCCTGGCGCGATGGCTACAGCGACATCGTCGCCGATGCCGTCGGCCGCCCCCGCGCCAAGGTCCGCGCCGGCTGGGACGCCATGATTGCCGCGCTGGCCGACCCCGACGTCTACGCAGCCTGGCACGTCCCCGTCATTTGCGGACGACGACCGCTCGGCTGAGCGCCAAGCTGATCATCTGCGCGACGGATCCGGCGGCAACGACCCCGGCCACGCCACCGCCGCCACGCCAGACGACCGCCGCAAGCACGCCGTGGAGGACCAGCGCACCGAGCCCAACCGCGGCGACCCGCCGACCGCGGTGCGTCGCCTGCCCGATGCGTCCCCACACGGTGACCATTCCCAACGCGACTTGGCCCGGGAGCGAGAGCCACAACAGCGTGACCGCGTCGTTGTAGGCCGCGCCCCAGAGCCAGGGGACGGCGACGGCTCCAACGACAGCCAGGGCGACGGCCGTTGCCACCGCCCCGCGCAGGGCCTGCCGGGTCAGGGTGCCCGCTTTGGGTTCGGTTTCGACAGCCAATGCGACGCCGAGGGCCGTCGGAATGAGGCGGGTTCGCTGGGAGACGGCGATGGCGACGCCCGCGAGAGCGATGTCGGCCTGGGCAGCGCCGAGCACCCCAAGCATCAGGACGTCGGCGCGCTCGGTGACGGCCATCGCGACGGCCCAGGGGCCGGCGTGCTGCGCGAATCGGCGCCCACGTTGCCACTGCTCAGGGGCGGGCCTGGCGACGCGCCCCACCCACGGCGCAAGCGGCGCTACGCCGAGCCACGTCCCCATGGCGAAAGCGGCGGTGGCGGCGGCGGCCGTGGGTGCCCAGAGCAACGCGAAGACTGTGGCCACGAGGCGGCCCGCCGCCTGCGCGACCTGGGCCGTCCCCCACTGTGCGAACCGGCCATCCGCACGCGCGAGCCCCCCAAGGACCTGCCAGGCGACCCAACCGATGAGCGCAACGACGCCAACGACGTCCAGCATCCCCGCCCACCACGCCACGGCGCAGGTCAGCGTCAGGGGCACAGCCAAGAGGCCAAGCGCAAGCCCCCGCGCTTCCGCCCCATCCAGGCCGCCGCGGGCACGGGCGTCGACCACGGCCCCGACCGCCCCCCCTTGGGCGAGCAGCGCCAGCGCCCCAACGGTCGCAATGAAGCCGACCACGAGGCCGTGATCGTCGACCGACAACCACCGTCCGAGCACTGCACTCTGCACGAGCGCCACGGCCGAAGCGACGAGGGTCCCGCTCAGGTGCAGAGCACCCCGCCGCCCCGTCCGACTCACCTCCATCGGCGCAGGGCCTCCATCGCCCAAACCGCTGCCCGGTAGCTGGCCGGGACGACGTCCTCAGGCGGCGCCAAGCGGAATTCGCGTGCGTCGGCCATTCGGTTGGCCGTCTTCGGATGCCCGATGGGCAGGGCGCCGCCGGACATCAGGTGCGCCAGCGGGCCGCGCGCGTCCGGCCCCCCCCGCGCCGCGAGGTCGGCGACGACGGCGGTCGGGTCCCGTGCCACGTCTTCCCAAACCAGGGGCGTGGACCCAAGCACACGGCCGGCCGCGGCGAGTGCGGCGCCCGTGGCCACGTCGTGGGCCGCCAGGCTGACGGCCGATCGCCCTGGCTGCGGTCGGAGCCCCCGGCGAGCGGCGTGGGCCGACGCCAACCCGGGGGCCGACCGCTGGAGGGTCAGCGCGAGCACCGGCCTTCGACGGGCCATTCGCAGCGCCCAGGCCGGCGTCTTGCTCGTATCGACGACCCAGGGAACCCCCGCGGCCGCCGCCAAGCCATCGACCAGCTCGGCCTCGGAGTCGTCGGCCTCCTCACCCCAAAGCGCCTCAGGAAGGTGGCGGTGGCCACCTCGGTCGCGTACGCGCGGCAAGAGGTCGGCCACGGCGCGCCAGATGGCGCACTGGACGTCCCCACACCGGCACGGCCGATCGCGGTCCCGGTGGACATGGCGCAGTTCCCCAACGAAGACGGCGTTGGGCGCTGCGCCGAGCAGCGCACCAAGGACGGTCGAGCCACAACGGCCGGACCCAAGGATGGCGACGACGCCGGCCACTCAGGAGGCGTCGACGTACACGGTGACCCGCCGGATCGTGAACCGGCCGTCGAGGACGACGTGGATGTCGGCTGACACGACGCCGGCGCCTGGGCCGCCGACGAGGGGGCCCGCCGTGACGACCTCGAACGACAACGTGTCGGCCGCAGTCTTGCCCGCGACCACGCCGCCCAAATCGAGGAGCACGCCCGCTGGGTCGGACGCCACCTCGAGCGTGACCTCAGGCAACAGCATCGTGTTGAACATCAGGTCCGCGGCGCTGACAAGCGCACTGTCCCAGTCTCCGGCTACGATCGTGCTCACAAGATGGGGCGCAGCGACGCCATCGCCATCGGGGTCCATCCAGGCATCGGTCCGATCCGCCATGTCCAAGTGCTGGAGGAAGGGCTCAAAGAACGGCAGCACATCGTTGACGTACAGCACGCGTGCCCCAAGGGCATTCAGTTCGGCCACCGTGGAGCCGAACGAGGCATCCCCGGGGCAACCGCCCGGTGACGCGTCTACGGCCGAGTCCGGCCATACCGCGTCCGTCGCGACGATGACAAGGGGCAACGTGTCCTCTCGGAAACCCATACCGCCAAGGATTCCGGTGCCAGGAACTTCGGGATCGTACAATCCCAATTCCGTGCCCCCGAAGGCGTCGCCAGCATCGGCGACCAAGGGCCGTACATCGTCGTTGGAATTGTAGCTGCCCGAACAATTCTGGTCGTAGCCAAGCCCCGTCGCAATTTGGGTCAAGGCTTCCAAACCAGCTTCCGGGGCATCACCGCCGGCGGAGAAATCCAGAAATCCCAGCGCGGTTCCGACAGAAATCTCGTCGTTCGTTTGAGCATGGACGAGCGTGAACGGCTTGTCGTCCAACTCGCCAAAAGGCGACATATTGTAGTCTGCGAACGAGGCGACGCCCAACGTCACGTCCGAACCCGCGGCCAGGAACTCAGCGGCGAGGTCCGGCGCACGGTCGGTGACGACGTCGAGCTTTAGAGTCATCGAACCGGTGACATCGAGAAGGATGGCAACGTCTGCGATGTCGATGGCGCCTGGAACGTCGATTCGACCCGGCACGCTGCACACCTGGGCCAAACCGTCACAGTCCTCGTCCACCTCGCCGGGGTCGCCGCAGACCTCAGCCTCGTCGGGGGAAATATTCGGATTTCCATCGTCGCAATCCAGCGATTCCGAGGCCGGGTAAGCGGGAATCGGATCGCAGGAGAGCGTGAAATCCGGTCCCCCAAATCCGTCGCCGTCGTCGTCGGCGTACCACTTGAGAAGCGAGCCCTCGAGCACGTCCGAGTCGTCGTCGACGCCGTTGCACGCCTCGGCCGCGCCGGGATGAATCGCAGGGTCTCCGTCCGCGCAATCCACTTCCGAGGTGGCACCGTCGCTGTCGGCATCCACCAAACCGGCCGGGGGGTTGGTCCCGCCCGTGGGGCCCGTCCCGCCGGCGCCAGTCCCACTTCCGCCGTCTCCGTCGCCGATTCCGAGTACGCCGCACGCCGCCAAAGTCCACATCGTGAGCGTCATGGCCTTCCCTCCCTTCGCGCCTATCCGGCTCGCCGCTCAGGCAACGCTACAGCCCCGCAGCCTTCGTCACCGTCAGGGTCGGTCGCCCTGTCCAGAAGGCGGCGACCTCCCGCGTCGCCCGTTCCGTCCAGGTCTTGGTATGTGCAATCGCCACGACAGGCCCGACCGGCCGCGCGTCTGCCACTGCGGCAAGGTCCGAGGCCGCGTACCGAGCGGCGTCCAGGAGTGCCGGTCCCGCGACGCGAGGACGCCACCGGCGCACTCCCCACGCCGTAGCGAGGCGGCCCGGCCAATGGCCGCGGGCGGTCACCGCACCCACCGCGATCGGCAACTCCACGAATGGGCCGGCCTCCGGGCGGCTGGGATTTGTCTGAAAATTCCACGACGGCCGGTCCACCGGCGCCCTCAGCCAGGGCGAACGTCCTGGGGCGACGCTGCTGTCGACGAGCACGCCCGCCGAGCCCAAGGCTTCGAGCACGGCCACGGGCAGGGGCCCCAACCCTCCAGCGCGAAAACACGTCGGCGACCTCCCACAGGCGCCTACAATCCACGCGACGCCGGGGTCGACGAGGTCGGCATCCCGGTCGCTCAGGACGTCCGTTCCCCGCGCCCGCCATCCGAACATCCCGGGCCGAGCCAGACGCCACTGGGGATGCAGGTGCAGCCCCACCTCATCGCCGGCGGCGACGGCTTCCCGCAACAGTTGCGTCAAGGCCTCGAGAGGCGACCGCTTTGGCAGGCCCTCCCGCTCCATTCGTTCGAACCCGAGCGCGTCGACGAACCACGTGACTACCTTCCCGTCCCGCCGCGCCACCTCGAGCAGGCGCCGCATCGGCCTGACCACGAGGCCCTCCACGGAACCCGAGCCGTCGCCGCGCACCTCGACGTCCACGGTCAGGACGAGTTGACGCATGCCCGGCTATACGCCGTCATGACCGCCTCCCGCATCTTTCGTATCGCCGGCATCTACGGCATCATCGCCCTGCTTCCGAATTTCGTCATGGAGGGCCGGTTCGGACTCGACCACCCCCCAGCGATCACGCATCCCGTGTTCTTCTACGGCTTCACTGGGGTCGCGTTGGCCTGGCAGGTGGCTTTCCTCCTCATCGCGCGTGAGCCGGAGCGCCTCCGGCCGCTCATGTTGCCAGCGATCCTCGAAAAGCTCGCCTTCTTCGGGGCGGTCGGGGTCCTATGGGCCCAGGGTCGCTGCGCAGACGTCCTCCTCCCATTTGCCGCGATCGACGGCGCGTTCGCGCTGGCCTTCGCAGTGGCTTGGCGCACCACGCCGGACGCGCCCCCGCTTGGGGTCCGTTGACGTTAGCCCGCGGCCGGACACTGTGTCTGCCAAGTAAGGAGCCGCCTCATGATCGCCCTGTTGCTCGCCGTCGCCTGCAAGCCGGAACCCGGTACGCCGCCGTCGGGCACCTCGGACACACCTCCGGGGCCGACGACCGATGGGACCGACGTGATCGTCCCTACCCCGACCGACGACACCACGGACACCGACGACACGGACCCGACCGACCCTACGGACCCCACGGACCCGACAGGTACCTACACGCCGCCCACAGGCGTGGACTGCTCGGCCCCTCTCCCCGCGCCCCCGTTGTCCTACACGACGCTTGAAGGCTGGGGAACGGCCGAGGATTTCGACTTTGACGGCGACGGGTACCACGTCTCCATGCGCGACGCGAACCTCATCCGCCTCAACCAGGACGGCGATTTCGCCATCCTGAGCACGGGCTTGGATTCGTTCACTTCGGGTACGCGCGTCATGCCGTCCGGCGAGGTCGCTCTCTCGAATTCGGGCCAGAACGAAGTGTTGCGCATCGACACCACGACCGGCGCACAGACCGTCATCACGGCGGGCATTTCCTACCCCAACGGCATCGAAGTCAGTCGCGACGGCAAGTGGGTTTACGTCGCGAGCAACGGCGACGGAAACGTCCGCCAGCTCGACCCCATCACCGGGGACGCCTACGTCGTCGCAAGCGACATCGGCGGCGCCAACGGCCTCGTGCTCAGCACCGACGAAAACACCATGTTCGTCACGACGTGCAGCGGCGAAGGTGTGTGGAAGATCCCCCGGATCGACGAAACCACATGGGGCGAACCCGTGGTTCTGTGGAATGCGCCCGGCGCCTACGCCTGCATCGACGGTGTCAACGTCGACGCCTGCAACAACGTCTACTTCACCGAATACATCGCCGGCAAGGTTCGCCGGATGCCCGCCGATGGCCTGTCCCCGGCCGAGGTCATTGTGGACCTTCCGTCGAGTTGGATTCCGAACATGCGTTGGGGCGTCGGCGTAGGCGGTTGGGACCCCAACCTGCTCTATGTGTCGGACCGCGACGATGGCCGCCTTTTTGCTATCGACACCCAGATTCCAGGAAAGAAGCATGTCTTTGCGCCCTGACGTCCTCCTCATCTTCGCGGTCGCCTGCGGCGGGAATACCGAACCCACGGATCCGACCCCCGGAACTTCGGATGGGCCCACCGGCACCGAAACCCCGGTCCCGACGGACACGACGGACGCGCCCCCGACGGGTCCCGACCCGGCCACCGTCGAACTCGGCGCGACATGCCCGCTCGACAAGAAGCTCGGCGAATTCAAGGTCGAGTCCTACGACATCTACAGCATTGTCGACGGAACCGTGTCCGACGCGGTCGTCCCCGTCACGATTCTCGAAGAGATCGGCCGCGACGGCGATTGTGTTTTGCTCAAGCGCAACAATCCCTTCTGTTCGCCCGCCTGTGCACCGCTCGAAACGTGCGATTTCGGCACCTGCGTACCGTACCCGACCGAACAAGGCCTTGGCACGGCGACCGTCACTGGCCTGCTCGAAGCCGTGGAGATGTTGCCCGTCCCGCCCGGCGCCAAGTACTTCGACATCACCGTTCCGCATCCCCCCGCGGATCCGGGGGCGCTGATCACGTTGACGACGACGGGCGACGTCTACCCGGCCGTCGAGCTGCACGGCGTGGGCGTCGAAATGTTGTCGATGACCACGACGGACCTCGTGATCGAGTCGGGCCTTCCGCTCGTGGTCGGGTGGGACCCCCCAGTGGCCGAGGTCGCGCGCGCCGAGATCTGGATGCGGCTGAACGTCGACCAACACGGCGTCACGCCGGTCATGCTCACATGTGTCACCGCCGACGACGGCGCCTTCGACCTGTCGGCGACCCTCATCGACCAGCTCTTGGCGCTCGGCGTCACCGGCTACCCGAGCCTCGCCGTGCACCGCCGCACGATCGACACCGCCGAGATCGGCGACGTCGAAGGTGAGCCGGGCTGCATGGAGTTCCGCGTCGCGAGCACGGCGAACCCAAGCGTCCGCGTTGAAGGCTACACGCCGTGCCTCACGGACTTCGACTGCCCGCCGCCCCTGACGTGCAACGAGCCGATCGGTTTGTGTGAGTAGCACCGCCCGCAGCGTGTGAGGGCACCCTCACACGCCACGGTTCGCCCTCCATCGCCGTGAGCATCCCTCACAGCGCGAGGAACCATCGGGCCACGCGCTCTGCCGTGAATGGCGCCGCCCGTTCCGGCGCAGCCGCTGCTCTCCACGCCAACTCGTCCGCGTCCGCGAAGGCCGCCCTGAGGAACCCACCCAACTCGACGGGGTTGACGTCCTTCGGGACGACCCACCCCGCGTCACCGACCAGCGACGCCATCGCGCCGACGTCGGTCACGAGCGCCGGCAGGCCCGCCCCGAGCGCCTCGAGAAGCGAAACGGGGGCCCCCTCGTCTCGGGATGGAAGGGCAAACAGCTGCGCCCGGCCATGGGCCGTCCGCCACGCCTCGCCGTCGACAAATCCGAGACGCTGGCCTCCCGCCACCGGCCCTTCGCCAGCAACGAGCAAGCGGAAATCGGGAGCCGCGGCGGCCACGAGCCGGTCGAGGCCCTTGGCGACGGTCGCGCGCCCCGCAAACAACACCGTCCGAGGCTCGGGGCGGGGCACGAGGCCGCGGAGCCGCTCGGAATCCCAACCGATGGGCGAAACGCCGACGACCTCCAGCCCAAGGCGCTCGAGCCACGGCACTTGTTCGGCCGTCGACGCGATGGCCCGCCGTGAGCCGAAGAGCGCCCTCAGAAATCCAGTCGGCGCGCCCGTCGCCAGTCGCCGATCTGTGCCGTGGAACCACAAGAGGACGGGCCGCGACTCCCGACGCGTGAGCGCTGCGTCCCGAAGGAGTGCGCGATGCCGCAGCGACGTGTGGACGAGGACGGCGTCGCCAGGCGCCTCCCGAACCCGCCGCGCGTCGCCGAGGCGCGGCCAGCGTTCCCCGGGTCGCCGGCCCACGAACACCGTGTGGAAGCCCCCAGTCCGCGCCAACGCCGTCGCCCCACGGGCCACGCCGCCTCCCCACTCGGGGTCTCGGGACACCGAGAGCCAGGCCGTCGTCATGGAGCCTCCTACCGCGGTCGCTCCGCTGACGCGCCGGCCGCGATAGGGCCCGCCCCCGGAGGACCCTTGGCCACCTTTCTCCTGCGCGGCACCGCCATCCCCACGTCCGGCGATCTGCCGCGGGTCGGCGCGCCTGCGCCTGACGCCACGCTCACCCCCGCCGATTTCAACGACCGCGCGGTGTCCAGCTACGCAGGCTGGCGGGTTTGCAACATTTTCCTGTCGGTCGACACAGGGGTATGTGCCGCGTCCATCCGGACCTTTGCGGCGCGCTGCGCCGATCGGCCGGGCGTCACCGTGCTCCACATCGCCCACGACCTCCCGTTTGCGATGAAGCGTTTTTGTGGCGCCGAAGGCCTGCCCAACCAGGTCGTTCTTTCTACCTTCCGCAGCAAGTTGCCCGACGCCTGGGGTCTGCGTATGGCCGGCGGACCGTTTTCGGGATGTTGCGCGCGCGCCGTGGTCGTCCTCGATCCCGACGGTGTGACGCGCCACACCGAGCTCGTCGCCGAAGTCGGGCAGGAGCCCAACTACGACGCAGCCCTCGCGGTCCTCCCCGCGTGAGTCACCGCACCGTGTGTGTCGTCGGCCTTGGCTACATCGGCCTGCCGACGGCCAGCCTTCTCGCCACGCGGGGGCACTCCGTCCTTGGAGTCGACGTTCGCCAAGACGTCGTCGACACGATCAACGACGGCCGCATCCACATCGTGGAACCCGAGCTGGACGTCCTCGTCCGCGCAGCCGTCCACGGCGGGGGCCTACGCGCTTCCACGACGCCGCGCGCGGCCGACGTGTTCATCCTCGCCGTCCCGACCCCCTTTCGCGACGGCCACCAACCCGACCTGCGTTTCGTCGAAGCCGCAGCACGCTCCATTGCGCCCGTCCTCGCCCCCGGAAACCTCGTCGTCCTCGAATCCACGAGCCCGGTGGGTACCACCGAGGCCGTCGCCGACATCCTCATGGCCGCGCGCCCTGATTTGGCCACGCCGCGCGCCTTCCACGTCGCCCACTGCCCCGAGCGCGTTCTACCTGGCCGCATCCTCGTTGAACTCGTCGAAAATGACCGCGTGGTGGGGGGCGTCGACGCCGCCAGTACCGAGTCCGCCGTCGCATTTTATCGGACCTTCGTTTCGGGCGACGTGCTCGCGACCGACGCGCGCACGGCTGAAATGTGCAAGCTCGTCGAAAATAGCTACCGCGACGTCAACATTGCATTCGCCAACGAATTGTCCCTTTTGTGCGACCGATTTGGCATCGACGTCTGGCGCCTCATCGAATTGGCCAACCGCCATCCCCGCGTCCAGATTCTCACGCCCGGCGCCGGCGTCGGCGGCCCTTGCATCGCCGTCGACCCGTGGTTCCTCGTGTCCGCGGCCCCCGACCTCGCCCGGGTCATCCACGCCGCGCGCAACGTCAACGACCACAAGGCCGAATGGGTCGTGGCCCGCATTCTCGACGCGGCCGCCCAAACGACCGGCGCCATCGCGCTGCTAGGTCTGGCGTACAAACCCGACATCGACGACTTGCGCGAAAGCCCGGCGCTCCACATCGCTCGTGCCGTCGCCGCCGTGCTCCCCGAACGCGTACGCTGCGTCGAGCCCCACGTCGCGTCCGTCGACGGCCTCACGCTGGCCACCCTCGATGCAGCTCTGTCCGACGCTGGCCTCGTCGTCGCCCTCGTGCCCCACCGCGTCTTCCGCGGCCTCGCCGCCGAGGCCCTTGCCGGCAAGGTCGTACTCGACGTCGCCGGCATCTGGCGCAAATGAAGGTCTGGACGATTTTCGGCACGCGGCCCGAGGCCATCAAAATGGCGCCGGTGGCCCGCGCATTGGCCCAAGATTCGTCGTTTGACGCCCGAATCGTCGTGACCGGCCAACACCGGCAGATGCTCGACCAGGTGTTGTCGTCGTTCGAGCTCGTGGTCGACGACGACCTCGCCATCATGCGGCCCGGCCAGGACCTGACGGACGTGACGACCGCCGTTCTCACGGGCCTCCGCGACCGATTTCGCGTGGACCGTCCGGACATCGTCCTTGTCCACGGCGACACGACCTCGTGCCTCGCGGCGACGCTCGCCGCTTTCTACGCTTCCGTCCCCGTTGGCCACGTCGAAGCGGGCCTCCGCACGGGCGACCTGCGCGCACCGTGGCCCGAAGAGGCCAATCGCGTCCTCACGGACCGCCTCGCCACGCTGCTGTTTGCGCCGACCCCGGGGTCCGCCGACGCCCTGCGCGCCGAGGGGGTCCCAGAGCAGCGCATCGTGGTGACGGGCAACACGGTCATCGACGCCCTGCTATGGCGCGTCGAGGCCAACCGGCGAGCACCCTTCGAACCGGCGCCATTCGGTGCGGCGGCGTCCATCGTTGCCGACAACAACCGGCGGATCGTCCTCGTCACAGGCCACCGACGCGAGAGCTTCGGACAGGGTTTCGAGGACCTCTGCCACGGCATCCGACGCGTCGCCGAAACGTGGCCGGACGTCGCCGTCATCTACCCGGTTCACCTCAATCCCAACGTCCAGGAACCGGTCCATCGCCTCCTCGGGGGACTGCCGAACGTCCTGCTGATTCCGCCGCTCGAATATGCGCCCTTCGTCCGCCTCATGGAGCGTTGTACGCTCATTCTCACGGATTCCGGCGGAATTCAGGAAGAGGCGCCCAGCCTTGGAAAACCCGTCCTCGTCATGCGCGACGTGACCGAGCGACCCGAAGGCGTGGCCGCGGGAACCGTGAAGCTCGTAGGCACCTCGGCCGAGCGGATATTCGAAGAGGTAGACGCCCTGCTCCGCCATCCGAGCGCCATGGAGGCGTTTCGGCGCACATCGAATCCCTACGGCGACGGCCGCGCCGCCGGGCGGATCGTCGAGGCCCTCCGGGCCTGGAAGGAACGCACATGAAAATCGCCGTGCTCGGGTCCGGCTACGTGGGTCTCGTCGCTGGCGCCTGCCTCGCCGAAGCGGGCAACCACGTCACGATGATCGACCGCGACGCCCACCGCGTGGACATGATCCGCCGGGGGGTTCCGCCCATCTACGAGCCCGGCCTGGCCGAAGTGCTGCGCAACGGGCTCGATTCTGGCCGCCTTCGGGCGACGACGGACACCGCGGAAGGGGTCGACGGCGCTGAAGTCGTCTTGCTCGCGGTGGGCACCCCGTCGATGCCGGACGGCTCCGTCGACATGCGCCAAATCGACAGCGCAGCGGAGGCCATCGGTCGCAGCCTGACCTGCCAAGCCGTCATCGCCACGAAATCGACCGTCCCAGTCGGGACGAGCGAGCGCGTCCGGCAGCGGATCGCCGGGCATGCGCGCGTCCCGTTCGAGGTGGCGAGCAATCCGGAATTCCTCAAGGAGGGGGCGGCCGTCGACGATTTCAAAAAGCCGGACCGCGTCATCGTCGGCGTGAGCAGCGACCACGCCCTCGACGTCCTCCGCCGCATGTATGCGCCGTTCATGGTCCAGCGGGACCGGCTCATCGCCATGGATCCGCCGAGCGCTGAGCTCACGAAGTACGCCGCGAATGCGATGTTGGCGACGCGCATTTCCTTCATGAACGAATTGTCGCGACTCTGCGAACATTACGGCGCCGACATCGGCCTTGTCCGCCAGGGCATGGGCACCGATCGCCGGATCGGCCCCGATTTCCTCTACGCCAGCTTGGGCTACGGCGGCTCGTGTTTCCCCAAAGACGTCGCCGCGCTTTCCACGATGGGGCGCGACGTGGGCATGCCGCAGACGATCGTCGAGGCCGTCCAAGAGGCCAACCGCGCCCAGCGCGAGCGGTTGTTCCACCGCCTCGTGGCCGGCCTTGGCGGCGACGCCCGGGGCCGCACCGTCGCCGTCTGGGGCCTCGCCTTCAAGGCCCGCACCGACGACGTGCGCGACAGCGCCGCAATCACCCTGTGTGAGCACCTCCTCACAGCCGGCGCAACCGTCCGTGTCCACGACCCAAAGGCCCGCGAGACGGCCGCCGTCGTCCTCGGCGACCGCGTGACATGGTGCGACGACCCCTACGTCGCCACCGATAGCGCCGACGCCCTGCTCATCGCGACCGAATGGGCCGACTACCGCATGCCCGACCTGGACCGGCTCGCGGGCCAGCTGCGGCAACGTTTGATCGTGGACGGCCGAAACCTCTACGACCGCAAGATCTTCGAGGGGACCGGCCTCACCTACGTCTCCATCGGCCGCCCGACCGTCGGATGATCATCCCTTGGGCGCGCCTGCGCCGTGAGCCGCTGGCCGAATGGCCTCGGCGGGCGCTGGACGCCCTGCGTGAGCTTGGCCCTCCCGCCAAGGCACGGCCGGGCCCGCAACGGCCGGTGGTTTGGCCTTGCCCCTTACCCAACGTCTCGGCGCCAGGTGGTCCATGGCGCGTCCTCGGCGTCGACCGTACCGAGCGACGTGGCTGGTTCATCGATCCTCACACGGGGAGGCCGCTGCCGGGCGACTGGCGTCAGCTGAAAGGTGACCCCAAACCCACATGGACCTGGCTCCAACTCCGTCATTTGGCCGTGGACGCGCTGGACCCGTCGACCCGCGACGTCGCCCTCCACGATGCGTGCGACTTCCTCGCCGCCAGCACCGTCCGCCGCGGCCTCGCTTGGGCCTTCGCGGCCGATGTGGCCGCACGGGCTGTGAGCCTGGCTCTCATCGCGGCGGCGACGGGCGCGACCGACCTCACCCCGGCGCTCGCGGACCATGCCGCCCACCTCGCGGCCCATCCGTCGCAGGGCACCAGCCTCGGCAACCACACGGCCATCGAAGCGGGCGTGTTGGTCCTCCTTGCCCGTCTCCTCCACGACTGGCCCGATGCCCCCACCTGGCGACGGCTGGGGCACGCGCGCCTCTCCATCGCCCTCTCCGCCCTCGTGTTGCCCGACGGCGGCCCGGCCGAGGCCTCCCAGGCCTACCTGGCCCTCACCCTCGAGGCCGCTCTCCTCGCCGACCTCGCCGACCCTCTCGACGACGACGGCGCCAGCGCCCTGCTCCGAGGCGCCGAATTTCTGGCGTCCATCGACGGCCTCACGGGCTGGGGGGACGACGACGACGGGTCGCTGCTGCCCGGACCCGTCACCACCTCCGTTGCAGGCGCCATCCTCCGTCGTGCAGGTAGGCCAGCGCCGCCGACGTGGCGGCACGACCTGCGCGCGTCCCTCGTCGGCGCCCCCGATGGACCCACCTGGCGGCGCCCCGCCCGCACCTTCCCTCACGCGGGCATCGGGGTGCTCGGCAACGGCCCTGTGCGCGTTTTCGCTTCATTGGGTGCCCCCGGCCTCGCACCCTTCGCCGCCCATGCCCATCACGACGCCGGCGCCGTCTGGGTCACGCTGGGAGACCGCCCACTCGTGGGGTCACTCGGCACAGGGGGCTACGCGGACCCGCGACGCGACCTGCAGCGCCTGCCCTACGCGCACAGTACGATCGTGCCGCCCGGGGTCTGGGATCGACGCCCCGACGGGCCCTTTGCCTGGTCGGGACACGCCCCGCGGGCACGATTCCGCTCGACGCCGCGTGAGGACGTGCTCACGTGGCAACGTGCGCCCTGGACCTTCGAGCGCCGTTTCCGCGTCACGTCGACCGCCGTGAGCGTCGAAGACAAGGTCGACGGCCGCGCGGGTGTAGACGTCGACGTCGCACTATGGCTGGCGCCCGGCGTCGCCTACGACCGCGGACGCCTTTTGCGGGACGGCGAACCCGGGGCGACGTTGACCGGCAACTGGCGGGTGGAGCACGTCCAAGGGGTCCTCAGTCCCCGTTACGGCCTCTGGCAAGAGGCGGTGCGACTGACGACCACGGTGCGGGCCCCGGGCGCGGTCCTGTGGCGCCTGGCGGCCCGGAAGGGCCCGACACGATAGCGTGCGCCACAGTCGAGGCGGACGTGGACATCCAACTCTCAGGCCAGCCTTCCTATACGTTGGCCGAAGTCGTGCTTCGGCGAGGCGAAACCCTTGTCGCCGAGTCGGGCGCCATGGTCGCGATGGACAAGGGCATCGGGGTCGCCCCGACCTTTCACGGTGCCGGCGCCGGCGTTTTCGCAGGGCTTCGCGCGTTCGTCGTCGCGCTCATCCGGAAGTGGCTTGCGAACGAGACGATCTTCGTGAACCACTTCACGGCCATCGCCGACGGCCAACGCGTCTTCTTGGCCCCGTCGATGGTCGGTGACATCGTCTCCGTCCCCCTGGCCGCTTCCGAGGCGATCACGGTCCAAGCGGGCTCGTGGCTCGGTGGGTCGACGAGCGTCTCGCTCAGCCTGCAGTGGGGCGGATTCGCCGCCCTGTTTGCCCGCGAGAGCCCCTTCTTCGTCCGATGCGAAGGGCCGGGCGAAATCCTGGTCAACGCCTACGGCGCCATCGAGCGCGTGGAGGTCGACGGTAGGTTCGCGGTCGACTCCGGCCACGTCGTCGCGTGGCAGGGGCCCCTGACCTACACGATCCGCAAGGCGGGCGGCTGGGTGTCTTCGATCACGTCCGGTGAGGGCCTCGTCCTGGAGTTTTCCGGGCGCGGAACCGTCTGGATGCAAACGCGCAACACGTCCGCCCTCATCGGGTGGATTTCGCCCCTGCTCCCGGGCTGACCATGAACATCGAAATTCAACACAGGCCCGCCTATTCCCTGGCGGTCGTCTCCCTCGAAGCTGGCGAATCCGTCGTCGGCGAACCCGGCTCGATGATTTCGATGGACGGCGACATCGCCATCGACACGTCGGCGGGAATGGCCGGCAAGGGAATCATCGGTGGGCTGCTCAGCGGCCTCAAGCGGATGGTGGCCGGCGAGTCCTTTCTGCGAAACACGTTCACGGCGTCCCGGGGCGGTACGGTGTGTTTCGCCCCGACCCACGTCGGCGACATGGAGGTCGTGAACCTCGACGGTTCGCGTGGCCTCGTGCTGCAAGCGGGCGCCTGGGTGTGTGCAGCACCGTCGGTCAGCATCGACGCCTCCTGGGGCGGCGCGCGGTCCTTCTTCGCGGGCGAAGGCCTCATCCTCCTCAAGGTGACCGGGGAAGGGCCCATGGTATTTCACACCTTCGGCGGGGTGAAGGCCATCGAAATCGACGGCGAGTTCGTCGTCGACTCGGGCCACATCGTCGCATTCGAAGACACTCTGTCCTTTACCGTGGGCAGCGTCGGCGGCGGCATCTTCGCCTTCCTCTTCGGCGGCGAAGGCCTGGTGGCGACGTTCAAGGGTCGCGGCCGGCTCTGGATTCAAACGCGCAATGCGACGCAATTTGGCAAGTGGATCGGCCCGCTTTTGCCGATGCGGGAGGGTTGATGCAAAGCGAAATCCGCCACCGTCCCGACTTCGCGTCCGTGCGATTCGCCATGGCTAAAGGGGAGTCGGTCCAGGCCGAACCCGGCGCCATGATGGGCATGTCGGGGGGCCTCAAGCCTACGACGAACATCCCCGGCGGCCTGTTGGGCGCCGCCAAACGCGCCCTGGCAGGAGAGTCCGTCTTTCTGGTCACGTGGACGGCCGAGGGGGCGGACGAAACGCTCCACCTCGCGCCGCCGATGCCCGGCGACATCGTCGCGATCCCCGTCGAAGCGCCGCTGGTCGTGCAGCGCGGCGGTTTTCTCGCGGCGACGAACGGGGTTTCGCTCGATGCGCAGTGGGCGGGGGCCAAAGGATTCTTCTCTGGCGAAGGCCTCGTCATGCTGCGCGCCACGGGCTCTGGCACGCTTTGGCTCGGCTCCTACGGCGCGATCTCGGAGCGCGAGGTCGACGGCGTCTGGCGCGTAGACACGGGCCACATCGTGGCCTTCGATGCGACGCTCACGTGGTCGGTGACCCGCGTGGGCGGCTGGAAGTCGACGTTCCTCAGCGGCGAAGGCTTGGTCGTGGAATTCCGCGGCAAGGGCCGCGTGTGGTTCCAGACCCGATCGGCGGACACGTTGGCGGGCTTCCTGCATCCGTTTCGACGGATTCGGCCCAAGACGAATCAGTAGCTTCGTTGGCCACTCGGCACCCCGCCGTCCCGCAACCCCGCGTCGTGGGGATGGCCTCCTCCCGCCGTCCCCCGGTGATAGATGGGCGGGGGAGCGCACATGGTACGATTCGCCTTGGCGACGCTGACGGCCTGCGGGGGAACCGACACCCCCACGGACCCCGTAGACCTCGACCCGTGTGACGAGATGACGACGGCGCCCTTGCCGTCGGTGCCATCGGACGAGTGGCCGGCCGGTTTGTCGGACGCCATCGTCAACTTCCGCGACGTCGCCGGCACCTGGCGCACCGATCAATGCGGCGACGACGACGACTGGGTTCAGCTGAAGATCACTGTCCCCCCCGAGGAGGAGATTCAAATCATCACCGGTGGCGTGGACCCCGCCGCCCCGTGCGGTTGCACGTCCGACCCCGACTACGGGTCGGACTACGAGATGGACCCCATCGCCACCGTGCCCGTCGAGGTCTACGTCTCCGACTACACGGACCCCGCGATCAACGTCAAGACGTTTACCCTCGACCTCGTCTTCTACGGCGAGGGCCAGCCGCTCGATCTGCGCGCGTGCGCCCAAGACCCGATCGACCCCGCTCTCGGCACGCCCTGGTCCGATGCGACCGTCCTGTTCCGCATCGACGGCGTCGGCGCCTTGTCCGGCACGTTGGCCGTCTCCAACACGGACCGCGATTTCGAGGCCTGCCACCTCGGCAACTGGGAGAAACAGTTCTGAGGCTCCAACTCGTCCGGCTCCCCCACGGAGCCGGCCTGCCACTGCCGACCTATGCGACGGCAGGTGCCGCTGGCGCCGACCTCTGCGCCGCCATCGAATCGCCACTCACGTTGGGCCCCGGCGAGCGTGCGCTGATTCCATGCGGATTCCGCATCGCCGTTCCGCCCGGACACGAAGCGCAGATTCGGCCTCGAAGCGGCCTTGCGGCACGCTACGGGCTGACGATTCTCAACGCACCCGGCACGATCGACGAGGATTACCGCGGGGAAATCCAGGTCCTCCTCGTCAACGCCAGCCGGTCGAGCCACACCGTCCACCGGGGCGACCGCGTCGCCCAGATGATCGTGGCGCCCGTCGTACGCGCCACCTTCGATGAGGTGACGGCGCTGGACGAAACCCCGCGTGGGGCGGCCGGCTTCGGGTCCACCGGCCGCTGAAGTCCGAAGCGGCGTCGAGGCACCGCGGGCCCCATGTGCTCACTCTGGCACCGCGGCCCATCCCTGACGCTTGCGCCCCGTCCCGCCGCGATCGGTTTCGACGCCGGGCGCCGAACCCCACGACGCGAACGGACCCAACGCCGCCGGAGTTGCCCCCGGCGGCGCCGACGACTCAGGCGCCGACGCTGTCGAGCGCTTCCTTGCGGGAAAGGCGGATCTTTCCGGCGCGGTCGATGTCGATGACGCGCACGAGCACTTCGTCACCTTCGCCCAAGACGTCGGTCACCTTGTTCACGCGCTCGTGAGCGAGATGGCTGATGTGGATGAGGCCATCGGTTCCGGGGAAGATCTCGACGAAGGCACCGAAGTCCGTGATGCGCTTGACGACGCCGACGTACAGGGCGCCGATTTCGGCCTCCTGAGTCAGCTCGCGGATCATCTGCAGCGCCTTGTTCGTGTTCTCGGGGTCCGACGAAGCGATTTCCACTTTGCCGGAGTCCTCGACCGTGATCTTGACTTCGCAGGTGTCCTGGATCGAGCGGATCATCTTGCCGCCGGGGCCGATGAGCTCGCGGATCTTGTCCGGCTTGATGTGCAGCGTCGTGATCCGCGGCGCGTACTGCGAGAGTTCGGTACGGGGGCCTTCGATCGTCTTGGCCATTTCACCGAGGATATGGACGCGACCGGCGCGCGCCTGCTCCAACGCGACCGCCATGATTTCACGGTTCAGGCCCTGAATCTTGACGTCCATCTGGAAGGCCGTGATGCCCTTCGTGGTCCCGGTGACCTTGAAGTCCATTTCGCCTATGTGGTACTCATCGCCAAGGATGTCGGACAACACCGCGAAGCGGTCGCCTTCCGTGATGAGGCCCATCGCGATGCCCGCAACCGGCGCCGAAATCGGCACGCCGGCGTCGAGCAGCGCAAGTGTGCTGCCGCAGACCGTGGCCATCGACGACGAGCCGTTGCTCTCGAGGACTTCCGACGTGCTCCGCACGACGTAAGGGAACTTGTCGCGGGGCGGCATCACCGCTTCCATCGCGCGGTGGGCGAGCGCGCCGTGGCCGATCTCGCGGCGCTTTGGCGCGCGGAGCGGGCGGGCCTCACCGGTGCAGAACGGCGGGAAGTTGTAGGTCAACATCCAGCGGCGCTCGAACTTGCCGGTCGGCAGCTCCATGCGCTGACCGTCCATGTCCGTGCCGAGGGCGACGGTGACGAAGGCCTGGGTCTCGCCGCGCGTAAACACGCCTGAGCCGTGGGCGCGTTCGGCGACGCCGACTTCGCACCAGATGCCGCGAATCGCGTCGGGGGCCCGGCCGTCCAGGCGCTTGCGGGAGTCGAGGACCGTGTTCCGCATGCACTTCTTGGCGAGCTTCTCCCAGCCGATCTTGGCGTCGGCCGTCTTGCGGGCGGCCTCTTCGGCGGAGTCGGCGGCCACGAGCTTGGCGATGATCTCGCTGCGCGCGTTCTCGATGGCCTGACGACGCTCGTGCTTGCCGGGGACGGCGAGCGCGGCGTTGAGAGCGGCCGTACCGTGCTCGGCCAGGAAGGCCTTCACGCCGGCGTCGATCTCCGGAGCCGGACCGACGTCGAGCTTGGCCTTGCCGGCCTTGGCGCGCAGCTCGTCCAAGGCGTCACAGATCTTGCCGATCGCGGCCTGGGCCAGATCGAAGACCTCGAGCATCTCGGCTTCGGTCGCCTCGCTGGCTCCACCTTCCACCATCGTGATGGCGGTGCGGGTGCCGGCGACGACGAGGTTGATGCTGGCGCGGTCGCGCTCGGCCATCGACGGGTTGATGCGGTACGTGCCGTCGACCTTGCAGACGCGGACGCCGGCGATCGGCTCCACCATCGGCGCGTTCGAGACGTGCACCGCCGCGGCGGCCCCGCAGAGGCTCAACCAGTCGGACTCGGTGTCCCGGTCGAAGGACAACACGGTCGCGATGATCTGGGTCTCATTGCGGAAGTGCTTCGGAAACATCGGCCGGACCGGGCGGTCGATGAGGCGGCTGATGAGCGTCTCGCGCTCCGAACTGCGGCCTTCGCGCTTGAGGAAGCCGCCGGGAATCGAGCCATGGGCGCCGTTGCGGTCCATGTAGTCGACGGTGAGCGGGAGGAAGTCGAACGTCGTCGGCGTGTCGCCGCAGACGCAGGTGACAAGCACCATCGTGCCGCCGCAGCGGGCGACGACCGCGCCGCTGGCCTGACGGGCATACTTGCCTGTTTCGAAGGTGATGAGCCGGCCGTCGATTTCGACGGAGCTCGAGTGCAGTGTGGTCAAGTGGACTCCAGGGGCCCATGGGCCCGGTGTCCGCAACCGTGCGGCGACGCCCTGCCTAGGGGGTCGCACACCCGGAGACGCCTTCGTTTCCGAGCGTGGTCTTCACAGACCCTCGAGCAGGAACCAGTCGCCTGGTGCCGGCACGAAGACCTGGGAAGGCCCCGCGCGCGCGATTGCGGGGGTTGAGCTTCGGGGACCAAACGCCCCCGTCACAGTGAAAAGAACGAGGGCGAAGCCGTTAGCGGCGCAACCCGAGGCGCCCGATCAGCTCCTGGTACCGAGGGGCCTCGGCCTTCTGGAGCCAGCTCAGGAGCCGGCGACGCTGCCCGACCAGCTTCAGCAGGCCGCGGCGGGACGCATGGTCCTTGGCGTGGCCCTTGAGGTGCTCGGTCAGCGATTGGATGCGCGTGGTCAACAGGGCGACCTGCACCTCGGGCGAGCCCGTATCGGCCTCGCCGCGGCGGTAGCCTTCGATCACCTGTTGCTTGTCGGCCGTGGTCAGCGCCATGATGTCTCCTAGAACCGCGGCCGAATCGGGGTGGCATGGCGCTCGAAGGGGGTCAATCCCCTCCTCCCGGACCCAGCTTGGCGGACGCGCCCGCTAGCCGACGGCGGCCCGGAAGTCAAATCCGGGGTCCGATACACCCTTCGGCGAGGCGCCTCCAGGCGGCACTCAGGTGGGCTCGATGACTTTGCCGATTCGGGGCCCACGCGCGTCGCGTTCGGCGACGGCGACGACGTCGGAGCCCGCAAGCACGAGGTACTTCGACCCGACCGCCACGCCCGCCGGAGCGAGCGGCGGCAGACCCCCAGCCCGAATGCGACGAGCGTCGGCCGGCGTGACGTCGACAATGGGCAGATGGGGCAGGCAGGCCACCGCGGGCCGCAGAAAGGGGTGCAGGTCCTGGAAAACGGCCTCGCGCGGCCGCCACGGCACGCGCTCGCCCGGGCCCCGGCCGAGCAGGGTGTCCTGCCAGGTGCGGTTCGGGTCGCCCGACACAATCTGGCCGAGTGCGTGCATGCTGATGGCGTCGGTGAGGTGGAACGGGCCCGACCGCGGTCGCACGAGCGCCGACAGATGCCCCGTCGTGCCCAATGCGGCCGCAATCTCGTCGGCCAACACGCGCGCATAGGTCCCGCGAGAGCAGGTGATGCGAACGCTGAGTGACCGTGGCTGGAGTTCGAGGAGCTCCACGTCCGTGATCTCGATCTTCCGCTCGGCGACCTCTGGCGCTTCGCCTTTGCGGGCGTACTCGTACAGCGGACGCCCGGCGACTTTGACGGCCGAGAAGGCCGGTGGACGCTGCATGCGCGGGCCGCGGAAAGTCGCGAGCACGTCGACCACGCGGCGGGCCTCTAGTTCCGGAACGGGCGCCTCGCGGATGACCCGCCCCGTGGGGTCACCGGTGTCGGTGGCCGCGCCGAGCGCGATCGTCGCGTCGTAGATCTTGATCGACTCGTCCAGGAACTGGATGAGGCGTGTGGCGCCGCCAAGCGCCAGCGGCAGCACCCCCGTCGCAAACGGGTCGAGCGTGCCCGTATGCCCGACCTTTTTGACGCCCGTTACGGCGCGGACGGCCGCCACGATGTCGTGCGAGGTCAGGTCCGGTGGCTTGTCCACCACCAGAAAGGCGCAGATCACGGATCACCCTCCTTGCGCTCACGGCGCAGGCGGTCGAGCAGGCCCGACACGCGAAACGCCTCTTCGGCGCCGCGGTCGACAACAAACACAAGTTCTGACGCGTGGCGAAGCCCGAGCGCGCGACCGATCGGGCCACGAAGCTGCCGGGCGGCATCTGCGAGGCCCTCGACCGCGTCCGCCTTGGGCTCGCCACCCCCAAGCGGCAACCAGTAGATGGTCGCCTTTTCCAGGTCGCGGGTGACCGTCACGCGCGTGATGGAGACATCGACCAGGCGCGGGTCCACCCCACCCTCCCGCAGGCGCGTGGCGACCTCGCGGTGGATGGACGCAGCGACGCGTTCCGGACGAAAGGAGGGCATGGGGTTCCGAGGGCCGGCGCGCCTAACGGGCGGGGCGGACCAGGGCACCAACGAGGAAGCCGAGCGCGTCGCGCGAAGGGGCGCTCGCGAGCCGTCGGGGCTCCTGCCAGGCTCGCCACGCCCATTCCAAACCCCGTCTACGCAACGCGTCCGGCGCGCGGGAAATGCGCCCGGACAACACGTCGAAGCTGCCCCCCACGCCCATCGTGACGGTGTTCTCGGCCAGCGCGGCCCCCAATCGCTCCTGACGTGGCGTCCCCAACCCAAGGAATACGAGGTCCGGTCGCGCCGCGCCGATCGCCGCCGCGAGCCGGGCATCGCTGAGGTAGCCCTCGATCGCAAGCGCGACGTCGACGTCGGGCCAGCGCGCGGCCACCCGTTCGGCCACCCCAATCCGTCCTCCGACCAACGCGACCCGCCAACCCCGGGTTCGGGCCGCGTCCAACAAGGCGACGAGCAGATCGATGCCGGTGATCCGCCGGGGCGCGGAGCCCGTCCGTCCCGCACACCAGGCGACCGCGGCGCCGTCGACGACCACGAGGTCCGCACCGCTCACCACGCCGTGCAGCGCGGGGTCGCGGCGGCAGCGACCCGCCTTGGCAGCGTTGAGCGGAACGATCTGCCCTCGACCCCGCGCGACCAGGGCCGCAACCCGTTCGACGGCCTCGCCGAGGCCGACGTCGTCGACCGGCAACCCGCCCACCTCGCGCCTCACGAGGCGTCCATGAGCGCGCGCAGGGCCTCGGCGGCTCGCGCGGCCGCCCGACCGTCCACCGCGAACAACTCCGCATGCCGGGCAGCACGTCGGCCAGCGACATCGTCGTCGGGATTGGCGAGCACAGTGTCCAACGCCCGTCCGAGTTCGTCCAACGAACGCGTCACCCGCACGCCGCCGGTCCGGATGAGCCCCACGAGGTGGGGGTAGGACGCAATGCGACGCGCCGATTTCCACCAGGGCAAGTCGTCCACGGTGTCGAAGGGCGTCAGGATGACGGGCCGGTCGTGCACGAGCGCGTCGATGGCAAGGGTGGAACCCGAATTCAGCGTGGCTACCGCACCCCCGACCAGGGTCGCCATGTGGGGCAGGTCCGCAGGGTCCAGGCTCCACGACAGCCCTCCCGGCTCCATCGTCGGCAGGTCGACGGCGACGCGGGGCCCACGCAGCGCGTCGATCCTTGGGAGCCAACTCAGGTCGGCCAGATTGCCCGTCACATTCTGTGGGTGCGGGCGGACGACGAGTTGCAAGTCCGCCCCGAATCGACCCTCGGCGATGCGCGCGGCGAGCCACTCCACGATGTCGATCTCGGTCGGGCAGAAGTACGGAGCCGACATCCCGAACAGCACGTAGGGCCTGGCGGGATCGAGGCCGAGCCGGCGGAGGAGCGCCGTACGACGATCTGGCGTTGCGGCGCCGACATGGGCGTCGAAATGGGGCACGCCGACTTCGCGGATCCGCTCGGGGGCGACGCCGTAGAGGCCCTTGAGCTCAGCCGCCATCACGGGGCCCCACGCGATCCAGTCGTCGGGCAGGACCGTGAAGCGCCCCTTCGTCGTGAGGTTGTCCCAGCTCAGCAGGTGGCCGACGGTCCGCAGCCCCAAGTCGCGCGCGGCGACGAGCATCGCGGCCTCCATGGGGTGTACCGGGTAGGTCGCGACCACGAGCCTTGGCGACAGGCGGCGCAACAGGGCCCGCGCCTCCGCCGACCGAACGAGTGCTCGATCCAGCGCGTCGACGCGGCCAAGCAAACCAGGCGTGTTGCGAACGAGGCCGTTGAGCGCGAGCCGCAGCTTCGCCCGCCAACGTGTGCGTGGGTCCGCGGCGGCGCGAAGGTGTTTGGCCCACAGGGCCGGATTCCGCCGGACGTCCTCGAACAAGTAGGGCCGCAACTCCCCGGCGAGCGCCCCCCGTCGCGCGAGGTCGGGACCGCGCTCGAGCACGGCGCCGACGGACTTGGCGAGGCGTTCGAGGCCCGGATCGTCGCCAACGGGGGCGATGACGGCAACCGACAGGCCTCGCGCGGTGGCCTCTTGCACCAGCGTGCTGTGGAGGACCATCCGGGCCGCGAAGCCGTGGGACACGAGGTAGGCGACGTCGACGCCGGGCACGACGCCGGCCTAACCGCGGCGCCTGGGGTTAGCGCCCGGCCGTGCCTCGCCTCGTGCCGTTGCCCGCCTTTCACGACCCGCGGGGCGACCTCTCGTGGGTTGCCGGAGGGCACGACCTGCCGTTCGCGATCGCGCGGGCCTATTGGCTGACAAGCTGGACGCCGGGCGTGGCCCGCGGGGTGCACGCCCACCGGCGCCTCCACCAGCTCTACGTCGCGGTCCACGGCACGATTTCCATCGCCACCGACGACGGCCAGACCCCGCGCAACTTCACCCTGTCGCGGCCCAACGAAGGGCTGCTGCTCGGCCCGATGACCTGGCGCAGCCTCACGTCGTCGGACCCGCAGGCCGTCTTGCTCGCCTTGGCCGACGGCCCCCACGATGAAGCCGAGATCATCCGCGACCGCGCCACTTTCCTCGACGAGTGCCGTCCATGAACGTCCCCTTCCTCGACGTGGCGGCCGCCACGGCCGAGTTGCGCACTGAACTCGACGCCGCGTGGAAACGCGTCGCGGACGCCGGCTGGTTCATCAAAGGCCCCGAATTGGAGGCCTTCGAGCACGAATACGCGGCCTACACGGGCTGCGCCCACGCGATCGGCGTCGGCAACGGCCTCGACGCCCTTGCGCTCGCCCTTCGCGCACTCGGCGTTGGCCACGGCGACGATGTCCTCGTCCCCAGCCACACGTTCGTCGCCACCTGGCTCGCGGTGAGCAGTGTCGGCGCCACGCCGGTCCCCGTCGAACCGGACGCCACGATGAACCTCGATCCGGCGCGCGCAGCGGATGCGCGCACAACCCGGACGCGAGCCGTCATCGCCGTCCACCTCTACGGCCAATGCGCAGACATGGATGCGTTGGCGGACGCGCTGCCGGGCGTCGCCATCGTGGAAGACGCCGCGCAGGCCCAAGGCGCCACCTGGCGCGGCCAGCGCGCAGGGAATCTTGGCACGATCGCTGGCGTCAGCCTGTACCCGGGAAAAAACCTCGGTGCGCTCGGCGACGCCGGCATCGTGACGACGAACGACGGAGCCCTCGCAGCCGAAGTCCGCCGCCTCGGTCACTACGGCCAGACCCAACGCTACCACCACGACGTCCTCGGCACGAACAGCCGCCTCGACGAGCTGCAAGCCGCATTTCTTCGCGTCAAACTCCGGGCCTTGGACGGCTGGAATGCCCGACGCCGTCGGGTCGCCTGGCGCTACGCGGAAGCCCTCGCCAACGGTCCCGTCACGCTGCCGGTCACCCGCACGGAAGCCGAATCCGCCTGGCACCTCTTCATCGTCCAGACCCCGAAACGCGACGACCTGGCCGCCCACCTCGCCCGCCGCGGCGTCGCCACCCAAATTCACTACCCGGTGGCCGTCGACGCCTGTGGCGCCTACGCAGGGCACGTTGCCCCCCAACCCGAGGCCCGCCGCCTCGCGCGGGAAGTGCTGAGCCTGCCCATCGGTCCACACCTCACCGACAGCCAAGTAGACGCCGTGATCGAGGGCGTTCTCACCTGGAGCCCATGACGGCGCCGGATACGCTCTCGAACCGGAGGAACGATGCCGAGCCGCGAGCAGGCCATGCAGGAAATCGCTGGGATCCTCCGGGGACCCCTGACGGACGCCAAGGTCGCCCGAGTTGCCGACTTGGAACGGCAACATCCAGGCGCGACCGACGACGCTTGAGCGGGAGAGCCCCGCAAGGTGATGAAGGCCGACCATTTCAGTACGCTCACAGGCGAATATTCGGTGGACCGGACCGTCGCGGTTCCCGCCATCGACGCCCTGCTCAAGCTGTTGCGTGAGCGCGCCGCGACGGCGAAGGCCTGGCTCGACGCCCACCCCAAAGACGTCGAGGGAATGTGGCGACGACACCCCGTACCCATGGGCCCCATCGCCGTGCGGTGGGTCCAAGGCGACGACGCCTACTTGTCTGCGCAGTCCGGGCGCGACTGCGTCACGATCGAGGTGCATTTTCCCGGCTCCGGCTCGCTGGACGCCAGGCTGCTGGACAGCCGAATCGGCGAGGGCCGCCGCATGCGCCGGTACAGAGCGTACGACACCGGTCGCAAACGCCTGCTCGCGGACATCGAAGACCTCTTGTGCGCCCAATTCGACGCCCGCCCCCACTGGGGTCTCTACCAAGCCCAGTCCGGCGCCGGGCTGCTCGCACGCTACCCAGGAGCGGGCGCCTGGCTCGCCCACTACCGCAAACGGAACGCGACGGGCCGGTTCGACGGACCGCTCACCGATCGGCTGGGAATTTCGATGGGCCGGACAGCCTGAGCGCCACCCCCGTCACTCCCGAATCACGTTCTCCAGCGGCCCCAAAATCGCATTCGCCTCCGCGAGCGAATCGAACGTCCCGGCGTCGGTCCATCGGCCCCGACACACGTCGTACTCCAGGTCTCCGCGCTCGATGTAGACGTTGTTGACGCCCGTGATTTCCAATTCGCCGCGCGCACTCGGGCGCGTCTGGCGGATGACGTCGAACACGTCGGACCCGTAGCAATAAAATCCGACGACCGCGTAGTTGGACTTCGGTTCCGACGGTTTCTCTTCGATGCTCAGCACCTGGCGCTCGTCGAGGGCCGCGACGCCGTACCGCGTCGGATCCCCCACTTCTTTGAGCAGGACTCTGGCGCCCTTCGCCTGGGCACGAAATGCGTCGACGTAGGGCCGGATCGAGTACTCGAACACGTTGTCGCCGAGCAGCACGCAGATGCGTTCCCCTCCGGCGAAGCCCTCGGCCAGCGCCAGCGCCTGGGCGATCCCGCCCGCGGATTCCTGGACCCGGTACGTGATGCTACAGCCGAACTCCGTCCCTGGCCCGAGGCATCGCACGACGTCGCCCATGTGGTCCGTGCTCGTGATCACGAGGACGTCCTGGATGCCGGCCGACACGAGCTGCCGAATCGGGTGGTACACCATGGGTTCCCGGCCCACGGGCAACAGATGCTTGTTCGTGGCCCGGGTGAGCGGATGCAACCGCGTTCCCAGACCCCCGGCGAGGATGACTCCCTTCACGTTCCAACCCCCGCCCACGGCTAACGGGCCCACCGCCCCAGGGTCGGGGTTAGGCGCCCGACCCTCGGAGGCGTGCGTGAAGCTGTTGGTCACCGGTTCGAGCGGGCTCATCGGCTCCGCCGTCGTCGAGCACTTCGACGCCCTCGGCCATGAGGTCGTGGGCATCGACAACAACGGCCGCGCCGACTTCTTCGGACCCATGGGTGACACCCGCTGGAACCAGCGGCGGCTGTCCGAGACGTGCCGGAACTTCCGCCACGTCGAGCTCGATCTACGCGATCGCGCGGCCGTCCTCGCGGCGATTCGGGAGATCATGCCCACCGCGATCGTCCACTGCGCCGCGCAGCCGAGCCACGACCTGGCCGCCAGTCGCCCCTTCGACGACTTCGACACGAACGCCGTCGCCACCCTCAACCTGCTCGAGGCCGCCCGGCTTACCGTCCGCGACGCGCCGTTCGTCCACATGTCGACGAACAAGGTCTATGGCGACGCCCCCAACGAGATCCCGCTCGTCGAACTGCCCACCCGCTGGGACTATGCTCGCCCGGAAGACGCCCATGGCATCGACGAGTCCATGCGGATCGACCAGAGCAAGCACAGCCTGTTCGGCGCGAGCAAAGTCGCCGGAGACATCCTCGTCCAGGAATACGGCCGCTACTTTGGCATGAACACGACCTGCCTGCGCGGCGGTTGCCTCACGGGACCCCACCACAGCGGCGTCGAACTCCACGGCTTTCTCTCCTACCTCGTCAAAGTCAACCTCACGGGCGGGACCTACACGGTCTACGGCTACAAAGGAAAACAGGTCCGCGACAACATCCACAGCCGCGACGTTGCCCAATTTATCGAGGCCTACCTACGGGCCCCGCGCCCCGGCGAGGTCTACAATCTCGGCGGTGGCCGCGCGAACAGCTGCTCGATTCTCGAAGCCTTCGACATCGTCTCGCAAGTGACCGGCAAGCCCATGAATTGGACCTACCAGGACAAGAACCGGGAAGGCGACCACATCTGCTACATCAGCGACCTGGCCAAGATGCGGGCGCACTACCCGGAATGGGACGTCCGCATTCCCCTTTCGCGCATCTTCGAGGAGATCGCCGGGGCCTGGGCTCACCGGTGAACGGACCCATCCTCGTCACTGGCGCGGCCGGGTTCATCGGCTCCCATGTGGTCGACGTCCTCCGCAGCCAGTTTCCCGACCGTCACGTCGCTTCGTTCGACGCACTGACCTACGCTGGAAACCTCGACAACCTCGCGGCCCACCGCGACGACCCTAACCACAGCTTCATCCACGGCGACGTCGCCGACCGCGACGCCGTCCGCGCCGCATTCGACGCCGTTGCGCCCACGGCTGTGTTGCACCTGGCCGCCGAGTCCCACGTCGACCGGTCGCTCGTCGACCCCCTCTCCTTCGTCCGCACCAACGTGATGGGCACCGCCGTTCTCTTGCAAGAGGCCCGCCGAGCCTGGGGCGACCGAACCGACGTCCGATTCGTCCACGTCAGCACGGACGAGGTCTTCGGCGCGCTGGGAGAAACGGGGAGCTTTGACGCCCACACCCCCTACGACCCGCGCAGCCCGTACAGCGCGTCGAAGGCCGGTTCGGACCACCTCGCCCGCGCCTTCCATCATTCGTATGGCCTGCCGGTCATCGTCACAAACTGCACGAACAACTACGGGCCCCGGCAATTTCCGGAGAAACTCGTCCCCCTCGCCCTGCTGCGGGCCGTGGAGGGCGGAATCGTCCCCGTCTACGGGCAAGGTCAGCAAGTTCGCGACTGGCTCCACGTCCGCGACCACGCGCGCGGCCTCGTTTCCACCATGAGGGACGGCGTGCCAGGTTCCACCTACGTGTTTGGCGGCGAAGCCGAGCGGAAGAACCTCGACCTCGTCACCGACTTGCTCGACGTGGTCGACGCTCAATTGGGTCGTCCCTCGGGGACATCGCGCGCTTTCATTCGCTTCGTCGCGGACCGCCCGGGTCACGATTACCGCTATGCCATGGACATCGAGGCCACGCGGCGGGATTTGGGCTGGGCTCCGTCGGTGTCCCTCGCTGAAGGCCTCCGCGACACGGTCGCCTGGTACCTCGCCAACGGACCGTGGCTGGAGCGCGTTCGTTCCGGCAACTACCGGGCTTGGGAAACGACCTGGTACGCGGGCCGCCAGTGAGTCTGCCGCCTCTCTGCAACCGCGGCCACACCCTGGTCGTCAGCGCATTCTGGGAGCCTGACCGAAGCGGATCGGCCGTCCTCATGCGCAACTTGCTCGAAGGATTCGACCCAGCCTCCTACACCGTCGTGTCCCGCCGTCCCGCCCATCTTGGCGCCGTCGGCGTCCTTCCCCGCTCCGTCGGCAGCCGGCGCCTTCGCGGCGTCTTGGATCGGGCGACGGAGCCGGCCCTCACCGCCGCCCTCGCCGGCCTCATCGCATCGCGGCGCATCGCGGTCGTCCTTGCGACCTACCCCGACCTCGTGCACTTGGCGGCCGCCGAACGCGCTGCGCGCATCACCGGGACTCCGCTCGTCGGCTACCTCCACGACACGGTCACGGCGGCGTCCACCCACCGTGGACGCGCCAAACGGGCCGCCCGGGTCGAGGCGCGCGTCTGGGAAAACGCCCACCACGTATTCGTCATGTCCCAGGGGATGGCGACGCTTGCGGCCCGCGAAGGGCATGCCGCGACGCCGCTCGAACACGTCTACCCGGAAGGCCTCGGCGACCCGCCGACCGATCCCCCGGACCCCGTCGCCCTTTGGGCCGGAAACGTCTACGAGATCAACGCCCACGCCGTGGCGCGCGTGTCGGACGCGGTGGGTCGCGCCGGCCTCGACATGGTCTTCGCCGGCCCCAAAACGGTAGAGCAGCTCGCGGCGCTCGGAATTCGTGGCGATCACGTCAAGACGACGTTCTACGCGGATCGGAAATCCTACCTCGAGGCGCTCGGCCGAGCGTCGTTGCTCGTCCTGGCGCTCGACGGAGATGACGAATCCGAGGTCCACCGCGACGAATTGTCGACGATTTTCCCGACGAAGACGCCAGAATACGTCGCCAGCGGTCGCCCCATCCTTGTCCATTGCCCAAAGGACTGGTTCCTCCACACCTTCGCCGAGGAGCGGGGCTTCGCCGAGTGCGTGAGCGATCGGACGCCCGAGGCATTGGACGCCGCCGTCCGCGGCGCGTTGGCCAACGGTCCCGGCCGCCTCGCTGCATGCCGGTCGACGTCCGCCACGTTCGACGCCGCCGTCCTCCGCGACCGACTGCAGGAAGCGCTCGATGCCGCGGTGGCTTGAGGCCGCCCTCGCCTGTACGGCCCCGGACCCGGATCGGCCCGGTCCCGGTGCAACCACCGAAACCACAATCACGCGACCGACGACGTCGTCAACCGCGCCACAATGTACGGTAGAGCCGACGCCCGCGCCCCTCGCGGCGCGACTCGTCTGCCCCGATGCCACCCCATACGACGTGCGTTGGGACGATGGCCGCACGGAGCGGCACTACGAGGGTCCCGACGTCACCCACCGCATCCTCGCGGGGATGGACCCGTCGTCCGTCGTCCGAATCGTCGTGTCGAACGGACATCATGAGCAGGCCCTCACCTTCCTTTCCGGCGATCTCCCCGCCGGCTACTTCCCGGACGTGGACGTTCTCTCGGACGATCCCGCCCGCAGGGCCGAGGGATGGACGCTCTTGGCGCCCCGGCTGGTCACCGGCGGAGCGCTCCTCATGGCGTTCGACGAAGGCTGGATGCCCGTCTGGGTTTTCGAAACCGCTTTGGCAGTCAACGACATCGAAGCCGATGGCACGGGAATTCTCGGGGTGGGCGGCCATTTGGTTGCATCATGGAATTGGGCGGGCGACACGACAGGTCGGTGGCATCCGCGCCCCAATCCGGATCCAGAAGCCATCGAGGTCCCCGTCGACGGCCTGGCCTTTCACCATGAGGTCGGGTTTTGGCACGGTGACATCTATGCCCTTTCGCAGACGACGACGGAGGCGGAGAATTTTCCGCTGAGCTACGACGATCCGGCCGTCAGCGGACCGGCAACGCTCGCCGCCGATCAACTCGTCCGGTTTTCCCGAGACGGCCTGGACGCCAGCGTGCTCGTCGACTTTCCCTCGGTCTTAGACGCGCAGCGCATCGGCTACGACTCGCTGACCAACAACGAAGGCGCCCTGGACTGGACCCACGCCAACGCCGCCTCCCGCCTCCCCACCGACGACGGATGGCTCCTCTCCGCACGCCACCAAGACGCGGTCTTCGCCGTCGACGACGCGGGCGAGGTGTCCTGGATCTTGGCGCCCGGAGCGAATTGGGGGGCGCTACACGCCGGAAAACTCCTGGCGTCGGACGACCCTCCCTACCACGCCCACAGTCCGAGTTTTGCGCCCGACGGCTCGCTCCTCGTGTTCGACAACCACGTCGTCCTCGCAAGCCCATGGACGGGGGAAATCCCCATCAAGAACCAAGACAGCGTCGCTCGGGCGATCGCTTTCGACGTCGATCTGACGGCGCGCACAGCGACGTCGACGCTTCGGTTCGACGCGTCGGCCCTTGGCACGTTCGCGTCCCCCATCGTCGGCGACGTCGACGCACTGCCAAACGGAAACTGGCTGGCGCTCTTCGGAGCGGTCACGCATGTGGGCGGCGAGCCCGTGGAAGCCATTGGCTACGAGGGGCGCCTGATTCGACTGGTCGAAGTCGATCCTCTGACCGGCGACGTCGTGTCCGACGTGCAGTTGTCCTCACTCCTGGGCGCTTCGCCCGGCGGCTGGCTCTCCTACCGGGCCCACCGCTACCCTGGTTCGTTTCCGCCCTACTGAGGCGAAGGAGGCTCTGGTGACGATTCACCGTCGGACGGCGCCTTCGGGGCAAAGTTCCAGGTGAAGGTCAGCGCGGCTTCGCCAGCGATCCAGACCGTAGCGAGGCCCACGTCATCGGCCTGCCACAAAGAACGGTGTCCCTCCACGGCGTAGAGAAAACCGATGTCGAAGGCGGGCAGAACGCGCAGGTCAACGCCCACCCCTCCTCGGCCACCCACCCCGGCCAGGCGCGCCCGCTCCGTCGCCGTCGCTTCGTCGAGCGCCGCTTGTTCCTCGTCGGTGTACCCGTTGGACACGTCGCCGACCGTGGGAATGTCCCCGTGGGCGCCAAGCAGCAGGTACGGCACGGGCCGCTGCGGACGACGGACGAGCAAGTTCGCCCTGAGATCCGCCGAGGGCCGGAAGACGGCCCACCATCGCCTTGTCGTCACGTCGCCCGCCGACGTGACGTTCTCGAGCCAGGCGACGCCCAAACCACCGGTCAGGACCCAACGTTCACCGAATTGAGCCCCGCCGAAGGCGGCGACGGGCGGACTCACGACGCCGTCGTGTTCCCCGACGAGCACACCCGTGGTCCGCGCCTCGTCCACCCAAACCAAGTCCGCACGCCCGAGCGGACGAACCTCGAGTCCCATGAGCGGCACCGCCGCTTCGACCGTGAAACAGGCCCAGGCGAACACGCCGTCACCTAGCTACGGCGGGGGGGTATGTCGACCACGGAACGCGCCGTCTGCTGGCATTGCGGGACCGTCCGGGACGGGCTCGCCCAGCCGTGCCCCGGGTGTGGCGCCGTACCGTCGGGCGAAGGCCTCTGGGTCGCGTGGCTTCTGAGCACGCGACACCTCGCCGCCGACGATTTGCCGAAGGTGGCCGCCCGCATCCGGGCTGGCGAACGTCCCCGGCCCACTGAGGCGCTGCTCGAACGCGCCCGTGAGGCGCTCGGCCAATCGCTGCGCGTCGACCCCGGCCTCACCCAGGGCCAGCGCTGGGCCTGCCTCGCGACGAGCCTGCTGCTCACGCCTCTGCCCGGCCTCGTCGCCGCAGCTTGGTGGTGGCGGCTTCGCCCCGTCAGCGCGCGCCAGGCCCTGGCCCTGTCAGCGCCAGCGGCCATCCTGACGACCGGCGCCGCCGCCTACCTGCTCATCGGCTGAGCGGCCGACGGCCGTCGGCCACCGCCAGTGCGAACCCCCGCGAGAGTCCGCCTCTGCCCGTGGCCTACACGTTGCAGACGCCAGCGCGGGGAGCCCATGGTCGCGACGTCCAAAGGGGTGACCGCCCAGCACAGCACGGGCGACCACGTCGATCTTGGCGGCGACGCCTCGGTCGTCCTCGGTGGGTCGTTCTGGCCCGGCCGCTTGGCCCAAATTGAGTTGACCAGCGGCGAGCTGTGCGCGATGGCCGACTTCTTCCCAAGCGTCGAAGCGCTGTTGGACGTGCAAGCCCGCGAACCCGCTCGCTTCGCGGCGATCGTCGACCTGGTCCGGAGAGACGCCGCCGAGCCCGGCTCCGTCACCACCGAGGAATGGGAGGCCGCCGTTCCCGGGTACGCGGACCTCGCGATGACGAACTCGGACCACTTCGCCCATTCCGACCCTCGTTTGCTGCCCCCCGACGGCGTCGCTGGCCGCGATCACCTTACCGAATGGTCGATGGCCTTCGCCGAAGCGCTCTCCGCGGCCTGTCGGGGGGACGCCCAGATGGCCGCCATCCACCTCAGTTGGGGCCTGCACTACTTGACCGACGGCTTCTCCTCGGGTCACCTCTTCAACAAAGACGATCTGGCGGCGGCCGCGCGGGCGACCCTCGGGGGACCGATACCAGGCCTCGTCCAGGCCGAGGCGCTCGACGACGTCGCCCGCAAGGTCTGGGCGACATCCAATGAGGAACTCGTCCATTGGGGTTGGCAGGTCGACGTCGCCGGCCTTTCCGCCCGGATGCCCTTGACCGAGACCGCGTTCCGCGCCCTCGTCGCCACCGCCAACGCCCTCGAGCCGCGCCTTGTCCCGAATGCACTCGCGCTGATGGTCCACGAGCACCTGGGGGCGGTCGGCGTCGAGGTCGTCAGCGACCTTGCGGGCCCTTGGCGGATGTTCGGCGACGACCATCTCGACGCGACCACGCGAGCCCACGCCCAGGCGGCCGTCGCACGCGCTCAGGCCATCGTCGACGCCATGATCGCCGCGCCTGAGCCCGAACGGATCGCGGAGTTCATCGCCGCGTCCCATGGGTGGTTCCCCCGGATCACGGAGACGTCGATGCCAGACGTCGTCGCCGCACTCGCCACCGCCGAGCACTGGACCCAGCCGGAGGGGCAGGCCGCCCTCGCCGCCACGTTCGCGGACTTCCTCTGCGACGTGTTGTCGGCGGCTGGATTGTCTCGGGACACGCCTTCGGAGAAGGTGGCGTCCGACACGAACTGACCCTCCCTACGGGACGAACGGTTGCAGGGGCGTTGCGAGGCCGCGCCCCATTCTGTTAACGCCGCGCCCCTTCCGACAGGCCCGCGCACTCCAGCGCGGCACGGTGCAGGCGGTTCCATGAACATCCAGCCCGAGCTGATCCCGTCGATCGCGCTCACCTTACCGTTCATCGTCGCCTTTTTGGGCGTCTACCTGATCCTGTGGAAGCCGCTGTTCGCCTTCCTCGAGGGCCGCGATCACGCCGTTCACCAGGCGAAGCACGACGCCGAGCACTACGCCCACCAGACCGCCGAGCGCATCGCGCGACTCGAGGCCCGGTTGGCCACGGCCGAGGCCGACGCCCGCGCTGTCCGTCAAACGGGCCGCGAGGCCGCGCTGGCGGAGGAGGCCCGCATCATCGGCGCCGCGCGCACGGCGGCCGACAAGCAGGTGGCCGCCGCCGTCACCGAAGTTCGCGCACAGGGTTCGATCGCCGCCGCCGCCCTTCGGGGCCAGGCCGACGATCTGGCCCGCCGCATTGCTGGCCGCGCCCTCGGGCGCGAGCTTGCGAGCTGAGGCCGCCATGATGTTCCTTCTCGCAGCCCTGCTCACCGCGCCCGCCCTCGCAGCGGATCCGGCGCACCCGCCAGCGGCCCACGGCGCACACGACGGCCACAACCACGGTCCCGCCGAAGCTAGTCACGGTGGCGAGGCCCATGGCGCCAACGGTGGCGACGCCCACGGGGCCGAAGGTGGCCATGGCGACGGTCACCACGTCCTCTACACGGCGGACGACGACCACGACGGCACCGCGAATTGGCTCGACGGCGATTCCAGCGCCTACATGGTCGAGAAGCTCGTCAAGCACGGCCTGAACTTCGCGATCCTCGTCGGCCTCTTCGTCGCCTACGCCTGGCGCCCATTGACCGACAGCCTCCGGGCCCGGGCCTTGCGCATCCGTCAGGCCTTGGAAGGTTCTGCCGCCGCGCGCGACGACGCCGCCGCCAAGGCCGCGGAAGCCGAAGCCCGCCTCACGCGGATCGAAACCGAGGTCGAGGCCATCCGGGCGCGCGCCGCCGCGGAAGCGGAGACCGAAGCCAAGAAGCTGGTTGCACGCGCCCACGACGAGGCCCGCCGAATCGGAGAAGCCGCTGAGCGAAGCATCCGCGACGAGGCCACTCGCGCCCGTCTCGCGCTGCGCCGCGAAGCTGTCGACCTTGCCGTCAAGCTCGCCGAGGGCGTCCTCTCCGGCCAGGTCGGCCGCGAGGACAACGAAAAGCTGGCGCGCGACCTGCTCACGACTCTCAAGGACGCGAGGTGATCGATGGCTGAGATCCCGACCGTCGCTCGCCGCTACGCCGGCGCCCTCCTCGAACTCGCCGCCGACGCCGGCGCGATCGACGCCGTCTCTGCCGACGTGGAGCAACTCGCCGTCGCCCTCGCTGGAGAAGCGGGCCCGCTGCTCCGCAGCTGCCTGTTCAATCCCTCGTTCACCCACGACGAGCGCAGGGGCGTCCTCGATTCGGTGGCTGCGCGCCTTGGTTTGAATGACCTGACGACCCGGACCCTTCGCCTAATGACCCGCAAAGGCCGTCTGTCGTCTCTGCCCGGCCTCATCTCGGCGTTCCGCGAGTTGGCAGACGCACGCGCCGGACGCCTCAACGTACGCGTCCGCACCGCCACGTCGCTGTCGACTGCGCTCGCAGACGACGTCCGGGCCGCCCTGACGGCCGCTACCGGGAAGGACGTCCGCATCTCCTGGGCCACGGACCCGACCCTTTTGGGCGGCCTCGTCGCCCACGTCGAAGGCAAGGTCTTCGACGCGAGCCTCCGGGCCCGCCTCGATCAGATTCGCCACAACCTCTTGAACGCCACAGAGCCCGCCGTCGCGTAGCGTCGGCACGGAGTTCCCATGGACATCCGCGCGGATGAAATCAGCCAGATCCTCAAGAAGCAGATCGCCGACTTCGAGTCGCGCGTCAGCGTCACCGAGACCGGCACGATCCTGGCCGTCGGTGACGGCATCGCCCGTATCCACGGCCTCGAGAACGCCCTCGCCGGCGAGCTGATCGAGTTCCCGGGCGGGGTCATGGGCATCGTCCTCAACCTCGAAGAAGACAACGTCGGCGCCGCCATCTTCGGCTCCGACTCGCACCTCCACGAGGGCGACACCGTCAAGCGCACGGGCCGCATCGTCGACGTCGGCGTCGGTCCCGGCCTCATGGGCCGGGTCGTCGACGCCATCGGCAACCCGATCGACGGCCTCGGCGCGCTCGACATCGCGGAACGACGCATCATCGAGACCATCGCGCCCGGCATCATCGCGCGCAAGTCCGTCCACGAGCCGCTGCAGACGGGCATCAAGGCCATCGACGCGATGACCCCGGTTGGCCGCGGTCAGCGCG
>SXGT01918951.1_pt1 | contig 170503 bp, 146 predicted proteins | sample 3176221 | NCBI WGS metagenome assembly SXGT01 (sample SAMN11356862, study PRJNA531348) | freshwater metagenome | isolation source: freshwater sample F1-120 | place: China: Fuxian Lake, Yuxi | collected 2017-12-25 | reverse complement strand
GCAAAGCATTGCGGTGCCAAACCAGCCGATCATGGCAGCGCCAATTGCAGATGTAATGTGGTCGTATCCGGGAGCGATGTCGGTGGTTAAGGGCCCCAAAGTGTAGAAAGGCGCCTCGTGGCACACCTTGAGCTGGCGGTCCATATTTTCTTGGATGAGGTGCATCGGCACGTGCCCTGGACCCTCGATCATCACCTGGACGTCGCCTTGCCAGGCGACCTTCGTCAGCTCGCCGAGCGTGTCCAATTCCGCAAATTGGGCGGCGTCGTTCGCATCGGCGATACTGCCAGGGCGCAGGCCGTCGCCCAGGCTGAAGCTGACGTCGTAGCGCTGCATGAGCGAGACGATTCGGTCGAAGTGTTCGTAAAGGAAGTTCTCGCGGTGTTTGAGCAGGCACCACCGAGCGAGGATGCTGCCGCCGCGGCTGACAATTCCTGTGACGCGATCGACCGTGAGCGGAACGTGAGCGAGGCGGACGCCCGCGTGACTCGGGAAGTAGTCGACGCCCTGGTCGGCCTGCTCCTCGAGGACATCCATGAAGACGTTGATGTCGAGCTTCTCGATGCGGCCCTTCACCCGCTCCAACGCCTCGTAGATAGGCACGGTCCCGATCGGGACGGGGCTGGCGCGCAGGATGGCCTCCCGGGTCGCCCGCAGGTCGTCGCCCGTGCTCAAGTCCATCACGGTGTCCGCGCCCCAGCGGAGCGACCAACGCAGTTTTTCGACTTCGGCGTCGAGCCCGCTGCTCAGGCGTGAGTTTCCGATGTTGGCGTTCACCTTCACCAAAAAGCGTCGGCCGATCAGCATCGGCTCCACCTCGGGGTGTCGCCGATTTGCGGGAAGAATGGCGCGCCCGGAGGCAATCTCTGAGCGAACGAAGTCGGGGCTCATCCCCTCGCGTTCGGCGGCGTAGGCCATTTCCCAGGTGATGAGGCCTCGCCGGGCGTAGTGCATCTGGCTGACGTTGCGGTCGCCCTCACGTCCCGCGATGGCCGAGGCGCGCGGCGTCGGCAGTCGGCCATCCTGGCCGGCCGTTGGCCCCGACGTGTCGTAGACGTGGACACTTGCCCCGGTCGTCAGAGGGATCTCCCGGCGCGGAACGGCGAGGGGGCCGTGCTCGACGCGTCGGCTCCATCCCCCATTGAAGCGTTCGTACCCTTCCATGGCGCCTCCGGAAGCGACGCGTATCGCAGGGGTCGCTCAGGTGGCCCAGATGCGGTCGCCGGCGTCACCAAGGCCCGGGACGATGTAGCCACGGTGATCGAGGATGGGATCGACGGCGGCTACCACGATCGGGACGTCGGGATGCACTTCGTGGACGCGGGCCACGCCCGGGGGCGCCGCCACGAGCGCGATCAGGGTGACCGAAGACGGACCCAGCGCGCGGATGCGTTCGATGGCGGCGACGGCGGAGTTTCCGGTCGCGAGCATCGGATCGACGACGAAGACGGGCCGACCGGCGACCTGTTCTGGCACCTTCCAGCAATACTCGATCGGCTGGAGCGTGACGTGGTCCCGGGCGAGGCCGAGGAAGGCCCCGGACGCGTGGGGAATCACGTCGAGGACGCCGTCGAGCAGGCCGTTCCCGGCGCGCAAGATGCTCAGCACGATCGGGGGCGGCTCGGCAAAGACCGGCGCGTCCATGGGGGCCATCGGCGTTTCGATGGGCACCGACCGAATCGGCAGGGTCCGCGTGGCCTCGTAGGCGAGGAAACGAGCGATCTCGCGCAGCGTCGCCCGGAAGACGGCCGGGGGGGTTTCGCGCCGGCGCAGCGTCGTGAGACGGTCCTGGACGGCGGGGTGGTCGACGACGATGACCGCGTTCATGTGGGCCTCCTAGCCCTGCGAGTCGGCGCGGGCATCGCGGGGCCTCGCCAGGCGCATCCCTCTCGCCATCGGTCGCAGCCAAGCGACGATTTACCGGCGATGATCCTTCCGATTTCGCAGGCAGGACAGGCGCCTCCGACGCGCGGCCCTTGGTCTTCGAAGACGAAGCCGACTTTGTTGGCCGCCTTGTCCCAATGGAGGCCCGCGGCGAAAGGCTTGCCTGCCTTGCTTCTCCAGCCTTGGACGATCGGCGTACGGCCATGGGTGACGAGCGAGCGGACGAGGCGGTCCGACACCTTGCGACGCGCCATCGTCTTCGGGACGCGGAAGCCGCAGCTGGCGCGGCTGTCGCAAACCCATGCGAATCGGTCCGCCCGCACGGGGGTACCGCAACCTGGGCAGCTGCCGATGGCTTGGGCGGACACGTCCGCGGGGGCTGGGGTCACGGCAGCTTGGCGGATGGCCTCCACGATGGACGTCACATTGGCGACGACGTCGTCGTGGAACCGCCCGGCGTCGCCTTTGCCCTCGGCGAGTTCGAAGAGGCGTCCCTCCCATCGCGCGGTGAGTTCGGCATTGGCGAGTTCGGGGACGGGGTTGGCGTCGAGCAGCCTTCGTCCTGCGTCGGTGGCGTGAAGGGCGCGCCCGTCCCGGCGCACGTAGGATCGGTCCAGGAGTGTCTGCAAAATGGCGGCACGGGTGGCTGGCGTTCCGAGGCCCGCGCCGCGCATGGCGCGCCGCAGCGCGTCGTCGTCCAACTCGCGCCCAGCCGTCTCCATCGCTCGCAACAGGCTCGCGTCGTTGTGGGGCCGAGGCGGGCGCGTGGTCCCTTCCTCGACTTGAGAGGCGTCGACCTTTGCGGGGTCGCCCACGTGCACCATGGGGAGTTCCCGCTCGGTGGCGCTTCGTCCCGGCGGGTCGACAGCGCGCCATCCCGCGATGCGAGCGATCCGGCCTCGGGCCCGGAACAGGGGCGGCAGTGGCGCGTCGGGTGCGTCGACCTCCAGCACGATGAGCGCAACATCGAAGACGGCATCGGGGCTGAGCACGGCCAGGAGGCGTCGGGCGATCAAGTCATAGACGCGCTTCTCGTCGGGAGCCAAACGTTCTGCGTCGGGCGTCCGCCCCGTTGGCAGGATCGCATGGTGGTCACCGACCTCCGAAGCGTCGACGAAGCGTCGATCGAGCCGGAGCGGGGCGGCCAGCAGGGCCTCTGCAGTAGGGCGGTAGACGGGGAGGCCCGCCAGCCCTCGCAGGATTCCCGGCAGGAGGGAGACCTCATTGGGCGTGATGCGGCGGGCGTCCGTTCGCGGGTACGTGATGAGCTTGTGTCGCTCGTAGAGCGCCTGGGCGATCTCGAGCGTCCGAGGCGCGGGTAGGCCATATCGGCTGTTCGCGGCCCGTTGGAGCGAAGTGAGGTCGTAGGCTTCGGGCGGCGGTTCACGCACCGTCTTTCGCTGCGCGCTTCGCACCGTGGCAGGGCGTCCGGACACGGCGCCAGCCAAGGCTTCGGCGACACCGTGGTGGGAGATTCGTTCGGCCGGGGGAGCCTGCTCCGCGGGGGCGTTGCGATCGTCGTCGGGCTCCGGGGCGGAGTCGCGGGCGAACCAAGTCGCAGCGATCGGGCCGGCGCCGGTTCCAAAGCGCGCCTGAACGGTCCAGTAGGTTTGGGGAACGAAGTCCGCGATCGCGCGGTCGCGGGCCGCGATGAGGGCCAACGTTGGCGTCTGCACGCGTCCGACGGTCGCCAGTTCGCCCAGGCGCGCGGTCAATGCCCGCGTCGCGTTCATTCCGACGAGCCAGTCGGCTTCCGCCCGTGCGCGCGCTGCAGTCGGAAGCGGGGCGGTGGCGGATGTGGGCCGCAAGCGCGCGAGGGCATCCGCCAATGCATCGGGGGTGAGGCTGCTCGTCCAAAGGCGGCGGACAGGTTTGTCGATGCCGGCGTGTTCGTAGACGAGCCAGAAAATCAGTTCGCCCTCGCGGCCCGCGTCCGTGGCGTTGACCACCTCCCGGACGCGCTTGTCGCGCAGGTGGCGGACCACGGCCGTCAGCTGATCGCGGCCTTCAGAACGAGGACGGGTTCGGAAGGCCGTCGGCACGATGGGCAAGGCGTCGAGCGACCAACGTTTCCAGCGCGGGTCGTAGGCGGCGGGTTCCTCGAATTCGAGCAAGTGGCCGATGCACCACGTCACTCGGACCCCGTCGCCGTCCAGGCAGCCATCGCCGCGTTGGGAGGCCCCGACGGCGCGGGCGAGATCTCGGCCCACGGAGGGCTTTTCGGCGACGATGAGGCGCACGGTCTAAGCTAGAGGGCTGCTGGGCCCTTGCAGCTCAGCAGATCTCCCGCCTGGCAGGCATTGGCGGTGTGTTCGCGGGCCGCGCCCTTGTCGCGCTTTCCCCCTAGGCCCTCCCAGAGAAGGCGAGCGAGGTGCCGGTGGCTTTCGACGTTGCCTGCCGCGATCGCTGCCGCGTAGGCGGTGCGCGCAGCCGCAAAGTCGGGCTGGGCCGTCGTCTCAAGTATGCGGCCGGCGCCGAGGCATCCCATGGCGTCGCCTCCCTGACAGGCCGCCGTGTAGAGGCGAGACGCGCGACCTACGTCCTTGGCGATGTCGGTGGTGCCGCGCTCAAGGAGGGCGGCCGCGTCCATACACCCGCGAGCAAGGCCGCCCTGGCAGGCGGCCTCGAGGTCGCCGAGCGCGGCGACGTCGTCGCGTTTGACGCCGACTCCCTCGAGCAGGAGGGTGCCGCGATTCCAACACGCGGTCGCCACGCCCTCGTTGCAGGCGCGGTCGTAGTAGCGAACGGCCAGGGTGCGGTCGCGCTGGACGCCGACGCCGTCTCGGTAGATCGTCGCGAGTGCGTCGCATCCCACGCCCGAGGGCTCACCTTCGGGGCAGGCGTCCGTGAGCATCGAGCGGGCGAGCCGAGCGTCTCGGCGACCTTCGGAGTCGCCCAACAGGGCGAGGCCCAGGGCGGCGCACGCCTCGACGTGTTGGCCGAGCCGGCAGGAGCGCTCGAAGGCGATCTCGTCGATGGGGCGGCCGGCGGCGAGGGTCGCATCGACCTCCATCGCGCACGACGTCAGGTCGCCCAACGCGCAGCCGCGAGACACCCAAGAAGCGACTGCGGTGTCGTCGCGTTCCGCGCGCACGCTGGCCATGCGAGCGGCGGCCGCGCACGCTTTGCCGGTTTGCAGCGAACAGCCGCGCTGCAGGATCGACAGGGGGTCGGCGGCGCCGGCCTGCCACTGTCCGCCTTGCACGCCGTTCGCGAGGGTCGTGCAGGCGTCGGCACTGCCGAGGTCGCAAAGGCCACCGTAGTACTCCCAGGCCACGTCCGTGGTCCAGGCGGTACCCGTGATGCGGGCCCAGTCCATACAGGATGGCAAGTGCCCCTTGTCGCACGCCTGTTGAAAGGTGCGCGTGGCGTTGGGCAGACTCAAAGGGATCCCCGGGGCGCCTGCTTCCTGCAGCGCACCGACGGCGCCGCACGAGGCGGCCCATCCGTTGCGGCACCCCTCTTGGAGGCGAGTCACGGCCGATGGCACGGACGCCTCGACGCCTCGCCCGTGAAAAAGGGCCTGGGACCAAGCGAGGCAGGCGGGGGCCACCTTGGCGTCACACGACGCCTTGAAGTGCCGCGCCGCAAGTTTGAGGTCCTCATCCGTCGCGACGTCGGCCTCGGACAGGGCCCAACCGATGACCGTGCAAGCGACGGGGTCGCCTGAGGCACAGGCCGGCTCCATGATCGCCGAAGCCGTGTCGAGGTCGGGCACTCCGGAGATCACCCAGGTGGCGCGGGTGCAAGCGGGGCTCCAACCGGCGTCACAGAGGATCTGAAAGCGGGCCGCGAGGTCATCTGGCAGCGCAGAGCGCCCCGAGCGGTGGAACTCGAGGTCCACGGCAGCGATGGCCAGATCCCTGGTCGAAGGAGCCGCCTCGGCGGTTGAAAGGGCGAAGGCGACGGCCAAAGGTCCCATGACAACTCCCGGGCGCCTGTAGCCGGCCGCGGCCATTCGGCCAGCCGCCGGCTACGGCGTGCGCTGAGGTGCCCGTGAACGACTGTGAGGCGTGCAGGCGGCCGACGGCGATTTGTGTCTGCGACCGCACGGTGCCCATGGCGATTCGGACGCAGGTGGTCGTGTTGCAACATCCCGCCGAGAGGGACGTGACCCTGGGTACCGCAGGCTTGCTGGCGGCCAGCATCTCCGCGCGCTGCGTGCCAGGGCTTTCGTGGCCCAACCTGCGCGCGGCGGCGGGAGGCGACGCGACGCCTGCGCGCTGGGCCGTCGTGTTCCCGGGGAAGGGGGGCAAGGTCGCACAGGCGCCGGTCGACGGGCTCATCCTGTTGGACGGCACCTGGCGTGGAGCGAAGAGCCTGTGGTGGCGCAATCCGTGGCTCACCAAGCTCCCGCGTCTCGGCCTCACACCGTCCGAGCCATCGATCTATGGCCGGATGCGTCGGGAACCGGACCGATTTCACGTTTCGACGCTGGAGGCTGCGGCGGAGGCCCTCGTGTGGAATGGCGAAGACGCGGCCGTGGCCGAGGGCCTGCGCAAGTTGATGCGGACCATGGTCCAGCGCGCTCGAGACGCGCAACTTGGCTGATCTCGCGGCGCGCGCCCGCCGTCTCTCGGTTCCGATCGAGGCGGTGGAATTGTGTGCCGGGCTCGTGGACTTGCATGTGATTCCCGAGTTGGGACGACGATGGTTGGGATTGAACCCCGCGCAGGACCGCGGCGATTCCCGATGGCCCCGTCCCTTTTTTGGCCACGTGGATTGGCCCCGATTGCGCGCCGCGGGCGTGGGTGCGGTAGGCTACGATTGGACCCCGTCCCCCTTCGGGCAAGGCGAACGTCGGTGGTCGGCGTTGGAAGCGGCCTTTCGATTCGCGCGAGCGCAGGTCGACGCGACGGATGGCGTGCGCTGGGCGAGCGTCGAAAGCGCTTTGTCAGACGATGCCTCGCTCGCGCTCATGCCCACGGTTCAGGGGGGACATGCGTTTGAGGCCGGCCTTGGTGCGCTCGACGGCCCCATCGGGCGCTGGCTCACCCGGGTGACGCTCGTTCACCTGACGCGCGGACCGATCGGGGCGTCCTCGGCACCGGGCGGCGGGTCCGGGGGCCTGACGGAAATGGGGTGCCGTTTGGTCGACGCGCTCGTACGCAACCAAATCGCCGTTGACCTCGCCCACGCCTCCCCGCGGACCTTCGATGACGCCTTGCGCGAGGTGCCTCTGCACCTGCCGGTGGTCGTGACCCACACGGGGGCGTCTGACGTTCGTCCCCACTGGCGGAACGTCACCAGGGCGCAGGTGAGAGCCATCGCCGATCGTGGCGGCGTCGTAGGCGTCATGCTCCACGGACCCTTCCTTGCTCGGTGGCCGTGCCCGGGCCCCGAAGTTGTCGCCGACCATGTCGAGGCGCTTCGACAGGCCGGTGGCGCTCAGGTTGTCGCATTGGGCAGCGATTTCGACGGCTTCATCCTGCCCGTTCATGGCCTGCACGGCGCCGACCATTGGCCGCGACTGACGGCGGCCCTGTTGAGGCGCGGCTGGAGCGCGGATGAGGTCCGCGGGCTGGTCTGCGACAACTGGCGCCGAACGTGGCGGCGCATTCGGCCCCCTGCGACATACGTGGCCGCGTGACCCTGTTGGCGTTGTCGTTGGCCACCGCGCTCGCGGGCGACGTCCACCTCCACGTCGGCGTGTTGCGCTCGGCGGGCGATCTCGGTTCCATCGTGGCCGACGGGGCTGCAGGCCAATGTGTCGCCGGTCCAGCCACACTGTCATGCCCGGCGCGCGGCCCGGTGACCTTCCGTTGGATGGGCGACCCCGCCTACGCGTGGTTTGGGCCCGACACGGCGTCGCCAGGCGAGACACTCATCGCATTCGTCTTGGCAACTGACGCCACGGTGTCGACGCCCCTCGTGGCGCTCGCCTCCGGTGCCACCGTCGACCTCGTGAGGGACGTGTTCGTGGGCGGCGGTGGGGACGAGCCGCCGCCTCTGAGTCCCGGCACTCTGAGCGCGTTGCTTCGCCTGACGGAACATCCTGACCCGCTGGTCCGTCGGGCGACAATCGACGGGCTCGTGCCGTATTGGCGGCGCACAGTTTCGGATCCACTGGTGGCCGCGGCGCCCGACTTGATTCCCGCCGACGTCCTGTCGCGTTTGGCGACCGACGTGGACCCTCGCGTACGCCGAGCGCTCGCGTCTCGGCTTCGCGACGTCCGGGCGCCGGGTGCCGTGGCCGAAGCGACCGCCCGGATGGTCGCATTCGAGGGCGACCGACCTGGGATCGAGCGCGCCGCTTTGTCTAGCCTCAGCGTTGCCGTGCGCGACGGCCGCGTGCCCGCAGAGGACGCCTGGGAGCGGGCCCTTCGGAGCGTGTCGCGCCCCGGTCCGCCGGGGCGAGCCGCCGCGTCGACCTTGGCCTGGTGTGCGGACCGCCTCCAACCTGGGCCGAGCGTCGATCCGACCGATGCCCTCGACCGGATTCTGCTGGCCCACCCCGAGCGCGGTTGGACGTTCTGGAGCGAATGGCGGGCGCACCTGCCGTGGTCGGAGGCGGCGGCGCTTCGCCTGCTACGCGACACGGTGGGGATGAACGCCTCGCTCATCCGCCATTGGGCTGCATACCAGGGTGACGCGTTGGCATTGGCGATGGCCAAGTGGGAGCCTTCGGCGCCCCACTCGACCCGCTGGACGGAAGTCGTAGCGATTGTCGAAGACGCGGCTGACAGGTTGTCCGACGGTTCTGGACCCGCCAATGCGCCTTGACAAGTTGTCCAGGCTCGACCTAACTCACAAGGTACAACCGTAGCTTAGGGCCTGGACCGATTCTTGCATGAGGGCGGTCACGGCGCGGAGGGGCGTTGAAGCGCATCGGCATCGTGGCGGCGGTCCTGGCGGTCCTCGGCTTCGGGGGTGGCTACGGCATCAACCGCGTCGCCGCGCACTTCCTGACTCCCGAGGAAGCACTTGAGGAGCTCCAAATCGCCAAGGAAGGCGATGAGGAGCCTGCGGCGCGGCCTGCTCCGGCAGCGGTCGCGAAGCCGCTCAAGGGCATGTTGGAGTCCATCCTCAGGAACAACGCATTCGACCCGGTCGCCGCACTCGCCTGGCAGCCGAAGTCGGGCGACGGCGGCGGGCCCATCGTCACGGACCTCCGGGTGAAATTGCTCGGGACGATCGTGGCGGTTCCGTCAGCCTTCTCGTCGGCCCTCATCCTCGACGAAGGCACGTCGTCGTCGCGCGGCTATGGCTTGGGTGACAAGGTGCACGACGCCGAGGTCATCCGAATCGAGGCAAAGAAGGTGACGATCCGGCGGGGCGATGGCTCCGAAGAGGTGCTCGAACTCGGCGATAGCCAGATGCCAAAGGCGTCGACGCCGAGCGGTACGCCTGCTGAGGGCCCCGAGGAAGGCATCAGCAAGGTGTCGGACACGGAGTTCACGATTTCCCGGGACACGTTCAACAAGTACATCTCGGACCTTGAGAAGCTGTCGGGCCTGGGTCGCGGCCTGCTTCACCGCGGACCCGACGGCAGCTTTGACGGCTACCGTCTGACGGCCATCCGACGGAACTCGATCGCCGAGCAGCTGGGAATCCAAAACGGCGACGTCATCCATACGGTCAACGGGCAGCCGCTCAATTCGGTTCAGTCCGCGATGAACGCCTATTCGTCGATGTCCTCGGCGGCGCAATTCCAGTTCGAAGTCACGCGCCGCGGCGAAAAGACGAACCTCACCTACAACATCCAGTAGCACCCTGTGCAGCCGAGAAAAACGGTGAATCGATCCACGATCTTCCCCCTCCTCGCCCTCCTGGTGGCCACGGCGCCGGCATGGGCGCAGAACCCGTCGACCACGACGACGTCGACGCCGTCGTCGACTTCGCCGAGTTCGGCGGGGGCGGCCAATCCGACTCCGGCTTCGCCGACGTCGACCGCAACGCCCGGCCGACCGGATGTTCCGGGCGCTGTGGGCGGCGTGACCACTGTGACGGGGCCAGACGGGACGGTCACTGTCACGCCGGTGGACCTGCCGCCGGCCTTGACGGGGGCCAAGGAAGTCACGTTGGACTTCCCGGACGTCTCGCTCTACGACCTCGTCCTCTACTTCGCTCGCATTACGCGCCGGAATTTCATTCTGGGCGACGTCAAGGATCTGCAGGGCAAGAAAGTCACCATTCTCAGCCACCATCCCGTGAGCACGAATGCGGCTTGGGAGGCTTTCCTGTCGGCGATGCAGGTCAGTGGCTACACCGTCTACGAGCGCGACGGAACCGCGAAGGTCGTCAAGACCGGCGACGCCACTCGCGCCGCTGTGCCGGTGAACAAGGGCTCGCCGCCGAGCGGTTCTGACCGCATCGTCACGCAACTCATCCAGCTCGAAAATGTCAGCGTCAACGACGTGAGCAAGGTCGTTTCCTCGCTCGTGCCGCCGGAGGCGAATGTCAACGCCTACGGGCCGACGAACACGTTGATCATCACGGACTCTGCGCACAACCTGCGCCGAGTCTACGACATCCTCAAGGAACTCGACGTTGCGGCCCCCAAGGCGACGTTGACCATCATTCCGCTCAAATTCGCCGAAGCTGCCGAAATGAAGCGGATCATCGAAGAGCTTTACGGCGTTCAGGATTCGGCGTCCGCGTCCTCCCGGTCATCGTCGCCTTCGTCGGCGTCGTCGTCTTCGCGGACCTCCTCTCGGCGCCCCACGCGGACGGGCCGGGAAACCGCCGCTACGACCTCGGAGGCCGGGAGCGACGGCAATGTGGCCGGCGAGACGAAGTACATCAACCAGGTCATCGACGACGAGCGCACGAACAGCCTGATCGTTCTCGCCAACGAGCAGGGACACCAGGCCGTCAAACAGCTGGTCGCGGAGCTGGATGTCGACGTCGACCCCGCGAGTCGGGCTCAAATCCACGTCGTTTACCTCGAGCATGCCAAGGCCGAAGAAGTCAGCCAGGTTCTGCAGGAACTCAGCCAGGAGCGTTCCTCGGGCCGCCGCAGCGACCGGCGCACCCCCTCGTCGCCCGCCGCCCCAGCGACGCCCGCCCGGCCGACGACGCCGACGGCATCCGATTCGGACGGCGAGTCATCCGCTATTGCGGCCTTCGACTCGGGGATGCGCATCGCGGCGGACGAAGCCACGAACTCGCTCGTCATCATCGCCAGCCAGGAGGACTTTCGGGTCGTCGATTCCGTCATCAAGAAACTGGACGTCGTGCGGAAGCAGGTCTTCGTCGACGCCGTCATCTTGGAACTCTCTTCGGACGACTCGCTCGAATTGGGTCTCGCCGCTCACTTGCCGGCCCAGCCGAGCAAGGACTCCACAGGCATCATCGGCGGGCAATTCAACGCCCAGTCGTTGGGCCTGACGCAGGACTTGCTGTCCGGCGCGGCCGTCGGCGTCTTCGGTCCCACGGTCGACGTCCCGCTCAGCGACGGGACCATTTTGCCGGTTCCCGCCTTCGGCGTCGTCCTCAACGCGCTCAAGACCTCGAGTGCGGTCAACATCATCAGCAACCCCAATCTGATGACACTGGACAACGAAGAGGCCAAGATCGTCGTCGGCCGCAAGATTCCGTTCCCGACGACGGCCGGCCTCAACAACCTGGGTCAGCCCGTCATCAGCTTCCAGCGCGAAGACGTCGCCATCACGCTCGAGCTCACGCCGCGGGTGAACTCGTCCAACTATGTGACGCTCGAGCTCAAGCTGGAGGTCGCCGAGGTTGAGGAGGACGACCAGGGCCTGAACATTCAGCAGTCAGGCCCCATCACGTCGAAGCGTGAATTGGAGACCCACGCGCTGGTCAAGGACAACCAGACCGTCGTCCTCGGAGGCTTGGTCGGCAGCACGGAGACCGACGTCGAGACGAAGGTCCCGGTGCTTGGCGACATCCCCATCATCGGAGCGCTGTTCCGCGGCAGCCGGACGACGGCCCGCAAGACGAACCTCATGATCTTCCTCACGCCGCACATCATCGACGATGAGCAGGACATCATGGAGATCATGCGCGTGAAAGAGGCGCAGCGACTCGAGTTCCTTCGCCGGTTCTACGGCAAGTCGCGCGCCCAGTACATGGAAGAGATGAGCCGCCTGCTTCAGTTCTCGATGAATCAGGTGGACCAACCTTCGATGTTCCGCGGCCCAGTCGAGGTCCCGGCCGACCTGACGGTCGACGGAGAGGAAATCTCGGACGAGACTCGCGCGGCCATCGAGGATGCCCTCGAGGATTCCCGAAGCGGGGACCCGGGTGCGGGCGCCGGCGAGCTTCCTCCCGACGATTTGGAAGACCTGCCGGACGAGGAGCCCTGAGATGCCGATCCGTCGCGTCGACGTCGCACAGGCCCTTCGCGATCAGGGTGTTGCGGATGCGGCTTGGAACAAGGCGCGTGCGCTCGCCGAGAAGCAGGGTATTCCGCTGCGCCAGGCCGTCCTCAAGGCGGACGACGTCAACCCTGCGGCGTTGGCGTCGGCGTTGTCGCGCCTGTCCGGGCTCCCGGTGTTGGAGGCCATCGATCACGACAACCTCGACCCGGACCTCGTCCGGAGCTTTCCGCTCCAGCATGCCCGCGATCACGGCGTTCTGCCGCTGTACGTGGTGGACGGGGAACTCGTCGTAGGCATCGCTGACATCGCCGGAATGGCGGCACTCGACGACCTGCGCGTCCTGCACAGCAAGCCCGTTCGAATCGCGCTCGTGCCCGCCAACGTGCTCGATGCCGCGACGAACGCCGCCTACGACAAGGCGAGCCAGTCGGCACAGAGCGTGCTTGCGGAGGCCGACGACGCCGTCGAGGACGCGGCCGACCTCAACCTTGAAAATGCGGAATTGCTCGACGACCCGAACCAGGCGCCGATCATCCGGTTCGTCAACGCGATGCTCGCCCAAGCCATCAAGGAGCGGGCGAGCGACATCCACGTGGAGCCCTACGAAAAGGACCTCATCGTCCGCTATCGCATCGACGGCGTGCTCAAGGAGTCCTTGCGGCCGAGCGTGAAATTCAAGAACACGATCGTTGCGCGCGTGAAGATCATGGCCGGTCTCAACATCGCCGAAAAGCGTTTGCCCCAAGACGGCCGTATTCGGAGGAAGATGGGCGGTCGTGAGATCGACCTGCGCGTCTCGACGGTTCCGGTTCGCCACGGCGAACGCGTCGTCATGCGTATTCTGGAGAAGGGCTCGGTGTTCAGCCTCGACCGCATCGGGATGGGCGGCGAGATTCTTACGACCTTCCGCAGGCTCATTCAGCGCCCTCACGGCATCCTGCTCGTGTCCGGTCCCACCGGCTCGGGAAAGTCGACGACTTTGTATTCCGCGGTGTCGGAAATCAATGCGCCGGACATCAACATCCTCACGATCGAAGACCCGGTCGAATACGAGATTCAGGGTATCGGCCAGGTGCAGGTCAATCCCAAGATTCAGCTCACATTCGCCAGCGCGCTGCGCGCCTTCTTGCGTCAGGACCCCGACGTCATCCTCGTTGGCGAAATCCGTGACCGCGAGACCGCAGAGAATGCCGTCCAAGCCTCGCTGACAGGTCACCTCGTGTTCTCGACGATCCACACGAATGACGCGTCGGGCGCCTTCGCGCGCCTCGTCGAGATGGGCGTCGAGCCCTTCCTGGTCGCGAGCTCGCTGCTCGGCGTCGTGGCCCAGCGCCTTGTTCGCCGCCTGTGCCCGCATTGCAAGGAGCCCTACACGCCGTCCAACGAGGAATTGGCGGACCTTGGCCTCACCCGCGCAGAGGTGCCAGGGGAGGTCTGGCGGGCCGTGGGTTGCGCCGAGTGCAACCTGATCGGCTACGAAGGCCGAAGCGGCATTTACGAGTTCTTGCCGGCCACGGAAACCGTCAAACGTCTCGTGATGGCCAACAACGACGCCGGTACGATCAAGGCCGCGGCCATGGCTGAAGGCATGCGCACCTTGCGCGACGACGGCGTGACTAAGGTGCTTGCCGGCATGACCTCTTTCGACGAAATCGTCCGCGTGACGACTGAAGACGGAGGCGCAGGCTAGCCATGCCGGTCTACGAATACTCGGGTCTGGACGGCGCGGGGAAGGCCACGCGGGGCGTGGTCGACGCCGAGTCGAGCAAGGCGGCACGGGCGCGCCTTCGCCGGACCGGGGTGTTCGTCACCGACATCCGTGAGCAGGTGGCCCGCGCCACGCGGGGCACGGGTCTCAACGTCGAAATCGACTTCAAACGCTACCTGCAGTTCATCACCACGCGCGACGTGAGCACACTCACGACCCAGTTGTCGACCCTCATCGGCGCCCACGTGCCGATTGCCGACGGGCTGTCTGCGCTCGTCGACCAGGCCGACAAGGAGAAGCTCAAGGTCGTCCTCAGCCAAATCAAGGAACGCGTCAACGAGGGCATGCCTCTGGCGGACGCCATGGCCGTCCACCCCCACGTGTTCGACGAACTCTACGTCCAGATGGTCCGGGCTGGCGAGAAGTCCGGTGCATTGTCGGCGGTTCTCGTGCGGCTCGCCAAATTCATCGACTCTCGCGTCCGCTTGCAGGGGCAGGTGCGGTCGGCGCTCGCGTATCCGTTGTTGATGACGATCATGGGGTCGATGATCCTGCTCGGTTTGTTCAACTTCGTGATCCCGCGCGTACGCGGGATGTTTGCGTCGATGGGCGGCGAGGAAACCCTGCCACTCATCACGAAGGTGGTGTTTTTCCTCGGCGATCTGTTCACGGGTTGGTGGTGGGTCATCCCCATCTTCCTTGGCCTCGGGACGCTCGGCTTCCGCAGGTGGGTCGCGACCGAAGGCGGGCGCTTCCGCTTCGACGGTTTCAAGCTGCGGGCCCCCATCGTCGGCCACCTCAACAGGCTCATCGCGGTTGCGCGCTTCTGCCGCACGCTTTCCACGCTCCTGCTCAGCGGCGTTCCCATCCTTGGCGCGCTTGCGATCGTCGAAGGGACCGTTGGCAACAAAGTGATCGCCAAAGCGATCCGCGAAGCCGCCGTCAATATCCAGGAGGGGCAGAGCGTCGCGGCGCCGCTCAAGGCGTCCGGCGAGTTCCCGCCGCTCGTCACGCACATGATCGCTATCGGCGAGCGCACGGGCGAGCTCGAGAAGATGCTCACGGTCGTCGCGGACTCCTACGAGGAGCAGGTCGAGGCGTCCATCGGCGCCATCACGTCCCTGCTTGCGCCGTTGATGATCATGATCATGGGCGGCATCGTGTTCCTCGTCGCGCTTGGGCTGTTGCTGCCGATGACCCAACTCAGTCAGATGATTCGGTAAATTTAGGAGGATCCGAGATGAAACCACAGGCACTCAATCGTCGCCGCAATCGCCGCGGCATGACGCTGGTCGAGATCATGGTGGTCATCGCCATCGTGATCACGCTGATGGGGGCGCTGGCCTTTGGCGTCTACAACTCCTTCCAGACGGCGCAGTCCGACGTCACCCGCGTGACGATGACCCGCGTCGCGCAGAAGGTCGAGATCTACTACCTTCGCAAGAAGAAGCTGCCCGCGGACCTTGCCGAGGTCTTCCCCGACGAGCCGGAGCCTCTTGACGCGTGGAACAACGCGTTCATCCTGCGGACGCCCGGCGCGAACGGCAAGAAGTTCGACCTCATCAGCTACGGTGCGGACGGCACCGAAGGCGGAACGGGAACGAACGAAGACATCAAGTGGTCGGATTCGTGATTTACCGCGGCGCGATCGCGCGCCGGCGTAGCCGGCGAGCCATGACCCTCATTGAGGTCATGGTCGTGATCGCGCTCGTCATGCTGCTCGGGGGCGTGCTCATCGGCAGCTTGGGAAACCTGCTTTCGATGCAAGAGCGGGCGACGGCGAGAAACCTCGCCTTTCTCTACGACCGCCTGCGGGACGAAGCCGTCATGCAGAACGTGTCCTTTCGCGTCGTGTATCACCTCAACAAAGGTGCTTGGGTCGTGGAGTCGGGTGAGCCCGGCATGTTGATCCACGCGTCGCAAGAGGACCGGGAGATGTGGGAGCGCCAAATGGCGGAGCGCCTCTCCAACATGGACGAGGAGGAACGCAAGGCGTGGCAACACACACGCAAGCCGTTTGAGCAATTGGCAGGTGGCCTCAAACAGGAGTTTCACCTGCCGGATGGGATGGTGTTTCTCCAGGCCTGGACTCCCGCGTGGGAAGAACCGGTGGTTCCCTCGGGTGAGGACCCGAAACCCGACGCGGAGCGCGACCCGCTCGACCCGGACGACGGCATTCTCAAAGTGTACAGCCACGTGTTTTCCAACGGAACGGTGGAGGAGACCGTGTTGTGGATCGGCCACGAGGAACGGCCCGAAGATGGCTACACGATTCGCATCGCGCCGCTATCGGGCGAAGTCGACCTGATTGGCGAGATCGTTCCGCTCGAGGATCTGTTCCAAGAGGTCCCGGACCGGGCGCCGGAGCTTCCGAATTGACCCGGGCCCAACGACGCGGCTTCACGTTGCTGGAGGTCATGATGGCCCTCGGCATTCTTGTCGTGTCGCTTGGCCTCATGGTGGAGACGCAGGCGGACTCCGCGTTGATGACCGAAGAGGCGGAACGCCAGATCATGATGGCCGACCTTGCCGAGATGGTCATGGGCGAGGCGATCGAGCGGGTCGCGACCGAGGGTTTCCCAACGGGCGACATCGAGGAGGAAGGGGAGTTCGACGAGTTCGGGGACGACGTCGTCCAGGCGGCCTTCGGCGACACTCTCGAAGAATTCCATTGGTACTACAGCATCGCGGAAGTCGACCTCGCGATGGCGGGTGACCTGGCCGAAGCGGCGCAGCAATTCGACAGTTCCGACACCTACGGCAACGGGGACGCGCCCGTCGACTTGGGCGGGGGAAACGACCCGATGGCCGGGCTGTCGGCGATGGGTCTGTCGGGCGAGGCGATTTCGCAGGTCCTCGCGCCCTACATCCGAGAAGTGCGCGTTCGCGTCTGGTTTGGAAAGGACCAGGAGGACGCCGAAGAGGCCGGAAACGAGATTGTGGTGACGACGCACGTCATCAATCCGATGGGCGCGAAAGTGCTCGACCAGGGCGTCCCATGAGGCGCGCTCGCCGGGGAATGACGCTCGTCGAGGTGCTGGTCGCCATATCGGTGCTCGTGGTCATGAGCGCCGTGGTGTTCGAGGCGCTTCGCAATGCGGCCGAGATGGAGGAGGTTCTGCAGGGGCGCGACGAGGTCATCCGCGGCGCACGCGTGGCCATCGCGCGGCTCAAGCGCGACCTTCAATTGGCCTACCTGACTCCGAATCGCGACGCTGCGCTGACCTACCAAACGGTGTTTGTGGGGACCGACGAGAGCCCCGACCAGGTGATCTTCGCGTCATTGGCCCATGAGCGGATGTACCTGAACACGCGCGAATCCGACCAGGCGGAGGTCACCGTCTGGGCCGAACGCGCGCCTGCGGAACGTGGCAAGGGATTTGTCCTTTACCACCGGGAATCCCAGCGCATCGACGACAAGCCGGACGAGGACGGGGCGATCCACCCGCTCGCCTACAACGTGCGGAGCTTCGACCTGAAGTACCTCGACGGACGCTCGGGGGAATGGGTAGAAAGTTGGGACAGCCGTGGGGTCGATACGCCCTACATGTTGCCCCGCGCGGTCGAGATCAACCTCATCCTCATTGGCCGCGACCCCGACGACGAGCGGCGATCGATCGACGTCCCCTTCGTCACGCGCGTCAAGATCGAACACAGCAAGTCGGTGATGGGCCCCGAGGCCCTCTTGACGGCGGCTGCGGCGGGTGGCGCCGGCGGGGCGACATCCGGGGGCGGAAATTCGGGCGTGGGCGGGGGTTCTCCATCGTCGGGTGGTGGCTCCGGGTCGGCGGTGTTGCGATGATTCGCTCAGCCTGGTACAGCTTGACCCGTCCCCGCGGCGTCGGGCCGATGCCACGGGTGCGTCGCCGCTCTCGTAGTGGCATCGCCCTCCTGATGGTCATCGCGGGCGTCCTCCTCGTCTCGGTCCTCGTGACCGAGATGGCGCGTGGGGCGACCATACGGCTCGAATTGGCGGCTCACTACCGGGACGAGGTCAAAGCCGAGGGCATCGCCCGAACTGGAGTCCAGTTCTACCGCCTGATCCTGATGGCCTCGAAGTCCTTGGGCAAGAACCCGATGGTGGCCCAATTCGGCTCGGCCCTCGGGATCAACGGCGACACACTCTGGCAGATCGTGCCTCGTATCAACACCACGCTGCTGCGCATGCTGTTCGTGTCCGGCGGCGACCTGAGCGAGGAGGAGCAAGCTCAGGTGGGCTCGCGCGATCTGGACGAAGGCACGCGGGACGAAAGCCGTGAGGGCGGGTCGCTGAACCGGAACTTCTTGGACTTCGACGGTGACTTCAGCGCCGAAGTGACTGACGAGACACGATTTGTCTACGTCGGAAAGCTCCAGGCCACCAGTTTTGGCGAGTTCCTTGAACTGCCCGCCACTCAGCAGCTACTCGGCCTGATGGCGAGAGAGCGGTACGATGATTACCTCGATGAAGTTGGGTTGGACAAATACGAACTGATCGGGAATCTCGCGGACTGGACGGACGCGGACGACAACCGAATGTATCAGGGCGGGTCCGAAACCACGCTCTATGACCGCCTGGATCCGCCCTACAAGCCCAAGAACGCGCCCTTCGATACCCGGGACGAGATCCGGCTCGTTGAAGGGTGGCACCTCGACGGCATCTGGGAGCGCGTAGGACGCCATCTGACGATTTACGGAGGTGGAAAGGTCAACGTCAACAGTGCCAACCAACCCGTCATGTTTGGGCTGTTGAGCGCGTTTCTCGAGGGCAACTGGTCCGAACAGTACATCGATCAGTTGGTGGACCTCATCTCGGAGAAGCGGGGCGCGCCCGTGTCGCTTGGCGGCGTCAATTTCACCAGCGCACAACATTTCAAGGCTTGGATGGAGCGAGAGTTGGGCGTTGCCCTCAAGCCCCAGATCCTCCAGGCCGTCGCGACGGAGACGTCGACGTTCCGTGTGATTTCCATTGGGGAAGTTGGCGACGCCAAGGTTGAGATTCACACAATTCTAGATTTTACGAAGAACCCTACAGGGGAAACCCTGTATTGGTCTGTTCGGTAACGGAAGGCCTATGCAACGAGTCATCGCGGTCGACCTTGGAAGCCATTCGGTGCGCGTCGCCGTCTGGAAACAGAACCGGGGTCAGACGGAATACGAGCACTGCGCTGCGGGCGCCGTCGTGCAAGACGGCCAACGGCCGGGGATAGGGCCGCGCTTGGAGGCCTTGGCGGACCTGTTCGAAGCGGAACCCAGCCTACGTCCGTTGGCAGCCGACTCGGTCGTGATGGCACTGCCGGCCGAATTCGCAACGATCCACCGCCTGTCGATGCCCTTTGTCGATCGCGGCCAAGTGGAGCGTACGCTGCCCTTTGCGGTGGAGGCGGAGGTCCCGTTCGACCTTTCGTCGATGGTTCTACCGTGGCGATCGACGACGGCTGACGGCAAGAGCCACGTGACGGTGGGGTTGCTGCGCAAGGACAGTGTGCGAGGGCATCTGGAATCGTGTGCGGCGGCCAATCTTGATCCGTCGGCGTTGTTCATCGACGCCGATGTGTTCTCGGCCGCAATCCCGGCCGGGGAGCCCGGTCAGGCCGTTGCGGTCCTTGACATCGGTCATGCTCGCACACTCGTTTCGGTGGTGCAGAATGGCCGGTCAAGTTGGTGTCGCGCCATCGACGTAGGTGGACTCGCGTTCACCCGGGCCATTGCAGCCGCGCTGGCCATCTCCTTCGAGGAGGCTGAACGACGCAAACACGGCGTGGAGGACGAACCCACGGACGGTGGGCGACAGGCCTCGGGCTACGCGCGACTCCCGTCGGCTGCACGCGCCGGAATGGACAGCGCCATTGGGCTGCTGCTTGCCGAGGTGCGGACCAGCCTGATCCAGGCCGAGGACACCCTTGGCGTGCCGGTCGAGGAGGTGCTGCTGACGGGTGGCTCAGCGCGTATTCCGGAGTTGGCGGCCTACCTCCAGCAGGACCTCGGAGTTCCAGTGTCGCGCTGGATGGACCCGCGAGGTGAGGTGCAGGCCGACGCTTTCGGCCTGTGCACGAGTATCGGTCGGGCGGCGCTGGACCGGTCGACGGAGTGCCTCGACGCCCGCATCGGGGAATTTTCCTGGCGTGGACGCTCCGACGCGCTTCGTGCTGGCGTCGGCTACGTCGGAGCCGGCCTTGGCACATTCCTGGTGGCGGCCCTGGTCCTGTTCGCGTGGCAAATGCAGGGCCTCGTGAGGGAACAGGCGAACGTCGAGGCTCGCATTTTCGAAGTGGTGCATGAGGCGGCGCCAGAGATCGACGTCGCGACTTTGACGGACGGCGGTGCGGCGCGCGACTTGATGGCCGGCTTGACCGAGGACGCGGTGCACCGCGCCGAAGTGTTGGGGGACGGCGGTGGCGTCCCCCCGACCCTGGACGTCCTCCAGAACCTGTTTGGCGCTCTGCCTCCCATTGCCACGAGCCCCGTCGAGGTGTCGGAGCTGACGATCACGCGCGAAAACGTCTCGTTTCAGGCCGAGGCCGACGGCTACGCGACGTCGTCGGCGACCGAAGAGAAGCTCAAGGCGCATCCGCGGTTCCGGTCCGCCGAGAAGGGGGATGAGACGCGATTGGCGAACGGTCGCGTGCGGTTTCCGATTACGATTGCGCTGGACGCCGAGCTCGCTTTGGAAGAGGCGGAGGGCGATGGGGACGCGGCCCCGAGCGCCGAAGGGGAGGAGGGCTGATGGCCACCGGTCGCTTGTCCGCGTCGATGGACGCGCTTGGATCCCAGCTCGATGGCATGAGCCCGCGCGACCGTCGCCTGTTGCTCGGGCTCGGCGCCGGCTTGGCGCTGGGCCTGGTTGCGGGCACCTGGTGGTTGCTCGCGGGTGTTCTCGAAGACCGCGCCAGCCGGGTACGGGAAGCCAAGTTGAACCTCGAAACCGTCTACGAAATGCAGGCGGAATTCGCCGAGGCATCGAAACGGCTTCAGGCGTCGGAATCTCGCCTTCGCAGCCATTCTGCGACACCTGTCACCGCCTATGTCGAAAAACTGGCGGCGGAACATGGCCTGAGTGACAAACTACGGTCCGTCAACGCGCGCGGCAACCCGGAGTCGGTCGGCAATCTCGAACAAGCCAACTACACGGTGGACTTTCAGAAGGCTCCGCTGGACGCGCTGGTCGGCTTCCTACACGAACTGGAATCGGGCGGGTACCCGATCCAGGTGCAGGAGGCTAATTTCAAGGCGTCCGGAAAGCCGGGAGAACGCGTATTGGATCTCAAGCTCGACGTATTGGCCATTCGCCTCGCCGATGGGAGCGAACCATGATGCGCATCTTCGGATTGGCTCTTGCCGGCGTGGCGTGGACCGCGAGTTGGTGTGGCTTGGGTGGATGGTTGACGTTTCCGTCGACGGCCGTCGCCGATCGCATCCGGTATGAGGTGAACAAGGCGTCCAATGGGGCGACCCAAATCCAGATCGGGGAGGTTTCGCCCTGGTGGTTGGGGCTGCGAGGCCGCGACGTCTCGGTCTACGGCCGTTCCTCCTCGCGCTCCGGCGGGGACGAACTGCGCTTCGCCGCGGAGACCGTGTGGGCCCGAGTCGGGCTCTGGTCGCTGGCGACGGCGCAGCCGCGCGCCATCGGTACCGTACGTCTGGGCGGTGGCGACGTCGATTTCGACGTCGCGACGATGCGTGACGAGCGCGGTTCGCTGTTGCCGGCCGAGGTCCATCTGAATGCGCCGAGCTTCCCCGTTTTGGACCTCCTGGCCCTCGGAGGGGTCCAGGTCGAAGGCCAAGGCGCCATCGACATCGCGGTGGACATCGACGCTCGCGCGGGCGCAAAGGCGGCGGAAGGGACCATACGCATCGTCGGCTCCGACATTCTGCTGACCAAGCTGGACCTGTCCAACCAGGGCATTCCGGACCTTGGCATGGAGATTCCGATCTCACGCTTCGAGATTTCCGCGGACATCACGGATGGAAAGGCGAAGGTGCAGACGGGCACGCTGGATGCCGCCGACCTTGGCACCGCCGAGATCACCGGCGACTTGACGCTACGCGACGATTTGGCGCGCAGCCTCCTGCGGCTGGATGTCGTCGTCACGCTTGGCGAGAAGCTCGAGAACTTCGCCGTCTTCCTCAAGGACGCCCAGGGAACGGACGGAAAGTACCACTACACATGCACGGGAACATTGCAGCGGGTGCCTTCCTGTCGGGCTCAACGAGCGAGCCGTACGTCGAGCCGCATTCCGACGACAGGCGGGGCCGTGGGCTCGACCGCCGTGGCCAGTCAGGGAGAGGACGAGCGCGTTCGGAGCCGGGAGGAGGCCCTGGAGCGGGTCCGGCGGCGGCGGGAGGAGCGCGAGGCGGCGGCGGCCAACGGAACTGGGGCGACGTCGACTGCGACGACGTCCGGGCGTACGGGTGAGAACGCAGACGTCGCCGACGGCTTCGAGCCGGAGGAGGACCCGATGGAAGAGGACGAGGAGTGGGACTTTGGGCCGGTCGAAGAACCTTGAGTGTTCCACATCCGCCCGGGGCGCCGTAGGTCCTGGTTTTTTGGCCTACATCGCGGATTTTGAAATCTGACCCTCGGCGATGTCGTTTTCGGTACATTCCATAATGGAACACCCTGTTCCATTCGTTCCGGTCTGGTGGAGAAAATTTTTCATCACTACGGATAGTCTGGCTTCTAGCGTTGGCACGACGCTTGCATTAGGGTGGTGCGTGCGCCGAGGTACGGTGCTCCATTTTGGAGGGATCATGCGTCAATTCATCAAGCGTCAGGAAGAGAGGGGAGCCACGGCGATCGAGTACGCGCTCATCGCGGCTTTGATCGCGATCGTGATCATCGGCGCTCTCAGCAGCGTGGGTGTTGGCGTCTCGGAGACCTTCAATGTTGTGGCACTCGCCGCGGGTCCCTTGGGGTCCATGGCCGGCGGCGGCGTTGGCGCCGGTGGTTCGGCAGGTGGCGGCCTCGGTGGCGGCGCGTCCGGCGGTTCGGGCGCGGGTGGCGGGGTGATGGGCCCCTGAGTCCATCGGGACCGGGGTTCGTCGGCGAGCTTACCGACCTCCCTCGGAGGTCGGCGCGAGTTTTCGTCCCCGACCGACAGACGCCGCGGTTCGTTACGCGCATCCGAATCCTGACGGTCTGGCTTGGCCCGCGTTCTTTGTGGAACACGGGCCGCGCTATTTGGAGCGGGGCAGGCGTTAGCCGTTCGCGGTCCGACGTTCTTGGATGAGGCGGGCGATGTCCTGAACGTCGGCGTCGGAGACGTTGGTGAACCGAATGCCCATCCCCGCTTCGGGTGGCTGCCGTCCGCCGGGCGGTACGACCCAGGCCACTTCTCCGTGCGCTTCGACGGGGGTGGGGCGATCCGGAATGCGGAACCGAAGCCGAAACGTCGATCCACGTGGTCTGGGTTCGTCGGTGCGCAGGAACATGCCACCGACGCTGATGTTGGCCGTCCAGTCCGTCAGAAACTCGTCGACGCTTGTGTACTCGACGAGAAGGCGGATGTCTTGGCGATGATGCTGCCGTCGGTTGTCCATCCGCCCTGCTATTCGCGTGGGAGTTGAGGGACGAGGGCCCGATCGGCGGGAGCCCAATCTAGGGCGTCGAGTTCGCCCGGGGCGAGCCATGCGAAGGCGTCATGGTCGGGTCCTAAGAGCGGGTCCTGCGACGATGTCACGGCGAAGACCGAGAGGTTCAAGACGACCCGGGGGCGCGTGATGGTGACGCGGGGCCCCTCACGTACGACCTGGATGTCGATGCTCAGCTCCTCCCGCCACTCGCGAACGAGCGCGTCGGCCGGCGATTCGTGGGCCTCCACCTTGCCACCGGGCAACTCCCAACGGCCGCCCTCTGCGCCGTCCGGGCGCCGACGGGCCGCGAATAGCCTTCCATCCTTCCACCATACGCCTGCGACGACGCTGATCGGGCGCCCGTGCCGAATCACGCGGCTCTCGGTGACAGTGAGGTGGACAGGCCGATCGTGGGGCTCGGTGGGAAGGGCGGCGCGCAATTGATCGTCGAAGACTACGGCGGCCACGACCGTTTCGGGATGAGCCGCGAGCCAACGGTCGTACCAACCCCCACCACGTCCGAGGCGAGCGCCGGCCCCGTCCACGGCCACCGCAGGCACGAACATCAGGTCGATCGGGCCCTCATCCAGCGTTGCGCCGTCCGGAAATGAAACCGCACGTGGAGATTCGTCCCTGGGTCCGGGTGTTCCCACGACGAGGTTCTGCGCTGTCCAGAGCCGGAGCAATGGCCGTAGGTCGGGCTCTCCGCGTAGGCTCAGGTAGCTGTTGACGACGCGGGCGGCGTGCAACTCTGGGAGGGCCTCGATGGCGTCGCGAATGCGCTGGGAGCGAGACGCGAGCCAGGCCACGTCCCGCTGCTTGCGCCAAGCGGCAACCTCGGCCCGAATCGCCGCCTTGGTCATCCGACCCAGCTGCGAGCAGCGTGAAACATGTGTTGCCAAGGGCTGTCATCGGGCCAATCTGCCGGCGCCCAAGACAGCGCAGCGGTACGGATGACGCGCTCGGGGTGCGGCATCATGAGGGTGACGCGCCCGTCCAAGGTCGTCACGGCGGCGATTCCGCCCGCACTGCCGTTTGGGTTGGACGGGTAGTGCTCCGTGGGCCGGCCCCTGCCGTCGACGTAGCGGGCCGCGACCCGCTCGCCGAAATCGGAGCGGCCGTCGGCGAACATCGCGCGGCCTTCGCCATGGGCGCTTGCGATGGGGAGGATGCTGCCGGCGAGTGGGCCGAGAAAGATGGACGGCGATGGGGCGAGTTCCAGGCTGACGAGCCGCGCTTCGAATTGTTCGGACCGGTTTCGGCGGAAGCGAGGCCAGCCCTCGGCGCCTGGGATGAGCGGTCCGAGCTGGGCCATCATCTGGCAGCCGTTGCACACGCCAAGGGCAAAGGTCTCCGAGCGTGCGAAAAACGTCGCGAATGCATCCCTCAGGACGCGGTGGTGGAGAATGGAGGCCGCCCAGCCGCCGCCGGCCCCCAGCACATCCCCGTAGGAAAAGCCGCCGCATGCGGCGAGGCCAACGACGTCGTCCAATGTCGCCCGCCCATCCAGGAGATCCGTCATCGTGACGTCGACGGCGGTAAAACCGGCCTTGAGGAAGGCCGCGGCCATTTCGAGTTGCCCGTTGACGCCCACTTCGCGAAGAATGGCGACGCGAGGCCGCCGATCGCGAACGATAGGGGCGGCGCGAGGTGACCAGGCCACGGCGGTGCCAGGGTCCCCCTCGTCGAGCAGGGTATCGTAGGCCATGGCGACACAGGTCGGGTCGTCGCGAAGACCGGCGACGTTGGCAGAGACGGCCTCCCAGCGTCGGTGCAGGTCCTGGCGGTCCCCATCGAAGAGGACCTGGCCGCGGTGGCGGACGACAACCTGGCGGCCCGGGAGGCTTCTTCCGAGTCGCTTCAGCGGGACGCCGGCGGCTGCAAAGGCGGCGACGACCTGGTCGACGTCGCTTCGCGCAATCTGGAGAACGCCGCCGACCTCTTCCGAAAACGCAGATGCGAGGGGGGAGTTTCCCGGCAAATCGATGTCGAGACCGCAGCGCGACGCGAACGCCATTTCGAGCAGGGTCACCCAGAGGCCGCCGTCGGACCGGTCGTGCCACGCGAGCATGGGGGCGTCGACGAGTTGGGTCAGCGCCGCTTGAAGCAGGCTCATGTCCTCGCAGTCGGGCGCGCGACCCGACCAGGAGCGATCCACCTGAGCGAGAATGCTGCCGCCGGTCCGATCGGCACCGAGGTCGAGCAGCCAGAGCTCGGCGTCTTCAGCGCTGAGCAAGGGCGTCCGCGTACGGCGGACGTCGACGACTGGCGCGAAAGCACTGACAACGAGCGACACGGGCGAGCGTACGGCGTTTGCTTCGCCCGTCGGGCCTCGCCAGCGCATTGCCATCGACAGGCTGTCTTTTCCCACGGGGATGCAGATGCCAAGCGCCTTGCAGGCTTCGCCGAGCGCGACGACGGCCTCCCGGAGTCGAGCGTCCTCGCCCGGCAAGTCGAGCGCGGCCATCCAATTGGCGCTGAGGACGACCTGATCCCAGGCCCGCACGTCGGCGCCCGCAAGGTTGGTGAGCGCCTCGGCGAGGGCCAGGCGAGCGCTTGCCGCAGGATCGATCAGGGCCACCGGGGGTCGCTCGCCAAGCGCCATCGCCTCGCCGTGACGCCCGTGGAAGTCCGCAGCGACGACGGCACAGTCGGCCACTGGGACCTGCCAGGGGCCTACGAACATGTCCCTGGCTGTCAGGCCTCCTACGGTGCGGTCGCCGATCGTGATCAGGTAGGTCTTTGACGCAACGGTGGGGTGCCGCAGCACGCGGTGCGTCGCCTCAGTGAAGTCGAGCCTGAAACTAGCTTCGGAGGGAATTACGGCAGGCCCTGGACGACGCGTGTCCCGCTCCATCTTGGGTGGCCGACCCAGAATGACATGGAGAGGCAGGTCGACGGGGGCCTCCGGCGCGGCGTCGACCAGAAGGTGGGGGGCTTCGGTCGCGTGACCGACCACGGCGTACGGGCAGCGTTCACGGTGGCAGATGGCCTCGAGAACGGGCAGCTGGTCGGGCGAAACCGCGAGGACGTAGCGCTCCTGGGCCTCGTTCACCCAAATCTCGAGTGGAGACAGCGACGGGTCGGCCGAGGGCAAGGCGTCGAGCCGAAGCGAGGCTCCGCGGCCCGATCCATGGACAAGCTCTGGCAGGGCGTTCGACAATCCCCCGGCGCCGACGTCGTGGATCGACAAGATCGGGTTGGCATCGCCCATTGCGATGGCGGCGTCGATGACCTCCTGGCAACGGCGCTCGAGTTCGGCATTCGCCCGTTGGACGCTTGCGAAGTCCAACGATGTGTCCGCCGACCCTCCCGCCATCGAACTCGCGGCGCCGCCGCCGATGCCGATGCGCATCGCGGGCCCACCGAGGACGATGAGGGCGGAGCCCGGCGGGATGTCCCGCTTGTGGACGTGGCCGTCGCGGACGTGGCCGATGCCTCCGGCGAGCAGGATCGGCTTGTGGTAGCCCCGACGCGAACCGTCGGGAAGAACGGCTTCATAGGCGCGGTAGAAGCCTGCGAGCGTTGGGCGGCCGAACTCGTTGTTGTAGGCCGCACCTCCAATGGGCGCCTCCAACAAGATGGCGAGGGGGGTGGCGATGTGGCCGGGGCTGGACGGGGGCATCTCCCACGGTGCCGGCAGGTCGGGCAGGTGCAGGTCGCTTGTCATCAGGCCGATCAAGCCGGCGCGCGGCTTTCCACCGCGACCCGTGGCCCCTTCGTCGCGAATCTCGCCCCCGTTGCCGGTTCCAGCGCCAGGGTTCGGGCTGATGGCGGTCGGGTGGTTGTGGGTCTCCACTTTCATGAGCACGTGGGTCGGCTCGTCGACCTCGACGTAGACTCGGTCTGGGCCCACCATGAGCCGCCGAGCTGACGGACCTGCAGCAATGGCGGCGTTGTCTTCATACGCGACGAGCACGCGGCCCGGCGCGGCCCTGTGGGTGCGGCGGACATGTTCGAAAAGGCTGCCGTCTGCGGCTTCGCCGTCGACCGTCCACGACGCGTTGAACACCTTGTGCCGGCAGTGCTCCGAGTTTGCCTGCGCGAACATCATGAGTTCGGCGTCGCTCGGGTCCCGCCGCAACGTGCGGAAGGCGTCCACCAGGTAGTCGATCTCCCCGTCGGACAGTGCGAGGGCGAGAGCCTGATTCGCTGCGGCGAGCGCATCCCGCCCCTTGGCTTGGACAGGGATGCGGACCAGGGGGGCCGGGGCCATAGGCCGGAACAGCAGGTCCATGGGTTCGTCGCCAGAGGCCGCGCGCTCGGTCATCGCGTCGGCGAGCAGGTCGTCAAGGCGATCCAGGCGCGAGACGGGGGCGCCGGACCCGTCGAAGGCCCACCAAGCGGTCGCACGTTCGATGCGCCGGACGTCGCGCAAGTCCAGCCGGTGAAGGATGTCCGTCGCTTTGGACGACCAGGGCGAGACCGTGCCTGGTCGAGGCATGATCAGGCGGTGGGGAACCGTCACTGACAGGGAGTCGGGAGGCGAGTCGTCACCGAGAAGCTGCCCGATCTGGGCTTGGGTCCTCGCGGACAGCGGCGCGGAGACGTCGGCGACGAATCGGTGGCGGCAGGCCAGACTTGCCACCTCGGGTGCCCGGGCGCGGGCCTGTGGCAGCAGACGAGCGATGCGGAATGCCGACAGGGCAGGGCCGCCAGGCCAGACCGACATGGTTGCTCCGGCCGCCCCGACTAGCCGGTTCCTCCCGCGCCGACTGCCCCGACCGAGGGTGGCCTTGGGCGGCAGATGTCAGCGCTGCACGAGCAGATTGAATCCCGGACTTCCGACCTTCGGCATGGCCTGCCGCAAGCGCAACAGCCACGGACCTGCGCTTTCGCCTGCATTGCGCGTGGCGACGACCATCTGCAACTCGGCAGCGGGCTGCTCGATCATCGCTGTCTTGAGGAACGCATTTCCGATCGACTGGGCGAATCGCTCGGTCATCTCGGAGTCGCGGCGGACGAGGAAGAGCGCTTCGACCTGGCCAAGTTGGACGGCGACGTCACCTTCGACCGCCTCGAACAGGCCTAGCCGGATGAGTGCCGCGAAGCTGGTCTCGTCCATCTCGCCGCCTCGCGCGAGGATGGCGGTTGCGGGCGCGGTCGGATCGGCCGCGATCCAGCGCGTGAGGCCGTTTCGGTCGTCTAGAAAGCGCGGTGCGAGCAACGCGGATTCGCCCACCTCGCGGCGAGCGGCCCGACGCAGGCGAGCGAGCTCGGGGGCGTCCACGACGTCAAATCGCAACGGGACCGGGCCGACGAGCACGACATCGCCGGGAAAGATCTGGACGCCAGCGTCGCCCACGGGTCGCCCATCGACCCGGGTGCCGTTGCTGCTGCGGGTGTCTTTGACGAACACCTGTCCCTCAGGGTCGACGTCGATCCGCGCGTGCGTCCGACTGACCCGCCCATGTTGGACGGGGATGGCGCAGTCTGCGGGATTGCGACCGATGTGAAAGGTGCGGCCCGGGATGAGATCCGCGAAGCGGAGCAAGTCGATACCGGCCACGACGCGCAGGATGGGCATGGGCGAGCGCGCGCGCTCGTTTCCGCGGGCGCCGTCATCGTTCCAGCGCTCCATGAGGTCGGACAGCGCGATGCCGTGGGTCGTCATCGTTGACATCGTGTCGTGCGACGTCGATCGCCCGGTCAGCGCGCTCGGTGCGCCTTGGACTTCGACGTCCTCGGTGACGACGCGGTGCGGGCTGGCTGTCTCACGTCGCCATGCCCCTTGGGCCGACGTCCGACCTCCCAACAGGAGCAGTTCCCGCCTTTCGGGGTCCCAGCGCGCGAGCCACGGCGGGACAGGGATGGGGTCCGTCGACAAGTCCCATAGGACCACCGAACCGACGGGGGGCACATGGTCGGGGTCACAAACGAGTGCTTGCCTCGCCGGGTACCCCGTGCCCGTCAAGCGCCGGTAGATGACCGTTGTGCGGCCACCCGCCGGCAAAGAGGCCTCGATGACGACGGCGGGATGTTCGAGGATCCAAGTCGCTTCGGCGGCGAGGGCTGCGATTGCCTTGGCCACGATGGGGCCAGAATCGTGGGTCCCACTTGGCTGGAGGAAGCTGAGGAAAGAGGACAGCCGGATCGCCCCGACTGGAAGGGGGGAAACCGCGCCGTAGGCGGCCCCCACGGGGTGGGTCAGCCCATAGACCCGCCCGTGGGAGGTCCCTGTCACACGCTCGGCTTCGGGCAATTCGAGGAGAGCGTCGACCAATGCACGCCAGGTCGGCAGGGTCGCCGGGCCGTTGGCGAATGCACGTAAGACGGGGTCGACGTCCTTCGGTAAGGACCGGCTACCCGCCGACGCGACCAAGGCCACGGCCACCCACTGCAGCCACGACTGTGCGAAGTCCAGCGCGGCGTTCAAGTCAGGGGCGTCCTCTCTGGCGTCGAGGCGCGCCGCGTGGGAGGCCCACCAACTTGGCACGCGGTCGGGGTGAAGCGGCGTCAACCGGCTGCCACCGGCAAACCAGCGTTCCGCCATCCGGCCACGGGGCGCCCCGCGGCGTCTCGGCCGCCTAGGAACCCGCCGTCGACGTTGACCAAGCGTGTGAAACCGGCCGCTTCGAGCTGCTGGATCGCGCGCATAGAGCGCCCCCCAGCGGCACAACCAATGAGGAGAGGGGTTTCGCGGTCGAATTGCGCAAGCACGTCAGCCACGAACGTGGTGATGGGGGCCATACCGAGCGGGCCGGGCACAAAGGCCGGAATGTTGATGGAGGCGTTGGGGCGCCCGCTGTGGAATTCCGGCCCCGAACGCACGTCGACATACGTCCAACCGGCTTGTTGGCGCGTGTATGCTTCGCGCGGATCAACGGATTCCATGCATGACCTCGGGTTCGGTCTAACGTGTGGAATTCGGAGCTTTCGTGGGCCCGATGCGATCTTCGAAGGCGTCGAGGGTTGTGGGCCAGTCGTCCTTCAACAGGCGCGCGAGCAGCCGGTCGGACAGGACGCGCCCGCCGGTCTGGCATGCCGCGCAGTAGTTCGTTTCGTGCTCTCCTCGGACGATCCGGAGCACGGGCGCCCCACAGCGCGGACATGGGTGCCGGTAGCGCCCATGGACCGCGTGGTCCGGGCGGAACGCCGTGACGTTTTCGGGGAATGCGTCTCCCGCTTCTGAAAGTTGACGGTCGAGGTGCAGCGTGAGCACGGCAGAGGTGTGGTGGGCGAGGCGACGGAGCTCCTCATCGTCGAGATCGGGGCCCATCCGGAGAGGGGACAGTTGCGCGGCGTGTAGGATCTCGTCGCTCATCGCGTTGCCGACACCCGACAAGGTGTCGGGATCGGTCTCAGTCGCTTGAGCGTCCTGCGACCGGTGCGCATCGCGGCGTGCCAGTCGTCGAAGGCAGCGTTCAGCGGGTCGATACCGGCCCTGCGCAGGGTCTCCAGGCCGGCGGCGTCAGCGAAGACGTGGACTGCCGCTCGGCGTTTCTTGGACGCTTCGGTGAGGGTCAACACGCCCGTCGGAAAGGCGAGGTGGAGCAAGCTGTCGCGGCCCTTCAACGGCGCTGGCCGCCAACGCAAGCGGCCCGAGATCATGGGGTGGATGGCGATGTGAAGGCCGGATTCAAGGCCGAAGACGACGCGCTTGCCCAGACGATCGACCTTCGACACGGAAACGCCGACCGCGGCTTGGGGCGGGGGTGCGACGGTACGCGACGGTAAGAACGAGGAAGTTGCTTTTCAGGTCGACGGAGAGGACGGGGTGACCGACCGTACGGGCGCGGAGGCCTCGCACCCAGGCTTCGACGTCAGGCCATTCCGGCACGTCAGCGGCCCAACATCGCCCCGAAGCGTCGGGCCACGGCCAAGGTCCAGCCCACGGCGCGGGCGATGTCGGGCTCCCCCAACGCTCGAAGCGTGGCAAAGAAACCCATCGGCGCTGCCTCGCTTGGCGGCGTGGCGGCAAGCGCGACGCCTGCCTGAGCGGCGACGTCGAGACCGCCCCGGTCGGCGGCTTCGAGGGCGGCCGCAACGGCGGGGCGCCGAAGGATCCGCGCGGCGCGTGCCCCTTCGGTCGACAATGTGCGCAGGTCGGCATCGTCCATCGCGTCGAGCAGGCTCAGCAGGCCCACCAAGCGCTCCCGGCGGGCCAGGAGCGCCTCCAGTGCGGGTGTCGCCTCCAAGAGTCGATCGACGATGTCGGCGCGTTCAAGGAGGCGGCCCAACCGTGCGACTTGATCGGGCGCCATCGCCTTCCCCGCGAGGTCGAGCCATTCGGGGCCGCGAAGGATGGGGTCAAGGTTGCGGCGCTCCGCTTCGCGCATCGCAAAGGAGGCGGAATCGCCAAGCAGGTCGCCGAGCGTTGGCAGCTTCGCCGCGAAATGGGTGATGGGTTCGAGGGAGCGTTCGAGTCGATCCAAGCGTTCAATGACGTCGGCGATGCCCTCGGCCATGACTCCCCCAAGGGCGCGCCGCTATCGCGCAGGTCGTCGCTGGGCGACGGCCGGGTGAAGAGGTGGCCCTGGATGGACGTCCTAGGGTTGGAGGCGACATGAAACGCGCGGCGACGCTCCCGATGCTGGCCCTGATGGTGGGCTGCACGACGGACGACCTGGACCTTTTCACGAGCGTGTACTTCGTGAAGTTGGACGCTGAGCCTGCCGAAGTTGCAGGGCTGGCCAACGATCTCGCCGGCCTATTCGGCCTGGACGTACTGCATACCTACGACAGCGCGACGCAGGGTTTCTCGGTCCGACTGCCCGACGCGTTGGTCCCGGACCTGCGCGACCGACCAGAGGTCGAGTACGTCCACCTCGACGAGCCCACCGAGAAGGTACCCCCTGAAGAAACCGAGACGGGCGGTGGCACGGACGGCACGGCGCCCGACCCCGACGAGGTTCCCGAGTCGATCGGTCGCGTCGGGGGGCCGTTCTTGGGCCCGCTCAATGGCATCGAGGTCGCGGTCATCGACACCGGGATCGACACGGCGCACAAGCAGCTCAACGTCGTGGCCTACGAGGACTTCGCGGCCGTGTCCGGCGCCGATCCTGCCGACGGCGAGGACCCCAACGGGCATGGGACGCACGTCGCCGGGACCATTGGTGCCATCCAGGACGGCAAGGGCGTGGTTGGCATGGCGCCAGGTGTCCCCCTGCACGCGCTTCGTGTGCTCGACGCGAGCGGGGCCGGGTACACGACGGACATCGTCGCGGCGCTCGAGTACGTGCTCGACCACCCCGAAATTCGCGTCGTCAACCTCTCCTTGGGGGGTCCGGCCACGTCGGGTCCCGACCCCATGCGGGACGCGATCGAGGCTCTGGAGGACGCTGGTGTCGTCGTCGTCATCGCTGCGGGCAACGAGGCGCAGGACACCGAGAACGTCTCGCCGGCGGGCTACGATCTTGGCGTCGTAGTTTCGGCCTACGACGCCGCGGGGGGCGACAACGGCTGGGCGTGGTTCTCGAACTACGGCGACGCCGTGGACGTCGCGGCCCCCGGCGTCGGCATCTTGTCGACGTGGACAGGCGGCGGGAACGAGACGCTCGACGGCACATCGATGGCGACACCCTGTGTCGCGGGCGCCGTGGCTGGCGTGTTGGCCGTCGATCCCGGCCTCAACGCCGCCGATGTGCGCGCATTGCTTGAGGAGACGGGCGAGACTGGCGTCGAGGGTGCGAACAAGAAGCACGGCGAGACGCTGCTCGACGCCGCCGCCCTGTTCGCCGCTGTCGGCGGCTGATCAGGCCGGAACGGGGGCTTCTCGGCGCGCGACGCCGGCGAGCGCGAGCAAGGCCGCAAGCGCGGCGATCACAGACGGAAGCAGATTCGGCTCGGCCGAAACCGCTGTGACGCCGAGGGCCACGCCGAGCGCGTTGTTGGCGATGTGGGCGGCAATCGCTGGCGCCACGCTCCCAGTCACCTCGCGGAGGGCTCCAAAAACGGCACCCGTGAAGAGCAGCGGGATGCCCTGAACGGGATCCATGTGGAAGGCGCTGAACGCAAGGGACGTTGCGACGACAGTGCCGATGGGCCCTGCGTGGCGTCGGACGGTATCGTACAGGAGACCGCGAAACAGCCATTCCTCAGCCACGGGGCCGATCACGGCGACGATTGCGACCATGGCGAGGCGTTGAATCCAGGGGCCCTCTTGGAGGACGCCTTGAACGAGGCCGATGGTCCCCAATTCGAGTTGGGGCAACAGCGTACGCATGGTGGCGGCGAGCCAACCCGGCAGCCAACCGACGGTGGCGCCGCAGGCGGCGGCCAGCAGGAGCGTCATCCCGCCCAAGCTTCGGCGGTGGCCCAACAAGGAGGCCGTTGTCCCGAAGGGTCGGTACGGGGCCGCAAGCCGGGCGATCCCGATGGACAGGGCTGCCATCGCCAAGAACTGCACGCCGGTCGTGATGACCAGCGAGGTCGGGGGCAGTTTGAGTTGGGCGATTTCCCCAAAGGTCGTCCCCGTGGCGACGAGAGCGACGACCAGGCCGACGTTGACGACGAGCACAATGGCGCCCCATCCTACGGCGATGGCGGCGATGATGGCTACGGACACGAGGCGCTGCACTTGGGCCTCCTTCGCGTCCTCCATCGGTCCTCCGCTACCGGTATTTAGCCGAGCATCACCTCGGTGGACCGCCCCCGATTTGGCCCATGAAGTCGGGCTGCCCGTCGTCGACGAAGTCGAAGCTGGTTTCGACCGCTCGTGAGATGCTCGATGCGGCCACGCGAACCACCCATGGGCTGCCGTCCACGCGGACGGCGCGCTTGTTGTCGACGAGTGCGCCGACAACGTAGCCTTCGGTCACGGTGGTCCCGTCGACCGTCCGCGTCCACGTCACGTGGGTGCTGCCGTCGAGACCCCACGCAGGGTCGTCGCCTTGTCCCACGACCTCGTTGATGCGCACGGTCAGCAACATGCGCGCGAGTGCGTCGACCTCCTGGCTGACGACCGTGTGGCCGGGCGGCAGGTCCGGCATCGACCAGGCGCCGGCGGACCGCACGAGCGTCCGCGTTCCCTGAGGATTCGAGATCGTCCAGGTCGCGAGATCGTCGGGTTGGACGGCGACGATTTCGGGCTTCCAAAAGCGACGGTCCGAATCCGCGATGGCGAAGGCCGACGTTCCGCGAACGGAAAACGCCTCGTTTGTGCCGGGCAGCCGGACATGCATCGAGGTCCCTCCGGCGCCGCCCAAGAGCAGGGTCGTCGGGCCGGCTGCGCTTGTGATCGTCACGCTCCGACTGAAGGTGTCGTCGGCGACCTCGAGTTCCTTGAAGGATGCCGTGGTTGTTGCGATCGCGTCGCGGACCTGCAGGTCGTCGAGCTTGTCCAGTAGATCGGTCACCTTGGCCGGGTCGGCTGGGTACCGATGACTGCTTGCGATGACCCACGTGTCGCCGTCCTTTTCCAGTTGGACGGGCGTGGCCGGGGCGCCGGGCGTGGTGCGCCCGGTGATGGACACAGCCGTGACCGTGGCTGGGTCGAAGGTGACCAAGGGGTGGAGTGCGGTGGGTTCGGGCGTGCTGCGTCCGGACCATGTCATGGCGCCGAGGGCCACCTGGACGGCGAGCGCGCCCGCCAGGACTTGGGTCGTCCGATTCATCGGGCACCTTCCACAGGGATCGGCTTGACGCGCCAGTTGCGCGTGAGCGGGAAGAAAACGAGCAGGAACATCGGCAGGAGGATGGCGGCCGCAGTCAGCGTTTCGATCCGTTGTTTGTCGGCGGCCTCCATCGGCTCGAGCGTGCGCGTGTAGGCGCCGCCGCTGCGGATCGACAACAGCTCGGTGTCTTCCACCGACCAGTCGATCGCGTTGAGCAGGAGGTCCAGGTTGCCGCGGTGGACTTCTCCGGACGGTCCGGACGCGATGCTCACCATGATGTCGCTGACCATCTCGCTACTGCCGAAAACGACCAGTCGGCCGTCGGCGATGCTCTTGTCGAGCGCACGGCCTTGGCCGTCGCCCGCCCCGGCGAACAGAGGGTTGGGCTTGCCAGCGAACGCGCTCGCAAAGCGGCCGCTGAGGGTCACGGCGACAACCTCAGACTTGCGCTCGGCGCCTTGGGCGAAGCCCAGCTTGCCGTGGGCAATTGGATCGGGGGTGATGACGCCGGTCGTGTCGCGCCAAGCGTCGCGGCTCGTTTCGGCGATGACTTGCGCCACAGCGCCGGAGCTGGCCGCGCGGGAGGCATCGATGGGCGACGCCCACGGCGCCGTCAAGCTGGCGACGCCGCCAAGCGCCGGATGGTCGCGATGGAGGCCCGCGCCTCGGATGTCAGGGAAGGGCGGGTAGGGCAACAACTCGATCCGCTGGATCTGGAAGCCGCCACGGCGCTCCATGATTGGGATCGGGAAGGGTGCGTTCTGCGGGTCCATGACGATGGCGTCGGCGACGTCTACGCCCCAACCTGCGAGCAGGTTGCGCAAGCTCGCATCCTCTTTCTCCGCCTTCAACTGGCCCTGGTCGGGGGCGACTCGCCAGGCCCCAGCAAGGGCGACCACGGAGCCGCCTCGCAACAAGAACTGGTCGACCGCAAAACGTTGTTCGTCGGTCATCGGGCCGGTCTTGCCGAGGACGAGAACGTCGACGTCTTCGGGTACGAAGCCCTCCGCCAGCGTTTCATTGCGCACGGACAGCGTCTCGCCAAGAAAGGCGGGAAGCTGCTGGTAGTCTGGCTGACGCTGTGGCGGCTGGAATTGGGGCGGAATCTGCGGGTTTGGCGGCGGATTCTCGGGGTTCTCCGTGAACAAGGCCACCGTCTTGAGCTGCCCGGGGACGGCGCGTTTCGCGGCCGCTTCGATGGCGGTACGGACGTCGGCGTCCGCGAGGTCTGCCCTTGGCAGGATGCGCTCGACGGTGTCGCCCGCCGTGAGGACGAGGTGCTGGTAGAACACGTCGCGGCCAAAGAGGTCGACGGCGAGCGGGCGCACGCCGAATTGCTCGTCGAGGCGTTGTTGGAGGGCCGGGTCGGTCGACGGGTCGGTCTCGGTGAACGTGAGGCGTCCCTGGCTGGCCGTCGCCAACTCGCCGCTGACCTTGCGCATCGCGTCCAGCGCCGGCGCGAAGTCCGTTGGAATCCGGGTCGGCGTGGCGAAGAGCTCGAGCTTGGACCCCGAAGGTAGCGACGCGAGGATGGTGTCCAGACCGGAGAACTCTTGACTCACCTTGCGGATCGTCTTGGTGACGTCGTACTCGAGGTTCCGCAGTTCGACTTTCACACCGTCGGCCTCGGGGCGAACCTCGATGAGGTCCTCAAAATCGAGCACCTCAAACTGGTCGCCGGTGCGGATGAGGATGTGGAAGTAGGCGTTCACCACGCCCTGGCTGTGCGCATCGGAAACGCCGAAAGGGAAGGAACGAATGGCGTACTGCTCGCCGATTTCTTCCTCGATGGCGGGGTCGGTCCCCGGATCGACGAAAGAGACGCGGACGCGCTCTCCGCCAGCCACTTGGTACTCTGTGAGCAAGTCCTCGATGCGGGGGACCAGCGGGGCGAGCATCTCGTGGGTGCGCCCCGAGAAGTAGCCCGTGATGGTCAGCGGCTCAGGCAGGCTGGCCAGCGTCCGCCGGGTGGCGTCGCCGAGGCTGTACTCGCCATGCTCCGTCAGGTCCGTGCGCAGGGCGCCGATCGGGGCCAACCAGACGTTGGCGGCGATGGCGTTGGCGGTGATCAAACCCACCGTCATGGCGAGCTGGCGTCGGGAAGCCGAACCTGCCGGCGAACCCGCGTCGATGCGGCCCGACTGAAGGGTCGCGACGTTGAACGCCAGCGCGACCGTCGCGATGGACACGTAGTAGACGATGTCCCGCAGGTCGATGACGCCGCGTTCGATCGACGAGAATCGGCTGCCGGTGCCAAGCAGGCTGAGCCACTGTGCGTTGTCCGTCGACACGAAGCTGGCCATGCGTTCGGAACCGATGAGGACGAGCGCGCCGCCGACCGTCAGCGTCGTCATGAGCGCGACGACCTGATTGTCCGTTCGCGCCGAGATGGCCTGCCCGATGGCCAGGTAGGCGCCCCCGAGCAAGGCCGCGCCCAGGTAGCCGCCGAACACCGGACCCCAGTCGAGCGGGCCGAGGGACGCCACGACGAAGGGGATGGGTAGCGTCAACGCGAGAGCGACACCCACCAGCGCGAGGCCAGCGAGGAATTTTCCGACCACGAGGTCGCGAACGTCGACGGGCAGGGTGAGCAGGACTTCGAGCGTGCCGCTTCGGCGCTCCTCGGCCCAGCTTCGCATCGTGACCGCAGACACGAGGAAGACGAGGAGGATGGGCAGCCAATTGAACAGTGGGCGGACGTCCGCGAGGCCGCGCGACCAGTACAGCGACCAAGTGAAGAAGGTGAACAACGTCACGAGGAGGAAGACGGCGAGGAAGAGCACCGCCACGGGGCTCCGGAACAGCGCGCGGAGCTCCTTGCGGGCAACGGTCAGCATCGCGTTCACGCGACCTCCTTCGGGGCGCCAGCGGCCGCGGCCTGCAGCCTGCGAAAGACGGATTCGAGAGTGACGACCTCGGGCGCCACGGCGCCCAAAGTCCAACCGGCGTCGACGCCGGACCGCAGCAGCGCCGGAGCGGCTTGTGCCGCGTCGTCGACGTTGATCGTCCAGGTGTTGAATCCCGGCAAAGAGGCATCTGGGCCGACGCGGCGGACGTCGCGGACCCCTGGGACCTGCCTTAGGCGCGCCTCGACGCCGCCGCTGGCTTCGTGTACCGACATGCGTACGGCGCGCGCCGCGAGCAGCTTGTCGAGCGGCGCATCTTCGACGAGGCGCCCGTCGATGAGGACGAGGACACGTTGGCAGACGGCCTCTACCTCTTGGAGGATGTGGGTGGACAACAGCACCGTCGTGCGCGTTCCGAGGTCGCGGATCAACGTTCGGATGGACTGGATCTGTTCGGGGTCGAGGCCATTCGTCGGTTCGTCCAGCACGAGGACGGCGGGGTCGTGGACGATGGCCTGCGCGATGCCGACGCGCTGGCGGTAGCCCTTGGAGAGATGGCCAATGGGCGTGACCATCCGTTGGCCTAGTCCTGTCGCGGCGGCGGCCCGTCCGACGGCACCGATGAGGCGATCGGGCGAGACGCCCCGCAACTCGGCCATCATCAGCAGGTAGTCCTGAACGAGCATTTCTGGGTACAAAGGCGCGCTTTCGGGCAGGTATCCGATGTGGCGTTGGGCGCCGGTCCGGTCCGCGACGACGTCGCAGCCGCCGACGCGAAGGCTGCCCTCCGACGGCTCGATGTAGCCGGTGAGCATCTTCATCAGTGTGGTTTTGCCGGCGCCGTTGTGGCCGAGCAGCCCGACGATTTCGCCGCGGCCGATTCGCGTGCTCACGCCAGAGACGGCCATGGTGTCGCCGTAGCGACGGCTGACGCCCTCAATTTCGATCATGACGACCCTCAAGCGCGCGCGGAGGTAGCCACGGTGGCGGTCCCGTCAAGGGGTTAGGCGGCGGTGTGACCCTGACCTGGCTTGCTACGGCATGGGCCCTTGCTGGCGACCGCGATGGCGATGGCGTGAAGGGCCAACGCGACCGATGTCCCGACGCCGAGGAAGACGTCGACGGATTCGATGACGTTGACGGGTGCCCTGACCCAAGCGGGACGATCGAAATCGTCGTTGTCGACCCCAACGACGCGTCCCTGCCGCGTGCGGCGATTTCGGTGTCTGGCCCCGACGGCGTGACGACGGGGGAGGGACGCCTCGTCGTCGAACGCCACCCCGGGACCGTGGACGTTCGAGCGGAAGCTGCGGGGTTCGCTCCCGGGCGGTGGTCGGAATCGCTGGACGGAAGCGACCGCACCCTTCGCCTTGTGCTCGAGCCTGCGGACACGCGCGGGATCCTGGCTGTCGAGGTTCGCGACACGACGGGGGGCGCAGTCCATGGGGCGACGGTGTCGCTGGACGGTGGGCCCGCCGAGCCGTTGTTTGGCACGACCCTGCGCGCCGCGGTGCCCGCCGGGCCCCACCTCATCGTCGTTCGGGCACCCGGTTCTGGTGGAGCACGGGCCCTGGCCAAAGTGGCACCCTCCCAGGTGACGGGCCACGTGGTCATCCTTCGTGCGCCTCGGCTGACCATCCAACGCGAGCGGATCGCGCTCTCAGAGACGATTCAATTCGAGACGAACGAAGCTCGAATCCTGCCCGAGTCGTTTTCGTTGCTCGACGAGATTGCCGGTTTCGTCGCCGATCACCCCGAGATCGCGCGCATCCGGGTGGAGGGCCACACAGACAACCGTGGCGAACTCGACCACAACTTGGACCTGTCGCAGAGGCGCGCGGCGGCGGTGGTCCAAGCCATCGTCGACCGGGGAATCGAATCGAGCCGTTTGCGGCCCGTCGGCTTCGGCGAGTCCAGGCCCCTTGTCCCCGGCGACACGGAAGCATCCTGGGCTATCAACCGCCGCGTCGCCCTCCTTTTGGAGTGATTCCAGGTCGAATCGAAGGTCAGGCCGGAGCCGTGAGTCGGGGAATGGAAAAGGGGTCGCGGCGTTGAGGCGTGATGCCGAGGGCGCGCGCGGCGTCGAGCAGCGCCTCAAAGTCGTGCGAAACCGTCGCCCCGGCCTTCTGGGTGACCTCGTCCTCCGTCGGCAGGTCAAAGTCGTCGGCGCCCCAGCGAAGGGCCTCCATCGCGGTGGCATTGCGCGTGAGAACGCTGGTGCGGATGTGACGGAAGTTGTCCAGGTAGAGCCTACAGATGGCGAGCCAACGATTGTAGGAGCGAGCGTCGATCTCGTCGCCGCCAAGCTCGGTGGCCGTCGGCTTGTAGGTCCAGCAAAGGAAGCTCGGAAGCAGGCCACCCACCTCGTCCTGAAAGTCACGAAGGCGCTCAAGGTGGTCCAGGCGTTCGTCGAGCGTCTCGTCGAAGCCGATGACCATGGTGGCCGTACTGCCGAGTCCGGCCAGCAGGATGGCGCGCTGGGCGTCGTAGTAGTCGTCGACGGTGTACTTCAGGGGGCTGTGGCGCATCCGGAAGCTGTCGGTCAGCACCTCGGCGCCCCCACCGGTCACCCACCGGGTGCCGTGGTCGCGGAGGAGGGCCGCGCCGTCGGCGTAAGAGAGGCGGCTTACCTTGCAACTGTACATGAACTCGGCGACCGTGAGTTCGAAGAATTCGAGCGTAGGAAACCGGGACCGGACCGTCTGGAACAGGCGCGCGTAGTCGATCAGCCTCATCTTGGGGTGAAAGCCGCCGTTGAACCCAACGAGCGTTCCCCCCAACGCCACGAGGGCGTCGAGCCGAGCGGAGATGGCGTCGGCGTCCAGCGCGTAGGCGCCTGGTTTGTTCGGGAGCACGTAGAAGGCGCAGTAGTCGCAGCGCGCGACGCAGACGTTCGTCGTGTTGACAATCGCCATCGTCAGCCACGTCGCCTTGTCGGGGCGGTGAAAGCGCGCGCGCGCCTCCGCGGCCAAGCGCTGCAACTCGGCGTCGTCGGCGTTGTGCCACAACTCGGCCGCTTCGGTTCGCCCGATTCGGCGGGCGGGCGGGAAGGCTGCGGGATTCACGCTTCCTCCACGACGGTAGACGGGGCGCGTCGTAACCTGCGTTAGACGAGCGTCGGGGTGGGGGCGTCATGGGCTGGATGGTGATGGCTTTGTCCACCGTGGGCATGGCGCAAGACGGCACTGGAACAGACCTCGGCGACGAGATGTTCGACACGTCCCTGGCCCCGCGGATCGGCGACGAAGTGCTGCCTGAGTCGGTGGTCGGCGGCACGCCGGTCAAGAACAAGTGGGACGATACGGTAGGCATCGTGTTCTACGATGCGTACGTAGGGTGTACGGGTACCTTGATCGGGCCGAAGCTCGTGATCACGGCCGGCCATTGCGTCCAAAACACGGACATCACGTCCGTCCTCATCGGGAACAAGGACTGGTGGGTCGACAAGGGTGGTGAAGAGATCGACGTCGTCGAGGTCATCGAGTACCCCGACAGCTGGGCCACATATGACGCCGCCGTCCTCGTGCTGGAGGAGCGATCCTCGTACGAGCCGCGTGCGGTCGGCCTTGATTGCATCCTCGACGAGTACCTCAAGGATGGCGCGCCCATCGAGATTGTTGGCTATGGCGTGACCAGCGAATCGGGCAGCGGCTACAACACGACGTTGATGCAGGGTGAGTCCTCGGTGGCGGACGCCGACTGTTCCGAGGAGTTCATCAACGGCGTTTGGGCCGGCTGCAACCCCTCGGTCCAGCCGGCTGGCGAAATCGCCGCCGGCGGAAATGGCGTGGACGCGTGCTTTGGCGACTCGGGTGGGCCGCTTTACCTTTTGACGCCCGAAGGCGACTACGTCGTCGGCATCACGTCCCGCGCCTTTGCAGGCGTGCCTGCCGCGTACCCGTGCCGCGATGGCGGTATCTGGGTGCGGCCGGACGCCATCATCGATTGGATTGAGGAGGTCAGTGGCCTCAAGGCGACCTACCCGTCCTGCAACGACGCCCCGACGGCCACGGCCGAGTTGCTCGTCGCGCGGGTTGGCAAAGAGGGAACGACCAAGGTCGTCGTCGAAGACGTCGACGGGGATCCGGCGCTCGCGACCTTTGCCATTGCCGCGACGCCCTTGCATGGGACGGCCACGGCCGACGCGGCAGGTGTGGTCACCTACGTCCCCAATGAGGGGTTCAAGGGCGCGGACAGCGTCGTCGTGACCGTCACCGACGAGGGTCGCAAGCCCTACAAGGCGCGGTCTGGGGCGCCGGTGTCCGTCGACGTGGCTGTCCAGGTCGAGGTTCGTTCGATCCTGTCCGTGGGCGGCTGCGAAACCACACGGTTGGGTTGGGCTGCGCTGGCGGGGGTTGCCCTGTTGCGCCGCCGCCGTCTGCGGTAAGGCCCCTAGGCGAGGGGCGATGTACGAGGTTCGCTTTTGGGGCGTCCGCGGCTCCATCGCCACGCCTGGGGCTGCCTGGGCGCGGTACGGTGGCAACACGTCCTGCATTGAAGTGCGTGCGGGCGCTCACCACTTCATTCTCGATGGTGGCACGGGCTTGCGTCCGCTCGGCGCATCGCTCGCGGGACAAACGGGCCTCGACCTTCACCTTCTGCTCACCCACACACACGTCGACCATCTCTGTGGGATTCCGTTTTTCGCACCCCTCTACGAGAAGTCCAATCGGGTGACGATGTGGGCAGGTCACCTCGCGGACGGGACGACGCTGCGCGACGTGCTCGACGACTACATGGCCGCGCCGCTCTTCCCCATTCGCCCGGGCGTCTTTTCGGCACAAATTCGGACCCCCCGCTTCAAGGCCGGGGAGACGATCGACGTCGGGCTCCGGGTTCGGACCGCACCGCTGCGCCATCCCAACGGGGCGACGGGCTACCGCTTCGACGGTCCTGGGGGATCGCTCGCCTATGTGACGGACACCGAGCACATTCCCGGGCAACCCGATGAATCGGTTCTGGCGCTGATCGACGGTGCAGACACGGTGATCTATGATTGTACCTATACAGACGAGGAGTTTCCCCGTTTCGTCGGATGGGGGCACAGCACGTGGCAGGAGGGCGTGCGCCTTTGCGACCGCGCGGGCGTCCGTAGGCTCGTGATCTTCCACCACGACCCTGGGCACGACGACGCCTTCATGGACGCCGTTGCGGCCGAGGCGGACGCCATGCGCCCTGGCACCCTGGTTGCGCGCGAAGGCGACGTCCTGACTGTGGGCGCCACGTAAGGGCGGCCGGGGTAGAGAAGGGCCGGAACCTTTCGTGACCCCCCCCCATTGGTTCGCCATTGCCGTGGGCTGTACGCCCGAACCGGCCCCTCTGATCGACGTCGACGAGGTCGTAGACCTTGCGGCCCTGGGGTACCTCGACTTTGCGGACGCCCCCGAGGCGGAAAACGACGAGGGTGGCGTCGTGTTGCGGGCCACGGGCGCCGACGACAAGTTCTACACGTTGGTCACGAGCCGCAACCTGCGGCGCACCGATTTGATCGACGCGGACGGCAATCGCCTGCGGCGCTGGTACGACCCGATGACAGGGTACTGGGCGCGCGCCCGGCTCATGCCGAACGGGGACCTCGTCGTCGCGGGTCAAGATGCGGTTGCACCCTATCTCCTGCGGCTGACTTGGAATGGGCGCGAACGCTGGCGCAGCGACGTCGCCGCCCACCACGACATCCACCCGATGACCGAGGGGCGGGTCGCGACCATGTTGTACCGGGACCGTCGAATCCAGGAGGTCGAGCGGTTCTTCGACCTCCGAGACGACTTCATCGCCATCATCGGACCGCGTGGACGCGTGATGGAAGAAATCTCGGTGTGGGCTGCGTTGTCGGCCGCCCCCGAGCACTTCACCTTCCAAGACGCGGGCCTTTGGGTCGGCGACGGACGGGTCAAAGACCTGTTGCATACGAACACGATCCAGTTTCTCGATGACGCGGAATTGGCGGCCAGAGACCCGCTCTTTCAGGTGGGACGTGTCCTCGTGACGCTGCGCAACCAGGATGCCGTGGCGCTCATCGATTGGGAGACGCGCAAGGTCGTCTGGTCGTGGGGTCAGGGGACGCTGTTGGGCCCCCACGACGGCACCATCATGCCGAACGGCAACCTGCTCGTCCTCGACAACGGCGTTGGGCGAGGCTGGTCGCGGGTGCTGGAGGTCGAGCCGCATACCGGCGAGATCGTCTGGCGCTACCAAGGCGACCCGCCGTCGTCCTTCTACACGGCGAGCCGCGGGTCCGCGCAACGGCTGCCCAATGGCAATACCTTGATCACCGAGTCCGATCGGGCGCGCCTGTTCGAGGTTGACCCGAATGGGCAGATCGTGTGGGAGTTCCTGAATCCGGCCCAAGAGGGGCAGCGCGCGACCATCTCGCGGGCGGAGCGGATGGACATAGCCACCGTCGAGGTCGTTTGGCGGGCTCTCGAGTGTTCGAGCGGCACCGAAGAGGACGACGACACCCTGGATGGCTCGTTGGCACAGTTGCCCGACGAGTACGAAGAGGACTCTCCCTGATGGCGCGCATCGGACTTGCTGGCGGCGGAACCGGTGGCCACGTGTACCCGGCCCTCGCGATCGCGGACGCGTTGCGTGCGCGCGGGCACGACATCGTCTACTACGGCGACGCCGGACGCCTCGAAGGGCGCGTCGTCCCCGAGCGGGGCTACGCCTTCCGCGCGTTGGTCGCGCCGCAGCTGCCACGAGGCGGCATTCTCGGGCGCCTGCGATTCTTGTGGGGCCTTGGGCGTTCGGTTCTGCAGGTCCGACGCCAGCTGCGCGACGATGGAATCCACGCGATCCTTGGCGTCGGCGGCTACATCTCGGCTCCACCGGTCCTTGCGGCCTGGACGTTGGGTCGGCCGCGCGCCGTGCACGAGGCGAACGTGGTTCCAGGCATGGCGAACCGGCTGTGTGCGCGGGTGGCGCAGGCGGTTCTGCTGACCTACGAGGCGACCCGCCATCGCCTACCAGGAACGGCGCCACGAACGGTCGTTGGCGTGCCAGTCCACCCCGCCATCGGTACGGGCGACCGGGCCGAGGGACGCGCTCGGTACGGCTTCGACGCCCTTCGACCGGTCGTCACATTTGTGGGCGGGTCGCTCGGCGCCGCGCGAATCAACGAGATGGCCGTGGCGTTTTCTCGAAGGCCCGGCCGTGGCGTCCAAGTGCTTCATCTGACGGGACCGAAGAACCTCGACGGTGTCTTGGCCACCTACGGGACTGTCCCCGAGGGCGTGGTTGTGCGGGGCTACGAAGACCAGATGCGCCTCGCCTACGCGGCGTCGGACCTCGTCGTCGGTCGGGCGGGAAGCTCCACTCTCGCGGAACTCTGCGCGGCTGGCAAGGCCTCCGTGCTGGTGCCGAGCCCCAACGTGACCGAGAATCACCAGGAAGAAAACGCGCGCGGGCTGGTTTCGGCGGGGGCGGCGGAGCTGATTCTCGAACCCGGTATGGACCTCGAGGCTGCAGTGGCGCAGGTACTGGCCTTGGCCGGCGACGAGGCCCGTCGGACCGCCATGGGCGAAGCGGCTCGGTCCTTGGCGCGACCCGACGCCGCCGAGCGCGCCGCCGACGTGGTCGAATCGCTGCTGAGGGACGCATGAACGACGACGACGCAGATGACGATCGGCTGGCTCGGCTTCGAAAGGCGGCGCGCCGATTGTTGGACCGCAAAGACCTTGCGGGCGACACCCGCGAACTCGTGTCGGGCCTCCTCGACACGGGCGACCGGGCGAAGAACGAAGCCGTCAAGCTGGTCGCCAGAGAGGTACGTTCGTACCTTGAGGCCCTTCAGCTCAAAGAGGAGCTGGTGCGCATTGTGCGCAGCCATTCGCTAGAAATCTCGCTGCGGCTCAAGCCCCTCGACGAGACGCCCAAGGATAAGCCTGAGCCATGATGTGGATCTTCGCCGCCGTCCTCGCGTTCGCTGGGCCCAACCCCCCGGGTTCGGTCCGCTACGCCCTCGCTGAAACGCCGTCGCTTCGCTTCGCCGACGCCGAGATTGCTGGCCCGCTGCTCGCGGCTGGTGAGATGGTCTTCGTGGTCTGCGAAGACGGCACTCGGCTTCGGGTTCGCCGCGGCAACACGTACGGGTGGATCGAGGCCAATGCGGTCACCGAGGAGGCGCCCGCGGTCGCTGCGCCGGAGATCGATCTTTCGGGCATCGACTTGTCGAAGCTCAACCTTCCGCCGAAAACGCCGTAGGTTCGTCGCCAAACGCGATTCCCGTTTGGCGGGCCACGGCAACGAGCGGGTCGGTTTGCGGCGAGAGCAGGCGGACGCCCCCAACGGCGTCCCCCAGCGGAACGTCGACCACGGCACCGTTCTGAAGGGCCACGAGGCGACCCCAGCGGCGTTCGGCCGCCAGATTGGCGGCATGGACGCCGAAGCGCGTCGCCAGGATGCGGTCGACGGCGACAGGGCTGCCGCCGCGCTGGAGGTGGCCGAGGACGGTCACGCGGATGTCTGCATCGAGGACCCTGTGCAACGCCGCCGCAGCGATGGCGCCAGCGCCGTGACCCGCCCGCAGGCGCTCGCGCGCGGGCCGGGCGTCGCCGTCGTCGGGTAGAGAGCCTTCGGCCACGACGACGAGGCTGAAGGGGCGTCCAACGGCACGACGTGCGTTGATCTTCGCAGCGACGGACTCGGCATTCCAAGCGATCTCAGGCACGAGGATGACGTCCGCACCGCCCGCGACGCCGGCATGGAGCGCGATGTGGCCGGCGTCGCGCCCCATCACTTCGAGGATCATGATGCGGTCGTGGGCCTCGGCCGTTGCATGGAGGCGGTCCAGCGCGTCCGTCGCACAGTCGACTGCGGACTGGAAACCGAAGGTCACATCGGTCGCGGCCAGGTCGTTGTCGATCGTCTTGGGAACACCGATGACGGGGATGCCGACACGCGTCATCAAGCCGTGAGCGATGGCCTGGGTGCCGTCGCCGCCGATGACGACGAGGCCTTCGATCCCTTCGTCGGCCACAGCCACGGCGAGCGCGCGGCTACGGTCGCGCGAGCCTTCGGGGGACGGCCAGGCGAAGGGGTCGCCACGGTTGGTCGTGCCGAGGACGGTGCCACCGAGGTGCAACAGGCCCCGGCAACTCGGCAGATCCAGGGTCCGAAGGCGACGTGGCGTGTCGAGGAGCCCATTGAAGCTGTCTTCGACCCCGACGATCGCGAGGTTGCGGTGTCGGACACCCGCCTTGACGAAGGCGCGAATGACGGCGTTGAGTCCTGGGGCATCGCCCCCACCGGTGAGAATGCCAATGCGTCGCAACATGAGCGAGCATCGCGCGGCGGGGCGGCCGCGTCCAGATCCCCAGGCTACGCGGATCGCCTCCCTCCCCATGTCCCACCTTGCCCACGACCGCTTGATCCTGGTGCCCCTGGCCTCTGGAAGCCGGGGCAATTGCACGTTCATCGGCGACGAGCGGAGTGGGGTCCTCATCGACTGTGGGCTTTCGACCAGGCAGATCGAGCGCCGCATGGACGCCGTCGGCCTTCGGGCGAATATCGAAGCTGTCCTCGTGACCCACGAACACGCCGACCACGTAGGGGCGGCCCGCAGGTTGAGCGATCGGCTCGTCGTCCGGCAGGGGGAGGCGGTCCCGTTCTACATGACGATGGGGACGCGCAACGGCCTGCCTCCGCAATGTGTGCCGACCCTCCGCCGGCGCGTCCATACCGGCCAGTCCTTCCGAATCGGGCGTTTCGAGATTGAGCCCTTTGCGGTTCCTCACGACACGGTCGAGCCGTGCGGGTACGCGGTGTCGCTTGGCGCGACCCGAGCCGCCGTCGTCACCGACCTCGGGCGCCCGACTCGGCTCGTCGAGACGGTCCTCGCGCAGGTCGATCTGGCCCTCATCGAGTTCAACCACGACCTGCAGATGTTGCTCGACGGCAGCTACCCGTGGTCGCTCAAAGCGCGCGTCAAAGGCCCCCATGGGCACCTGTCCAACGCTCAGGGTGGGGAGCTGCTCCGGGCGGGCGCCGAGGGGCGCCTGCGCAAAGTCGCGCTCGCCCACCTGTCGGAAGAAAACAACCGCCCTGAGGTGGCCCTGGAGGCCGCCCACGCCGCGTTGGGCGGTCGGTCCCTGGGTGTGACCGTCGCGCTTCAGGATGCGCCGTCGGAGCGTCTCGCCGTCGACGCGGGTTGGGACATTCCGACGCGGCGCACGCGCGTCAGTGAAGCGCCCCGCGACGACGCGCACAAGCAGATGGGTTTGTTTGGCCGTGTGGCCTAGCGCGCGGGTGGGACCGGCGTTCCTTCGCCGCGCAGCAGCCGAAGATGGCGCTGGAGCTGGTGGTCGGTGACACCAAGTTGGGTGGCAGCCCGTTTAAGGACGGCCACCTCGGCGTCCATCGACTCGCCGTCGGCGAAACAAGCCGCATGGAAGACGGTGATCAATTCGAGCTTGAGCGCCAGGCCCAACTCGATCACGAGAATGCGGGCCGCTTCGCGCTGGTGTTCGTGGAAGGCGGCGGTGAGCTCTCCGCGCTCGTCGACGAAGCCGCAAGCCGTCATCAGCGCCGAAGGAAACACCCGCATCATGAGCGTGATCTCGTCGAGATCCAGCACGCCGTCGGCCTCGGTGACGTCCTTGGCGACCTGGGCCGCGAACGCTACGCGCAACCGGTCCAGACGCGACGGGTGCGAGATGTCGATGCCGTCCGGGAATCCCATGGTCGTGCCCCGGCGGTCGCTATCTCAGGAGGTGTGGCATGGCGCATGACGACGTGGCCGACCTTCGAGGAGTTCTCGGTCGCCTTGGCTGGTCGTCGGACCCGGCCATGGGGCGCACGGCGGAACGTGTGCTCGAGGGCTGGCAGGCCAGGGCAGCCATCGGCTTACGGCCAACGCTTACCGTCGTGGACCTTACGGTCGATCAGTACGTCGCGTTCCGGGCCATCGGCGTCACGGGAATGTGCCCTCACCACCTCGTGCCCTACGCGGCGCGCATCGACGTAGGCTTCGTGTCGACGGGCAAAGGACTGGGCCTCGGCAGCGTTCGTCGGCTCGCGGAGTGGCACGCATTGCCACCGCGGCTGCAGGAAGAGCTCACCGTGAAGCTGGCCGAGGCGCTGTCGACCGAATTGCGAACCACGGTGGCCGTCCGCGTCGTCGGGCGGCACGCCTGCGATGTGAGAGATGGGGAGTTCGGGGTCCTGGAGACGTCTTTCGGGCCCGCCGATCAGCTGGCGCGACTCAGGGCGTAAATTCGGGGACCCGAACGGCGTCGATAGGCCAGGCTTGAATGGTGCAGCCGAGGCAGAAGAAGTCGACGGCCGACGTGAAGTTGGCGTAGAGCGTGCCCGTGATGTGGTCGACGTCCACGAAGGTCGCTTCGAGCGCGTACTGCTCGGTGCAGCTGCCGAAGGTGCCGAGGTTGACCTCCCTGTACGCGAGGAAAGTGGTCTCGCCGTAGGGCAACTCGGTGTCGAGCGCGCCCGGGTGGGTACCCGTGGCATTGAGGATCGTCAGGAACGGGGGGTTGTAGAAGACGTCCAAGGTGTCGAAGTCGAACGTCACGGTCGACAGCGCACAGTCGTAGAGGATGGGCGACACGTTGACGAAGCTGCCGTTGTAGTTGGGGCCACAACCCTCGTCTTCGACGGCGTCGCAGTTGTTGTCGATGCCGTCCCAGCAGATCTCGACAGCGTCGGGGACGCGGTCGGAGTTGTTGTCGTCGCAATCGAAGCAGAAGGGCGAGCCGTCGGCGTCGGCGTCGACCTCGTCCTTCGTGAACTCTGAGCAGTCGTCGTCGACGCCGTTGCACTGCTCTTCGGAGCGGCCTGGGTGGACCTGGGGGTCCGTGTCGTCGCAGTCGGTGAACTCGGGGCCGTAAAAGCCGACGCAGTTGAAGTCGTCGCCCGTGACGAAGCCGTCGCCATCTTGGTCGAACGGCGCGTCGGTAAACGCTTCATCCGCCTGCAGCTGGCCGTCGCAGACGGGGTTGGGGTCCGACGCGACGGTTGGTTCCGACGTCGCCAACACGTCGCACCCGACCAGCATCACCGCCCAAAGCGGAGGGAGGCGTGCGACCAACTCAGTGGTGGGCAGCGGTGGCACCGGGCGCATGGACATGGACGTCCCAGGGGTGTTCTTCGAGCTGGGGATCGCTGACCGGGATGGCCGGCATCGACGCCAGAATACGCCCGACCACCTGGACGAACAAGCCCACGAAACCGATCCAGACACCGCCGCAGACAACGACGAAGTCCATGACGGGGAAATGGTCGCCCCACCACGTCTGCGGCAGGACGAGCAGCGTGCGTTCCATGAAGACGCCGACGGCGATCATCGCGGCGACGCCGGCGAGCGGCCAGCGCATCTTCTTCACGCCGCGCGAAAGCAGCATGGTGAAAGGTGCGATGAAGCACATCACCGCGACGGTCTGCGACATCCACTGCCATTGGGGCAGGTACATGCGGACGAGGAGGTAGTCCGTCTCCTCGGGCATGTTCGTGTACCAGATGGGCAGCAGCTGGCCGAAGGTCGTGTACCCCCAGAACATCGTACCCGCGAGCATCATACGGCCGAGCGTATGGGTCGTGGTCGAGCTGACCCAGCCACGCAGGCCCAACCAGTCGAGGCCGGCCGTCGCGAACAGGGCCAGGAAGGCCAAGCTCAGCCAGAAGCTGGACATGAAGATCCAGCCCCCGAACATGTTCGAAACCCACCACGGGGCGAGCGACATGAGCAGGTCGAAGGCGAGGAAACTCATGAGTAGCGCGTAGGACATGCCCATCAACGGAACCATGGCCCGCTGACGGCGCTGGCCGGCGTCGACCTCGGCGGAGACGTCACCGCCGCCGCTCGTGAACCACGACCACCAGCTTGGCGCCTTCGAGCCGAGGCGCGCGGCGGCCAACATGAGGTCAGGGCGCAGGCTGGCGCGCAGGTAGACGAAAGAGAGGCCAAAGAGCAGGCCGGCGAGCGCGAGGTTGCGGACGACGAAGCCAACGGGCGTCAGCCACATTTCCTTGGAGGCCGGCGCTTCCGCGCTGTGCGGGGCGAGCGCTACGGGCCCGCCATGGGCCCAGGTCTCGGGATGCCAAGGGTAGATCTTCAGACCGGCGACGAGGAAGACAAGCAAAAGAACCCAAGCGACCGGCAGGAAGAGGCCGAAGGCTTCGGCGACGCGCTTGAGCGGGCGGCCCCATCGGCCGAGCGTGCCCGACTGGATGACGGAGAACATCACGCCGCCCTGGCTGATGCCGATCAGGTAGATCGTACCGACGAGCCAAGCGCCCCAGGCGACGGGCGCGCCGCCCTCCGACGCGAAAAGGCCGTACGCGAAGGCGCCGAGTCCGGCCGCGATGGCCGCCATGGAGGCCATCGAGACGCTCGCTGGCAGGACACGGCCGGGCACCGCGTCGATCACGGTGTTCACGTCGGGGTGGTGGTGGCTCATGGGGCCTCCGCCGGGACGGGAGCCACGTGGGCTGCGCCGGGCATCGTTCGGATGTACTGGACGACCGACCAGATCTCTTCGTCGTTCATGGCCCAGGCGTAGGGCATCATGATTGCGCTTCCGTTGCGGATCGTCAGGTACAGCCAGCCGTCGGAAACCGAGGCGGCGCGTCCGCCGGGGCCGGAAATGGCGACGACACCGGGGAAGCGGCCCGGCTGAGCGACTGGACCGAGCTTGGCCCCGTCACCATGGCAAGGCAGGCAGTAGATGTCGTACATCTTTTTGCCGTGGGCGACGGAGTCGGCGGTCGCGTCGAAGGGGGCGTGTAGCGCCTCTCCTTCCGGAGACCCGCGTAGGAAGTTCGGGCGGAACGACATCGGCGAGTACATGCTCGGCTGCGCCACCGCGCCTTCCGGCGGCGGAAGCATGACGGCTTCATAGGCCTTGACGGTGGTCGAGTCCGCCATGTCGATGTCCCAAGGCAGCGCGCGCGCCGTTGCGGACAGGCCGAGGGCGAGCGTGGCGCCGAGCAGGATGCCCCACCGGTCAGACATTCGGCACCTCGTAGACTGCATCGTCACCGGTGGTGACCTCGATGGCGCCGGTCGCGACGAGCGCCGCCTTCAGCTTCTCCACCTGCGACCGGGGTGCGGACGGGAACACGATGGTGAAGCTCGCGTCGGTCACCCGAGGGTCCTTCAGGGAGCGGTCGAGCATCGCGGGGACGCCGCTGTGGAACATCAGCCCGAGCAGGGTGGCGATCGACCCGAACAGGATCGTGCACTCGAACATGATGACCGCGTAGGGAACGAGCGAAACGACCGGCTTGCCGCCGGGGTTGATCATCGGCCACTGGGCCGCCGTCAGCGCCGGAAGCAGGAAGCCGATGTGCAGGCCAGCGATGGCGCCCGTCAGGGTCCACCAGCGAACCGGCGAGGGGCGCCCCTCGTAGACGGCCTCGAGGATTTCGTGGCGCGGCAGCGGTGACTGCACGGTCCAGCCCTCGGTGTGGTCGGCCTTCATCCGGGCGATGCCTGCAAGCAGGCAGTCGAGGTGCGCGTAAACCGCCTTGAGGCGGACGCCGGGTTCGTCGTGGTGCACCGTGGTTGCCGCGTGTCCCATGTCAGTGCCCCGCACCCTTGACCGGCGGCGCAACCATCTCCTTGATTTCGGTGATGGCGACGGCCGGGAAGGTCTTGCAAAAGAGGAGGAACCAGGTCCCGAACCATCCCGCGGAGCCGATCAGGACTCCGACCTCGACCCAAGTGGGCGAGTAGAGCGCCCAAGTCTGGGGATCGAAGTTGTGGGCGGTGGAGCTGATGACGATGTTGAAGCGCTCGAGCCACATGCCGACGTTGATGATGGCGGCCACGATGAAGAGCGACCACGGGTTCGTGCGCATCTTCTTCGAGTACCAGACCAGCGGTGCCACACAGTTGCAGAACACCATCAGCCAGAAGGCCCATGCGTAGTCGCCGGTGGCACGCCAGGAGAAGATGGCCCACTCGTAGGGGTTCTGGCTGTACCAGGCGATGAAGTACTCCATGCCGTAGGCGTAGGTCAGAATGCCGCTCGTCAGAAGGCACATCTTCGCTAGGTTCTCGAAGTGCCAGAGGTTGACGTAGGGCTCCCACTTGAAGAGGTAGGTCATTGGCATCAGCAAGCTGATGACCATTGCGCAGCCGGAGAAGATCGCGCCGGCGACGAAGTAGGGCGGGAAGATTGTGCTGTGCCAGCCTGCCGTGGGGGCCATGGCGAAGTCCCAAGAAACGACGGAGTGGACGGAGAGCACCAGCGGGGCGGCGAAGGCGGCGAAGAAGCCGTAGGCAGCCATGTAGTGGTGCCACTGCCGGTCCGTGCCGTGCCAGCCCAGTGCCATCGCGCCGTAGACCTTCCGGATCAGACCCTTGCTGTGGTCGCGGAAGATGGCGATGTCCGGCACGAGGCCGACGTAGAAGAACACCGCCGACACCGTGAAGTACGTGCTGATGGCGAACACGTCCCACATGAGGGGCGACTTGAAGTTCATCCACAGCTGGCGTTGGTTCGGGTACGGGAAGAACCAGTAGGCCTGCCAGCAGCGGCCAAGGTGCAACACGGGGAAGAGGAGGGCGGTCATGACCGCGAAGACGGTCATCGCCTCAGAGGCGCGGTACACGCCCGTGCGCCAGCGGCTGTAGACCAAGAAGAGGATGGCGCTGATGAGCGTCCCGGCGTGGCCGATGCCGATCCAGAACACGAAGGTGACGATGTAGACGCCCCACATGACCGGGTGGGTGATGCCCGCCACGCCCATGCCCATCGTGATCTGTTGGTACCAGGCGAAGCCGCCCCACACCATCATGCCCACGACGATGGCCATGGCCAGCAGCCAAAGGGCCGTCGGGCGCAGCAGAGGTCGGATGATGTCGCGGTTGACCTGACCGTAGGTCGTCGGACGGTTGGGCGCCGCGGGGTCCCGCGGGTCGTAGCCGTAGATGGCGTCGTTGCTGGCCACGGCGTCCTCGCTCAGTGATGGGCCGGCGGCTCGGCGCCGCCCGCTTCGGTGGGATGATGGTCGCCGTGACCTTCGCCGTGGCCGTCGCCATGGCCTTCGCCGTGCCCGGCGCCATGGGCGGCCGGCGCGTGGTGGAACGAGGCCCGCGCCAGGTAGTTGACGGCAGGGAAGGTCCGGATTTCCGGAATCGGGATGTAGTTGCGGCCGGACTTCCTCGAGGATGCCGGCACCGAGGCCTCATCGTTGAGGTTTCCGAACGTGATCGCGTCGGACGGGCACGCGTCGGCGCAGGCGGTCAGCTTCCGCAGGGCGGCATCGGGAACGCGGTTGTTGAAGCCGCGATCGCGGTACGCGTCCTTGACGCGCCGAATCCGCTGAACGCAGAACGTGCACTTCTCCATGACGCCCATCGTCCGGGCGACGACGTCCGGATTGAGCTGGAGGTTGAGCGGTTCGGGCCACAGGTAGGTGTGGTAGTTGAACCGCCGGGCGCCGTAGGGACAGGCATTCGCGCAGTACCGGGTTCCGACGCAGCGGTTGTAGATCATGGCGTTGAGGCCATCGAGCGTGTGGTACGTCGCGAGGACGGGGCAAACCGACTCGCAAGGCGCGTGGCCGCACTGCTGGCACATCAACGGAACGAAGTGGACGTCGCCATCGGTGATGTACCGGTTGACGCGGATCCACCCCATTTCGCGGCCCTGCTTGGCCTTGACCTTGCCGACGACGGGGAGGTTGTTCTCCGCGTAGCAGGCGATCGCGCAGGCACCGCAGCCCGTGCACGCGTCAGTGTCGATCGTGAGGCCGAACCGGTAGACCGGGTGTTCGGGCAACTCGTAGAAGTCTTCGATGCCGGCCTTCTGCAGGCGGACGTCCATCGGCAGGCCGTGGCGTCCGACGAGGTCGCCGGGGTGCGCCGCAGCCGCGTCGCCCACCGGCGCCCAGGCGCTCGCCGCGACGACTTCGGCCCAGCCGCGGCCGAGGTGGTCGTCGGAGCCGAAGGTGGAGACCAGGTCGGCCTTTGCGCCTTTGGCGGTTGCGCGAACCCGCGCGCCCTGCCAGGCGAGGCAACCGCTGCCGTCGCGCTGTGCGCCGAGGAGTGCGGCGACGTTGACGCCGGTTCCGTCGGCGTAGCGTCCCGCGCCCGTGTGGCCGTCGCCCAATGCAAGCGCGACGGTGTCTTCGCGGACGAACGGGTGGACCTCGACGCCGACGTCGAGAGACCCCTTGTCGGTCGCAAGGGTGAGCAGGTCGTTGTCGCCGACGCCGAGCTTGGCGGCGGTGGCCGGGTGGACCAGGACGAAGCTGCCCCAGACTTGGCCCGTCATGGGGTCCGGCGTCTCTTGGGCCCACGGGCTGTTGGCGTAGCGACCGTCGCGGCGGAAGGGCTGCGCGTAAACGTGGAGCGCCAGGTCGCCGGAAGGAGCGGCGGGCAGCGTGATTTGGCCTTCGCGCGGCGTGAGCGGCCGGGCGGAAACGTACGAAGGCATGGCGACGAAGCCAGCTGCGAGCGTGCTTTCCCACCAGCGGAGCTGGGCCGGCGTCGGCCCCGTTGGCTCGGCATCTGCGACGACGGCATCCTCGGTCGTCGTCGGTGCCATCTCGCCGGCAGCGGCAATCCAGGCGGCGCGAACGCGCTCGTGCCAGTTGCCAGCCGGCGCGCCGGCTGGGTCCAATGCGCGCCACGTGGCGAGCAAGATGTCGCCAAGGGACCGGGTGTCCCGAACGGGAGCGCCGGAGGGCTGACGAACCAGCCAAAGGCCGGAGACGACTTCCTCGTCACCCCAGTCCTCGAAGGCATCCGAAATCGGCAAGGTGACCTGGCAGGCCGCCTGGGTTGCCGACGGGTGGCTGGAAAAGCTGAACGACGCACCCGCCGCGCGGATGGCCTCGGCGAGGCCAAACTCCGAGGGCAGCAGCGAGACGAGGTCGCAGCCGTCGTCGACCAACAGGACGCCGACGCTGCCCGCCTTCAGGTCGGCGACGAGCGCCTCGAGTCGGGCCAAAGTCGAAATGGGGCCCGGGTAGCCGCCCGCGGAGAAGGCCGGGGTCGCGGTGACGAGGTTCAATACGTAGGTGGCTGCCGCGAGGGCCGTGGCGCCGGCAGAGCTGCCAGCGACGCCACCGGGGAGGGCAACCGCGCTCGGAAGCGTGGCAAAGTGCTCAGCGATCTCGGCGATCGCAGCTTCGGAAAGGCCGCTGGCGGCTGCAGCTGCGGCCACGTCGGCACCGGCGAGCCAACCGGCGAAGGCCGAGGCCACACCCTTCTTCTCGGCGACGAGCTTGGCAACCGCGAGCGCCACGTGGGCTTCGGAGCCGGCCGCGGCCGCGTACCAGTCGTCGGCGCGAGCGCCGGTCTGGCCCTTGTGCGGGCTGACGAGGGCGAAGCGAGCGACGAAGTTGCCGTGGTTGGCGCTGCGCGCCATCGCGTACTGACTCTGCGTCCCAGCGCCGCCCCACGCGCCGCCCAAGAAGTCGGCGCCGAAGGACAGGACGTAGTGCGCGCCCATGAGGTCGTATCGAGGCAGCGCTGGCGACCCGAAGACGAGCTCGGCGGCGGCGGCCTCGGCGTCGCGACCCAAGCCCTCGAAGAAGACGGCCTCGCCGCCGGTCATCGACTGGATGAGGCCGACGATTGTCCCGCTGCGGTACCCGCCAAGCCAAGCGACCTTCTTGCCCTCCGCGCGGGCCTTGGCCACGGCCGAGGCGAGCTTGGGAATTGCGGCGTCCCACGTCGTGGTCGCGCCGGCGTCAAGCGGCCCGGCAAAGCGGTCTGGGCTGTAGTGCCGCTGCAATTCGAGCAGGGCGGCTGCGGGGACGGCCGCGGCGAGCGGCGTCTGGCGGTTCGCCATCACGTTGATCACGCGGCCTTCGCGGTGCACCGCGAGGACCGGCCAGGCGTCGGCACCCGTCACGACGGTGGTGGCGAACAGCGTGGGCGTGCCGGGGGTGACGGCCTCCGGCCGCACGACGTACGGCAGGATCGTCTCCACGGGCGTAAAGTAGAGGTTGTCGTCGATGCCACAAGCGGTCAGCGCGGTGGCGCCGCCGCCGACACCCATGGCCGAGAGGAAATCACGACGGTTCATCGGTTCCCCGCGTTCACTTGTGGCAGGTCCAGCAGTCTTTCAGCTCAGCGCGCCGAAGGTCTGCTTGTTCGCCGTAGTTCTGGTCGATCGTAGGGTGGCTTGCGTGGCAATCCAAGCACCAGCCCATTTGAAGGGTCGTCTCCCGGACGTTCACGACCTGGACGGAGGGTTCCGCATCAGGATTCGCGGGATCCGCAAGCTTCTGCCCCTGCAGCGACATCTGGCCGTGGCATTCCGTGCACTGGACGCCCGCCTGTACATGGCGCTTGTGGGCAAAGTAGACGTAGTCGGGCAGGTCGTGGACGCGCTGCCAGGCCGGCGATGCGGCGTTGGGAGGCGGCACCAGCTGACCGTACGCGTCTTTGGCGAGCGTACATTTGGGCTCGCCGCACCAAGCCATGTGGATCTTCTGGACGTCGGGGTTGTCCAGCTTCACTTGGCTGTGGCAGTTCATGCACGTGCCGAGTGTGGGGACGCCGGCGTGAATGGAACGCCGGGCCTCCGCATGGCAGTACTCGCACTGCATTTGCAGCGTACCCGCATGGATGTTGTGGCTGAACGGGATCGGCTGTTCCAACGCGGCTTGTGGCCCCGTGGTCTTGCCGGCCGCGATCTGGCCGTCGTTCCAGGTGTACAAAGGCCAAAGCCGATGCGGTTCAAGCGGAAACCTGGCATCGCCGACTTGGTCGTATTCGGCGACCCAGCACCCGCTGAACAGGGTGACGGCCAGGGCAGGGATGAGACGACGCATGCGTCCTCCGCGCCTCCAGGAGGGCGGGGCTGATATGCCTGGGGGTCGTGAAGCTACAACGGTGATGCATCCGTATGCGGCACCGCTGCGCCTCACGTCGCCGGTTCGGCCCGATTGGGGGTCCTGAGATAGCGAGCGCCGCGGAGGTCCGATGCGCGCGTGGTTGTTGCTGTTGGCGATGGCCTGTGGCGGGAAGGACCGGCGCACGGAGCCGGCGGCGTCGGCCCCGGATGCCGCGTCGGTCGCAGAGCCGGCCCCGGTCCCCGTGTCAGCGGCAGAGACGGCGCCGCCGTCGACGCCGGCGGCCCTGTACGAGTCTTGCCGGGCACGTGTCGAGAACCCGCAGGCCGAGTCCGAATGTACGACGGATGCCGACTGCAAGACGGCGGGCTGCGGTTCTGAAGTCTGCACGACGGTCGCGGCGGCCAGTTCGATCATGAGCACGTGTGAAGACCGCCTGTGCTTCAAGGTCCTCAACACATGCGCGTGTCGCGAAGGAAGCTGTTCCTGGGACCTCAAGGACACCATGCCGGTCGCTCCGATGCCCCGCGGCCTGCCGCCGACGACCACGCCGGAGCCGTGACCGGCCGACCCCGGCTGACCGGCGGGCGGGCGCGGGGGCGGCTGCTGCCGGTCCCCGTGGCCGAGGGCGTGAGACCCACGGCTGCGCGGACGCGTGAGGCGCTCTTCTCCCTCGTGGGCCACCACCTCGCGGGGCGCCGCTTCCTCGATCCGGCCGCGGGATCGGGCTTGGTCGCCCTCGAAGCTTGGTCGCGCGGCGCTTCGGTTGTCGCGATCGAGCGCGACCCCGCACGTGCGCGGTTGATTCGCGCTGCGGTCGACGCCTTCCAGGCGGATGTGCAGGTCCTCGTTGGCGATGGGTGCGCCCTGGTGGGAGGGCTCGGTGCCTTCGACGTCGCGTTTGTCGATCCCCCTTACGTCGAGGACCCCTTGCACCTTGTGGGTGTCAGCCTCGCCGCGGCGCCGTCCGTCGTCGTTGAAGTCGCTGCGCAGACCAAGTTGCCGGAGGTGCTGCCCAACGGCGTCTGCACGCGCGTCGGGCGCTACGGTGCGGCCGCGCTCTGGTCCTATGAGGCCCGCCCGTGACGGCGCTGGAACTGGCCGCTCTGGCCCGCGATGGGGACCGTCGTGCGCTGGCCCGCCTCTTGAGCTGGGTCGAGGCGGGCGTCGACGGGATCGACGAGGCGCTGGCCTCGTTGCCCGTACGGCGGGAGCACGGGCCGGGAGCCCCCGTCGTGGTGGGGCTCACGGGGCCGCCGGGATCGGGCAAGAGTACCCTTGTAGACGCCTTGGTCGCCCTGGCGCGTCGCCGCGGCGAGCGCGTCGCCGTGATCGCCGTGGACCCGAGCTCACCCCGGACGGGCGGGGCGCTGCTCGGCGATCGCGTCCGGATGGCCGCAGTGGCGGGAGACGACGGCGTCTTCGTCCGATCGCTTGGAAGTCGGGGACACCTCGGCGGACTGGCCCTTGCGGTGGCCGATGCCATCGACGTGTTCGACGGAACAGGCTGGGATCGCATCCTCATCGAAACGGTCGGGGTGGGTCAGAGCGAGGTGGCTGTGGCCGAGCTGGCCGATGTCACGGTCGCCGTCCTGACCCCTGAAAGTGGCGATGCCGTGCAGGCGCAGAAGGCGGGGTTGCTCGAGATCGCCGACGTCGTCGTCGTCCACAAGGCCGATCGGCCAGGTGCGGACGCCTTGGTTCGGGCGCTCCAGGCGGCCGAACCGGCTCGCGCTGTCGTGCCAGCATCGGCCTTGAACGGAACGGGGCTCGATGAGGTGGAAACGGCGATCCACCAGGCGATCGCGCATGCCCGGGGTGCAGGCCGCGCCGCATGGAACGAGCGTCGGGGCGATGGTCGCGAAAGGCGGGTGCTCGACCGCGTCGCCGAGCGAGCCCGCGGCGCGGTCGTCGCCGGTTGGACGGTCGCTGAGAGGGCAGCAGTTCGGGCGGGGCGTCGACGTGTCCTCCCTCCCTGACGCCATCGCCGACCTCGAGGCGCTCCGAGACCTGGCGCCGCCGGCGGACGGGCAATTGCGCTGCGTCGTTGGCGACGGCGTGGCCGACGTCGCGATCGATGCGCCTGCGACGCGCGGCGCCATGACGGTCTCCATGATGGCGGAATTGGGGACCGCCGTGATCCGGCTGCGGGCCGACCCGCCGGCCCTGGTCGTCCTGCGGGGAGGCGAGGGGACGTTCTGCTCGGGGGGACACCTTCGACAGCTCCTCGCCCTGTCGGAGCGTCCAGGTGCGGCCGAACGGATGGCCAAGGCGATGACGTGCGTGCTGGATGCGCTCCGGTCGCTCCCGTCCCTCGTCGTCTGCGCGGTGGACGGCCCCGCGATCGGGGGCGGCGTCGAACTCGCCCTCGCCGCGGATCTGCTGCTGACGACGCCAAGGGCGCGCTTCGACTTCGTTCAAGTGCGCCTAGGGATCGGGCCGGGCTGGGGTGGCGGGCGCTGGCTCGCAGAGCGCTGGGGGCGTTCGCGCGCGCTTCGGACCTGGCTTCTTGCGCCAACCTTGGACGCTGAGGCTGCCTCGGCCGAAGGGCTGACGGACGGGTCGATCGTCGGCGGAACGATCGGCCACGTCACCGTGTGGCTCGATCAGTCGGCGGCCGGAGACGCGGAGTCGCGGCGCCTCGCCAAGATCTCGCTCGCAGCGACGGATCATGAGCGCTTCGGGCGTCGCTTCGGGTCGGCTGAACATCGCGCCCGGCTTGGCCTGCGATGATCCTCTGGTTGTGGATCGCCTGCGTTCGCCGTGGGCAGGTGCCCGACGCGCCCGTCACCGCCACGGTCGGGCAGATTGACGTCGCTGGCAGCATCGTCGGGCCTACGCGGTGGACCGAAGGGGTCCCGGGAGGCCTGTGTTGGGACATTCCGGTCGGTTGGACGGGCCGCGTTGACGGCGGCGTGAGCCTGACCGATGAGACTGGCATCCAGGCGACGCTGGCGACTGCGACTTGGCCGGGACCCGCGGCATCGGATCCGCCAGGAGCGACGCGCGTCTACGAGGATGCGGAATCTTGGCGGCGGGTGCCGGTGTTGTTTCCGGCGTCGACGTCCAGTTGGCGGACTGCCCAGCCCAGAGGACCATGGATTCAGAGGTACGAAGGTCGGATCGGCGACCGTGCCGTGCTCGTGCAGCTGTCGTTTCCCCCTGGCACCCTGTTGCGCCACGATCGGGTGGATCCGCTGCTTGCGGGCCTGTGTCGCGAAGGGGGCTGACGAGGCGCCGCTCGCCGCTCGGCTACGTCGTTCGCGTGAACTTGAGGTTCACCTTGAACTGGCAGAGGTTGTGGTCCTGGGAGATGAGGACCGCGCCCGCGCCGTCGATCTTGATGCCGAAGGTGACGTCCATGTCGCATCCGGCCTCGAGCATCGGTCCGACGACACCGTCGCCGACCGAACGCGCGATCTTCGCCATGGCGTCGACGCCGTTGAGGAAGGCCATCATGGGGTTCGGCTTGATTTCGAGGTCGCTCTTGCTGAATGCGCCGGTGGTTTCGCATTCGAGCAACATCATGACGTCGTCGGATACCTGAGTCATGATGAACGCCATGGGACGCCTCCAGCCAAGGGCGCTGCTCATAGCATGGCTGGCGTTGCCTCGGGTCGCGCTTGCCCAGGCCTTTGTGCCCTTCCCAGCGACCGCAGACACGCCATTGGCCTACGCGTCGGCGGGGCACGCCTCTCCTGCGGCTTGCCGAGCGCGCGCTGCCGGTGCGGTGATGGTCTGCTTCCGACACGTGGCCGACGGTCGTGCCCGGTTCCTGGACGAAGCCCGAGTCGCAGCTCTCGGGACGACGGTCGACGCGTTGTGGGCCGCTGCCGTAGCGGGGGCCCGGGGAGGATGGGCCAAATCAGAGCGGGTCGCGGTGGGCGGAACGGCCTTCTCCTACCGCCGTCTGGTCGATCCCGGCGGGTTGGCGTCGGTCGTGCTCCTCGACCCTGCGGCCGTCGCCGCCGAGTTGGGGCCGGAGGTGCGGATCGCGGTGCCGACCGAACACGTCGCGCTGGCTTGGGCGGGTGGGGACGCTGAGCGCGACCTGCTCATGGGCGTGGGGGTCCGAGAGTGGTTCGATGCAGGCCCCGTGCCGGTCTCGCCGGTCGTTTTCACCCTCCGCGAAGGTGAGTTGGTCCCTGTGTTCGAGGCCCGACCCTCAGGGCGGTAAGGGCGTCGCTGGCGGGTCGACCGGGACGTCGGGGGCAGGCGCATCGAGGCCGTTGCGCAGGAAGCCGACGAGGTCGCTTCGCTGGCGTCGGGTGAGATCGGGGATGAAGGCGATCAACTCCTCGGTGTGGCCAAGCGGGGGAGTCGTGGTCTGGTCGACGTAGTGGTCCACGACGTCCTCGAGCGTCGCGAGCGACCCGTCGTGCATGTAGGGGGCGGTGCGGCCAACCGCCCGGAGGCCAGGGACTTTGAACTGCCCGAGTTGCTCGGCAAACTGGCCGAGGAACTCGAGGTGGGTCGCGCCGGCGACGGTGTCGTCGCTGTGGAGCCCGGCGCCATTGAAGGGGTCGGCGAGGACTTGGGGTATGCCAAGGTACCGGCCGTAGTCCGGGGCCGCGGCGTTGCCTGGAAGTCCCACGTTGTGGAATTCCAGGTTCGTCTGCAGCGCGCCAGAGTGGCAGAAGTGGCACTGCGCGTCACCCACGAAGAGCCGCAAGCCGCGTTCCTGGGGAGGATTGAGGCCGGCCATTTCGTCGCCGGCCGCAAGCGCCTCCACGTAGGTGTCGAGCGGCGTAGGGCCCAACACGAGCGTCCGCTCGAAGGCCCCGATCGCCTTGCCCAACTGGGCAAAGAGCGCATCCACGGCGTCGCGGTCCGCAGGGTCCATGGCGTCCCACGCCAGCGTCAGGGCGTCCCCCGCCGGGCCAGGCATCGCGTCGTCGGGGAAGCGTGCCCGGTCGGCGAACGACGGAGGTGCGCCGAAGACGGCGGTGAAGGCCGCCCGCAAGTCGGCGTCCTCGTCGATGAGGTGGGCGATCGCGAGGCGATTGGTGCCGTGCTCGACCGGGGACTCGAGGGGTCCGAGCGCTTGGGACCACAGCGAGTCTTTGCGGCCGTCCCAGAAGAACCAGCGGTTGTGGGCCGTGTTCCAGACGGTGGGCGTGTGCCGGGGGACCAGGTCCAGGCCTTCGGAAAGGGGGAGACCGTCCGAAAAATCCAGAGCGGGATCGTGGCACGTGGCGCAAGAGACGCTGCCGTCAAGGCTGAGACGGTTGTCGTGGAAGAGCCAGCGGCCCAACCAGGCCGCGGCGGGATCATCCGCCCAAGCATTCGTCGGATCTGGCGGCAGCGCTGGCGCCGGTCCCATGCGCAGAATGCGGTCGCGCTCAAGCTCGGTGAGGGGATCGCCGCTGTCGCCAAGATCCACGACACCGCCGCAACCCATGAGGCCGATGAGCAGAATCATCGCGCGCCTCCACCCGTCAGGATGCTCGGAACGACGAAATGGTTCCTGACGATGCTTGGGAGCCGGACCGCAGAGGCGAATGGAGCTGATGGGGCTCGAACCCACGACCTCCAGAATGCCATTCTGGCGCTCTCCCAGTTGAGCTACAGCCCCGCAGCGGGCGGTGCCCTAACGCGCAGCCCACCTGTCGCAAGGCAGCCACCCGCCGTGGTATCCACGGCGACTGATGTCGATCGTCGAACGTGTGGCCGCCTTCGTGTACGGCATCGGGGTGCTTTTCGGCGCCACCGCGAGCGGCCTCGTCATCGGGACGTTGGGCGTGTTGCCCTTCGCTGTGGTCCCCCGCGGGCGCCGGGAACGCCTCGCGATGCCGGCGGCCGCGCTTTGGGCGCGAACGGTGCTCGGCCTGCTTGCGGTCCGGTTCCACGTACGAGGTCGCGTGGACCTTCGGCCGGGCGAAGGTGCGCTGATCGTGTGCAACCATCGCAGTTGGGTGGACCCCGTCGCTTTGATGGCCGCCACACGCAGCAACGGGCTGTCCAAGAACGAGATCTTCTGGCTCCCCGTCATTGGCCTGTACGGTTGGCTGGCCGGCGCGGTGTTCTTCGACCGGCGCGACCCGCGTGGACGAGAACGCGCTCGCCGCGAGGTGATGGACCTCGCAATGAGCGGACATCGGATCCAGGTGTTTCCCGAAGGAACCCGGTCTCGCGACGGCCGACTCAAAGAACAGGTGTACCTGCGCCTGCTCATGGATTGCTACTCGCGGGGTGTCGCGATCGTCCCCTGCGCGATCGTTGGCAGCGAAGACGCATTGCCAGCCCATCGCCTCGGCGCATGGCCCTTCAAGGACGTCACGCTTGAGATCGGCGCCGTGCGGCGGCCCCAGGAATTCACCTCCGCGGCCGCCTACGCGCGCGCCTGTTGGGAGGACGTACGCGGCCTCGTGACATCTTTGCACGACGCGAGTCTCGCGGACCGCTGACTACCAGCTGTCGGAGAAGTCGCAGGCCCCGTCGGCTTCGGCGAGGTCGCAGCCCGTCGGGTGGACGATTTCGGGTGTGCCGTCCCAGCTCGTGCGCACGAGATGGGTCATCTGCTCGAGCGCCGCGTCCGACGCGATCGTCTGCATCGCGGCAAAACCGTGAACATCGTACTGGCCAGTGTCGGGGACGCGGAATTGTTCGAGCGCTGCGCCCGAAGTCACCGGCCCCGTGCCTTCGGTCAGGCCAAGCACGGTCTCCAGGCCCGGCTGCAGCGCGACCGCCCCGAGTGCGTTGGCGAGAATGTCGGTGGAGAGGTTGGGCAAGATGGGGTCGTCCATCGACTCCTGGAGGAGGAAGATCCCGCCGCCGGCCAGCGCCTCGTCGGCGTAGACGGCGCCGTCGATCTCGTCCCAGTTGCCCTGGGCGATCGCCATCATGTGGTGGACGTCGAGCGGGTCGCCGTAGACCTCTTCGACGAGGCCGCCGAAGCCGGACGTGTAGATGACCGAGTACGGAATCATGTGTGTCCAGCCGCCGCCAGGGACGTTGAGGACGCCAACGCGAAGCCGGTGATCGACCGCCACCATGACGGCGCCGAGCGTTCCGCCCATACTCCCGCCGATCCAGGCGACGTTGTCCGACTCAGGTCGGCGCCCGGCTGCGGGGTTGGGTTGGCCCGCGATCGTGTCGGCGGAAACCGCGTCCGCCAGGGGCCCCTCGATGCCGGTGAGCAGGGCGTTTCCGCCTGCCAAGGCCTGTAGGAGGGTCTGAGTTGAGCTGGCCGAGCCTTTGAGCAGCGTCGTCAGCTCGAACAGGGTCTCGACGAGGTCGGTCCCCGTCCAGCCGTCGAAGCGCATGTTCAGCTTCGCGAGTCCGTTCTGTGCGAACTCAGCGTCGAAGGAGCTGTCCGTGTAGTCGCCGCCAGTCCCGTGGCCGTAAAGCGCGACATGGTAGTCGCCTTCGCCGGCCGGCAGTACGAGACGGAACGGGACGTCACGCGTCCCGGTGACGACGGGAAGGCCGGCCGCGTCGAGATTGAATCCGCCCTCTTCGGGGAGGAAGGCCGGGACCTGGGTCAGGCGTCCCAAGACGATGCCTGCGATGCTCGGCGACAGGGAGGTGGAGAGGCTGTCGATCTCGACGCCGACGCCGTCGAGGGCCCCGGTCAGCTGGTCCATCATCGCGTGCAGGCGGCGGGTGGGGTCGCCGGCGGACCGCGTCGTGAATGTCCACGTGCGGATGACGCGCGCGGGGTCGACGCCAGCGTCGTCGATCAACTGCCGGGTTGGCGCGTGCCAGCCGACAAGCGCGGCCTCCTCCTCGGTCTCGGGCTCCACGAGGCCGAGGGCCAACTCGACCGACCGCGAGCGCTCCGTCGTGCCGATGGCGTCCGTCACGATCACGACGTGGTCGGCGTTGGGTTCCATGACCTCCACGGGGCGACCGATCAGCAGGTACAAGCCCCACACGTCCAGCAATTCGGCGCGGAAGCCCATGCGACGGCCGTAGTTGGGGCTGTCGGGTTGGGCGTTGATCACTTGCAATGGACCGTCGGGCGTCAGGCTCTCCCAGGGGTCGTCCAAGCTGACGCTGGCGGTGTCGACGTTGGCCGGCATCGCCGTGACGACGCCGGACACGCGCGAAAAACCGTCGGCGGTGTTGAGGTAGCTGGGGTCGTCGTCGATGGGCAATTTGGACGCGTCGATGTTGACGCGAAGGCCCGTTTCGCGCGTGGGGTCTGCGACCGTGAACGTGTTGGACGGCCACGGAAGTTGGCAGCGGACGGGATCGATGTCGTCGCAGGAAGCCGACAGAGGTGTGCGATCGAGCGGGTCGCGGTCGACGACCTCAAGTTCGCCCCCTCCGCACGCGAGCCACAACCACATGGAACCTCCCGACGCGGCGCTATCTCAGGGGGCTGGCCAGGGCTGAGACGACGTTGTCGGGGTCGACGGCCCCCACCCAGGTCTTCAGCACTTGGCCCCCGGGGGCGGTCAGAACCGTGACGGGGACGGCGTCGGGCCAATTCGGGACGACCGCGCGGGCGACGCTTGTGGGATCCGGTCCCACGGCCAGGAGGACAGGCAGGTCCGCGAGATCGTGGCGCTGAAGCAGGGGGACGATGCGCGATGCGGCGGATTCGTCGTCCAAGGACACGAACAGGAAGTCCACGTCGGAGTGGCGTCGGCGGACGAGGTCGAGCGCGGGCATCTCCTCCAGACAGGGTGCGCACCAGGTGGCCCAGAAGTTGATCACCGTCGGACGCGCACTCTTGGCCAGGAGATCCCGCAGCTGCTTGGGCTCGATGCGCGCGACGCCGTCCGCGGGAACCGCGACCGGCGGCGGGTCGGGCCGTGGGACGGGTTCCGGGGCGCAGGCGAGCCACCACCACATGGGCTCGGGATAACGCCAGGTGGGGAGGCGACGTGGTCCTGCTCACGATCGTCTTGGCTTGCGCCTCCCGGCGGGCCGACGGCCGGCTGGAGCGCGCCCTGGCGGCCGTGGATCGGGCCTGGGCCGCGGTCCCCGTGCGCGGACTGGAACCCGTGGACACAGCTTTGGTCAGGGCCGAACGGATGGGAGGCGACGTGCCCGAGGTGACATGGCGGCGCGCACGCTACCACCTCGGAGTCGCGTCCGCGTCCGAGGGCACCCAACGCGTGCGGGCGCTTGCCGAAGCGCGTGCGGTGGCCGTCGGATGCCTGGAGCGGGAGCCAGACTTTCGTGCCCAGCGCGACGGCGCGGGCTGGACCGAGGCGCTCGCCACTGTGCCTGCCGTGGCGACCCCGTGTGTGCTCATGGCTCGCGACGCGTGGATCGCCTGGCGCGAATCGGTCGGTCAGGAGGCTTCGGCCGTCGATGCACCGGCCGTCGAGGCGCTCAGCGCCTACTAGCCCTTGTTCGGGCGTCCGCCCGCGCGGCGCGCGGCACGGCGGCTCGCCTTACGGCGGCGCTTCTCGGCCAAGCGCTGCTTGAGGCGGCGGCGCTCACCCGGCTTGAGGTAGAAGCTGTTCTTCTTGATGTCCTTGCGGATGCCTTCGCGCTCGACCTTGCGGCGGAAGCGGCGCAGTGCCTTTTCGAAGGGCTCGTTCTCGCGGACGGTCACCAAGATCACGGAAACTCCGGCCTAAGCGGGGCGCAGCGGCTAATGGCGGCACCCCAGAGCGTCAAGCCCGCCGTCAGAGAGACAGATCCGCTGTCAGGCCCCAAGCGAGGGCACCGTGGATTCCGCCCTGAGCGACCACGTCGAGCCGCTCGCCCAAACCCACTCGCAGGCCAGCGAGCGCGTCGACGATGGGGACGATCGGCGGGAAACCGGCGCTGCCATCGGCCGGCAAGCCATCGAGCTGGCGCTTGTAGGACGGGTTGCCGAAATCGTCGGCATTCCACTGTTGGAGGTGGCCTGTCACCACACCCAAGCCGACGCCGCCACCGATCCGGAACGCGAGTTCGACGGCTCCGCGGGTCTGTTCGCTCGGCAGAAAGACGCCGTCCCAACTGAGCGTGCCGCCAGCGGCGATCGCGCCGAACCCGTCGGTCGGAACGAGGAACTTGCCGTCGAGATGGTTGGGGACATCCTCGCGGTCGTCCCAGTAGCCGCCGACCACGGTCGAATCGATGAATTCGGACCAAAAGGTGCCTTGGAGCGGGCCGGCGTCGATCTCGGCCTGCAGGCCGATGGCGCGCATGGTTGCGGCCGGCCGCGGGTCGATCCAGGCCCAGTTCGGCTCATCGCTGTCGAAGTACCACCGATCCAGCACGGCGTCGGGTACGGACATCGCGTGGTAGCGCAGGCCGACATCCACTTCGAAGCTACGTTCCGGTACGTTGACCGGGGCGGCCTTCTCGAAGGGGTAGGGCCGTACCTCTACCGGCGGTGCGGCGAGGGCGGCAGCGTGGAGGGCGAGGAGCAACATCCGGTTCGCGCCTATGTCTCCGACGCGCGGGGCGCTGTCAACTTCCGGTGCGACGGCTAAAGGCGGCCATGCCGTTGCGGACGCTGTCGCGCCAACTCGAGCCGCTTCGACCGCTCTACGCGCTGATCGGCGATGCAGGCATCCTGCGCGATCGCGCGATCGCCATGATCGTTGGGGCGGCCCTGCCTCAGATCGGATTGGCCGCGTTCAATCACACGACCTTCCGCGCGTCTCAGACGGATGCGGCGCGCGCAGTAGCCGCAGCCCGGACTCAGCCGATGCTGGCGCCTCGACGCCTCGTCGTGTTGCTCGAAGTCGAGGAGGCCAAGCCGGACTTCATCGATGCCCTTGTGGCCTACGCCAAGGCGCCCAACCCCGACGCGACCCTCGTCGTGGCGGGGGCGGGGTGGCCCAAGTCCGAGCGCGGTGGTTCTCTCGATGCGCGCATCAAGGCGGCCGTCGGCGCCGTGGGGCCGATCCTCGCGTTGGGACCCGGAGCCGTGCCGCCCGCCGCCTTTGTCCTTGACGAGGCGGCCGCGCGCGGCGTGCGGATGGCGCCAGCCGAGGCCAAGGCGCTTGTGGAGGTGACGGGCACCGATTTGGGGCGCCTGAGCATGGAGGTCGAAAAGCTGGCGCTCTACGTGGGGGACGCTGGCGTGATCGACGCGGACGCGATCGAGGAGGCGGTCGCCCTCCTCGCCGAAGCCGCGGTTTGGGACTTGACGGGGGCCATCGCCGCCCGCGACGCGCGTCGGGCTGCCGTCGCGCTCGCCCGCCTCACCAAGGGTGGCGAGGCTGGCCACCGTCTTGCGGGCATGATCGCCTGGCAACTGCGCGAGATCGCGCTGGCGGCGTGGTGTGTGCGGACGGGCCTTGGCGAGTCGGCTGCCGCGGGCCGGACGAGGCTGCGCCCCGATGCGATCGCGCGAGTGGCGCGCGAGGTGCAAGCGGGTCGTCTTCACGACGCCGACCTGTTGCACGCCATCGCCCGGGTCAACTTCCGCCTCAACGGCCACAAAGCGGGCCCCGATCGCGTCCTTGAGGGCTTTGTGTTCGAACTCGTCGGCGCCTAGAGAGCTGGTGGACAGCGGCTTTCCGTCAGTGCGCCAGGGCGACGTCGAGAATGTGCTCCACGTCGGCGAGGCCCCCGACGCCGGATTCGCCGCACGCGACCACCTTGTCTACGGGTTCGACGAAGACCATCCCCCACGACTTGAGGGTCGCAGCGTGTGCCTGGACGGCGGGGTGGGCCCACATCGACGGGTTCATCGCGGGCGCGATCACCCGGCGGACGTTGGGGTTCAGCGCGAGCCAGGTCGATGCGAGCGCGTCGTCGGCGAGGCCCAAGGCGAGGCGGGCCAAGGTGTGGGCCGTGCATGGTGCGACAAGGGCCACGGTCGGCCACCGCGCCCAGGCGATGTGATCGATGGCGCCGTCGTGGGTGAAGGTATCGAGGAGCACGCGGTGACCCGTCAGCGCCTCGAAAGTGACGGCGCCAATGAAGCGCGTGGCGTCGGGCGTCATCGTGACCCGGACCTCCCACCCCGACTTTCGGGCCCCCGATGCGATCTCCGCCGCTTTGTACGCGGCGATGCCGCCGGTCACTCCCAACAGCAGGCGTCCGGCCATCGTGCCCTCGTCCCCCGTTAGCCGGGCTTTGTAGGCCCCGCGAGGCGCGCCAGGCGTTAGCCGGCCGGCTCGCAGTGGAGGCCGGCGTGGACCAGGGCGCATTGCTCTACGAAGGGAAAGCGAAGCAAGTGTATGCGACGAGCGACCCTTCGCGCGTCGTCTTGCATTTCAAAGATGACGCGACCGCATTCAACGGCGTCAAGAAGGCCAGCGTCCAAGGCAAAGGTGCGCTGAACTGCACGATCTCCACGCACCTGTTCCACGCGGTGGCCGGACCCGTCGGTGTCGACACGCACCTCATCGAGGTGCTTGGACCCCAAGACCAGCTCTGCCACAAAGTGGAGATCATTCCGGTCGAAGTTGTCGTCCGCAACGTCGTCGCGGGGAGCTTTGCCAAGCGCTACGGCGTTCGCGAGGGCACCCGCCTGCCGCGGCCTCTCATCGAGTTCTTCTACAAGAGCGACCCGCTCGATGATCCGTTGGTCAACGACGATGCCGCGATCCTGCTCGGTTGGGCGCGCCCTTGGGAACTTGCATGGATGCGCGAGGCGGCGATCGCGCTGACCACGGGCCTCGACACGTTCTGGGGCGAGTTCGACATCGACCTGATCGACATCAAGTACGAATTCGGCCGCGTCGGTGGCCGGCTCGTGCTCGCCGACGAACTCACCCCGGACGGCTGCCGTCTGTGGGAACGGGGGACCGGCCGGAAGTTCGACAAGGACGTGTTTCGGCGCGATCTCGCGGATCTCGGTGAGACGTACCGGGCGTTGCACGAGCGCGTGTTCGGCGCCCGCTGATGGACTCTGTGGCGGCACGCGGCGGCTTCCTCGCCGTGGCGGCCAGCCACGCGTCGTCAGCGGCTTTGGCGGGGCGCGATGCGCTCGGGGGCGCTCAGTTGGCCGCCCGAATGGCCGACGGGGTGTCCCTTCGCACGGCCGATGTCTCGTCGCCCTCGCGCCTCGCTGTGGTGGCTCGCGGCGACGAGCCTTTGCCAATGGGGTGGCTGGCCACAGGGGTGGCGGCGGCTACGGTCGTCGGCCGCTTCCTCGGCGGGGGCCGGATTCGTCGCGAATTGCTTGATCGTGGCGCGCTCCTGCGCGGCGCCAGCGATGCCGAGTTTGCGCTTCAGCGCCTCGCCATGTCGGGCCAGAAACGGCTCGTCAACCGTGTCGTCGACGCCTTCAGCGACCTGGAGGGCGGCTACGTCGCTGCGGTCCTCACCGAAGACCGGCTTGTCGTGCTCTCCGACCCCTGGGGTCTGCGCGCGATGTGGGTAGGCGACTGGGGGGACGGGGTCGCCCTGGCCTCGGACGATCGCGCGTTGCGGGCCATCGGCGTGCGTGCGCCGCGGCTCGTCCCAGCGGGCGAGGTCTGGGTGCTGGACGGGCGGGTCGTGAGGGTCATCCGGCCGTTTCCGCCACGCCCGACGTCCCCGTGCCTCGTGGAACGCGTCGCCGTGGCCGGGCCAGAGGGGGGCCCGGAAGGGCGTCCCGTCGCTGCAGATCGCTTGGCGCTCGGCCGGGAGATGGCGCGAACGTCCGGGGCTGGCTTTGACGTCGTCGTGGCCATGGAGGGCGCGGAGATCGTCGCCCAGGGCTTTGCTGCGGCGTCGGGGGCACCGCTCGTGCCAGCGCTTGTGGGCGAGGAGACCTCGGTGCGCGCCGTGACAACACTCGTTTCCGGGCGGCGGGTGGCGCTGATTGCAGCGCTCGTTGGCAGCGGTGGCGCCGTCCGGACGGCCGCATCGGCCTTGCGCGACGCCGGCGCGAGCGCCATTGGCCTGCGGGTGGCGCTGCCCCCGCAGATCGCGTCGTGTCCCTACGGGCTGGCGGGGCCGGCTGCGGAGTTGTTGGCCGCCCTTCATGACGCGTCGGAGGATGGGCTGGCGGGACGCCTTCTCGTGGACAACGTCATTGCGATGCCGGCGGCCACGGCCGCGGCGACGATGGGCCTTGAGTCGGCCTGCGTCGGTTGTTTGGGTGGCCCCTGGCCGATTCGCGCCGAGACCGCCGAAGATCAACTGCCGCTGTTCTGAACGTCGGCGAGAAAGTCGTCGAGTTCGGCCCAGCGGACGGCGAGCAACGGTTCGACGGACGCTGTAAGCCGGAGGCCGAGGACCCGGGTGCGCTTGCGCGGCAGCTCCCCGGCACGCTCGACGCGACGGAGGGCAAAGGCGTGGATGGGGCCACTGATCCCGGGGGCCTGCTCCTCCGCTAGTTTGGCCAGGCGCTGCACGAGGGCGGGTTCGCCGGCCTTCAGACGGTCCAACGCCTTCTCGATGGCGCGGTAGTGCTTCGCCCAGTCGTTTTGGGGTCCGCCGTCGAGGACCCACCGCTTGGCGATGGCCGGGTCGAGCGCGCCGATGGAGGCGAGGACCTGTTGAAACGCGAGGGCGGGGACGTCGGAAGCGCCGGCCGCCGCCAACCAGCGCGCGAGGCTCAGCGGCCCGAGCCGATGGGCGGCGGGTGGCCAGGCGACGGGAGCGTCGGGCGGTGTGGCCGCGGTACCCGCCAGCCACTGGACGACGGTGCCGGTGCCGTGGTCGTGCACCTCGGTTCCGACGACATGCAGAACGACCCAAGCGCCGTCCGTGCGCTCGTACGCGACCTGCGTTCCCACCGGCCACGGGCAGGTGTCACGAAAGGGGGCCTTGAAGGCCTTTCGTGGTGGCTGCGGTGCCTCCAGCGCCTCGTCGATGCCGGTGAGGGCGGCCGTTCGCTTACGAAGTTGCGCGGGTCCGGCTTCGCGCCATCGCTCGAGCCCCGCTCCGGTGGCAAGGACCTCCCGAGCCCTGGCTTGTACCCGTGCGTTCAGGCGTCCGACGTTGTGCTGGGTCAGCGCCAGAGCGAGCCAGAACACGGGACCCTCGTCGGAGTCGTCGAGCGTCTCCTTCCAGTGGCCCAGCATTTGGGCGGTTGCGGCGTCGTCCTCGACGCCTTGGCGCAAGAGGGCAAGGGAGTGGTCGCGGACGTCCATCGCGCAGTCGTCTTGGAAGAGGCCGAAGCCGAAGGTTCCCATGACGACACCCCGATGGCGGGACTAGCCTAGCGTGGGCGAGACCTACGGAGCCGACGGGCTGGGGCCCGGGGCAGGGTTCGGTGCCCTACAGATGAACGCTCACACCCAGCGCCGAGGCAATCGCCTCGAATACCGCTTCCGCGTTCGTCGGATGCGCGTGGACGGCCGACAACAGCTCGTCGGTCGTGAGTTCGGCCGTCATTGCGAGCACCAACTCTGGCAGCAACTCCGTGGCCTCTGCGCCGACGATCGTCGCGCCGAGGATTTCTCCCCGGTCGCCGACGAGCACTTTGACGAAGCCGTCGGCCGCCATCGCGCCCCACGCTTTGCCGTTCGCCGAAAATGGGAATTTACCGACCCTGTAGGAGAGGCCTTTGGCCTTCGCCGTGTCCTCGCGCAGGCCAACGCTTGCGACCTGGGGCTGGCAGTAAGTCGCTGCCGGAATCGCGTCGAAATGGATGGGATGCGGATGTTTGCCGGCGATGGCTTCCGCCGCGGCATGGCCTTGGGCCGTGGCCGTGTGGGCCAGGCCGCCACGGGTGGTGATGTCCCCGACGGCCCAGATGCCAGGCAGATTCGTGCGGCCGACGGGGTCGACGACGACGAAGCCGCGCTCCAGCGCGAAACCGAGGTGGGCCGCCGCTTCGAGGTTGGGCGTGATGCCGAGGGCCACGAGCACCGTGTCGGCCTGCAGCTGGGCTCCGTCGTCGAACACGACAACGGCGCCGTCGCCCTGCTTCTCGACGGTCTTGACCATCGCGCCGGTCTTGAAAGCAATGCCCGTCTTTTCCATGGCCTTGCGCACGGCGGCCCCGGCTTCGCGGTCCTCGAGTGGGAGGATCTCGTCCCGCCCTTCGACGACCGTGACCGCCGCGCCCATCGCGTGCCAGAACCAGGCGAATTCCATCCCGATCGCGCCCGCGCCGAGCACGACGGCCTTTTCGGGGCGTCGCGTAGACACGATGGCCTCACGGTAGGTCATGACGCGTTCGCCGTCGACATGGATTCCTGGGAAGACGCGCGCACGCGCTCCCGTGGCCAGCACGACCGTCCTGCAGGTGAGCTTCTGGACGGTGCCATCCGCCAGGGTGACGGAGACGCGGCCCGGTGCATCCACAACGGCCTGCCCCGCGAGGTGGGTGACGCCGTATTTCTTGAAGAGGTGGGCGACGCCCTTCTCGAACTTCTCGGCGACCTTCCGGCTCCGCCCGATCACGGCCGGGTAGTCGATGCCGACTTCGCCGACCGTCAGGCCCCAATCCGACGCCTTGCGCATTTTGTGCACGAGTTCGGCGGTCTTCAGCAGCGCCTTGCTTGGAATGCAGCCCCAGTTCAGGCAAACGCCACCGACGCGGTCGCGCTCGATGCAGATGACGCGTTGGCCCAATTGCGCCGCCCGAATCGCTGTGGGGTAGCCACCGGGCCCAGCTCCGACGACGATGACGTCCGCGTCCATCTCACACCCACATGGCCGCGGGCGCTTCGACGAAGCGGCGCAGCGTTTGGAGGAAGGTCGCGCCAACCGCCCCATCGACGACGCGGTGGTCGCACGACATCGTCACCTTCATGCGGTGGCCGACCACGATTTGCCCGCCGGAACTGACGACCGGCTCCTGCCGGAGCGCGCCCACCGCGAGGATGACGCTGGCCGGCGGGTTCACGATGGCCGTGAACTGCTCGATGCCGAACATCCCCAAGTTGCTGACGGTGATGCTATTTCCCGAGTATTCTTCGGGCTGCAGTTTTCCGTCTCGCGCCTTTTTGACGAGTTCTCGGACCTGGCTGGCGAGGCCGCGCAGGTCGAGGTTCTCCGCCTGCCGGATCACGGGGGTGATGAGTCCCTGAGGCAGGGCCACGGCGACGCCGAGGTCCACGGAACCGCGGCGCGTGATGGCCTCGTCACCCCAACTCGCGTTGACCTCGGGGTGGCGAAGTGCCGCCTTGGCCGTCGCGAACAAGAAGAGGTCGTTGTAGGACAACTTGTCGTCGGGGTAGGCGACCTTGAGCTGCTCGCGCAGGGCCACGAACCCAGCCATGTCGAGGTCCACCGTCAGGAAGAAGACGGGCGTCTCGGCATGGCTCTGAAGCAGCCGCTTCGCGATGGTCCGGCGCATTGGCGTGTGGCGCTGAACTTCGTCGCCGCGAACGGCCGGTGCGGCCGCTAGGGGGGCGCCCTCGACGTCGGCGCGAACGATTCGCCCACCAGGGCCGCTGCCTCGGACGCGGCGCAGGTCGAGGCCGCGCTCGGCGGCAATCTTCTTGGCCAGCGGGCTCGCTCGGACGGCAGACGGCTTGGCGCCGTAGCGGATGTCGCCCGGCGGGTCGGTGAACAATTCGTGGACCGTGCGCCCCATCCAGGTCCGCTCGACGCGGTCTGCGGAGGTCGGCGCCGGCGAGGCGACGGGAGCGGGAGCCGCGGGCGCTGCGGCCCGCGGCGCCTCGGCGGGGGCGGCGGGTTTGGCGGCCGCTACGGCCGGACCCTTGGCACGGCGAGCTTCGAATTCAGCCACGAGGGCGGAAATGTCCTCGCCAGGCTCGCCGACGATGGCGATGGGGAAGCCTGGAGGAACCTCATCTCCTGCGACGGCGAGATGCCTGAGCATCGTCCCCTTCTCGTAGATCTCCACTTCCATATTCGCCTTGTCGGTCCCTACTTCGAGCGCGAGCGTGCCCGAGGCGAAGGCTTGGCCTTCGGGCAGGCGCCATGCGACGATCAGGCCGAGCTCCATCGTGGGGCTGGCGGCGGGCATCTCCCAAAATCGGGCCATGGATTCCTCTCAGCGCCGGAGCAGATTGCGGACGGTTTCGACCACGCGGTCGGGACCCGGCAGCACGAGTTTTTCGAGGTTGGTGGCGTAGGGCTGGTTCACGTCGCGGTTGGTGACGCGGACCACCGGCGCGTCGAGGCTGTCGAACACGGCCTCCTGCACGCGCGCTACGATTTCGGCGCCCACGCCGGCGAAGGGGAAACCCTCTTGGACGACGACCACGCGGCCGATGCGCGCGGCGTGTTGGTAGAGCGCCTCTTCGTCGAGCGGACGGATCGTCCGAAGGTCGAGGACCGCCGCGGAGATCCCTTCGGCGGCCAGCGTCTCAGCAGCGGCGAGGCATGTCTGGACCGACTTGTTCCAAGTGACGAGCAGGACGTCGTCGCCAGCGCGCTTGAGATCCGCGACGCCAAGCGGGATGATGAATTCCTCGTCGGGCACCTCGCCCTTGAGGCCGTACATCAGCTCAGATTCCATGAACACGACGGGATTGTCGTCGCGGATGCTCGCTTTGAGCAAGCCGACGGCGTCGCGCGGCGTGGAGACGCTCACGACCTTGAGGCCCGGGAAATGGGCATAGATCGATTCGAGCGATTGGCTGTGTTGGCTGCCGAGGTTTTCGGCCGCGCCGGTCGGGCCGCGGAAAACGATCGGGCACCGATATTGGCCTGCGGTCATCTGCACGATCTTCGCGGCGTTGTTGATCACCTGGTCGTAGGCCACGAGGCTGAAGTTCCAGGTCATGACCTCGACGATCGGCCGAATGCCGGCCATCGCGGCGCCGACGCCGAGGCCAAAGAAACCGTTTTCTGCGATGGGCGTATCGATCACGCGGCGGGCGCCAAATTCCTTGAGCATTCCCTCGCTGACTTTGTAGGCGCCGTTGTATTCGGCCACTTCTTCGCCCATCAGGAAGACGCGTTCGTCTCGTCGCATCTCTTCGTTCATCGCGCGGCGCAGGGCCTCGCGCATCTGCAGGACGCTCACGTGCCCTCCACGTAGGTGTGGTCGTACAGTTCGCGGGCTTCCGGCTCAGGGCTGGCGTCGGCGAAGCTCACCGATTCGGTCGCGATGGCGTCGGCCTCGGCAAGGATGGCGTCGATGCGCTCTTGGGAGACGCCCGCAGCCAGAAGGCGGTCGGCCGTCAGCAGGAGCGGGTCGCGCTTGCGGTACTCCGCGACCTCCTCGGCCGAGCGGTATTTGCCCGGGTCGGACATGCTGTGGCCGCGGTAGCGGTAGCATTGGGCGTCGAGGATGACGGGGCCTGCGCCAGAACGGGCGTGTTCTGCGGCCTTGGCGATGTTCTCGTAGACGACGACGGGGTCGTAGGCCTCGAACTGCCAGCGGACCATGCCGACGCCGTCGCCGCGCCGCGACATGTCAGTGAGGTACGAGCTGCGCTCGACGCTCGTGCCCATGGCATAGCGGTTGTTTTCGCAGACGAAGATGGCCGGCAGCTTCCACAGCTGGGCAAGGGCCAAGGCCTCGAAGAAGGCGCCTTGATTGGACGCCCCGTCGCCGAAGAAGGTGAGGCTGATGCGCGACTCGCCCCTGTATTGGAAGGCGAGTGCGGCGCCTGCGCCGAGCGGGACATGGCCGCCGACGATGCCGTAGCCGCCGTAAATGTGGTGCTCGGCGCTCGCCATGTGCATCGAGCCGCCGAGCCCTTTGCAGACGCCCGTGGAGCGGCCGTACAGTTCGGCCATCACGGCGCGCGCGCTGACGCCTCGCGCGAGTGCGATGCCGTGGTCGCGGTAGGCGGTGACGACGACGTCATCCTTGCGGAGCGCCGCGTGGCTGCCGACCGCGACGGCCTCCTGACCGATGTACAGGTGGAGGAAGCCGCGGATCTTGCGCTGTTGGTAGGCGCCTTGAGCCAGCTCTTCGACGCGGCGTATGACCGCCATGTCGAGCAGCCAGCGCTGCAACGTGTCCGGCCCAGGGACCGGTGGGGACTCCATCGCCGCCTCCACGAAGGGCGGGGCTCGTACCCGAGGGCCCCCGTCGCGTCCACCGTCGGCCGTGGGTCCCGGGCGTTAACGGGCGCCATCGGAGGCGGGTTGGACCTGCGTGCGCGATTGGCAGCTGGCGACGTGGAGGGCTTCAACGCGGCCCGCAAAGAGGGCGCGCTCGACCTCTTCGCGTCGGAGTTGGCGGAGGTCGGACTCGATGGCGTGGACCTGAGCCAGGCCACGTTGGACAAGTCGGACCTGTCCGGCGCCTCGCTTCGGGACGCGAGGCTCGTGCGCGCGACGCTCGAGGACGTCGATGCCGACGGGATCGTGCTCGTCGATGCGGTGGCGACGCGGGTTCGGTTTCGGGACGCGCGCCTTTCGGGTGCGGATCTGCGTCGGGCAGACTTCACGGAGGCCGATTTCGGTGGCGCCGACCTCGACGGGTCGACGGCCGAGGACGCCCGCTTCGCCGTCGCGAGGATGAAGGGGGCCACGGCGCGCAAGGGGCGCTGGGGGCGGGCCGATCTCTCGGATGCCCACCTGCGAACGGCGGACCTCTCTGGCATCGACCTGCGAGAGGCCGTGCTCAGCGGGACGGACTTTACCGAGGCGAATCTCACCGGGGCCCATTTGCAGGGCGCGACCGGGTCGGGCTCGCGCTGGACGGGCGCCCAACTCGCTGGCGCCAACTTCGATACGGCGCGGCTGCCAGGAGCGGACTTCGGCAAAGCCAACTTGGCGGGGGCGAGCTTCAAGGAAGCGGACCTCGCGCGCGCCCATTTGGCGGGGGCCGACCTACGTGGGGCTGTGCTGTGCGGGGCGGTACTGACGGAAGCCGTCCTCGACGGCGCCCTCCTGGACGGCGTCGATCTGACCGGCGTGGACCTCAGCGGCGTCGACGTGTCCTCCTTGCCGCTGGACTCCACCCAGCAGGCCGCGCTCGGGCGCAGCGGCGTGACCGTCGTCGACGACGCCCCCTGGGTACAAACGGACCCTGCGGTTGCCGCCATCGAAGGCGCGGTCGTCGCGGTCTGGGACAATGCCGACGACGAGACGAACCACAGCATCCGCTGGGCGCGAGCGGGTCGCGGAGGCGCAAGCCACCATGGCGTGCTGCAGGTCCCACCCGCTGCGGTCATCGGGCGATTTGTGGCCGCCACCGGCGCGGGCGGCGTGGTGGGCGCCGTTTGGGCGCGGCCGGGCAGCGTGGTCGTCGGCAGGTGGGTGGCAACCAAGACGGGTCTGGAGGCCGGGCGCACGGCCACCCTGGGGTACACGCCTGCCGTTCGCCCCGGTGCATGGGCGGAGGGCAATGCGGTCTTTCTTGCGAGCCTGACGCGTGAAGGCCCCGCCCTCGTCGTCCATCGACTGGACGCGGACGGGGAGCAGCTCGTCGGGTCGACCAGGATGCCGACGGCGCGAGGCCTGCTCGGCCGTGGGCAGCCGGTCGTCGTCTGCAAAGGCGGCGTGGTCGCGCCGGTCGAAGCGCGAGGGACGGCGATTCCGCGGAAGGCCCCCGCCACGTTCGACGAGGCCGCGGCGACGGCCGCGACGGCCAAGGGCACAACGGTTCTGGCTTGGAAGGTCGCGCGCAAGGGCACCCGCGAGCCGGGTGGCATGCGCGCCGCGGTGCTGGTGGCGCGCGGCGAACCGGACGTCCTGACGTTGTCGGAAGACGACCTCATCGTTGGGATGGACGCCGCTCCGTTTGGTGACGTCGTCGCCATCGCTTGGCTCGTGCCAGGCCAGGTGTCGGTGGCGTGTGTTCCCGAAGGCGACGATTCGAAGTTCGAGGTGCCGTCAGACGCGTCAGCCGTCCGATGGGCGCCGGCCGTCGACGGCCGTGAACCCCAACTCGTGGTGATGACGCCTGGAGGACTGCGACTCTACGGAATGGACGGCAGCCCGATGGGGCATCTGGATCGGCCGAAGCGGACGGCGACGTGATCGCCATCTTGGCCGCGGCCGCGTGGGCCGCTCCCGAGGTCGACGTCTTTTGGCCCGAGGTCCACGGGCGCGGAAAGGGGCGGTCGCGCGCGATGGCCAGCCTGGTGGCGGCCGAGATGGCCACGGCGGTTCGCGAAGCGGGTGGGACGCCGCGACCGGCCGACGAAGGCGTTGAGGACTGCCCGAGCACGGGGTGTGTGCGCACCCGCGTGACCGCCGTGGTGATCCACCAAGAGGACGGCTGCGTCGTGTTGGCCGGCGTAGGCCCGGTGGGCGCCACCGCTTCGCTGCTCGCCCCGTGGGTCGGCCGTTGGGCGCTCGGCCGTCTGGATGCGCCCTTCGGTGAGGCGATTGCGACGTCGGCGACGGTTCACGATTTCGGGTCTTGTGACGCGCTGCCGTCCTCGCTGCGGACGGGTCGTCCTGCGCTCGTCAGTCTGATTCAGACGTTTGTACGGTGATGGGACCCGGCGCCGCCCTCGCCGCGTTGGCTTGCGTCGCAGGTGTGGGACGAGGGTTGGGGGGGGCGCCGCGCGCCGAGTCGCTGGCCTGGACCGCTCTTGGCTTGGGCGTCGCGAGTTGGGGGGCGGGCGCCGCGGCGACCTTGGCACTTGACACCGCCGTGTGGGACCCGGTTTGGGGGCGGTTGGCCTTGCGGGCGGCGGGCTGGCGACCCATCGGCGTGGCATGGGTCGGCGCGGGCGTCCTCCACCTTGCTCGGTTCCTTGTCGACCCGCCGCCGTTGGCAGGCCCCGTTTCGCGTGCGGCTGCCAGCGTCTCCTTCGCGCTGGCCTTGGCGGCCTCGGCTGCCCTTCTCGTCGGACTCGTGGACGTGGAGATCGCGGCTCTTGGATGGGTGGGGCGCGGCGTGGGCACGGGGGTCGCGTGGATCACGCTTTCGATGGCGATGGCGCTTGGCATGATCGCGTCCATCTCGGCCGCGGCGACGCTCGCGTGGTGTTGGGGCCGTTCAGGGACCTGAGCGCGCGGCGCGCAACGCCGCAGCGGCTGCTTCGCTGATGCTGCGGTCGCGCACCATGAGCGTCTCAGTCACCCGGCCGCTGTCGACCCGGCGCACGTAGTTCAGACCAAGCGCGTCATGGGTGGCATCGCCGTCGCCGTCGATGGCGGGCCGAGACGCCGTCCACGTGCCGGGGACGTCCACCCAGACCCCGTTGGGCCCGGGGGCTGGCAACCCGAGCGGTTCGCGGGGTGTGGCGCCATCGGCCACCTCAAACGTCATGACCGCGCCCGCCACGGAGGTGCCGGTCAGCGAGAGGACCTTGGCGCCTGCGCCCCCGAAGCGTTCCCCGAGGCGCGCCACGCGTTCGCCCTCGGGCCACTGGGCCAACTCACGACGAAGATCAAGTGCGGCTGCGCCCGTCAGGGTCCAGACGGTTCGTTCGTCGTCGCGGTGGGTGGTCACATCGCCCGTTGCGAGGGGAGGGGTCTCCGGACCCCGGGGCCCGAAACCGGCCGTCCCAGTCAACTCCGGCCGCACCTCCCCCGGCGCGCAGACGGTGCACGCGGGATCGAGCCAGAGGACGCCTTCGGCGGTCTCGATGCGGACGAGCGCGTCGGCGTGGCCGGCGGGGCCAACTTCGCCGCCTCGTCCAAGGCGCGCGGAGCGTACGAGGGTCCAGGTGGCGTCGATGCCAAGCTGGCGCGCCCACAGGGTGGCGACGAGGCCCGCTTCGACGGGGGTCAGAATCCGACTCCGGACGGCGCGGGCGAGGCGGCGGGGCGCCACGGGGTCCGCTCGGGTCTCCGAGGGCACGACGGCTCGGCTGCGCAGGGCGGTGGGGAGGTCGGCGACAAGGTCGGCATCCGGTCGGCGTCCGCGAAGGGAGAGCGGAGCGCCAGGTTCGGGCTGGGAGGCCATGCCGAAGCGGTAGGCGAGGGCGCGAACCAGCGTCGCGCGGTCCGGGAGGATGGTGACGCCCCCAGCCGCGGCGAGCCACCACGATCGGGGGCCGTCCGACAGTGCGCGGACGCCGTGGAACGAGGTGTCGTCCCCCTCACCGTAGGCGGGGACCCCGTTTTCGACCCAACGGACGACGACGTCGATGGGCCCCTCGGAAGGCTCGGCGCGCAGGAGGAGGGCGGCAGGCTCCGTGATCGTCTGGCCTGGTCCGTCCCAGGTGGCCGCGACGTTCGTGGCGTCTTCGGGAACCGCGACGCGGAGGAATCGCTCGACGTCCGCCGCGGGAATCCTGTAGGTCTCGACGATCTCCGTCGTCGCTGCACCGCCCGCGGCCAAGGCGACCTGCGGGTCCCCCGGTGGCAGGGTCACGGTCGCGACGCGCGTCGGCGTCAGGTCGAGCATCGTCCTGGGTGGCGGTTTGACGGGCGGGGCGCCGACGACGACGGCGACGTCTGAGGTGGCATTCGCGACCCACCCGCCCCGGCGGTCCTGGCGCAGGTCCGACGGGACGCCAGAAAGATGGGCGTAGGCTGCGGGATGGGGCGTCCAGACGAAGCCGCCTTCCCAAGTGCGACGGATCTCGACGTTGGCGTGATCGTCGCCGGACAAGTCCTCGAGATGCACGGTCACCCACCGCGTCCCGTGAGCGTCGGCGCCGCCAACGACCGTCCGGATGGGGTCCAGGGTCGGGTTGTGGCCGACTTCCGTCGCGATGCGCCCGCGGACGGACCAGCCCGAGACCTCGACCGGCAGCGCGAATCGGATCCAGGCGCAGGTGGGCGACGCGACCACACGGAGCTGGGAACGTTCTTCGAATTGAGGGGCCTCGGCGGTGGCGTCGGTTTCGAGCCAGACGAGGACACAACCGGCGGCGAGGTCGATGGCGGCACTCATCGGGTCAGCGCGTTCCGAACGACGGGCGGCAACTGGGACCATCGAGGCTGGGCCCAGGCGCGGCAGCCCTCTTCGTCGGTGGCGGACCAGGTGGTCAGGATGCGCCTCAGCGCCTTGTGCAGAGGCGGGTCCGTTGCCTTGACCGCGTCGTCGAGGAGAGCCGCTACATCGGCACGTTGTGGGGCGTCCACCCATTGGACGTTCGGCGTCCCGAGGCGAGCGCGAAGGCCTGCGACCGCGGGTCCTTCCAAGGGGACGGGCAGGCGGCCCATCGCCGCCATCCACCGGGATCGGCGACACCACACGCTGCCTTGGCGAAGGGCGTCCAGGCGCGAAACGCCGCCGGCAAGGGCGACGCTCCCCCCGAGCAGGATGGACCCGAGCGCGTCCGCCGTTGTGGGGTCGTCGGTACGGTGGGCCCAGGCGAGCCCCAATGCCGACGCGACGACGGGCGAGTCGGGAAGGGCCGCGGCGGCGAGTGCGATGGCGACGAGGCCGTCTTCGAACGCGGTGCCGAAGGCGGCGTCGAGCGCGTCAGCGTCGCGTGGCAGCGAGATGCCGCGCTTCCAGATGGTGTCGGCGGTGCGAGCGACGACGGCGAGGGGGACGCCGCGGATTCCCCGCAGGGGACGGATGGCGCGGCGCGCGCGGGTGGCGACGGCGTCCTCCGCGTTGGCGGCCAAGGTTGCCCCAAGGTCGACGAGCGGGTTCACGGGGCATCCAGGAAGGCCATGAGGGCCTGAATCAACGCCGCAGGTGCGTCATGGTGGACGAGGTGACCAGCGCCGGGAATCACGACGTGGCCGGCGCTCGGAATCGCTGCAGCGCGCTGGGCATGGTCCTCCACCTGGAAGGCCGTTTCGGCACCGTCGATCAACAGCGTCGGCGCGTCGATGCGCGAGAGAAAGGCGGACGCCTGGGCCGAGGAAAAGGGCGTGGGGCTGCGGCCTCGATGCAGCGCATCCCACGTCCATTGCAGTCCCGATCCGGAAGCATCTTCGGTCGTGATGCGGGCGGCGAGTTCGCGCGCCAGGGCCCGGTCCATCTTGGGGGCACCGCGGCTGATGCGACGGACCGCGTCATCCAAATCGGTGAGCCGAACATGTCGGGGCACGTCGCGACGGTGGTCGAGGAACTGGATGGCACGGTCGACCGCGTGGGTCGTGGTGTCTGGCGGGCCGAGGCCCTCGATGGCGACAAGTTTGTGGATGCGTGCGGGTCGGGTGGCGGCCAGCAGCAGGGCGACAAGGCCGCCCATGCTGTGGCCGACGAGGTCAACGGGGGCGTCGAATTCGTGCAGCAGGCCGTCGACGTCGGCCACATAGTCCCAGAAGTGGTACCAACCGCCCGGCCCGACGGCGTCGGAGCGGCCATGGCCCCGAAGATCGGGGGCGGCGACGCGCCGGTTCAGTCCGCGCGCAACCACCTCCCAGGCGGCTCCCTGTTCGAGAAAGCCATGGAGGAGGACGGTGGCGCGGCCCGAGGTGGGGCCCCACTCACAAAGGGTCAGGCCAAAGTCGCCGGGCCCCACCACGACGCGACGCTCTCGACGCTGCGTCACGGTTCGAATCGGTAGCCGGTGCCGTGGACCGTCAGGATGTGTCGAGGCTCGCCTTCGGGCTCCTCAATCTTCTTCCGGAGCTTGAGGATTTGATTGTCGACGGTCCTGGTCGTCATGAACCGGTTGTGACCCCACACGTCGCGCAGGAGTTCCTCCCGGCTGACGTCCCGGCCCCGGTGGGCGATGAGGTACCACAACGTGCCCGCTTCATGGGTCGTGAGCGAGATTTCCACGCCGTCTCGCCACATCAAAGGGCGGCGCAGGTCGACCTTACTCTTCCCGAACGTGTAGTCGTCGGCACCGCGGTCTTCGACCGGCCTCTCGCGCAACCTCGCGCGGATGCGGGCGATGACCTCCCGGCTGGAAAAGGGCTTCGTGATGTAGTCGTCGGCCCCCATTTCGAGGCCCATCACCCGGTCGATTTCGTCGGACCTGGCGGTGAGCAGGATGACCGGGACGCTTGGGAACTCGGTCTTCAGCGCCAACATGAAGCGTCGGCCGTCGATGCCTGGCAACATGACGTCGCTCAGCACCAGATCGGGGCGATCCGTGCGCGCGGCGCGCAGGGCCGATTCGGCTTGGACGAAGCCCATGGCTTCGAACCCCTCGTGCTCCAACGCGGCTACGAGGCCCGCTGCGATGGTTGAATCGTCCTCGACGACGAAGATGAGGCGCTTCGTTCGCGTCACTGGGCGATGTCCACCGTCAGAATGTAGGGACCCAACTGGTCTTTGCTGTCCACGACCATGTACACATTCGTCGGTGCGCCGCTGAGATTCGTGAAACCGACAGCTTCGGGACCGGTGAGCGTGAGGTCGGACCCGATGATGCAACTCGCGACGTTGATGCAGTTGTACATGAGGTAGATCGCGCCGTCGCCGTCGGTCATCGACAGCGTCGCCGTCAGCGTTTCACCATCTTCGACCCGAATTTGGGTCATCGACTCGGGACCGGGCAAGCTCGTGCCCGTGCAGCCACCGAGGCCGGGATTCAAGGTGCCGGTGAACGGGAAGGTCTCCGTGTAGTAGGTGCCTTCGCCCATCGGCTCGGTCTGCAACTGGGCGTCCAAGCACTCGTCGTACATCTCCGGCTCTTCCAGGACGTCGATGGTCAGGTCGAGTGTGAAGATGTCGCCGATGAGCGTGTCGTCACCGAACAAGGCGTCGATGTACCCGTCGAGGACGAGGGTCAACTCCATCGCTTCGTCGGTCTGGTTGAAGTACGTCAGGTACTCCGGCCCGCCGACGGCGTAGTTCAGATCGGCGTTCGCGATGCACGAACTCGTCTTGCTGCAATTCGAAAGCAGGTAAACCGCGGCGTCGCCATCGGGATTGCTGTACTCGAGCGTCAGGACCGAGTTCGCTTCGAGCCGGATGGGGAACATGCCCTCTTCGCCGGCCCACGGGAAGGTGAGGTCGGGGCAATTGGTGATGTTCGTCAGGTCGTCGGTGTACCACGCGCCAAATTCGCCCCAATAGACGCCCGATTCCGTGATCGGCTCCATCGCGTCCGAGTTCGCGCAGGTGTTCACCTCGAAGAGAGGCGTCGCGCTGCCAACGTAGTGGTAGGTCCCGTTCATCACGATTTCTGACGCGCTCACGGCGTCGAGAACGTGGGGCCCGACGTTCTGGAGGCGATGGGTCCAACGGCCCATGGTGATCGTGACCGCGAGGTCGTCGTCGCCGAGGCCGAGGTCGTCGACGTCGATTTCCTCGAAGCCGTCGTCCTCGAGCCAGTAGAGCCGGGAAACGCCGAGGGCCTCGATGATCAGGTAGACCTCGCCGTCGCCGAGCGGGGTCCACTCGAAGAGCAACGGGGCGCCGTTGACGAAATCGAGGGTGGACTTGTAGTCGGGCTGGATCAAATCGAGGTCGGGGGCCGCGTAGAGGACGGGGTCGTCGGTCGGATCGTCCTCGTCGAGGTGACCGGCCCACTCGCCTGACAACTCGATGGTCAGGTCGCCGTAGAGCGGGTCGTCGTCGGCGTCGATCGCCGTGAGGAAACCGGCGTAGTAGCCCGTTCCGGCTGCCGGATTGAACAGGTAGGGCAACGTGTAGTCGCCAACGATCAACTCGGCGCCGACGTACCGCCACACGGGATTGGGGAAGTCCCAATAGTTGTTGTCGTCGAAGGTGACCCAGGTGTCCTCTTCGGTGGGCAGCACCTCGATGCAAGGCGCGCCCGTGACGATGCACTGCGCCAGATTCAGGGCCGACGGCGCGTCGTCGAGAAACGCAGCGTAGATGTAGGACACCGGCTCAAGAATGGGCGAGCGTCGCCGGAGGAGCACGATGCTCCCCTCGTCGCTGGAAGGAGGGCGAACGGTCTCGCCGCCGGGCACGGTCGTGGTGACATTTGTGCCCGTAGGGTCCGTTTCCGTGGGGGGCGGCGGCGCGGTACCGCTGGAGTCGGGTCCGCAGGCAGCAAGGACGAGCAGGGGCAGCGTGCGCATGGCGATCCGTCAGTTGAGGTCGATGTCGAGGTTGTAGGGGCCAGCGGCGTTGACGCTGTCGACGACGATGTAGATGTTTTCCAGGCCGCCTGTCGTGTTGGTGTAGGTGACCGTTTCCGGCCCCACCGTGGCGACGTTGGCGCCAAGCAAGCACGAGGCCGCCTGGACGCAATTGTACACGAGGTACAGCGCGGTGTCCGAGTCGGGCATGTTGGCGGTGACCGTCAACGTCTGGCCGTCTTCCACGAGGACCTTGGCAAAGCCTTCGCCGCCTTGGGCCGGCGTGAGCAGGCAGGGCGCCACCGGTGACAGGTCATTGGCCGCGCCGGACAGGTCGCCGGCGAACGCGCCCGTGCCGACGGGCAGCGCCGAGATGGCTTCCGCGCAGGTATCCGTGAGAATGTCGCCCCCGACAACGCTCAATGTGTAGTCGAGGACGAAGATGTCGGTGACGGCGGGGAGTCCGCTGAGCTTGAATGCGTCCAGGACGAGCACGGCGTCGAGCGGGTCCGGCGTGTCGTTGTACCAGGCGACGGTCTCCGTGCCGGATGCGTAGGTGCTGTCGGAGCCGACCAGGCAAGTGCCCGCGTCGACACAGTTGGTGACCAAATAGAGGGACGCGTCGTCGCTTGGCAACGTGTACGAGAAGGTGGCGATGCCTCCCGGCGGGATCGAAACCCGCGCGAAACCTTCGGGCCCCAACGACGGAAAGCCGGTGCAACCGCCGCCGCTGAGGTTGTCGGCGTGACCGAGAGTCGTGCCCCAATAGGTCCCGGGTTGGAGGATGTCGCCCTCCACGGCATCCACACACAGGTCGTTGGCGACGAGTTCTACCCGCCCCCCCAGGTCCCGGTAGCTGCCGTAGATCCACTGCTCGGAGATTCCGATGAAGCCGAGTTCGTCCGTGCCCGACAGCAACTCGGCCTCATTCCACCGAATGAGGACGAGGTCGACCGGGTCGCCATCCAGCAACTCCACGTCGGTGAGATCGAGGTCGTAGACGCCGTCGTCTTCCAGGCGGTAGACGCGTTCTTCGAAGAAGGTCGTCAGCACGAGGAAGACGTCGCCGGTTCCAGGTTCCCAGCGTACAGGGACCGGTCCTTCGCTGGTGAAGACGTGGAACGCGGTTGGATCTGGCTCCGTGACGGTGGCGAGCGTGGGGAGTTCCAAGACCGGACCCGAATCAAAGGCGGCCCAGTCGTCGCCCTCGAACTGGACGCCGATGAGCCCGGAGGAGGCCCCTGTCACCTCTGAGAAGTAGCTGCCGAGCTGCGCCTGCGCGTCGAAGGACCAGGGAATGGACCAGGGCCCTATGATCAATTCATCGCCGACCCGGCGCGTGACCAGCGGGTCGAGGATGGAGTCGTCGTAGGGCTGGGCCGATTCCCAGGTATCGTCGAGGACGGGCAGTTCATCGAGGCAGTACGTGTCCTCGGCTCGGCGGGAAAGGCAAGCAGGCAGGTTGACCCAATTGCGCAGGCTGTCCGTGAAGACGGCGGCGACCGTGACATCCGCAGGGATCGCCGGATGGCGGGCTTGGCGTTGGATCACCATCACGGACCCTTCCTCGCCGCGCGGGGCGGCCGGCGTGTCCGTGGCGTCGCTGGTCGGCGGCACGACGGGGAGGCCGCCGTCGGTGGGCGTAGCTGCGCCTTGGTCGCCGCAGCCCGTCGCGAGACTCAGCAGGAATGCCGCGCGCACGCCGCCTCCGCCCGCGGAGGTAACCCCGTCGGGACCGTCGTTCACCCCATCGTGGCGGTCGGCACGGTGGGTAGGCGCAGAACGAACGCGATGCCCCCATCCCGCCCATCTTCGCAACGAACGTCACCGCCGTGGGAGACCGCCACCTGGCGGACCTGGGCGAGCCCGAGACCGTAGCCGCCGGCGTCACCGCGTTGTTCACCCTCCACCCGAACCCAAGGCTCAAAAATCGCCTCGCGTTGGGCGACGGGTACGCCAAGGCCGTTGTCGATGATTCGGATCTCGACGGCGCCGGGCTGGGGGCGAAGCTCGACCCAGACCGTGGCGTCGGAAATGTCGCGCCGGCGGTACTTGAGCGCGTTGTCGAGCAGGCACCCGACGGCGTCGCGTACTGCGCGACCGTCGCCGAGAATCCTGTCCGTCGCGTGCACCTCGTCGGCGACCAAGGCGACGCTCGCAGCCTCCAGGCGCGCCGCCCACATCTCAAGGGCACCGAGGACGGCCTCTTCGGGGTCGAACTCCTGAGGATCGGGCACCCGCGCTTCCCTTGCGACGGAGAGGACCTCGTCGATCCGCGTCGTCAATCGGTCGACTTCGGCGGCGATACGACTCGCCATTTCCGCCCGGTGTGCGGAGTCCTTGAAGGCGCCGATCTCGAGGTTCTCGGCCATGATCTTCATGCCCGCAAGGGGGGTCTTCAACTCATGGGTGACGCGGGTGGAGAAGTCGCGTTGCCGCTGCAGGAGGGCATGTTCTTGGGCCACGGCGCGCGTCTGGGCGAACAGCGCGCTCAGCCCCAGGCCCAGCGCGGCGAGCACGATGACGAGCGGCACCCAGGCCAACCGGGTGGCCTCGGCCACCTCGGCTTCGATGGCGGCCTCGCGTAGGCCCACGCGGATCCAGTGAAGCGTCCGTGGCAGATCGACGCTGACGACGACTTCGCCGCCTCGCCGGGAGCCGGCCACGATCGCGCCGCGGTCGTCAGAAATGACGAGATGAGGGCGCCAGGCGGCCAAGCCGCGGGCCGCCGAGAGCTCGGCCAGGAGGGCCTTCTGCTCGAGTTGGGCCGCCGCGCCGCTGCCGTCGACCGACCACACCGTGTACAACACGAACGGATCCGTCGAGTACTGGTCCCAGGACCAGCGCGGAACGGGCGTCGACGGACCCGAGGGCGGGTCTGCGACGACGCGGGCGGACACCTCCCGCCACGCCGCTACCCTGCGCTCGGCGGTCATCAGCGCCGATTCGAGACGGTCGGCGTCCGACATCGCCCCTTCGCGACGCAACCAACTGAGCGCTGGGTAGCGGACGAGGTGGAGCAGGGGTCCCGCGTCAGGCGCGTCGAGGTTTGTCATGTCGAGGCCGTTGCGGAGGGCGACCGCCGCAGCCTCTGGTCCTCGTCCGAGGGCGGCGAGGCTGGCCGCCCGTTGGTTGCGCAGGGCCGCCAAACGGTATGGGGGCAAGCCGATCCTCGCAGCGGTGCGGAGGTCACGGCCGCCGTCGGGGTCGGCGCGGTCCAGGATGGCAAGGGCGCCTTCGTGTTTGTCGGCCAAAGCCAGCGTTGCCGCGGCTTCGGTGACAGCCACGAGCCGAATCGCCTCTGGTGCTGACGCGCACGTGGCGAGCCAGATCGCAGCGATTGCGTCCGGATCAGCGGACGACTGTGCGGCTGAGCGCCCCGATTCCAGGCAGGGCACGCGCGAAAGGACCTCGGGGCGCTCAACCGTGGGGGCCAGCGGCCACGTGATTCGGGCCGTGTCTCGCCCACGGCTTCCCCGACCCGTCTCCCAAGTGTACAGGGCGTCGAACCAGGGCCACCGCTGTCGAAGGCGGTCCTGCCGCTCGCGCGCGTCGTCCGGCAAAGGGGCGCCGGTGACGGCGTCGTCCATGGCTCCAAGCAGCCGCTGCTCCCAGTCTTCGATCACCTCGGCGAGGCGGCGTTCAAGCTGATCGCGGGCGCGCCGCTCCGCAGCCGCGCGCGCGTCGGCCACCCAGACCAGGGCCAGGGCGGCGAGCAGCACCAGGGTGCCGCCAAGGACCCAGGGCAGGGGACGGGTCCAAGCCCGGCGTTGCTCGGACATGGGCTTGACTAGGGCGGGACGACGGAGCAGTCAACGGCGCAGGGAGGGGGGATGACCCGCTTGGGCGTGATTGGACTTGCGGCGTTGGTGGCGTGCGGGGGCTCGGAAACGGCCGGATCGGCGAGTGCGGGATCTGCCGCCAGCGCCAAGGTGAGCGTGGCCGAGGCGCCTGTCGCCAAGGAACGGCCGCCCGGTAAGCTCCGCGGGATTCTCATGTCCCAAGCACAGTTCGTGAAAGGGGCCGCCGGCAAGACCAGCCCGGGGCCGGCCAAGCTCGTTCTGTGGCGGACGGATGGCGACGGAGGCTGGTGGGACGAGATCATCGAGGACCCCGGCAGCAATGTCTTCCACAAGGCAATTGGCTACCGCGACGGCCTTCTGACGATCGCGGCCGGCCAAATCCCCAAGGAAGGCGAGACGCCCGCCCCCGCCCAAATGCGGCATTGGAAACATGATGGCACCTCGTGGGCTGCCACGACCCTCGTCGAGGCCAAGTGGGGCGGCCGCTTCCAGCGCTTCCGGGACTTCGAGTTCGGTGACTTCAACGCCGATGGCACGCCCGAGATCGCGATTTCGACGCACGATATGGGCGTGGTGATGGTGGCGTCGGAGGGTGCCGACGGCGCCTGGTCCGCCCAGCAGATGGACGAGAAGCCGGACACATTCGTCCATGAGATCGAAGTGGGCGACGTCGATGGCGATGGCGCGAAGGAGTTCTACTGCACGCCTTCGGACCGCAACCGCAGCAGCGGCGAGAGCCAGCCCGGCTCCGTCGCCCGCTATGACCTCAAGGATGGCAAGTATGTGCGGAGCTGGGTGGCCCAGTGGGAGCACAGCCACGCAAAGGAGATCCTCGTCGCCGACGTGGATGGGGACAAGCGAGACGAACTTTACGTCGTCCGCGAGGGCCATGTCGTGAAAGAGGGCGGCACGACCAAGCTGACCGATCCGGTCCAAATCCTGCGTATGGACCCCGGCCCCGAGGGCTGGACGGAGACGATTGTGGCCTCCCTCGAAGGCGAGTCGCAGACGCGCTTCCTCGTCCCCGGCGACGTCGACCATGACGGCAAGACCGACTTGGTCGCGGCCGCGATGAAGACGGGCCTGTGGGTCCTCAAGCGGTCCGACGACGGGAAATTCACGTCGACCGTCATCGACCCGAATTCCGGCGGCTTCGAGCATGCCACACACGTCGCGGACCTCGATGGCGACGGGAAGGTGGAGATCTACGTCGCGGCCGACAAACAGCGGGAAGTCCGACGCTACCTCTGGAACGGGGCGACCTTCGACAAGGTGCGGATCGGGGCGATTCCCGAGAAGCACATCACGTGGAACCTCCAGGACGGCACGTTCTGATCGCGTCCCTCGCGGTCGTCGCGGCGCTCGCTGCTGACGGCGGCGTTCGGGAGGTCCATGCCGAACGGGTGGCCAGTGCGCGTCGGTCCGCCCGTCGGCTCCTTGGCATCGCCTTGGCCGAGGTAGTCGCGGGGTCTGCCGCGGCTTTGGCTTGGCAGGACCAGAAGGAAGGGGGAATTGCGCTGGCTGTAGGTGGGGCAGCGCACGGGCTGACCGCGGTTGCGGCACTTGACCTCGCGCGCCGCCGCGAGAACGCATTCTCCGAGCGTGCGGCATGGGCAGACACCACACCTGGACGGTGGCCTGAGCTCGAGCGGCAGCTCGTGTGGTCGGTCGGTCGCGATGGCCGTTCCGACGCCGCGGCCACCGGTTTTTGGGCGGGGGGTGCGACGGGCGCCGTTGCGGTCTTGGCGCTGGACGTGGACACGGCCCATCGGAGTGCGGCGTCGGGAGCCGCGCTGAGCTGCGGCTTGGGCGCTCTTCACCACGGGTTGCGATGGACCCAGTCGGTGCAGCTCGCGAGTACGTTGGCGCACCCGCCTCCACGATAGGGTGCTGCGTGTCGGCGCCGCCCAACTACATCACCGTCCGAGGCCTACAGCGGATGCAGCGCGAGGTCTTGTGGCTTGAGAAGGAAGAACGCCCGAAGGTCGTCGCTGAGGTGTCCTTCGCGGCGTCCCTTGGGGATCGCTCCGAGAATGCCGAGTACATCTACGGCAAGAAGCGCCTGCGCGAGATCGACAGCCGCCGTCGATTCCTCATCGGACGGCTGGAGCGTGCCCGACCCGTCGACCCGGGTCAGCTTTCGGGTGACCGCGTTCGGTTTGGCGCGACGGTGACGGTCGAAGACGACAGCGGGGCTACGCGCATTTGGCGTATCTATGGGGAAGACGAGGTCGACATCGCCAAGGGCATCCTCAGTTGGCTCAGCCCGTTGGGCAAGGCGATGATGGACCGGACCGTAGGCGACACGGTGACCTACGCGGCGCCCGGCGGCGAACGTGAGGTCGAGATCATCGACGTGGGCTTCGAGGCGCAGGCGCCTTTGGAGCCGCCGCCATGGGAGCGATGAGGGTCAGACGGCCGCTTTGGCTTCGCGCACGTAGGCGGATGTCGTGATGACGTAGACGAACGCCCCGCCCGTCATGGCGACGAGAATCCAGAATGTGGGCAGTCGGGCGAGTACCCAGACGACAAAGATGGCGTGGGCTGCCGCGTCGGCCGCGAGGCCGACCGCCTTGAGCGCCCAACGGACAGGTTGGCGTTTGCGGTCAGCCATGGCGAAGGCGACGAGTCGGTCGTGAGCCAAGGCGTCCGCGGCCGCGTAGAGCAAGTGGCTCGAGATGTGAAACACCAGCAAGGTGGGTCCCCACCACGTCGTTGCCAGGTCGGGCCAGGCCTGTGCCACCGCGCAGAACAAGAAGACCTCGGAGAGGAAGAACGACCAACGGGTCCCTCCGGCGATCGACGGGCGATGAAAGGCCCCAAGCATGGGACCGGCGTGAAGGAGCAGGTAGGCGACGGCGAGGGCGGCCAGCAGGGCGGTCATGCCGCGACCCCCTCTGGGTTGCCGATCGGTGCTCCGAAACGGGTGACTCGCGGCAGGCGAAGACGCGCGAGGTTGGGGGAATGGGGGGCCATGCGTTCGCAAACGGCGATCGCCGAGTCGACGGCATCCTCATGCGAACCGATGTCCCGCGTCCAGTCTCCGGCGATGTGAAGACCCGCCTCGCCTTGGAGGCCGCCGAGCGCCCTCTGCCCGCGGTGATGATCCGGCGTGAGCAGAGGCAATTCGAAAGTGGACACGTGATGCGTGCGTGCAGGCAAGGGACCTTCGCCGATGGGCGTCGTAAAGACGGGCAGGCCCCACGGATGGCCGGACCAAATCGTCATCCGGCTGTTCTGGCCGTCAAACCGGAGGTTGGCGACGTTCCAGTCGCTGCGGCGACGAGGCATGTGGCGGACGTCGGAATGCGTCGCCACCCGTGTCCGATAGGTTTCTACGGCGCCGACGTGTGCGGCCAATCGCTCGACACCTGCAACGCCCTTGAGGAGACGTTGCGCGACGCCGGCGCCAACTGCGAGCACGACCTCGTCGAACCGGGCCTCCTGGCCTTCGGTCGAAACGATCCAGCCGAGGGCGTCGCGCCGCAGCGCTGTGACGGGGGTACCGCGGTGGACAACCGCGCGTGTGAGGTGGCTCGCGACGCGTTCGACGTAGTTAGCGACGCCACCGCGGAGGACGTGCCAGGAGAACGGCGCGAGGGTCGAGGGCCGGTGCAGGACCATATACTTGAGCAAGGTGTACGCGCTCATTTCGGCGATGCGGTCGGCGGGCGCGCCCCAGGCCCCTGCGACGATGGGCGTGAGGACCTTGGCGGCGAAGCGGGGGGAGAGGCGGTGGTGGGCCACGAAGTCCGTCCACCTCCAATCCGTCTTGCGCTCCGCGACGAGCGGCTCGGCTGCACGCAACGCGTTGTCGAGGCGGACGAGGTCCGACCACCACGCGCCCTTTGCGAGCAGTTGGAAGGCGCCGAGCACGCCGTGGGGTGGCAGGTTCAACGGCGTCGTGTCTCGAGTGGTGTCCTCGAAACCCCAACTCATGCCGACGCGTCGCGTGCTCGCGCCGACGAGTTCCAGGAGCCGCAGCATGTGGGGGTAGAGCGGGTCTGAAAACCAGGCGGCGCCGTCGTCGACGGGGCACGTCAGGCCGTCGATTTCGACGGAGACCGTGTGGGCATGACCTCCCAACGAAGGCGCAGCCTCGAAGAGCGTGACGTCATGGCAGGGGTCGAGGAGCCAAGCCGCCGTGATGCCAGAACCGCCTCCCCCGACGATGGCGATCCGACGCGAGTGAAACATGTTCTACTCCCGACCGAACTAGAACATGTTCTACCTGCAGACGCAAGACGCGCGGCGGATCCCCGGTTGCATTCGCAAGGGTGCGGTTGTGGCCCGCTAGGGGCAGGGCTCGCCGAGGGAACATGCCCGCACGCGAGCGGCTTCGGCGCGGACGGCGTCGCGCGGTGCTCCCAGTCCGTTGGCGAGGCGCCAAGCCAAAGTCGTGCATGCCACGCCGAGGCCCATCTGGCAGGCGCCGTCGAGCAGGTCCGTGGCGCGGACGTCGTCGCGCGGGATCCCGACCCCGTCGGCGTAGCGGCGTGCGAGGTTGGTGCACGCTGCGGCGTCGCCGGCTCGACATGCATGTTCGAACAACGAGTGGGCCCACACTGCGTCGGCGGTGATGCCGCGCCCCGCTTCGATCATCATCGCAAGGTTGTTGCACCCGCTCGCAAGGCCCTGGGCACATGCGCGTTCGTGGAGCGAAACCGAACGGCGCAAGTCCATGGCACCGCCGTCCCCTCGTGAGAGTTGACGTCCAAGGTTCGTGCAGGCGGACGGGTCCCCAAGGTCGCAGCCAAGGCCGAACCACGCGTTGGCGCGGCTGTCGTTTTCGGCGACACCGCGGCCGTCCCGGGCCAGGGCGCCCAGGTTGGTACAGGACGGTCCGTGTCCCTGTCGGCAACCGCGGTCGTAGGCGCGCTCCGCGGCGCCCTCGTAGCGGGCTACGCCTTGGCCAGTTTCGTAGATCCAGCCGAGTTGGAAACACGCGTCGCCGTCGCCAGCATCGCATGCTTGAGCATACGGGGCCGTGGCCGTGGCGCCATCGACGCCGCGCGCGAAGTCGAAGGCGTCGCCGAGGCGGCGACAGGCGGCGGGTTGGCCCAACTGGCATGCGCCTCGCAAGACGTGAATGGCGGCCGTGGGGTCCGGCGGTGCTCCCCAGCCTCGTTCAAGGAGCGCACCGAGGCCTGCGCAACCCGCGAGGCGTTGAGCGTCGCACGCCTCGCGGAAACGAGCCACGGCAGCTTCGGGAACGGCGATGGGTACGACGCCGTGGGCATGGGCCTCGCCGAGTCGCAGGCAGCTGTCCACGTGACCGGAGGTGCAGGCCTTGGCCCAGAGCTGGCCGGCCGTCTCGGGGTCGGGGTCGCGGTCGACTCCGCGCAACATGAGGTCCGCCAGCGCGGCGCAACCGAGCGCGTCGCCGGCGTCGCAGGCCACAGTCAGCCGTGCACGGGCGTCGATCACATTGGAAGGGACGACGGCCCCTTCGAGCGCGAGTTTACCCAACTCCCTGCATCCTTGGGCGTGGCCGAGGTCGCATGCGACGCCGTAGTCGCGCCACGCGGCCGCAAGGTCGCGCACCGTGCCCGCACCCAGCCGTGCCATGGACGCGCGCTCGGTACACGCGGCCGCCAGCCCTGAGCTGCAAGCCGAGTCGAAGGCCTGCCAGGCACGCTCCAGGTTTCGTCCGTCGAGCGATGGCCGCCCCGGAATCGTGCGGCTGTTGGCCCAGCCGACGAGGATGCAGGCGAGCGCGTCGCCGCTGTCGCATGGGTCAGAGAAGCGCGTGTCGATCGTGAGCCAGTCTGGGCCTTGCGGGCGCATTTGGGCCCAAGGTTCGCAGGAGGCCCGGACGCGGGCCGAGCACGCCGCTTCATGCGCCTCCTGGACCTGGGAGGGGGTCGGGACGACGCCGCGCTCATGCAAGTCCAACGCCCAGGCCTCAACGGCCATGTCGATGGCGTCGGGGCTCGGTCGACAGGCCAACAAGGCGGCCAACCACATCCGTCCTCCCAACCGGACGTACCCGATGTGACCGGGCGGGGGTAGATGGAATCAGGGGGTCGGGTGGTTCCGCGCGCTGAACGCGTTCGCTGTGACCTTGCCGCCTTCGTCGAGGACTTGGGTCGTCGAGCGCCGGGGCGCGTGCTCAACCTCTCGGTGGACGGCCTGTTCGCGAGGGTGGACCACCTGCCCGGACTGGGTTCCCGCGTCGCGGTGGAGATGTCCATCGACGGCGTCGCGGTGGCGGTCCATTGCGATGTGACCTGGGTGCGACTCTCGGACCAGGGTGCGGGGGCGCCGAGGGGATTTGGCGCGCGCATCCTCGACGTGCCGGTCCCCGGCTCGATCTCCACCTACGTCGCGCGGGGAGGCGTTCCCTAGTCACCGTTTGGCGGCCCCTCCGCCGCCCCCGGTGCCCTCACTGCATGGTGCCGAACCCGCCGTAGTCGCAGTCCCAGACCTGGCCGCAGGTGACGAGGATGTCTTCCTCGTCGTTCGCGAAGTCCTCGCAGGACCCCTTCGTCGCGTCGAGGCACTCTTCCGCCGCCGTGGCATTGAAGCCACAGGTCGCGAGGATGGGCGCTACGCTCTCGAAGTATTCGGACTGCTCCTTGACGCAGCCATCGACCGATTCGTAGAGGCGGTAGAAATCAAGTTCTTGGCAGTCGCGCATGAACTTGCAGGACGCGTCGCTGTAGTCCTCGCCCCACGTGTCCGCCGTGACCTCGCCGCAACCCGCGAGGAACACCCACCAGCGCGCCATGTCGCCTCCCATCGGGTTGTAGCCGCCGCCGTGACCGCCGAACAGGCGGCACCTCGGATTGTTCAGCCCAAGCGGGGCTCGCGTCGACCGATCTGGAGGCCAAGGCGTCGATTGACGCCTTCGCGCTCCTGGGCGTGCCACTGCGCAGTGTCGGCGCTTCTCGCAGCAGCGATGGCGCGCTGGCGAACCATGGTGCCAATCTCGGGGCCGTCGAGCCAGCTCGCCGCGCACTTGGAGCAATGATCGATGCGAACGTGAGGAGCGTTCATGAACCCACCCAACGTCGGTGCGCCGCCGCAGCCGGGGCAGCGAGCGACAGGGCCAGGATCCGGAGCGGCGTTCAGCGAGGAGTTCGCGGTGACATCGGGCGCGAGCTTCGGCGCCAACGCGTCGAGGAAGCCGATGACGTGTCGCGTCTCCACCCAGGCCCCGACGCAACGGGGACAGTGCGTCACCGGGATGCCGTCGAGGTCAGCCGAAAGGAGCGGGACCTGGCACCGGGGGCAGCGCCCCACGTTCAGGTGGCCTTGGGCGCCACAGATGTGACGACGACGTACCGGACGCCGTCGACCGTCAGTTCCTTGCCGCGCAGGTCGAGGCGCTGCGTCACGTCAGCGCCCTGCAGCACGATGTTCGCGACGACGCGGGCGCCGTTGGCGACGAACGGCGCGGCGACCTCGCTTGGAAGCTCGCCCTGGGCCTTCGCCAGCACACCCGACCAGGCGTAGTCGACGCCGTCGGTCAGCACCTTCTGCGCCATGCTGGCCGTCGCGTACCCGCAGTTGGACCCGAGCCAATCGGCCTTCGAAGACGCGGTGGTCGCGGCGTCTCCGCCGGCCTTGCCGGGACAAGCGAGGGCGGGGGCGGAAAGGAACAGGCTGGCCAGGATCAGGTGCTTCACGAGAACCTCCGGCCGGCCGCTATCACCGCTCAGCGCGAACGAGAGGCATCCGCAACCGCGGAGTCGTCGCGCTCCACGGCGCCGATCCCATCGGGCCGCATGCCGGGTGCGGCGGAAGGCGCGCCAAAGACGGCGGTCCATTCGCGGACGTCGCCCCGTTCGATCAGCAGGCTGACGGCTTGGGCCGGGTAGTCTGGCGACGACACCACAACGGCATGTTCGCCGACGCTCAGCGGCAGGGCCTGGCCGTCGGCTGGCCGCATGGGGCTGCCTGATACGCTGAACGTGGCAGGGACTGGACGGCCGTCGGGGCCCACGGCGCGGACGGCGAGGGTTCCGATTCGTTCGGGAATCGCCACCGCCGCCGCAAAGCTGAAGCCCGGTGGAACGACGAGGACGCGCTCAACGGGGTCGTAGCCATCCGCCCAGGCGCGCATCTCGTAGGTGCCGGGGTGCAATTCGACGGGGCCGCTCGGGTCGATGTTGCGCGTCTCAGGGCCGACGACACGGACCTGAGCACCAGGGACGGGGCGACCCCGCTCGTCGAAGAGGCGAAGGCTGACGAGGACGGCGTCGTCCGCGCAGCCGTCTTCGTCTGCAAAGCCGTCGACGTCTTCGGCGACCATCGGGCACCGGTCCTCCCGGTCGGCAAGGCCATCGAGGTCGCGGTCGGGGCGCTCCGGTGGCGTATAGGCCACCGACGCAAGCGCCCGGAAACCGGCCGTGCCAGGGGCGACGCCAAGGCCGGCGCCAAGGCCCGCGCGCACCCGCCACATCGGATCGACCTGCCACCAACCGCCCCCGAGCAACTCCGCGGCGGTCCCGCCCGGGTTCGTGCGCGGCGACCAATTCGTCGCGACGCCGAGCTCGGCCGACGCGCCAAGGATGGCGCTCGCCTCGTAGGTGCCGGCAACTCGACCGAAGAAGTGGTCGTCGAAAACCGTGGAACCCCACTCGGCGCGAGGAATGCTGCGCGTGCCGGCCTGCAACGCGACGGCGAACGGACCCTGCTTGGTGTCGAGGACGCCGTACAACTCGCCGCCGGTGCCGCCGAGGCCGACTGGAAGCGCGAGCGACGACGTCGGCAGTTGGAGGCGTCCGCCAAGCGCAGCGCCGACGGGTCCAGTGGCGCCGTCGAGCACGTTCGCCTTGACGTCTACGGCGAGGTCGCCGATGCCGGCGGCCGTGGGCCCCAGGCCCGCTCCGAGGAAGACGAGGGGAAGGTCGGCGCCTGCGCGGAAGCGGCCCCAATGAACGCTTCCGACGATGTCCGTCGTCCAAAGGTCGCTGAGCAGAACTTCGCGGTCGCCGGTCCTGTCGAGCGCGCGCAAAGGCCGGTAGCCGTAGGAGGTCCAGGCGGCGACGTCGGCGAAACCTTCGTCGCGAACCGCGCTCGACTCCGTCCAGAGCGTCGTGTGGGAATCGATGGGGGGCGACCAGGCCTGGCCGTCCACGGCCGGCAGGTCCTGGGCGACCGCCCAGGCAACGGAAAGGCTGAGAATCATGGGTCACGCAGGGGTGGGGATGGGGGAGGGGCAGGGCGGCGGGGAACCGCACGCGGACTCTAACACGGCAAGATCCGCCCACACAGCGCAACATCCGGGCGTTTGACCCAAGGGCCTCACATCATCGCCCCGATGTGTCGAAAGAGCTGTCGAGGGTCCCTGGACCCACGGGAGGTCGTCATGTTGGTTCTGCTCACCGCTTTGGGTTGTGCGACCCACGCCGTCCAGTCCGACCTGACCGTCCGGGCGATTCCGGCTGCGGTGCCGACCGAGACCTGGCTCATGGTGCCAAAGGGCGGAACCTGGGAAGACGACCGGGACGCCGTTCTCATGGTCGTCGAGCGTCGAACGGGCACAGCGTCTGGCACTGCGCTCGGGGCGGTCACCGACCCGCGCGCCCTCATGGACGGCGTGAACTATGCGGCGCGTCGCGCGGTGGAGAGCGACTTCCGGATGTCGTACCCGGTGGTCCGTGTCGCCGAGGTCTGGGACCCGGCGCGCCCGGATCGGGGTTCAGACTTTCAGGTCGACACCGGCGGGCGCGTCCACGAAGCGACCGTACGCCTCGCGGTCGAACTCTTGGTGGCCCAGGGTCACGAGACGGGCCCAGAGTCGTCGTTTGCGGCTCACTTCGTTGAGGCTGCGCTCTGATCGCCCGAGGATGAGGGGGTCGCGACGAGTCGGGCCAACTCCCCAGATTGATCCAACTCAGCCAAATCTGTGTAGCCGCCCACCCACCTCGATCCGATGCGGATCTGGGGGACGGTGGTCCGACCGGTCTCGCCGACCAACCACTCCCTTTGCTCGTCAGCCGAGACGTCGACCTCGGACCAGGTCAGGTTGCGACGGTTGAGCAGCGTCTTTGCTCGCACGCAGTACGAACACGAGGGGGTGGTATAAAGGACGATGGCGTTCAGCATGGCACCCGCGCGTGATCTAGGCACCATTCGTGGACCGGGGAGGGGTCGTGTGGCTTTGGTGGGCCTGCCGCGTGGCGACCGAAGTGTCCTCGGACAGCGCCGTCAGCCAAGGGCTGGCAGACGTCGTTGGCGTCTCCGTCACGGGTAGCGAAGGCGCGTCGACTTGGGCGGTCAGTATTGCATCGCCGGATGTGGGCTGTGACCGCTATGCGGATTGGTGGGAGGTCCTCGACGCCGAGGGTACCTTGATCTACCGACGGATCTTGGACCATAGCCACGTCGACGAGCAGCCCTTCACGCGGGACGGGGGCCCTGTGGACGTCGCGTTTGACGCTGGCGTCGTCGTCCGGGCGCACCTCCATCCCGATGGGTACGGCGGCGATGTTGCGAGCGGCAGCGTGTCCGCTGGCTTCACGATGGGGGCTCCGCCCGGGGACCTACCCGATGGGCTGGAGGACGTGATGCCTTTGCCGGAGTCCTGCTTGTTCTGACGCCCGGCGACGCGCCGGATCGCGTGGCGGCGTTAGCGCTCCAGCCCGGAGGCGCGATGAGTTCGGAGGTTCGCTTCGCGACCGACACCCACGTCGTCCTCATCCCCGACGGCGTCACGATTCGCGTGCCGGCCGGTACGACGGGTTGGATCACACAGGTTCTTGGCGGGAACACCACGGTTCAACTCGACACGGGGCGACTCGTCCGGGTGGCGGCGGCGGACGTGGCCGCCATCGGCGGAGAGGCCCCGGTTCAGGCCAAGGTCGAGGACGGGCCGACGACGCCAGAGCGTATTTGGGATGTCCTTCGCACCTGCTACGACCCAGAAATCCCACACAACATAGTGGACCTCGGCCTCGTCTACGAAATGGGCGTGGGGGAGGGCGACGCGGGTCTCGACGTCAGCATCGCGATGACGCTGACGGCTCCAGGCTGCGGGATGGGCCCGGTGCTCGTCGCGGACGTCGAAGCCAAGGTCGGCGCGCTTCCAGGTGTGGCCTCCGTGAAGGTGGACCTCGTCTTCGACCCCCCATGGGGACCCGAACGTATGAGTGAGGCGTCGCGCCTCGAAATGGGCATGTTCTGGTAGGGAACCCCGGCACGCCGGAGAGCGTTTCGCCCTTTGCAGCAGCCTGCTAGACGAGTTCGTCCAGGACTTCCCAGGCGCCGGCGAACATCGCCAGGCGCCCGACACCCTCTTGGTCGGCGCCCAACGCTTGATGGAGAAAGGCGGCCGTCTTCATGTCACCTTGAACGGTGGCCTTCTGGAGCGATGGCCTGAGGTGCGGTGCCGCCTCGGCGGGCGCGAGGCGGCTCCAAAGGGCCACAGCTTGGGCAGCCAGCCGGTCGTCGACGATGTCCGTAGCCTCACGGAAGGCCTGGCGGGCAAGATGCAGCGCCCGATCGGGCCGAGACGCGGCCTGGGCGTCGGCCGATTCGACGCGACAGGCCGCGGCGCCGTGGGCGTCGCCGAGCACCTGGGCCAACATGGCCGCTTGGTCCAGCAAGACCGCTGCCGTTTTCGGATCTCCCGCGGTGGCGTGGCATCGGCCCGCCACGCGTAGCGCCCGTGCCTGAAAGTGCAGATGCCCCGCTTCGCGCAGCTGGCCTAGCGCCGTGCCGAATTCCGTGAGGGCAAGTCGGTGGCTGCCGCCCGCCGCGAGCGTGGCGGCGCGCTCGCAACGAATTTGGCCCGAACGAACGGCATCATCGGGGACGATGGCGAGGGCGTCGTCGAACAGGCCGATCGCTTCGTCATGGCGCCCCAGGAGGCGACGGCTGCGCGCCAAGACGGAGAGGCCATCGGCCCGAACCCCGCGGGGGGCATCGGGTTCGAGGCGTCGCAGTGCCTTGTGGATGAGGTCCGCGGCGACGTCAGGGTGTTCGCGGTCGACCTCCATCTCGGCGAGAACGACGAGCGCGACGCCCTCCTGGGTTCGGTCCTTGGAGCGGCGAGCGAGGCGAAGGGCGGAGCGGATTTCGGATTCAGCCGCGCCAAGGTGACCGCTCGCGATGCAGTGGCGCGCCAACGCGATGCGACACTGCGTTTCCGCCCAGGCGTCGGGAGCCGTGTCCAAGCGGCTCAGCGCCGCAGCGAGGAGATGGGCGACGTCCTCGTTCCGGCCGATCTGGGCGGTCAACGCCGCAAGATGCAGCAGAACCGCGATCTCTCCCGCCGTGTCACCCCGCGCCCGTGCGGCGCGGAGTTCGCGGTCTAGAACGGCGTTCGCCTCCCCGGTGCGGCCTCGCGGCGCAAGGACGTCGGAGCTGAGTCGAGTGGCAAGGTGAGACTGTTCGGGGCCGTCGACGGGAACGGTGCGCATGAGGCCGCGAAGGGCGGCCTCGACGTCGTCCAGGGCGTAGGCCTGTGTCCCGCGCGCCAGCGCCGAGCGCCATGCGGACTCGGACCTGGCGACCTCTTCGGCGAACTCAAGGTGTTGCGCGAGTCGGGCTGGGGCGACCGGCTCGGCGGACTCCTCGAGGGCGTCAGCAATGGCCGCGTGGGTCGCCTTGCGCTCCGCGGCTGTCAGGTCGCCGATGATGCGCTCGCGAAGCTCGCCATGGGCCGTGCGAAGATGCCCCTCCCGTTCGGTGACGAGGTGCCGCCGAAGCAGGAGGTCCAACGCGTCGGCGGCCCCTTGGCGGCCGAGACCAAGGCGGCGTCCGACGTCGGCAACGAGCAGGGTGTGGGCTTCGGTGGCCAGCAACGCGAGGGCGGCGAGCATGATGCGCGCGTCCCCCGGGAGGTCGGCGAGCCGTCGATCCATGAGGTCTCGGAGACTCTCGGGCAGGCCGAGGCCCGCAAAGAGCCGATCGGCGCTTGGGTCGAGGGCCGCCAGGGCCAATCGCCACCGGCCGCTTGCGTCCCGCGAAAGCAATTCGTGGTCGACGAGGCCGCGGAGCAACTCCACGATGAACATCGGCACGCCTTCGCTGCGACCCGCGACGAACCGGAGCAACTCCGTCGGAGGTTCTGCAAAGCCCAACATGTCGGTGACCACGTCGCGCTGGGCCGGCGTGTCCAGACGGCGGAGCGTCGCCCGCGGCAGGGTGGCGACGGTTTGGTGAACGCCGTCGGACAACGTGGAGGCCAGGACGGCTACGCCGTGGGGGCGCCTCTTCTCTGCCGCGGCGGCAAGTTCGACGACGAAGTCGTCGGCCCAGTGCAAATCGTCGATGAGCAGGAGGGTGGGTCGGTCGTCGCCCCAAGATGACAGCGCGTGCAGGAGGGCGTCGGCCTCGCGCGCCCGCGCCGCTGCTGCCGGGAGCGGGCTGGGGGACGACCCTGCCGCGAATGGCGCGAGTCGGGGGAAGCGGTGGGCCAGGACGCCAGCGACCGGACCCAGCCAGCAAGCGGCGCGGTCGGCCCCTTGGGCAATGGCGCGGTCGGCCAGCGCGTCGCCGATCCGGGCGATGGCGTCTTGGGTCCCCGATGCATCAAGGGCTACGGCCAGCACTGCACAGCCGCGCTGCAACGCGCGCCGCCCGACCTCGAGAAGAAAGCGAGTGCGGCCGATGCCGGCTTCGCCCTCGATGATCAGAGCGCCTTGCAGGGGCCGGACCGCCGCAAAATTGCGGGCCATTTCAAGCTCGGAGGTTCGCCCAGCCAAACGCGCTCGGTAAAGGTAGGTCTGGGCGGGGGGACCCGTGGTCGGGTCTGGCGGAGCGCCGAGGTCGCCGAGGATGCGTCGGACGTCTTCAGCGTAGCCGATCCGATCTTCGGGGGCCTTGGCGAGGAGCCGCATCACGAGGTCGTCGAGCTTGCGCGGGACGCCCGCGACCCGCGCTGAGGGTGGCTGGGGCGTCGCTTCGAGGTGTTGGTAGAGTAGCGACGCCACTTGGGGCGAACGAAACGGCAGACGACCCGTGATCAGTTCGTAGAGGATGACGCCGAGGGCATAGAGGTCTGCCCGGGCGTCGGCGCCTTCGCCCCGGATGATCTCGGGGGCCAGATAGGAGGCGGTCCCGTGGCTCCTGGCGTCGAAGGCCAAGGCTTCTCGACCCTCCGAGCCAGCGAAGTGGGACAACAGCCCGAAGTCGACCAAGACGGGTCGTTCGTCGTCCACAAAGAGAATGTTGTCGGGCTTCAGGTCGCGGTGGGCGAGCCCTTCTCCGTGCAGATAGGCGAGGGGCGCACATAGGCGATGGACCCACGTGATCGCGGGAAGAAGGTCGCGGGCGGGCTCGATTTGGCCGACCGGATCCGGGTCGTCGGCGCTGGAATCCGCGCTTCCGAATTGGTCGGTGTCCCGAAGCGTAGCGTGGAGGTATGCGGACGTCGTCGCAAGGCCAGGGGCGGTGACCGCCGCGGTCGGGGCGGGCGGCCCATACGTACCTGCAAGCTGGCGGAGCGTCTTTCCGCGCAGCAAATCCATGGCGTACCAGGGCAGGCCTTCGTGGTCCCCCGACTCGTGAATGGCGACGATGCCGGGGTGGTGGAGGCGCGAGAGCGCGCTGATTTCACGGCGGAGGCCCCACACCAGTCGCTCGTCGAATCGGAGGACGGTCTTGAGCGCGACGGAACGGCCGTCGCGCACGTCCCGCGCTCGGTACACGACACCCATCCCGCCCCTTCCAAGCGGCGACCCCAACTCGTAGGGGCCGATGCGGTCGGTCACGTGTCTCCGCCCTCGCCAGGCCATGGGTCGACGTCGAAACGGAGAGGCCGCGCGGGCGCCTGTGGACGCCAGGTGCGCATCCCGCGGTCGGGAGTCAGCTTCCGAACATCCAGCGCATCTTGGTGACGCCGCCGGAGGCGGCCATGGGGTCGGTCGAAGGCGTCGGGGGGCCGGGTTTGGGCGGCGCTCGCGGCGCGCTCCTGCACCGTTTCAAGCGGCAGCGAACGCCCGACGAGTGCGGCCGCCAAGCGGTGTCCACTCTCCGCTGGCGCCGGCCTTGGATCGGGCGGGAACACGTCGGGCACGAGCGTGGGACGGTGGGGGCGGGTCGCCATCGCGCTGGCCGCGAGTTGGCGTGCGGTCGCGGCGATGCTCTCGGCCTCGAGGGCGGCCCGCTCGACACGTTCTACAGCGGTCCGCGCACGCAGGACGGGTCCCGTTCGATCCGTGACTCGCGCGCCTTGAAGCGCGGCGACGAGGCGGTGGGCACCGACCGCGGCGTCTTTGGCTGCGGCGTGGGCACGCTGGGCGCGCACGGAAAGGTCGGCGGGAACCAGGGCGGGTTCGCTCGTCGCCATCCGCGCGCGTTCAACGGCGGCCTCGATTCGGCCTTTGAGTTGTTCGGCCTCGAAAACGGCGCCATCGCCGAGGACGGTCGCCTCTGGATCATGGGAGCTTCCAGCCCACGCGGCGAGGTCGACGCCGCGACCGGCCTGGAAGGCGGCTTCGGCCGCGGCCTCGGCGTCCGCCGCCAATTCCGCGGGGCTCGGACGGTCCTGGGCCCGTAGGGAAAGGCCTCGAGAAAGCACAGCTGCGAAGCGTGGACTGACGCCCCAGTCTCTGGGAGAGACGCCACGGGAGAGAACGTCGAGCAGGTCGGGGGTGTCCAACTCGATCGGCGCACGGCCCAAGGCGACCCATGCTGCGACCATACACGCCGAGTACAGGTCGGTCCGCCCGTCCGGGGAGGCCCCGTCGAGCAGTTCGGGGGCGGCGGCCAGCAGGGTTGCCGGATTCGGCGACCAAACGCCGTCGAGCGACGCGCGGATGGGAGAAGGCAGGCCCCATGCGGCCCAGCGTGTGCGGCCGTCGGTGTCGACGAGGACCGTAGACGGTCCAAACGGACCGACGGCACCCTCGATGAGAGAGGCGCCGTCGAGTCGGTCGAGCATGCGCGCGAGGAGTTCGGCGGCGGCGGCTTCGTTGCCACCGCGCTCCTCCGCCAAGGCCGCCGTAGAGCGGGCGCCGCGCGCGTCGAAAGTGAAACTGCCAGCGAGGCGGTCGCTGGCGAGCAGGGGCAAGTGCGGCTCGGCGCCATTCCGCCATCGCTCCGCGGGACGCAGCAGGACCTCGGCAAATGCGGGGAGCGTCGCCAGTTCTGGGGCCACCGTGAGCACGAGACGGCCCTCAGCCTCGGTCACTCGGCCGGCGACGGAGGGCCTCCCGTCCAACTCAGAAGCCGAGAGCGGGCGGGTCGCAGGTCCCGGCGTCTCCGCTCGCGAAGCCGCAGGCGCCACCGGCGGCGAACTCGGCGCTCGTGTAGGTCGTAGCCGAATCGTCGTCGCAGGTGACCGTGGCGGAGCCGTCTGCGTGCATGCACCAGACTTGCGTCGCGCCGTCGGTGGTCCGGGTGTACGTCGTTCGAGACACGCAGTCGCCGCCACCCATGTCTACCGTTCCGGTGGCACAGACGCCCGATTCGCCTGAGATTTCGACGCTCAACAGGTCGAACGACATGGAGGCGCCGTTCTCCCACGTGAACGTGAAGCTGAGCCCGGACTCCGTGGTCGTGCATTCGCCTGTCGGCACGAAGCAGTCGGCCAGGAAGGTCTCGATGCAGGTGCCAAGGAACGGGTTGACGGCGGGGTCAGAGCACAGGCCGCCTTCGGCGCTGCCCGTGGGCCCGTCGGTTCCTGGATCCGTGGTCGAACCCGGGCCTGTCGCAGGGCCGGAGGCGTCGTCGCCGCAGGCAAGCGCCAATATCCACCACATTCGCTACCTCCCCGGGCGCGCCTAATCCGCGGAGGGCGGTCAGGTTCCGGTCGCCTTCCAGTGCTTCTCGTGCCAGGCCAGCCACGCGTCGAGGTCCCCGGCGAAGTCCACGAGATGGCCGTCATCGGCGTAGGCCCAGATGCGATTTGCGGCGGCGGCGAGATCGCGGTCGTGGGTGACGTAGAACATCGTTCCTTCATACTTCTCGATGCATTCTCGCAGGGCGGAGATGCTCTCGAGGTCGAGGTGGTCGGTCGGTTCATCGAGAATCAGGACGTTGGGCTCGAGCAGAATCTGCTTGCAGAGGACGAGCCTGGCCGCCTCGCCGCCGGACAGCGTCGTCGTCGGCTTTCCGCCGTCCGTTCCGCTGAACAGCATGCGGCCGAGGATGGCGCGAACGTTTTGCTCGCCGACTTCAGGGCGTTGGTCGAACAGCCACTGGTAGACGGTCGTTCCCTTGGCGATCTGATCGCGGTGGTCGTGGCCAAACACGCCGATGCGCGTGTTGTGGCCCCAACGAACGCGCTTGGCGTCCGATTCGGCGGGGTCGAGCAACCGGTTGAGCAGGCTGGTCTTGCCGACGCCGTTGCGGCCGAGGATGGCGACGCGGTCACCGCGCAAGACGTCGGCGTGAAAGCCCTCGAAAACCGCGCGTTCACCGTAGCGGCAGGCGAGGTCGCGGACGCCGAGCACGTCCCGTCCACTCGGTTCGCCAGCGGGGAACCGGATGAACGGTCGCGCGATGTTGCTGCGTCGAATTTCGTCGGGACGCAGCTTTTCGATTTGCTTCTGGCGTGCGCGCGTTTGGCTGGCGCGGGTGCCCGCCGCAAAGCGCGACACGAACTCCTGGAGCTGGCTGATCTTCTTGTCGCGCTCCGACACGTCCTTCTCGGACCGGGTCCGGGCTTCTGCCTTGGTCCGGACCATTTCGTCGTAGTTGCCGACGTACGTGATGATGGTCTCGAAGTCGATGTCGGCGACGTGGTCGGCCACGCTGTTGAGGAAACGCCGGTCATGGCTGATGACGACCAGGACGCCCTGGTAGCGTACGAGAAACTCCTCCAACCACTGGATGGAGTCCATGTCCAGGTGGTTGGTGGGTTCGTCGAGGAGCAGCGCGTCGGGCTTGCCGAACAGGGCGCGCGCCACGAGCACGCGGACCTTTTCGCCCCCTTGCAGCTCGGAGAGCTTGCGGCGGAAGTTGGCGTCGGGGACACCGAGGCCGGTGAGCAACACGGCGGCATGGGTCTCGGCCTCGTAGCCGTCTTCCTCCGCGACAATCATTTCGAGCTCGCCGAGGCGCTCGCCTTCTTCGTCGGACAGGTCATCGCGGGACAACAGAGCGTCGCGCTCAACGAGCGCCTTCCATAGGGATTCGTTGCCGGAGATGACGGCTGACACGGCGTCAAGGTGGTCGAACACCGCGTGGTCTTGGCGGAGCCAGCCGGTCCGCTTGGGGCGGTTCACATGCCCTTTGTCCGTGTCCTCATCCCCGATGAGGATGCGCATGAACGTGGACTTGCCCGACCCATTGGGGCCCGTCAGCGCGTAGTTGCGCCCGGGCGCAAAACTGCAGTCGACGTCCTTGAACAGGGTGCGCCCGGCGAACCCCTTGGTGACGCCCGATACCGTGATCATGACCCGCCCCGCAATGGGGCGGCGCGCTAACGCGACGGGGGCATCGCGGGCGTCTCGGCCACCTGCTTGCGTACGACGTCCATGTCCAAACCTCGAATCTGGCCGATCAGGTCCTCGAGGGCGGCGGCTGGCAACATGCCTGGCTGCCTGAAGAGCAGAATACCGTCGCGAAAGGCCATCACGGTCGGGATGGACTGGATCCCAAGTTCCCCGGACAGCTGGTTCTCGGCGTCCGTGTCGATCTTACCGAAGATGACGTCGGGGTGTCGATCGGCAGCGGCCTCGAAGACGGGCGCAAAGGTACGGCACGGACCACACCACGACGCCCAGAAGTCCAGTAAGACGATCGGGTTGGACTTGAGCGTCGATTCGAAGTCTGCGGCGGAGAGGTTGCGCGTGGCCATGAGTCGCCTCGATGGCGGCTTGATAATCGGGCAAGGGCGCCGGCCCAAGGGGCGCTCTCAGCGGGAAGGGGCTGCCGAAAGGCGCAGGTGCAAGCGGATGCTCACGATGAGGTACCAGGCTGGGTAGGCGAGGCTGACGAGCGCAACGGTCCGTGTCCAGGGCGCGTTTATGGCCAGTGTCAGCACCGTCAGCGTCAGCCCCCAGACGACGCCGCCCCCAAGCGTGACGGCGCGAAAGCTCACGGTCTTCGTCGGGTAGGCGTAGTGAAGGGGGACGAAGACGAGGGCGGCGCAGACCGCGATGGCGGCGGCTGTGGCCATCTCAGAGGCGTCGAGCAGGACGGCGTAGAGCAGGAGGATGTTCCAGTAGGACGGGAACCCTACAAAGCTCTCGTCTGTTTTCGCTCGCTCCTGGCTGAAACCGTAGCCGCTCGACATGACCATCGCGGCGGCGAGCGGCCAACGGAATGCGTCAGGGACGAGGTCCAAGGACAGGACGGCGAAGGCGGGCAGAAAGGCAAAGGTGAGGAAGTCGGTGACGTCGTCCAGCTTGCGCCCGTCGAATTCGGGCAGAACCTCGCGGACCCGGACGGCGCGGGCCATCATGCCATCCGTGCCGTCGACGAAGACGGCAGCGCAGTTGAGAAAGAAGAACCACGCCACGTCGCCACTGACGATGGCGACCGCCTGGGCCAGCGCCAGGGGGAGGCCGAGCGCGGTGTAGGCGTGGACGCCCCAAGCGAGCGCAGTTCGCATGGCGTCCTCCGGTTCGCGAGCTAATCGCACGCCATGGGCGTCGTCCCCTGGTTGTGGGCCTTATGGGGCTGCGCGTCACCTTGTGATGCCGCCCGGCTCGAGCGTGTGGCCGCGGCAGCGGCTGGGGCCAACCCGGAGGCCGGCCTGGCCGCGGCGCTGGATCAGGAGTGCCCGAGCTTGCCGTTGTGGGTTCGCGACTGGGGGCTCGGGTGGGCGCAGGCCGTCGCCGGCGGCAGCGCACAAGGTGTGGAAGCAGCTCAGCGCGCCGCGGAAGAATTGTGCGAACCTGGATCTTGGACGCCGCGCGATCCGCTGACTCGCGAAGCCACGCTGAACATGTGGCAGGGGTGCCGAGTGGCCGAACTCGGCGTTTACCGCTCCGACGAGGCGTTTTTGGCCGCGGGCGGACCTGAAAGCGCATTGCTCGCGTCGGTGCTGCATCGCGAATTGGCGGATGGCGACCAGATTGTGCCCGTGGGCCGAATCGTGGACCGGGTGGGGTCGCGGGCGACCGGCTTGGAAGCGTCCACCTGGGGGCGCTACGCCCCCCGGTTCGGCGGCCTGGAACTACCCGTCTCCAGACATGCCCGGGTTGCACGGGGCGGCGTTTGTCAGCCGGCCGTGACCGCGGACGCAACGGCGGTGACTGTGGAAGGTGCGTCGCCCCGGAGTTGGACGGACGCTGGGCTGTCGGCCGACATGGGGCGCGACCTCAGGTGGTTCATGGGGGAAGGGCGAGGCCAATGCCGATGGGCCGTTGGGAACGGGATCGTCGTCGCCGCGGCCCCCAATGTGACGATTGCTCAGCTGGACACTGTGGTCACCACGCTCCGGGCGGCCGGTGAGGACCGGGTTCACTTCCTCGTCGACTTGGACGAGGGCGACCGCGGTGAGTTCTCCCCGGTCGGCGCGTGGTCGATCAACCGATGGGCGGGCGATGGGGCGTTGGGTCGGGTGCACGCCGGAACGACCGGGCTCGACATGGGGACGGCTGGACACCGATGGATGCCGGACCCCACGTGTGGTCCGACCTCCCCCACGACTTGGTGTGGAGCCTCGGATTCGGCGGCGCTTGCCGCCCTGGGGGCGCGATGGCCACCGGGTACGGTCGACGTCGCGCTGGCCCCCGACCTGACTTGGTCAGCGGCTGTCCAATGGCTCGACGCGTTGGCTGCACTTGGCCGCCTGGACGGGGCGTCCGTGCCTTGGGTCGTCCGCGACCTGCCGTCGCCGGAGCTTCGGCAACCGACGTTGGTGCGCGACCGCCGTAGACAGTCAATGCAAATCGGCCCTGTCGAGGGGATGGATCTTGCGGCGGCCGGGCATGCAGTGGACGCGCAGCTCGAGTTCCTGCACGCGTGCACGGTCGGCGCTCAACTCTCGGAGGCCGAAGTGTCGTGGCTGGTCGACCTGGCGGCCGACTCGGATCCTTTGGTGACCGTCAACATGCCCGATGCGCGTCAGCGAGAGGCGCTCGCCGGCTGCACATGGGACGCCTTGCGTTCCGCGCCCTGGCCCAAGGTTGCGGCCGCGGCCCGCGTCGAGGGGCAGTGGACGACGCGCCCGAATTGAGGCTCAGCGACGCTTGAGCGTGAACGTGTAGTCGACCGGGGTGAGTACGGCCGCGTGGATGGTGTCACCGTCGACGGTCCACGCGTGCGTCTCCCCCGAGGCGAGCTTGACATTGTGCACGTTGCCGTTTGTGGAGGTGACTTCGTAGGTCTCGTCCACAATCGCCTTGCCCGCTTTGTCGGAGATCGTGAAATGGTCGGACGTGATGGCGACCTTGCTCGTTTTCATCTGGTCCGTAATTTCGACGATGCCACGGACGGCGGGGTCGTTGGGGTTGGCCTTGACCTGATTGTACAAGGACCGCTCTTCGGCGTTGAGCGGACCGAGGTCGTCCTCCAGCTTGTCCAAGGGAACGCCCTTGGAGGCCTTGACGATGATCTTGAAGAACCGGAGCTCTTGGTCGTTCGGGTAGAACTTCCAGTCGCCTTCGACGTCGCTTCCGCCCATCCCGGAGCAGGCGAGCGCAAACGCAAGGGTGGTCGCGGCAACTGAAGAACGCAACAGGGTACGGATCAAGGGGACCTCGCAAGAGGCGCGCGTAACGCGACGCCCGGATGAGAACGGCCGCGTGACGGGTTGGGCGGGTCGAACCCGTCGCGCTAGCCTCCGGGTGGAGGGGGGGCATGAGCAGCATTCTGATGGTCTTTGGTGCCTTGGCGTTTGCAGTGGTGGAAGACTCCGGTACCGAGCCGACGGACAGTGGCGGCACAGGGACGACGCAGCCCACCGGCGAAACCGGATTCGCCGAGACGGGCACCACGATTCCGCCCACGACTCCTCCTACCGGCACGGGCACGGGCACCGGCACGGGCACGGGCACCGGCACCGGCACCGGCACGGGCACGGGCACGGGCACGGGCACGGGCACCGGAAGCGGGACGGAGCCCTACGATACCGGGGACACCGGGGGCGCTTCGGCGTCGGAAGACTGCGCGTGCGAGGACGCCACCGGCAGCGGAGCCGCGGTGGCCGTCGGTCTCGGTCTCATCGCGCTCATGCGCCGCCGGCGCAGCTGAAATGAGCACGCTCTGGCTTCTCGCCTCCGGCGCGGGTGCCGGAGTGGTGATCAACGAATTCGTTGCCGACCCGGACAACGATGGCGGCGACTTCGGATTTGAGTGGGTCGAACTCTACAACGCTGGCCCGGGGCCCGTGGATGTCGGGTTCTACCAGCTCGAGCGCGCGAAGTCCGACTTCGACAAGGTGATCCCGCTGACGGGAGCGGGATCGATGGCGGAAGGCGACTATTTGTGGGTGGGCGAAGCCTCCTCGGGCGCACCTTTGGTCGTCACGCTCGATCTGGGCAATGGGACGTCGAGCGCCGACGGCCTTCGGCTCCTCGACGGGATGGGCAATGTCGTCGACACGGTCATCTACGGCGCGGAAAACACGGACGGTCTAATCGACGATTTCGGACTCTCAGCTGTCTCGATCGCGGACCTCGCTTCGGGGTTGTCGACGGCGAGGCGATCGAACGGCACCGACACCGACTTTTCGGGAGACGATTTCATCGTCGGCGAGCCGACCCCTGGGACAGGAAACCCCTTCGTCCCGCCCGCCGTGTGCGAGGTGGGCGGAACGGTGGTGATCAACGAGTTCCTTCCTGACCCCGATGGCACGGACACCGACTTCGAATGGGTGGAGCTGTACAACGCGGGACCGATGGATGTCCGGCTGGACGATTGGACCCTGCAGAGCGGGACCCAAGAGTTCGCGGTGGATCACACCTTCGCGGCCGGGGTGATCGTGGTCGCGGGCGGTCACCTTTGGGTGGGGGCCGTGGAGGGTGTCGACGTCACCGCGACGCTCAGCCTCGGAAATGCAGGAAGCAACGCTGACGGCGTCCGCCTTGTGGATTGTGAAGGGGGCGTTGTCGACACGGTCGTCTACGGGCCCGTCAACGAGGATGGTTGGGAAGACGACGCGGGAGGCGCTGCGGAATCGCTTGCACCGAAGCCCGCCGAAGGGGCCAGCCTTGCGCGCATCTCCGACGGCCACGACACCAACGCGAACGCTGCAGACTTCGTGATCGCCGAGCCATCGCCGGGCGCCTCCAACCCGGAGGTGCCCCCCGTGGTCTGCATGCCGACCGACGGCTCGGTGACCCTCAATGAAGCGCTCGTGGACGCGGACAGCACGGACGACGGTAAGGAGTGGGTCGAACTGTTCAACGCGTCGGCCGCGGACGTGTCCGTCGCCGGTTGGGGCCTCGCGTTTGCAGGGCAGGCCGACGACATCGATCTCGTCGATGTCGTGCTTCCTGGCGGCACGACCATTCCCGCGGGCGGATTCCTGGTCATCGGAGGCGAATTTGTCGACGAGGCGGACGTGGTCGTCGCCCTGTCCATTGGAAACGGGACGGACGGGGACGGAATCCGACTGATCGACTGTATGGGGACCGAGGTCGACACGGTGGTCTACGCCGGCGATGAAGGAAACCTCGACGCTTTGCCCGATGACGCTTCGGACGTCGCCGTACCGAGTCCATCCCCTGGGGAAGCGGAGAGCCTCGCCCGGATGGCCGATGGCGTCGACACCAACTCGGCGGAGGATTGGGACGTGGCCGGCGCGCCGACGCCAGGTGCGACGAATGCGCGCGAAGCTGGCCTGCCGCCCGATGACGACCTCGGGGGCTGTGGCTGTGGCGGTCCGCCGTCCGCGGATGCCGGTGCTGCGGCTGGACGCGCACCCGGCGAAGGGTGCCGTACGGCCCCTGCCTTCGCGCCCGGAGGCGTGTGGCTGTGGGTCCTTTGGCGTCGTCGCCGTTCGGCGTCTTTGACGCGGGCCTGACCGCCCCGTCGGCGCCTGCGGGGTAACGGCGGCGCCATGATCACCGCCCTCTTGATTGCCTTCTCGGCCCACGCCGATGCCCCCGAGTACCTCCTCGGCGACCTCGGCGTGCGCCTCGATCTCCCGTCGTCCACTTGGCATATGTCCCGGTGGTCCGACAGCGACTTTCGCGGGAAGACGCATGACAATGGCATGCACCTGCTCGCTTGGAGTTCCACGGGCCAGGTTCCGCTGACGGGGCCCGCCGACGCTTGGGGCTCGACCTTCCTCGCCAAAGTCGAAGAGATGAGCGGCAAGGACGGGACGGTATCCGCCGCGCGAGCCGCCAAGGTGGGCGACCGGGACGTGGTGTTCGTCGACGCCGGATTCCTGTTCGGCGACGGGGGTAAGGGCGCGATGGTGGGCGCCGTGGTCCCCATCGCCGACGCAATGTTCTACGTGTTGATCGCGGGTCCGGGCTCGCGGGCCTCCGGGCTCTCGTCGGCTCGAGATCGGGTCGTCGCGGACCTCGAGGTTCGTCGGCCCCCGAAGGCCGTAGCGTTTGGGACGGCGCTCGAGGGGGCCGGCGCGACCACCCAACTGCCGCCGGAGTGGCGCGTGCCGCTTGAGAGTGAATTGGAGGCGGTCGTGACGCGAGCGTCCGCCGTTGGCATCGAGTCGATTGAGGCTTGTGCTTCGGCGATTCGGCCTCTGGCGGGTTCAGAGCCTCAGGTGATGCTCACCTGCCCGGGCCGTACCCGGCTCGGCGTTGTCGACGACGTGTCCTGGGAGGGTGTTGCGGCCGAGGTGCACCGCGCGACGTTCGGCCCGGTTCCGGTCCCGCCACCGATGAAATTGACGCTTAAGGATCGGCTTGGATTCGGCTTTGCTCCGCCGTTTCCTGGTGTGACCGCGCGGCTTGGCGTGGTGCCCGCCAAAGACGGCGTCACGCGGACGTGGGTCGTCGGCGCGGAGAACGACACGTCGCTCGATGGCACACTCACGACGATGATGGCGGCCACAACGTGGTCGGGTTCGCACCCCGTGACGTCGCAGGAGACGGTGTCCTACTACTTGACCTACCGGAAAACGAGTCCGATGGTTTTGTTGCCCGCCCTGTTTTTAGTCGGTCTCGTGGTCGCGGCCGGGGCGCTCGCGGTTTGGGTCGCGACAAGGAAACCGGCGCCCCGCTCAGACTTGGACTGAGCGGCGGCGATCAGGGCGGTGCGGCCGCGGGTCCGGGCGCAACTCCGAGGGTGAATGCAAGGGCACCGAGGCCGTGTTGCGTGGACAGGTCCCATACGGCGACGCTGCGCTCGAACTCCTTGCGGGCCTTGCTGACGCCGCGCACCCGCTGATCGAGGCCGGCGGACCGCGAGCCTTTGGGCGTAGCCGCCCAAACCGCGTTGAGCTGGTCGACGTAGGCGCCAGCGGCTGCCGTCTTTTCGGCCTCGGGGGCTGATTCGAAGGCGGTCCACGCCGTGGACAACGATTCGCTGCCGCCGCCGAGTTCGCGAATCTCGTCGATAAGCGTCAGCTCAGATGCCATCTCCTGGAACCACCGGGCGCGGTAGCCCATGGCGTCCATGCGTGCGCTGTTCACGGTGTTGTGGCCGAATCCGATGGCGACGCCCCCAGCGAGGAGCAGGAAGGCGAACAGGCCGATGAAGACGTTGCGGGTGAGGTCTACAGGGGAGCCGGTGTCGGCGGGCACGGGGCGCGGAGTCGGCGCTATTGGCAGGGGGACTGCGGCCTCCTCGAGTTGGGCACGGCTGCCGACGCCATCGTCGTCAAAGAGCCGATCGGGCATGGGGGCCTCGATCGTGACCGGGAATGCGTCCCGCGTGTGGGCCTTCAGGGTCGCAATGGCGTTTCGATCGCCAAGGGGGGTCTGCCCGCGCTCGGTCGGAGCAGGCGTCGCGTAGCGGTTGGGTTCGGCTGTCGCTGGGCGGCGGAGTTGTCCCCCCGGGGTTCCCGTCGGTGGGGCTTCGGTGCGCCCGATATGAATGGGCGTGCGCACGGGCGCCGGTGCCGGCGTGCCCGTCGACCCCGGGACCCGGATGGTCGGCAGCTTGAGGGCCTCAGCCATCGTCGGGGTGTCAAACGGGTCTTCGTCGAGCTCGCCCAACTGGGCTTCAGCAAGATCCCGGATCCGATCGGGCAGGACGACCTGGCCGGGCGGCGCATCCGTGGCCCGAATCAGCTCGACCAGCGTGGCCGGCAGCGTAGACAGGCGCATGCCGGCGCGGTTGGGCGCGATGTGGCCAGACGCGAGGGCGTACAGGGTCAGGCCAAGGGCATCAAGGTCATTCGACTGAGGCCCGCCTTTGACGGAAAAGCTGAAGCCGCCGAGTCGGACGACGCCCTGAAAGTCGATGAAGAGGTGGCTCGGCCGGACGTCGAGGTGGGCGAAGCCTGCGGCGTGAACGGCGCTGAGTGCGTTGGCGGCTGCCCAGGCGACTTCCGTCACCTGGCGGGGCGTGAGGGGGCCGATTTGCTCCAGGCGGGCGCCGATGTCGCCGCCGACGGGGGCGTCGAGCACCAGCCAGGCACCGTGGGCGTCGCGGCCCTTGTCGTGCAAGGTGACGACGTTGGCGTGGCGGATGGCCGTCAGCGCCGCGGCCTCCGCCTCGAAGCTGGCGTTGTGGGAGCTGTCGTGGCGATCGTCGCCCCGCAACCAGCGAAGGGCCCGCCATTCGCCCAGGTTCGCGTCGAACGCGAGCCACAACGGGACGGGTCCCGTCGTGTCCAGCGTCCGTACGGGGATGTATCGGCCGTGTCCGAGCGGCGTCACCTGGCCTCCGTCGGCGCGGCATATCCCTGCTGGGCCGGACGGCGTTAGCGGCGACGGAATGGAGGAACGATGCCAACAGCGTTCGTGGCCTTGTGGGCGTGGTCCGTTTGGGCGGCCGACGACGCCATTCTCGACGTGCTTGGCGCCTATGAAGGGGTTCCTGACGTCGCAGCTTTCGCGTCCATGGGGCCCGAAGCGGCAGGCCGGCTGATCTCGGTCGCCACAGATCCCGCGGTCCCGCCGAGCCGGCGAGGTCGCGCGGTGTCGGCGTTGCGCCTCTTCCCGACGTCTGAGGTGCAGGCCTTTCTGGTCGGCCAGTTTCGAACGGCACCAGAGGCCGTCCTTCGTCGAAAAGCGGTTGGCGCCCTGGCCGCGGGCTTTGGTGACGCCGCATTGAACGAGGTCGGCGAAGCGCTTGCGTCCACCGACGTACAGATGCGGGCGGCGGCGGCGCACGCGCTGCTGGCCATGGGGACGCCCGCGGCTGCGGCGTTGGCGGCTGAGCGGCGCCTTGTGGAGCCCGCCGGCCATGTCGTGTCCGTTCTTGAGCGCGTGGGGGCGCCGTGATCGCGCTGTGGCTGGCCTGCGGAGAACCGGCTGCGACGACCGATGGTCCGCCGGCTGAGGAGATCGTCGCTGCGGACCTAGGCACGCACGACGTGTCTGACACGGGTTGGTACAGCGAACCCATGGTCGTGAGTGTGCCGGAAGGCACGACCTCCACGATGGTGACCTGCGGCGACTTCGGGCCCTCCGCCGTTGGCGCGATCTACGACCTGACGACCCCGTCGGGCACGTTGGCGTACCAAGGCGACGACCCCGGCGCCTATGGGGGCTTCCGCTCGGACTTCCTCGACGACCGTGCCGTCGGCTTGCTGCCGGTGTCCCCGCGCCTCGCCTCCGAGGCGGGTGATTGGACGCTTCGGTGGTTTGTGGGGGCCGGCGCGGGCGGTTCGGTGTCCTGTGAGGCGCGGCATCGCGTGGATACCGTCAGCGAGCGTCCAACCTTGCTCGTGGACCTCGTGTTCGTCGGAGTCGACGGGTTGGACGCGACGACCGCACAAACCGACGCCAACTTCCAGACGGCGCTCGACACGTTCCTTGGCGACTGGTCGGCCGCCGGTGTCGATGTCGCTGTCAGCTACGTGGATTTTGAGGGTGATTCGGCGGCCTTCACCGTCATCGAGGTGTCGGACGACGATGCCTCGGAGTTGGGTGCGCTGTTCGAAACGGCGTCGCCATTCAACGACCGCGTCGTCACGTTCTTCTTCGTCACGGACATCGCCAACACGACGGCGGGCGGCGCGACCATTCTCGGAATTGCGGCCGGGCCACCTGGAGCCGCGTCGCTGTCCCGCACCAGCAAGTCCGGCGTCGCGATCGCGACGCTCGACCTCGCCACGGCTCCGACGGACGTCGGGCGCGTGATGGCCCACGAAGGGGGGCACTTCCTTGGCCTCTTCCATACGACGGAGAAGGACGGTTCCCAGACGGACCCGCTGGACGACACCCCTGAGTGTGGAGTTGCCAACGACGCCGATGCCAACGGCGTCCTTTCCAGCGCGGAGTGCGCCGCCCACGGTTCGGACAACGCGATGTGGTGGACGCTGGGGTCGGATTCTCCGGCCTTCTCGGATGATCAAGTTTGGGTGGTTGCGCGCAACCCGGCGGTCGACTGACGTGGCGGGTGCGTGGATGGCCTTGTGGTTGTTCTTCCAACTCGTCTCCGCCCACGCGGAGCCGGCTCCGGACGTGGGCGACCCGCGCGTACACGAGGCGGTCGTCGCGGAGCGGCTTGCGGCTGGCGACGCGGCCGGTGCGCGATCGGCGGCGGAGGCGCAACTCGCAGCGAGTGAAGTCGATCGCTACCTCGATTTGAAGGGTGTTCTTCGGGAGGCCCTGCTCCTCGAGGTGGTGGGCGACGTCGCCGGCAGCGCAGCGGCGTACCGGGAAGGCTTCAAGACGGACGTCCACCGGGCCATTCAGGTACTGCGCATCGCCTCGCGTCACCCTGACCGTGATGGGCTGGTTGCCGAGGCCTTCGCCCATGTTCGCTCCCTGGTGAGCGAGGTGGTCGCCGGCCGCGAGGCCGTCCTCTACGTCACGAGCAAAGGGGAGGCGCGCACGTTGGTGCCGATGACCACGGCGGACGTCTTGGACCTGGCGCGCAAGGGCGAAATGGCCCGCTACTGCTACGTGCCGGACTTCGACCTGACGGGCATCACCGACCTTCCGGAGAAGATCCAACTGGAGAGGTGTGTCGTAGGGCGCGTGCGGGTGCCGGATGCGCGGTTGGGCACGCTCGTGTTCCGCTCCATTGCCCTCGGCGACGTCGATGTCGGCAAGACGTGGGAAGGCGAGCCGAATCGAAGCAAGACGATTCCGGCCAGTGCAGCTCAAGACCTGATGTTTCGAGACGCCGTGTTCGCGGGCCGAGCCAACTTCGCCGGCGTCGTCGTGGACGGGGGGCGCGCGTACTTTCCGATGGCCGTCTTCGAAAAGGCGGCCGATTTCAAGGGGGCGGAGTTCCGTGGCGTGACCGAGTTCCGCTTCGCCAGTTTCGGCGAAGACGCGAACTTCAAGAACCTACGGATGCACCAAGCGGTCTACTTCGGTGGCAGCCGGTATCGCGCCGACACGACGTTCACGGGCGTGACGTCGCTTCGGGACGTGTACTTCAACAGCACCGTGTTCGATGCCTCGGTGCGCTTCGACCAATGCGAGTTCCAGCGGGGTGCCACCTTCGAGGACGCCAACTTCGGCGGCGAAGCGAACTTCGGCACGACCCGCGTAGCGGGGAACTTCAACCTCTCGCGGGCGCGCTTCGCCGGCACGGTCAACGTCAAGGACGTCGACGTTGGAGAACTCGACGCGCTGGGTACGACCTTCTCTGGCGACGCATGGTTCATGGATGCGCGCGTGCGGGGCCGAACGCGCTTCTCGTTGGACGAGGTGACGCGCCATGCGGTGCGCGAAGACCTGTCGGGCCTGCTGCCGCTGTACCGGCGCTACCAGGGCGACGAGGACGCGGACGCGCCACTGACGACGCGGTCCTCCTACGGCGTGACGCAGCTCGACGATCTCAATGCCAGAATCCTAGGCAATATCAGCTTCGCGAACACGGTCTTTGGCGGGTACACGGTCTTCGAGGGCGTCACCTTTGGACAGCCGGGGACGCCAACCATCGCGAGCTTTTTCAATGCGCAGTTCCTCGGAGAAACGCACTTCGAGCGGTCGGCGTGGAACGGGCTGGCCGACTTCACGACGATCTTCGGGACCGAGGTGGCGTTCAACATGGCCCACTTCGAACGCGGCTTGGTCCTTGATGACGCGAACGTCGCTGGCCGAATCTCTCTTACGGATGCCTCCTTCGCGACCCACGCGGACTTGAGCTTCTACGGTGCCGAAATCAGCTCGTTCCAGATCGCGCCCGAACAGGTCATGCAGGGCGATGGCCGCCATCGCCTGTTCTACGAGCGATGCGCCCAAGACGGGCCGGATCGAACAGACGTGCGGATCGAGCGCATCCTCCGCGGCGAAACACTGTCCGATGATGCGCTCGTCGCGACCTGCTACGATTACCTGTCCGACGAGTGGATCGCGCTGAAGGCCAGCTACGGCGATCGGGGAATGACGACGGCGGAAGACGACGCGTGGTGGTGGATCCAACACCACGGCAGCATGTCGCGTTGGCGCTTGGGCGGGCCCTTGGAGAAGGTGACGGCGCTCGTCGTCGACCTTGGGATCTTCCAGACGTGTTTCGGCTGGGGTGTCCGCCTGCGGAACCTCGTCTTCACCGCTGCCGGGCTCGTCTTGGTGTATGCGCTGCTCTACCGGACCGTCTGCGCCGAAACGGAGCTGCAGTACGACGGCAAGCCGATGAAGATGCGGGAGGTGCCTTTCTTCGGCATCCTCTACGTTTCGGCCCAATCGCTCATCGCGGTGAACACGGGCTGGGACTTTGGCGACGACGACCACCGCTTCCGCGTGCTCAACACGAGCCAGACGATGGTCGGCGTTCTGCTCATCACGTTCTTCGTTGGCGCCTACACCCGGATGATCCTGGCTTAGCAGGCTGCTGCAAAGCGCCGTCCTGCTGCGCCCGCGGGGGCATCCCGCCCCGCGGCGTCACGGGGACCCAGGCTCGGTCGCCGTACGCTCGGTACGGCTTTCCTCGCCTTGCACCCCGTTCCTTGCGGGATCGGGCGCCCTCGCGGGCTCGTGTCGGACGGCGCCGGTCATCACGCACGCCGGCACGCCGGCGTGCGTTTCGCCCTTTTGCAGCAGTCTGCTAGACGCCCTCGAAGGGGCGAACCTCACTCGTCGGTGGACTCGGCTTCCATCCGGTTGGTGTTCGACTTCTTGGCCTTCGCCTTCTTGCCCGGCTGGGGCGTGAGGAGCGTCAGCGCTGTCGCCTTGTCGGCTTCGCACTTGGCCTTGGCGTCGACGTCCGTCAGCGTGCTGCAGTCGGCCAACGCCGCCGCCTTCGCGGCTTCGCAATTGGCGACGGCCGTCGCGTCTGGGCGCAGCGTGCAATCGATGTTCGCCGGGTCGGGCGTCGCTGCGGGTGGGGTCGGGGGCGCGGGCGGGGCCGCGGGCTCATCGGCCATCGCTACGAGGGCAAAGGCGAGACCAAGGAACGGGGCAAATCGGGTCATGGGTCCTCCATCGGCGTAGACGTCGGCGCGGCGTGCGGCATTCAATGCCCGGCCGCGGCGTGCCATAGCTCGGCATACCGGCCGCCGGACGCCAGCAGATCGGCGTGGCGGCCGCGCTCGACGATGCGTCCGCCTTCCATCACGCAGATTTGATCCGCCTGCGCCACGGTGCTCAGACGATGGGCGACGAGGATGACCGTGCGGCCTCGAAGGAGGGCGCGCGTGGCGCCGTCCATCCGGTGCTCCGTTGCGCTGTCGACCGATGCGGTGGGTTCATCGAGCACGACAATAGGGCGGTTGTGGGCCAGCGCCCGGGCGAAGGCGAGGAGTTGGGCCTCCCCGACCGACAGGTTTCGCCCGCCGGCGGCGACTTGTCCGTCGAGACCGCCGAGGCGGAGGGCGATTTCGTGGGCTTGCGCGGCATTTAGCGCTGCCATCAGGCGGTCATCGGGGAGGTTCGCGCCGAGCGACAAGTTCGAGCGGACCGTACCTGTGAACAGGCGAGCGTCCTGTTGGACCACGCCGACATGGGCGCGGACCGTAGCGGGGTCCAGCGAGTCGACGTCCAGACCGTCGAAGGTCAGCTGCCCGCGATGGCCGCCAATGGCGCGGGCGAACAGCTTGGCGAGGGTACTCTTGCCGGAGCCAGTGCGACCGACCAAAGCGACCGTTTGTCCTCGCTCGACGGCGAGGTCGACGTCCTGCAGGACCGTGGGGCCGCCTGGGTAGGCGAAACTGAGGCCCTTGGCCTCGATTCGCGACGGCGGGTGCGGCAACTGGGTTCGGCCGCGCGGCAGGTCGGTCGTGTCGTCGAGAATCGCGAAGATCTTCTCGAGGCTCGTACTTGCGCGCTGGAGAATCGCGACTTTGCCAGAGAGCTCGCGGACGGGGGTGAACAGGCGGGCGATGCAGTCGACAAAGGCGGCGAGCAGTCCCGCGGTCGCAACGTCCGGGGCATTGGCGGCCCAGGCCAGCATGAGGCCCAGGGTTCCGGCGGAAACCCCGTCGACGACCGCGAACAAGAGCGCGTCCCAGACGTTGTTCCAGATCGAGGCATTTCGGTAGGACAGCAGGCGCGCCTCATGTTGGCCGCGCGCGCGCACCTCGTCGGAGTAGAGCTGGACGATGGCGTGTCCTGCCAAACGCTCGCTGACAAAAGCTGTCAGCTCAGCGAGCGCGTTGCGGATGTCGACAAAGTAGGTCCGCATCTTGCGCCGGCAGACGTCGACGATGAGCGCCAGTGGCGGCGCGACGAGCAGCAGAACGGCGGTCAAGCGGACGTCGAGCCAGAACATCGTTGCGACGACGCCGACGATGACGAGGACGTCGAGCACGAGGGTCACGGCTCCCGCCGTCAGCGTCTCGCCGAGCGCTTCCACGTCGCTCGTCACACGGGAAAGCAGGCGGCCAGACGGCTCCCGGTCGTGCCATTCAAGGGGTCGGGCGAGAATGTGGGCGAAGAGGTCGCCACGCAACCGGGTGATGGCGCCGAGCGCGCCAGCGGACAGCCATAGGAGGTAGCTGGCCTCACATAGAAAGACAGCCACCACACAGCCGAGCCATGCCAACGACAGATCGGTCGCGGCCGCGTCCTGCGCCACGAGGGCGTCGACAATTCGGCCAAGCAGAATGGGCTGTGCCAGGCCGAAGGCCGTGGCCAGCAGTGCTGCGACCAGGGCGCCAAGCCAGAGCCACCGGTCGCCGCGCATCCACCTCGTCGCGCGCGCCAACAAGCCGATGTCGCCGCTCATTCGGCCTCCGTCGTTTGGAGGCGCCAGAGTTCGGCGTAGGACCCGTTGCGGGCAAGCAGCGCACCGTGGGTCCCTGTCTCGACGGCGCGGCCCTGGTCCAGGACGACGATCAGGTCGGCGTCCTTGACGGCCGAAAGCCGATGGCTGACGATGAGCGTGGTCGGCCGTTGTCCGGCGTTGGCGAGGGTCGCGAGCAGAGCGCGCTCGGTTGTGGCGTCAACGGCGCTCAGGACGTCGTCCAAGACGAGAAGCACGGGTTCGCGCGCCAACCCCCGGGCAAGCGCGACCCGTTGGCGTTGGCCGCCGCTGAGCATGGTGCCAGCCTCGCCGACGATCGTGTCCAGTCCGTTGGCCAGCGACGCCAGGTCGTCGTGCAACGCGGCACGTTCGGCAATGGCCATGACATCGACGGGCCGACCAAGCGCGATGTTGTCCCGAACGCTCTCCGAGAAGAGGAAGGCTTTTTGGGGCACGAATGTCGTTGCTGCGCGCCAACCGAGAAGGTCGATGCCGGCGAGGTCGGCGCCGTCCACGAAGATCTGTTCGCGCGGCGGCTCCGTTCGGCGCGCCAGCAGTTGCAGCAGGGTGCTCTTGCCTGAGCCCGTGGGGCCGACGATTCCAACGGTCGCACCGGCCGGGATGTCGATGCTGAGGTTGGACAACGCAGGGGTCGGCGCACCCGGCCACGCAAACGTCAAATGACGGAGTTGGATCGTCGGGGGCCGGGTAGGCGCTGGCGTGGGATTCGGCAGGTCTGGGCGCTCGACGGGCGCGTCCAAGATGGCCTCGATGCGCTCGATGCTCGCCGTCGCTTGGCGCGCGAGACTCGCAACGAAGCTGACTGACCGCAGCGGGCTGGCGAGGGTGCCCACGAGGGCGACGAATGCGACGATTTCGCCGCTGGTCAGCGAACCGTTGGCCACGCGATCGTCAGCGGTCCACAACAGCCCGAAGGTGCCAATCGCCGTAGACAAACCGAGCATGGGGCCGATGGCGACGCGAAGCTGTGAACGCCGCTGGTTCAAGGCCCGCCACCTCTCCGCGATGGCGCCAACCTGGGCGCCGATGGACGCCTCGGCTTGCCACGCTTGGAGGGCGGAGACACCTTGGAATGCCTGCAAGGCAGCGTCGGCCAGGGCGCTGCCGGCTTCCTGGATCTTTCGGACGAGGGCCAGCATTCTCTGGACGGCCATCATCGACAGGGCCGTGGCGCCGCAGAGAGTCGTCAACGTCCAAATTGCGAGCCACGGGTCGAGCCGCGCGAGTTGCACACCCACGGTGGCGGTCGCGGTCATTGCGTTGAGCAGCGCAAGGGCCACGAAACCCGCCAACATGCGGACGTTCCCGACATCCGAGTTGGTGCGGTTGACGAGGTCACCGGTCGGGAATTGGCCGAGGAAGTCCTCGCGTTGGCGAAGCACGGCTTCGAAAAGGTCGCGGCGCAGTGCGACTTCAACAAAGCGGCCAGGGGTAAAGAAGAGGAGCCGGCTGGCTGTACGGACCGCAATGACGACGCCCCCGAGCAGGGCCACGTGGAGCGCGGCACGCAGGACCGGCGCACGTTCTGGCAACGCGTCGATCCCCTCGGCTGCCACGAGGGGGATGGATGCCATGATTCCGTTGGTCAGGACGAGCGCGGCCGTCCCGGCAAGGTACCAAGGCAGGTACGGCCGAAGGTGCTTGCGGGCGAATCGCAGAACGGGGGACACGGGGCTCGCGGCGTAGCTCGCCCGTTGGGCAGGCGGGAGGCGCGCGTTAGGGCCGGCGCCTGGAGTGGCGATGGACGCGCGAGACGACGAGACCCGGCTCCCCTACCTGCTTGGGATTCCCGTTGCGGGCCTGAGCCTGGGCTACGGCATTCGCACCATGTACTACGCCTGGGGCCACGTTCCGGGCGGTGACGGCGTCCGAGTCGGCCTCAACGAGGACTTCGCCCACGTCGGGTTTTCGGGCCTCGACAACATCGGTGGACTCCCGGACCTCGGCATGGCGGTCTCGGCCATCTTGTTCGGGGTCGCTCTGATGGTCACGCTCAACCGCGCAGCTTGGCGGTTCACGGGCGGGTACTGACGCGTGGGCCGCGTCCCGGCACCCGACGACGTGTTCGAGGGTCCTTGGCCCGAAGAGACGGTCGGCGGGCTGGACCCGTTTTCGGAGGACGGCCCCGTCGAGGATCTCGATCCGACGCTGGAGCCGGACGGGCTTTCGGGGGTGGACGAGGATGCGACGGTCGACGACGGCGATGGGCTCGTCTATGACATGGCCGACGAGGCCGTTGTCCTCGGCTGGACGACCCAGGTTCGCGTCGATGGCGCCGACGTCGAAGCCGTCCTCGATCCCACCCGCCCACATTCGTCGTGGTCCGTACCTGGGGGTCGGGGCCGGAAGGACGTGGTCATCGAAGTGGGCGGCCGAAACGTGCCCGTGAGCCTTGAGTTCGCTGACGGTTCAGCAGGGCTTGTCCTCGGCCGAGACGTCCTCAGCGGACGCGTTTGGGTTCGCTGCTAGCGACTGATGGCGCGGTCAGGGGCCGCGAGCGGTCAATCGCCGGCACGAAGCAGCCGTAGGGCGTCGGCGACGGAACGGACGCGCGTCAGCTCGATGGTTGCATCCACGTCGGCCGGCCAAGCCTGCGGTACGACGGCGCGACGAAAGCCATGGCGAACCGCTTCGCGGAGGCGAGCCCGAGGATGGCTGACGGACCGTACCTCTCCCACGAGGCCCACCTCGCCAATCCAGATCGTGTCAGCAGGAAGCGGCCGTTCGGACCAGGAAGACGCGATGGCGGCGACGAGTCCAAGATCGGCGGCGGGCTCGACGAGGTGCAAGCCGCCGGCCGCATTGGCGAACACATCGCGGTCGTGCAGCGGCAGCTGCGCTTTTCCTAGGACCGCCGCGACCATGAGCAGGCGCTGGCGATCGATACCCACGGTCGTGCGTGCAGGCATGGGGTTGCCCGACCGACCGACGAGGGCCTGGACCTCGGCCAGGACCGGGCGCGTGCCTTCCAGCGCCGCGACGACTGCGGTGCCGGCCATCCCCGCACTACGTTCGCCAAGCAGGCGCGCGGACGCATCGGGCACCTGAACCAGACCCTCTTCGGCCATCTCGAAGAGGCCGAGCTCGCCGGCGGCGCCGAATCGATTCTTCGCGGCGCGAAGAACGCGAAGTCCGGTGCGCCCGTCTCCTTCGAATGTGAGGACGGTGTCGACGAGGTGCTCGAGGACCTTGGGCCCAGCGAGATCACCGCTACGTGTGACGTGGCCGACGAGCAAGACGGCAATGCCGGTGGACTTCGCCATCGTCATCGCCCGATGTGCGATCTCCCGAATCTGGACGACGGAGCCCGGTGGGCCTTGACCGAGCGTCACAGTCTGGATGCTGTCGACGATGAGCACCTGGGGACGGCGGTCGCGGGCGCTCGCCTCGATGCGGTCGAAATCCGTTTCCGCGAGCAGCGCGATCTCGGCATCGACGACGCCAAGGCGATCGGCACGAAGCCGAATTTGTTGGGCTGACTCTTCGCCTGATGCGTAGAGGACCCCGCCGCCGCGTCGGGCGAGCTGCTCGGCCGCCATCAGCAGGAGCGTGCTCTTGCCGATGCCGGGGTCGCCGCCAAGCAGGGTGAGGCTGCCGAGGACGAGGCCGCCGCCGAGCACGCGGTCGAACTCCGCAATGCCGGTCCGCACTCGCACTTCGGGGCCGTCGACTGGCACGTCGCTGAGCATCGTGACCTTGGGCAGCGCCGCCGGTGCCTCGAGCGCAGGCCCTTCGGGTTCCAGGGTGGACCAGGCCTGGCACTGCGGACAGCGTCCGAGCCATCGGACGGAAACGTAGTTGCAGGAGGTACACTTGAATGACTGGCGTTCTCTGGCCACCGGACCCTCCGCAGAGTCCATCCGTCTAGCGCGCCCGGATCGGCCCGCGGCATCGCGGGCATGTGGCTTCCGCTGGCAGCGCCCCAAGGCGCGACGTAGGCTGGCGGATGCTCTTCCTCCTGCTTGCCTGCTCGCGCCCGGCCGCGCCCCCCGACGACCTCCTTCCGCTCGACGGTGCCATCGTGAGCGAAGTGTTGCCCAATGGCCTTCGGGTATTTGTGCGCGCCAACGGCACCCCTGAACGGCGTGCGTTTCTCCGCGGTGCGTTCGGCGTTGGCAGCGCGGTGGAAGAGGACGATCAGCGCGGTGTGGCCCACTTCGTCGAGCACATGGCCTTCAACAGCACGGAGCGATTCACGGGCGCGGAACTCGTGCACAAGCTCGAGTCCTTCGGGATGCGCTTCGGTTCCGACGTCAATGCCCATACGTCGTTCGACGAGACGGTCTACGACCTGACGGTTCCTACGGACGACCCCGCCCTTCTTGGCGAGGCCCTCGACGTCCTGTTCGATCAGATGGCTGCCCAAAAACTCGATCCCGCCGAGTTCGACAAAGAGCGCGGCGTCATCATCGAGGAGTGGCGACGCCGCCAGGGCATGGGGTCCCGAATCCTGGACCAGGTACTCCCCATCGAGCTCGCGGGTTCGGCCCACGCGGACCGGCTGCCGATCGGCACCTTGGCATCACTCGAAGCGCTCGAAGTCTCGGCCGCCCGCCGGTTCGTCGACGCCTGGTACCGACCGGACCTCGCGGCGGTGGTGGTCGTCGGCGACGTGGACCCCGCCAAAGTGCTCGAGCAGGTGCGCGAACGGTTCGCGGCCTGGACATCGGAGAGCCACAAGGAGGTGCCACCTCCCTCCATCCCCGATCAACCTGGCACGCGGGTCATCACCGTCACCGATCCGGAGATGCCTGCGACGTCTGGCCGGTTGGTCCACACGATGGACCGCCCGGAGCGTCCCACGCGGGAGGGGTACCGCGCGGGTCTCGTCGACAATTTGGTGGCCGCAATCCTCAACGAGCGGCTTGCCGAGGTCAGTCAGAGACCCGATGCGCCGTACCTGGGAGCGTCCGCTGGTTTTGGTCGCACGACGCCTATCGAGGGCACCTTCACGGTCACTGTTGGCGCACGAGAAGGGGAGGCGCTCCCTGCGTTGCTCGCGGCTCACACCGAGGTGCGTCGCTTCGTCGTGCATGGTCCGACCGAAGGGGAGCTGGCGCGCGCCAAAGCCGTCGCCCTGGAAGCGATGGACAAGGCCGCGACGGAGGTCGAGCACACGCCTTCGCCGCGTCTCGCCGACGAACTCGTCCGCCATGCGCTTTCCGGTGAACCCGTACCAGGCATCGTCGCAGAGCGGGCGCTGGCCGACGAGTTGCTGCCGACGATCGCGGCGGGCGACGTGCGCAGCCGCCTCGCCGAAGTCGTTGACGGCGATGGTCGGATCGCTGAGTTCTTCGCGCCTGTGGCCACGCCCATGCCGACGGAAGGCGACGTGTTGCGTGGTCTTGCGGCGTTGGATCGGGCGCGCCCCGAGGCGTGGCTTGACTCGATGAGCAACGCGCCGTTGGTGCCGGAGCCGCCGCCGGCCGGCAAAGTGGTGTCCCGGGAGGTTGACGCCGCCACCGGCGTTGTTCGATTTGAGCTCTCCAACGGCGTCCGGGTGCTGTTCCGCGCCAACGACGAAACCGCAGACGGCATTTCCGTGCAGGTACAGAGTCCCGGCGGGACCGGACATGTCTCCGACGCCGATTACGTCGCGGCCGTCACCGCCGGGGGAATCGTCGGCCAGTCTGGCTACGGCGGGTTCGACGCCGTTGCGCTCCGCAAGCGCCTGGCAGGGACGGGACTTTCCGCCTCCGCTTGGCTTGGCGCTCACGACGAGGGCCTGCATGGATCTGGGCGGGCATCGCGCGTCGATGAGTTGTTCGAGCTGATGCACCTCGTCGCGACCCAACCCCGCTTCACGGAGGACGGTTTTGCGCGTGAGAAGGAACTGCGCCTGACTGGGGCCGAGCGGCAGATGTTGGATCCGGAGCGGCGGTGGCGCGACGCGATCGATCGTACGCTCTTCGCCGGGGACGTCCGCCACCGGGCGCTTTTGGTCGAGGACCTGCAGGCCATGGACCGTGTGGCCTCGGAGCGGGTGTGGCGAGAGCGCTTTGCCGACTTTTCGGAGTCGACCGTCGTGGTGGTCGGCGCCGTCGAAGAGGCTGCACTCGCCGGCGCGCTGGAGCGTTGGATGGCGACATTGCCGACGACGGGCCGTGGGGAACTCCGGGGAGACGATGGCGCGAATCGAGCGGCGTCGGCGTCGGAGACGACGCGTGCGGGGACCGAACCGAAGGCCTCCGCTCAATGGCAAACGTTGGGGGTCTACGAGGGGACGGCCAAGGAACGGCACGCGTTCGACGTCTGGTTGGGGGTCCTTCGGACTGTGCTGCGCGAAGAGTTGCGCGAAAAGCGCAGTGGTGTGTACGGCGTTGGGGTGTCTGGCGGGATGTCCCGGTTCCCGGTGATGGAGAGCGTGGTGACGGTGTCGTTCACGTGCGACCCCGGCCGCGTCGACGAGTTGTTGGGGGAGGTGGAGCGCTTGCTCGTGGCGTCGACCCAGGCCCCTCCCGATGCGCGCGTCTTCGACGACGTCGTCGTGTCGCGGAAACGAGAACATGAGCGGTCGATCGAAACGGATGGCTGGTGGATGGGGCAGTTGACGAGCGTTGCTCGTGGGGAGCGATCGCTGGACGACGTCGCCGAATGGGTGACGCTGGCCGACGCCGTCGATCCGGCGGCGGTCGTGGCCGCTGCAAAGCGGGCCATTCCAGACCCCGACCGGTTGGTGTTTCGCTTGCTGCCCGAAGGGGCTCCCTGAATCGGCCGGGCCGTCGGTTCGGGTCGCTGGGATAAGGGTGGTCGGGAGGGCGGCTGGAGCCGGTTTCCGTCGGCACCGTACTGGGTGGGCGTTGGCGAGTCGGAGAGCGAATCGCGCGCGGCTCCATGGGACGGGTCTATGTGGGCGAAGAGGTGGACGGCTCGGCTCGCGTGGCCATCAAGGTCCTGGAGACCGAGGTGGATGATGCTGAGCGCGACCTGCTCAACGCGCTATTCGACGTCGAGATCGAGGCGCTTCGCCGGATGGACCATCCCCATGGCGTACGGCTCTTGGGCTTTGGAGACGGTCCGCGGTTCCTTGTGATGCCGTTTGTGGACGGGTCCCGATTGGGCGATGTCCTGCTCTCGGGGCCGCTGCCCTGGTCCCGCGTCTCGCGGATCGCGCGCCAGCTCACGGACGTACTCGCTCATGCCCACAGCCGGGGCATCGTGCACCGAGACGTCAAGCCGTCCAACGTCTTGCTCGGCGTTGGTGACCACATCACGTTGCTCGACTTTGGCGTCGCTCGCATCGAGGGCCGCGAGGATCCTACGGGCCGCGCGGACCCGGAGCGGGTTTTCGGGTCCCCGCACAGCGTTGCCCCCGAGCAGGTCACGCGGCAGTCGACGGACGCGCGGACCGACATCTACGGGCTTGGCATCCTGATGTTTCGGCTGTTGACGGGGACCTGGCCGTTCTCAGGCTCCGGACGTCGCGCCACCCTGGACGCGCATTTGGACGGTGACGTGCCGTCCTTCCAGTCCGCGGCGCCGGCCGTTCAGGTCGAGGACGGCGTGGAGTCGCTCGTCCGCCGGTGCCTCTCTCGGAGTCCGGCGGCCCGCTTCCCTGACGCCCCGGCGTTGCGCGCAGCGATCGACGCGATCGACCGCCCCCCTGTGCCTTGGCTGCTCGTCGTCAGCCTGGCGCTGGTCGTGGTCTGGGCCCTCGTGAGTTGGTAGTTTCTGGAGGGCAGTCACTCTGGGGTCGCGAGTTCCCCGACGACGTCGATGACCCGCTGGTAGCTGCCGAACGGCGGGTACACATAGACCCCACGCACGCGCGGGTGTTCGCGGACCCGTTCCAGCGTTTCGCGCGCAATCGCGATGCCGACCTCGCGTTGCGCATCGCGCCCGCCGGCCTGACGCATCCGGTCGCGGACGGCCTCGGGAATCTGCATCCCTGGAACCTCGTTGTGCAGGAACTCCGCATTCTTCGAACTTGCCAGTGGGAGGATTCCGACGAGGAAGGGGACCTTTGGCACCCGATCCGTCCGATCGAGGAAATGGAATAGCATCGCTTCGTCGTAGACGGGCTGGCTGAAGAAGAACTCGGCGCCAGCGGCGACTTTTCGCTCGAACCGGTCCACCTCGAGGTCGAGATCGACGTGTGCGGGATTGCAGCCGGCCCCGACAAATAGGGCCGTTTGTTCACCCTCACCCAACGGGCGTCCGGAAAAATCGAGGCCCCGGTTCAGCTGTTGGATACCGGTGATCAGTCCGATGCTGTCGATGTCGAATACGGCCGTTGCGTCGGGGTAGGTTCCCATTTTGGGCGGATCGCCAGTCACCGCGAGCACGTTGCGCATTCCCAACGCGTGTGCACCGATCAAGTCCATTTGCATGCCAAGCAGATTGCGGTCGCGGCAGCAGTAGTGGATGACGGACTCGATTCCCGACGCGCCACGGGCGAGCAGGCCAAGCGCCATGGGGCCCATTCGTGCGGTGGCGCGAGGCCCGTCCGCGATATTGATGACGTCGATTCCTCGGGCCTTGAGCCACGCTGCGCCGCGCACGCTTCGCTCCGGGTCCAGACCCCGAGGGGGGTCGAGCTCGACGGAAACGCAGAACTTGCCCGAGTAAAGGCGGCGCGCGAACTCCGTACGCTCGGCGACCGGCACCGGGGGGAGGCCGGCCGGCTCGGCGGCCGCTTCACGGACTTCGGCGGGAAGGGCGGCGGGCCGAACGCTGCGCAAGAATGAGCGCATCTCGCGAATCATCGCGGGCGTCGTTCCACAACATCCGCCGACCATCCTGGCGCCTTTCTGCGCGAGTCGTCGCGCATACTCGGCCATGTACTCGGGGCTCGCCATGTACATGCGCCGGCCGTCGACGTCCTGAGGGTGCCCGGCGTTGGGCTGCGCGAGGATGGGCTTGCCGACCCGGTGGGCGGCGGCTTCGATGACTTCGAGGACCGTCCGGGGGCCGGCGCCGCAGTTGACTCCGACGGCATCGACCTTCCAGCTCGCCACTTGAACGAGCCGGTCCACGGCGTCGGCTGGGGGGCCGCCCGTGACCGGGTCGGGATTGACGGCGATGCAGGCGACGAGGGGCCGTTCGCTGACCGCGCGCACGGCGCGAACGGCCTGCCAGAGCTCCCGGACGTCGTAAAACGTCTCCAAGAGGAACAGGTCCGGCCCCTCCTGTTCAAGGGCGGCGGCCTGTTGGCGGAAGGCGGCGAAGGCGGCGCCCGGGTCGAGCCGACCCGTGGGGGCCAGGCCATGGCCGGTCGGGCCGATGGATGCGGCGACGTATGCGCGTCCCGCTGCCGCCTTTCGGGCGAGCCGAACACCGGCCCGGTTGATTTCGTCGGTCCGCTCGGCGAGGCCGAAATCCCGGAGTCGGATGGGGTTGGCGCCGAAGGTATTCGTCGTCAGGACCTCCGCGCCTGCACGGAGGTAGTCGGCGTGAATCGACTCCACGAGTTCGGTGTCGGCGACGTTGAGCTCTTCGAACGCCCGGTTGATGAAGACGCCTCGGCGGTAGAACTCGGACCCCATGGCCCCGTCGAACAGCAGCACGCGTTGGGCAATGTCGGCGAGAAATCCGCTCACCAAAGACTCGCGATGATGGCCGAGCAGTTGTCGCCGCCCCCGCCGCGATTGGCCAGCGCGACCAGGCCGCGCGCGGCCTCGTCCAGGTCGTCCTGGCGGACGAGCGTCGCAAGCGCCGCGGCGACCTCAGGATGGGACTCGCCAACGTAGTCGGTCACTCCGTCGCTGCAGAGAAGGAGGCGCTCGCCAGGGATGAGGGTAAACGTGATGTGATGGGCGGGCAGTGCCTCGGCACGCAACAGCTCATTGAAGTGCCCGAGGTACCCGACGAGCGCGAAGCCCGCGGGTTCCCAGTGGTCGACATAGGACAAGTGCCAGGCCTTGAGGCGCTCACACGCTTGGTTTTCGTCCGCGGTGATGAGCGAGGCGCCGTACGGGCCGACCAAGTATGCCCGGGAATCGCCGAGCCAGGCGAGGTGGACGACATTGCCGTGGACGATGGCAAGGACGACGGTGGTGCCCATGGGGACACGGCCATCGAGATTGCCTCCGGCGAAGCGAAGCGCAGCGTCACAAACTGCAGCATTGGCCGATTTGAGCGCCCGATCCAGGAAGTCGCGCACTTCCGCGGAAGGCGCGCTGGCGAGGCGAGGGAGGGCCACTTCCCAGAGGTTTGCGACCACATGGGAGGCAATCGAAGACGCGACGTCGCCAGAACCCGCGTTGGCCGTGCTGATGCCGTCGCACAGCACGAGTAGGCTGATGGGGCCGCGGCTGTTCGCGAAGATCGCGTCCTGGTTCGTTTGGGACGCGAGGACCTTCATCCGCCCGATGTGGGAGTCGTAGCCAATGTTCGTCCGCGCCGCGGGATCATGGACGGTGTAGCCACGCTTTTCCTCCGCGAGGGCCGCCTGTTGCCACATCGCGAGCCAGGCGAGCCCGTCGGCGGGTCGAAGGGCGCTGTCGGGGTGCAATGCGGCGTCGAGCGGCGCCAATACGCTTGGCGCAAGGTGTGGAATCACGGCGCGCAGGTAGGGAATGGCGCGACAACCGAGCACCGAATGGGGCCAAGGGCGCGCCAACATGCACTCGAGGAGCAACATCGCGCCCGCGGCGACGTCCCCCACCGCACTCGCGTGTTCACCCTCCGGGCGCCGCGACTCGAAAGTGGATTCGAGAATGTCGATTTCCATGGTCTCGTCGGGCAGCACTCGGCACGTGCGCGCCGTGGGATTCACGATCCGCTGGTCCTTGTGATGGTGCGCCAGCGCGCGAGCCATCGCCAGCCCGAGCCCGAGAAGCGACGCACCGCTGCGGGCGGGCAGGTCCGCCAGGGAGATGGGGCCGTCTGTGAGACCGCTGAGATCGATTTCGGCCGTGTGTGCTGTGTCGTCGAGCGAGTCGTCGGGCACCATCCGCATGGGTCCGTCGGTGGACCGAAATTCGTTGCGAAACCAGTCGGCGAGGGCCGGCTGAGTGCTGTCGAGGCGGTCGGCCATCTCGGCGGCTTCGACCAGCGCCAAGCCAAGGGCTTCGCTGGCGAGCCAGCGAGCCGTTTTGGGGTCATCGTTGCCAAGCGCGTCTGATAGCAGGACCAAGGCGAGCTGTTCGCCGCGGCGGGCAGGTAGCGCCGCCAACGTGGCACGGATCAGCCGACGACCGTCCATTGTGGACGCGACGTCGGACAACATCCGTTCGGCGACCGGGCTGCCCCATCGGCACAGGGCCGCGGCGAGTCGCCCTTCGACGTCGAGCGGCCCACCTTCGTTCGTACCGCAGACGACGACGTCGACGAGTTCGGCGTGGACGGCCGAAGACACGGCCTCGGGCGTCCACGGGCCTCGGCGAATCGCGTGCAAAATGGACTCGACGCCCTCTGGGCCCGCCGCGAGCAGGCCCCGGAAAACGGCGTCGGCAGGGAAGTCGCGCACAGCGGCGAGTGCAAGTTCGCGCACTTGCGTCCCGCCCGTCCGCCACGCGGTGAGAACCTGTTCGAGGTACGCCGATTCCCCGAGTGCGTTCCGGGCTTCGACGGCGAGGTCCAGGCGTCGGCCCGGCGACAACATGGGCGTCGCGAGGCGTGCGTGCGGGTCGGAGGGCGATTCGGGCGAGCGCAGGCTCACCGCGTCGCCGTTGAAGTCGAAGCGAGTGTCTTGGGAAGCCGCGGCAGTCGCCGTGCGCCACCACGGACCAAAGGCCGAAGCGCTCATCAGCTTACGGCCGAGCAACCAGTCGCGGACATCTGCCGAACGCTGGGGACCGTTCAGGTCCGCAAGGATGGCGGCGAGCGACCCGGCGGGGTCTTCGGCCAACTCCCGGACCAGCTCCTGGCGGTCGTGGACGGAACGCCAGAAAAAGCCGCCTTCGGGCGTTTGCGCGTAAATGCGTACAAGGGTCTCTGCGGGGACTTTCGTGGGGAGGTTCTCGCTTGGGACCTCCCACTCAAGGGACGCTCGGTCCGACTCCAAGCCAACCACAGACGCGAATCCGAACGCGCTGTGGTACAGCACGGAGCGCTCGCGGAGTTGGCCGATGTGGCCGATGGGTCGCATGGGTACAGGGCTCCGTGCGTCCGCGCGCCGACGGGCCCGCCTGTTATGCCCGCCGACCCCTGGGAGCAACGCGTCGGGCATGGAGATCCGAGATCCGATCCATGGGGCGATGACGCTGGATGCCGCCGAATTGGCGGTCGCGGATCACGCGTGGGTTCAACGTCTGAGGGGCATCCGTGCGACGGGCTTCTCCCAGGTGCCGTTTCCGGGGGCCACCCATTCGCGGTACGCTCATTCGCTCGGCGTTCTGCACTTGGCTGGGCTCGCATTCGACCGCGCCACGGCTGAGTGGACGTTCTCCAGCCCGAGGAAACGGAACGTCTACCGTGCCCTCGTTCGGATGGCGGCGCTGACCCACGACGTCGGTCACGGTCCCTTCAGCCACTGCATCGAGTTCGCGATGCCCGACGTCCAAGCGTTGGCCCTCCGGTCGTTGCGCCGGGCACCCCTGCCCCGGCGGGCGACGCACGAAGACTACACCGTTGCGATCCTGGAGCAGACCGACCTCGGTGCCACGATCGATCGCAATTTCCCGTTTTCCTGGCGCCACGTGGCGGCCGTCATCAGTCCCGACGTTCGGCTCGAAGACGACCTGCTGATGGACGGTGGCCTCGACATTCGGCCGATGCTCGGTCAAATCGTGAGCTCAGAACTCGACGTCGACCGGCTGGACTACCTTGTCCGCGACGCGTTCTACACGGGCGCTCGGTACGGCCAGGTCGACGTCCCGTGGCTCATGTCCAACCTGGGTTGTTGGGTCGTTGACGGCGGCCTGCACCTGGCCTTGGACCGAGCGGCCCTGTACGCGTTCGATCACTTCTTGCTTGCGCGCCATCACATGTTCCTGATGGTCTACTTCCACCACAAGTCGGTGGTCTACGAGGAATTGCTCAAGCGCTACATGGCCGACGGATCGGATGGTTGGCGCATTCCCTCGGACCTCGGTGCCTACCTGGACGTCGACGACACCCACGTGCTTGCGCATTTGCGGGCATCGAAGCACCCGTTTGCCCAACGGGTCGTCCGACACCAGCCTTACAAGCGCGTCTTGGAGCGGCACGGGACTGCGCAGGCGACGGACTTGTCGGCCAGCGTTGCGGCGCTCGTCTCGGCGGGCTTGGACGTGATTCACACCGCGTCGGCCCAGCGGCTGTCCCGATACGCAGCGGTCGGCCGCAAGCGCCGAGGCGCGCCGGCGATTTGGGTCTTGCCCGGTGCCGCCGGCGATCGCACCGGGCCGGCGACGCGGCTGGACGAGGCGAGCCGCGTGTTTGTTCGGTATGCCGACGAACACGTCATCGCGCGCATCTACGTGGCGCCGGAGGCGCGGGGGGAGGCGCGCGCTCTCCTTGGACTAGGGGACGGACCGGCAGCTCCCTGACGATCGGCGTTGTCAGCCGCGTTTGACGAGGCGGACGGCGAGTCGTGCGAGATCTTGGGGCGTGAAGCCGCAGCAGAGGCCGAGGGCGTGGGCACCTTGATCGCGCCACCGGACCATGCGTTTGGCCAGCCCGGCGCGCCGCGCCCGATGAAGGGGGACGACACCAAAGTCCTCCCCAGCATTGGGGTAGGCGCCCCACCGCCCGCCAAGCGAGGCGAGCGCTTGGACGTAGGACTCGGCGAGCCGATGGTCGACGCAATTGACCAGCACGCACTTGGCGCCGGCCTCGAAGGCTTCGGCGCCGACCCGCCTGAGCGCTGAGGGCGACATGAGCGTGGCATGCGGGCCCGGAGTCAGCGCCAACCAGACTGGCAGGCCCGTTGCGACGCTGGCCCGGACTGCGGCCACGGCCTCGCCCGGGTGTGCAAAGGTCTCGCATAGGATGGCGTCGACGCCAGCGTCCGCGAGGGCTTGCGCCACGACCCGATGGCGGTCTTCGGCGTCGGGAGGGGAGAGGTCGGGCCGGTAGCAGTCGTCGACTGGGGCGAGCGAACCGAGCAGTTGGGCGGTCGGAGGGATGGCCGATCGTGACAGCTGGACTGCGGCGATCAAGCCGCGCCGCCACTCGTCACCCATGGACGTGGGCGTGGTCCGAAACGTGTTCGTGATGAACGATGTGGCGCCGGCCGCGACATAGTCGCGAACAATGTCGTAGACGATGTCAGGGTGGGTCAGATTGGCGTTGGCGGACCAGGCTGGAAGGGGGAGGCAGACCCCTCGGCGAGCTAATTCTGTGCCAATGGGTCCATCGAGTAGGTGCATTTTGTTTGCGACCGGACGTTCGTGGGGGTCCAAGCTATGGTGCCCCTAGGGGCTGGGAGGCGTGATGTCGTACTTGATGTACCTGCTGGCGTGTGGTGGCACGGACGAGGCGCGCTCGCCGGTGGCCTTCCGGTCCACGCTCCGTACGCCAACGGCCGGTGTCGAGTTGTTCGACAACGGCGAAACAGGGCGCGCGGGCATGTACGACGTCAGCTGCCCCTTCCAGACCATCAACGGAACGGTGACGGGCGACTACGACATGCCGGGCGAAGGCGAAACCGTGACGGATGCGGGGGACACTGAGCTCGGTCCGGAGACTGCGGCCGTGGTCGGCGCCGATCGCGTGGACCTCGTGGAATCGAGCCGTGTCGAAGACCGTGTGATGTCGATCGACGTCCCTGGCGTCGTCGACGCCCGGTTGGTCGATGGGGAAGTGGTCGCTTGGGTCGATCAGGCTGGCGCCTGCAGCGTGGTCTGGACGGACAGCGGTCGCGTGGTCGAGGCGGACTGTGGACGCGGCTTCGACGCTATCGACGAAGATCAGGTCGTTGTGGTCGGCGCTTCGGGCACCCGAATCCTCGGTGTGGGCGGCGTGGAAGCGGAGATCCCCGGCGCCGCCGACCTCGTCGTGTGGGACGACCTCGCCTCGGTGGCCTACGTCGCCGAACTGGGTGGTCACGTTGTGACGGCCATCGAGGCCAACGGACTCGTTCGTTGGACCACCGACGTCGATGGCGCGATCACGGCGCTCGACGCAGCCGGAGATCGCGCGGCCGCCACGGTGGCCGTGTCGCGGGGCGACGTGGGCGCGCTCCTTTGGTTGGATGGCGCTTCGGGCCTGATGCTCGGTGAGGTCGAAACTCCCGCCGCGCCAGAGAGTTTGTCCATCTCGGCCAACGGGGAGGCCTTGGCCGTCGTACTGCGCGACGAAACTCACTTCTACGACTTGGTCCTGCCGCGCTGACGCGGCAACGATGCTCCGACCCGGCGCTCACGTCCTGGCCCTCTACGGGGGCGACTTCGAGGGCGCGCGTGCGGGTGCGCGCGAGGTGGCCTCGGCGGCCCAAGGCATGCTGTTCGTCCATGGCGACGTGCGGTCGGCCATCGCGGCGGCCAGTGTCGCGCTGAGGGAGGCGCGCACCGCGCGGCGCGACCTTCGTGTGGCCATCCACGTCGGGCCGGCCAGCCTCACGCATGAGCTGGCCGATGGACCCGCCGTCGACCACATCGCGCGCGTCCTTCACGTGGCCGTGCCAGGCCAGATGTTGCTCACGGAGAGCTGTTGGACGGACCTCGGTGGGGCCGCGCTCGTGCTGCGGGATTTGGGCGGTGTGGCGCTGGCCGGCTTTCGTGGCCGATGTCGCCTCTACCAGGGGTTGCCTCGGGACCTGGACTTTGCGCCCGCGCCCCCGCGTGCGGCCGCACTGCCCGGCCGTCCGGCTTGGGGGCCTGAACGGGCCCTGGCTGGGATGGCGGAGCTCCTTGGTCTTGGCGTCCGTCACCTTACGCTGATCGGTCCGCCGGGGAGTGGCCGGAGCGCGCTGTTGTCCAATCTGGCCCACCGCCTCCGGTCCGAGGCGGGCGACGTGGTCCCGGTACGGTGCGGCGACGCTACCGCCGCCGCCTTGTTTCGTGGCGTAGCCGTGTCCATGGACTTGTCGTTGGGCCGAGGGGCCGGGCGGGCGGCGGCCACCGAGCAACTTGGGTTTGCCTTGGCGCAAAGGGACCGGACGACGCTCCTCATTGACGCCGTGGGTCCGGAGGTTCGCGAGGAACTCGGCGAGTGGTTGCGCGCGGCCCCGGCGCTTCGCATCGTCGCCGTGGCGCCCGAACGACTGGGCCTTCCTGGCGAGGTGGTGTGGGAAGTTGGACCGCTGCCTGTGCGGACGTCGAGCGGCGACAGCCCAGCGGCCGAGTACCTCGCGGAACGAGCCGCCTCCCTCGGGGCCCCGGCGGTGAACCAGGCCAGTCTTGCCGCGCTTGTGGATCGGGTTGGCGGGTCGCCACTCGCCTTGTCCTTGCTGGCTTCGCTGCTCCTCGTGGCGGCCCCAGACGAGTTGCTTGTGCGCCTCGGTGACTCCGACGTTGGCGAGGCAGGCGTACTCGACGAAATCTTCGTGCGGCTACCAGGACCGTCTCGCGACGCGCTGTTGCGGTGTGCGGCGGTCCCGTGTCCTCTGGCGCCCGCCGACCTGGCTGCCGTCGTCGGCGCCGACCTGCCTCTCCTCGCGTCGTTTCACGGTCGGGGTCTGCTTCGGTCCGTGTTTGCCCTCGATACGGCGGGTCTCGATCGCTGGGCGTTGCATCCCGCCGTCGCGGATCTACTCCGCGTTCGAATTTCCGCTGACGATCGACGTGAGGTGGCCGCGGGCCTTGCCGAACGCGTGTTGTCCGACGTCGCTCGTTGGGAGGCGTGGGCGCTTGGGCGGCACGCGCCGGAAGTCGCGGCGAGAAAGGTCGCCCAGGCCGACGCGTTGCTCGCTTTGGCGACTGGAAACGACGCTCCCACGGCGGCTCGAGCGTGGCTGGCGCTCCAGGACGTGAACTCCCATTACGGCCTGTTCGAGGTCGAACGGCCGCGCCTCGACGCCGCCATCGAGAACACCCAAGCGGGTCCGGACCTCGATGGCCTCTTGTTGGCGCGCGCCACGCTTTGGCGGGAGGCGAATCGCCCCGGCGAGGCGCTCGCGGACTTGGAGCGGGTTCGAACCGGTGCGATGTCGCGCGGTGACGGCGCCATCTTGGGGCGCTGCTACCTCGAGGCCGGTCGTTGCCTTGGGAGCACGGGTGCCGCCAAGGCCAGCCTGGACCACTTCGAACGAGCGGTCGCCGCGCTTCTCGACGCGTCTGAGGTTCATGATGCGACGCGCGCTGAGGTGGCGTTGGGCGCTGCACGGGTCGCCGCGTCGGATGTCGCCGGCGGCGAGGAAGCGCTGTGCCGGGCGCTCTCCCGTGCGCGCGCCTTGGAAATTCGAGGAGCGGAGGCCGAGGCCTTGGAGCACTTGGGCCAGATTCGGCGTGTTCAGGGGCGTTCGGGCGACGCGCGAAGTTGCTTCCGTGAAGCGGCGCGCTTGGCTGAGGAGGTTGGCGACCGGACCCTGCATGCGATGAGTCTGTCGGCCGGGGCCGCCGTCGACCTGTCCCAAGGCCTGGTCGAGGAGGTCATTGAACCGCTGGAACTCGCCGTCCGACTTGCTGGATTGGGCAGCGCGCGACGTTGCGAGGCGATGTCGATGTCTTTGCTTGGGCGCGCCCATTTGACGGCCGGTCGCCGCGATGAGGCGCGGCGTCATCTCCTACAATCGCTTTCGCTTCATCGCGCGCTTCGGGACCCCGCCCTCGAGGGCTACGACATGGGCTACCTTGGCATCGCCCAGCACGTGTCTGGCAACCGAACGGCGGCACGCGACTACTACTCTCGGGCCATCAACCTGCTGGAGAATGCGGGCTTGGCGGGACCTTCGGCGCTGTTTTCGGCCTGGTGTGGCGCTTTGGAGGCTCAGGAAGGGGACCTGGAACGTGCACGGGGTCTGTTCGAGCGGGCGGCAGCCCATGCGACGGCACCGGCGGATCGACTCGTGGGCCTGCTCCGATTCGTAGCGGCGCTTGCGGAGGCAGAGCGCGACCGGGGCAGCGTGGCCTCCGTGCGGGGTCGCCTTGTTCCGGCTTTGGTCGCAGTGCCGCGAAAGTCGGTGGATGCTCGCCTCGTTGCCGAGTTCGTACAAGGGCAACTGGAAGCGGCTCCCCTGGGGTAGAATCGGGCATGCGACGCCTGACCGAACCCATCTGACGCCAACCGATGTTGGGTTTGTTGCTCGTGGCCGCGCTCGACGAGGCGACCGCGGGCGCGCCGATGTTGGCGACGCCAGAACTTGCGTCGTCGCTCGGTGGTGGTCTGTCTTCTGCCGCGGCAGCGATCTTTGCCGTGCCCGTCGTCATAGGGACGGTCGTCGAACCCTTCGGTTTGGCATGGTCGGACCGGGTAGGGCGTCGAAACCTGCTTTTTGGCGCGTTGATGGCCATGGGCGTCGGCCATCTGCTGCTTGCTGTTGCGAACAGTTGGACCGCGGTGGCCGTCGGCGTTTCGGTCTGGGGTATCGGCAGCGGCCTGTCCACCGGCTTGGCAGAGGTCGAGCTGGTCGCAACAGCGCGGTCGGTCCCCGCCACCTTGTCGAGGTGGGCCGCGTTCGGCGCCGCCGGCGACCTCATGGGGCCGCTCGCGTTCGCGGCGCTTGGAATGGCCGGACTTGGGTGGCGGACCCTTTGCGGAATCGGGGCCCTTGCGGCCGTCGGTCTTGCCTTTGCGACGTTGTGGAGCCTGGAGGGGAGGCCTCAGGTGGCGACGACGAGGAATCGGACAGCGGGACCGAGTGGTGGAGTAGTGCGCCATTGTGGTGGGCCGCATTGGCGGCCACCGTGTGTACGCTGTTCGACGAAATCTGGGTCGCTACGACGTCGACGTGGTTGTGGCGGGCGGGTCTCGGCGAGGAGGCGCTCGGCCTCTCTGCAGGCGCGTTTGCGGTGGGCGCACTCGCCGGGTTGGCCGTTGTCGAGCGGCTGCAGTGGCGGCCGGAGACGACGTTGCTTGTCAGTGCCTGCGCGCTGATCCCGGCCTGGTGCCTTTGGCTGGCGCTTCCGCCGGTAGCGGCCGTACCTGTCTCGCTCCTGATCGGCGCCTTCGCGGCCCCCCTTTGGCCCTTGACGACGGCCCTCGCCTACGCTTGTGTGCCCGATCGACCTGGCACCGTCGCTGCGTGCTTACGCGTCGTCGGGACGCTCGACATCGTCCTTCCGCTCATCATCGGTGCCGTGGCGGACCGATGGGGGCTCACGGGGGCCCTGGCCCTGCTCTTGCTCCAGCCCCTGTGCGTAGCGGCCGTCGCAGCACAGCGTCGCTGTCAAGCCAGCCCGTAGGTCCGCTCGACGGCGCACGCGGCCCAAGACGGGCGCGACCTCATCCGCTCGAGCCACGCGGCCAGGGCGGGATGATCGGTCAGGTCGATCACGGGGAACCACGCGCCGTAGGCGCAATCGACGAGCGAAAAATCGCCGAGTAGGTACGGGCCGTCTTCAAGACGCTGGGTGAGCACGTCGAGGAGGGGTCGGAGCTTCTTCGTCGCCACCGCCAGTTCGGCGTCCGGCGTTGGCGGTCGTCCAAAGCGTGGTGCCACGGCACGGGCCCAGAAAAAGGTGCCGGCCGCTTCCTGAAAGGCGGCGGCCTCGGTGAACATCCACGACAGCGCCTCGCCCCGGCCCGCCGAGTCCGTGGGCCATAGGCGCCCGGTGCGCTCCCCCAGCCAAACGAGGGCGGCGTTGGATTCGAAGACGCGCACGCCGTCGGCCATCAAGACGGGCACCTTGCCGCGTGGGTGGCGGGCGAGGTGCTCGGGGGTGCGCTGCTCGCGCTTTCCGAGGTCCAGGTCGTGCCAACGGTAGGGAAGGCCTAGTTCCTCGAGCCCGAGGCGAACCTTCATCGGGTTCGAGGACCAGGCGCCGTAGACGTCGATCATCGACGGCGGCGGACCAGGGCGAGGGCGCCGAGCCAAAGGCCCCAAGAGCCTGTGCCGCTCTGGTCGCACTTGCAGCCCTTGCCGGCATCCTCGGAAGGGGGGTCCGCGGAGTCGCCGTCGTTGGTTGGCGTCGTGCCTGGGTCGGTCGGATCCGAGGGGTCGGTCGGCGGGTCGGTCGGCGGCGGCGCGGTTGTCCCGCCCGGCGGCGTGGTCGTCGGCGGCGGGGGCGGCAGCGGGTCGGACAGATCGAAGTCCACGACGTGGTCGCCTTCCTGGTAGGCGTCGTCGTCTCCGTCCCACGACGGATGACCGGCGTGGCTGACCGCGACGACGACGCGGTCGAGGTCCCCAGCAGGCACTCGGATTTCTGGGTTCACGCCGTCGGCAACCGCGTCGCCGGCGGTCCCATCGGTCCGCCACCACAACACGGTGAGGCCGCTGAGCGCGCCGCCGTCCGAACGTGCGACGATGCGAAGGTCCTTGGCGGGGTCCAGGGCTTCCAAGTCGATGTCCACGAAGGCCTGTCCGACGACCATCGGGGGCTCCGAAGGCGTCCAGGTGGCGGGCAACGCCGGCGTCGCGATCGTGTCGTGGGACGGGATGTCGCCCTCCGACCAGTACTGAGCCTCAAACAGGCCGCGGGTGTCCCACTCGGGTCCCACGAGCCAGCGGTCGCGGGCCAGCGTCGACAAGAATCCGCCGACGGTCGTGCCGGCCGTGGCGGCCACCGCGTCCAGCGCGTCGGGCTCGTTGGGGTACCCTTCCTGGGCCGCGTTTTGCCAAAGTGCGACGCCAAGGGCGCCGTCGCCAGTACCGTAGGTGCGGTCCAGGTGCATCACCCAGAGGGCCCCACCGTATTCGAAGTTGTAGGCGCGCATCGCGCCGAAGGTCCCGACAAGTTCGTATTGGTCGGCGAGCACGGTGGGTGCCCAGGGAACGGCCTGGAACCCGTTGACGTCGTAGTCCCAGTCGCTGGCCGGCCAACCCAGCGTCCATTCCTGGGCGGCCGTGGCGACCGACTCCCAAATGGGTAGGGTCCACTCGGAGAAGTCCGTCGCGTATTGGCTGACGTGTTGGAACTCGTGCGCGATGTAGGAGTCGATCCAGGCCTCGCTCAGGCCTTCGTCGATGACCATATAGGCGCTCGCGCCGTTGAAACCGTCGCCAGGGACGGGGTCGACGTACGGCCACTCATCCGCCGTCACGTAGGCGTAGCCCCAGCCGATGGGGGCCATGTAGATGTCGAATTCCTCGCCGTCGGCGAGATCTGGCAGCAAGGGCGCGCGAAAGCCCATCTGGGTGACTTGGATGTCCCACGACAACTCTGCCGCGGCGAGCGCCTGCATGGCCCGCGTCTCCGCTGCGGGGTCGATCCAGTGGATGCGCAGCGGGTGCGTGGTGCTCACGGCCTCGTAGACCCAGGCGGGGCGCGGCTGGGCGGGGCGGACGCCTTCGGGCAGCTTGCAGGGCCCTGGCGTGACGGCGAGGGCGCCTGTGGCGATGATCCAAGACAACATGTGTCCTCCGACCGTGTCGCGGTAGCCGCAGCCTCGTCGTCGGGCCACCGGTTAGGGGGGCTTTGGGGGCGCCCGTGCTCGGGGTCGGCTTCACCGAACTCGTTGTGATCGGGCTTGTCGCGCTGGTCGTGGTCGGCCCGGAAGAATTGCCTCGCTTGATGCGTCAAGCGGGCCGTTGGTACGGCCAGGCGCGGCGGACGGCCGACGACCTGCGCCGTGCCTTCATGTTGGAGGCTGACCGCCAGGAAGCGGCTGAACGCTACGCCAAACTCCAAGAGCGTCGCCGCCAGTTGACCGAAGAACGCGCCCGCGCGACGGCAAGCGGGGCAGCCGCCCAGCCAGCCACCCTCCCAGGTGTGGAGGCGGCGGAAACCCCGCCGGTTCTTGCGCCTCCGGCACCTGGTCACGGCGACCCAGAAGATCCCGCGCCCGTCCGAGCGGAAACGCGGTGACGACGCCAACGGCTGCGCCCGACCCGGAGGACGAAGTCGAGCAGGCGCGCATGCCGCTCCTCGATCACCTGCGTGAGCTGCGCGATCGCCTGATCAAATCCCTCCTCGCGCTCCTTCTCTTCACCGGGGCGGGCTTCTGGACGGTCGACCCGATCCTTGCGTTTCTTCGGGCTCCGTTCGATCAGGCGCTCGCGGATGCCGGGGTGGTAGGGGGCCTCTCGCTCATCGGTAGCCCCTTCGAGGGGATGTACGTCACGATGCATGTCGCCATCGCGACCGGCTTGGTGGCGTCGAGCCCATTTGTCACGTGGCAGGTCTGGCAGTTCATCGCGCCAGGTCTCTACAAGACGGAGCGGCGCATCGTGTTGCCGCTCACGCTGACCAGCACGGGCTTGTTTCTGAGCGGTGCCGCCTTTTGTTACTACGTCATCTTTCCCAATGCGTTTCCGTTCTTCGTCACCGTGGTCGACGCGCAGGCCATGGTATCCGTCGACGGCTACCTCTCGGCGGTCTTGCGGATGATGGGCGCCTTTGGCCTGTCCTTCCAACTGCCCGTGGTGACGTTCTTCCTCGCGCGTATGGGCCTCATCGACCACCGCGACATGATTCGCGCGTTTCGCTACGCCATCGTTGCCATCTTCATCTTGGCTGCGCTCATCACGCCGCCGGACGTGCTCACGCAGACCCTGCTCGCGATTCCGCTGATGGCCCTGTACGTAGCCAGCATCGGTGTGGCGTGGGCCTTCACGACCAAAGTGCGCGCAGAGCCGGAACCGGCGTCAGCCCAGGTGGGCAAGTAGGCGGTCGATGCGGGAGAGGGCCTCCTCTCGGCCAAGGAGCGCGTAGGTTTCCTCGATGGGCGGGCTGACGGGGACGCCCATGAACGCGACGCGCAAGGGTTGGGCGACCTTTCCGAGGCCCAATCCCAGGCGTTCCGCGACGGCCGCGACCGTGGCCGACACCGTCGCTGGTGCGTCGTCCTCGAGGTCGCCAAGGGCGGCGCGAACGGCGGAAAGGGCCTGGCGGCCTTCGATGCCTAGGTGCTTGCGCAGGGCGGCCTCATCCCAGGAATCTGGGGCGACGAGGTAGGCGCGGGCGGCGACGGCGAGCTCGGCGAACGTCGAGGCGCGCGCCTTGTAGTTCTCGAGCAGCCGCGTGCGGCGGTCCGCCGTCCACCGGGCAAACGGACTGTCGGTCAGGGCGCACCAGGCTTCGAAGTGCTTGGCCAGGGCGTCTGGGGAAAGGCGCACCATCCACTGTCCGTTCATCCAGCGCGCCTTCGTTTCGTCGAACCGGGCGGCGGTCAGGTTGACGCGGCGCAGGTCGAAGACCTCGGCGAGCTCCTCCTGCGAGAGCACCTCGCGGCCGTCCTCGGTGCCGAAGCCGAGCAGCGCCATCATGTTGACGATGGCCTCGGGGAGGAATCCTTGCATCCGGAAGTCGGCCACCTCGATGAGGGGCAGGGCGACGTTCAAACGCTGCGCGATCAGGGTCGCCGTCGCGACGCCGTCGTTCGTCTTGGCCATGAATGCGGCGAGCTCGGCGACAGGCAGCCCCGTGAGTTCCGCCAGCCACGCGAGGTCTTTGCCGTGCGAGGATGCAGCGGCCTTGGCGCGGACGGCTTCACGGGCGACCCGTGCCTTGTCCCGCTTGCTCATCTTCGTCCCCGTGGGATTGAAGATGAGGGGCAGGTGGCCAGCTCGGGGCGGCGTCCAGCCCAGAGCCTCGTAGATCTGCAGGTGTTTGTGGGTGTTCATCAGGTGCTCTTGGCCACGGAGCACGAGGTCGATTCCCATGTCATGGTCGTCGACGACGACGGCGAAATGGTAGGTCGGGAAGCCGTCGGCCTTGCGAAGCACGAAGTCGTCGAGCTGTGCGGCCTCCACGGTGACGGGTCCGAGGATGACGTCGTCGTGGGTGACGTCCTTGTTGGGGGCGGCGAGGCGCACGACGGGGCGGCGACCTTCGGCCTTCCATGCCTCCACCTGGGCAGCCGACACCTGTCGCCGGCGGTAGCGGAGGGCGTCTCCTGCGGCTTCGGCGGCCTGGCGCATGGCGGCGAGTTCGGCGGCGTCCTCCCAGGCCTCGTAGGCGTGGCCAGAGGCCAAGAGGGAGCGCAGGACCTCGTCGTAGCGCTCAAGGCGCTGGCTCTGGAAGAAGGGGCCACAGGCGCTCGGCGCATCGGGGCCTTCGTCCCAGGTGAGGCCGAGCCAGCGCAGGTCGGCGACGATGCCCGACGCAGCCTCCTCCGTGCTTCGCGCCCGATCGGTGTCCTCGATTCGCAGGAGGAAGCGCCCCCCGGTCTGCCGCGCAACGAGCCGGCAATACAGCGCCGTTCGAACGCCGCCGACGTGCAACGAGCCCGTCGGTGAGGGCGCAAATCGAGTCCGAAGCGGCACGGTCATGAGGTCTCCTCGTCGCGCAAGCCCGCCATCACGAGCAAGGCGTCGACCACGCGGCGTTGCCAGACGACCCGACGGGCCTCCGGCAGCCCCATCCATGTCTCGACGCATGTGCCGACGCAGCCGAAGCGGTCGACGATCACCTCGGTGCTGCTCGTGGCGACGGGGTAGTGAAACGTCGCCCAGCGCTCGGTGCCGACGTCGTCGTACTGATTGAGTCGGTCGACCGCAGCAGAGACCCAAGGGGGGCAGGGCTCAACGCCGTAGACGAGCGTCTGCCCGAACGAGGGGTGGACGGCTGGATCGTGTCGCGATTTCGATTCGTGTAGCGTGGCGACAAGGGCAGGCGCCTCGGTGTGGACGAGGTCCATGAAGGCTGCGGCGAGCCGTTCCTCGCGGACCGAGCTGCTTGCATTCCCGGGGAAGGAGCGGTTGAGGTCCTGCCCTTGGGGGGCGGCGCGCGTACGCGCTCGGTAGGCCGGCGGATTCATGACGGGAACGAGAAGGAGGCGGCCGCGGTGGGGGCGGTAGCCAGCCTCGATCAACTCCTCGATGGCGTGTACCCCAGCGATTTCGTCGCCGTGGATGCCGGCCTGGATGAGGGCGGTCGGGCCGGGACTGTCCGCTTGCACAACGTGCAGCACGACGTTCTCGAACAGTGTGTGGACCCCGGGGGCGCGCATGGCCGGCCGTGCTAACCGACGGATCCCGTGGGGCGGTGACCGATGTGGTGGCTGTTGTGGGTGTCGGAAGGCGTCGCGGCGCCAGCACCGACTTGGCCGACCACGCTCGATCGCGTGGCCCCGGCGGTTGTCAGCATTCAGGTGACGGGCGTTCGGAATTTCGACACCGAAAACGCGGGCGTCAGCCAAGGGACCGGCTTTGTCGTCGACGCCGAGCGCGGCTGGCTCCTCACGAATCGGCACATGGTGCACGCCGGGCCGGTGGTCGCCCGCGCCGTGTTTTTGGACAACGAGGAGGTCCCGCTCATCGCCGCCTACCGAGACCCGGTACACGACTTCGGCTTCTACCGCTTTGATCCGTCGCTGTTGAAGCACATGGACGTCGTGGAACTCGCCCTGTCGCCGGGAGCCGCTCGCGTCGGGATGGAGATTCGGGTCGTCGGCAACGATGCAGGGGAGAAGCTCTCCATCTTGGACGGGACCCTCGCGCGCCTGGACCGCAACGCCCCGGCCTACGGGCTGGACACCTACAATGACTTCAACACGTTCTACTACCAGGCTGCGTCGAACACCTCCGGTGGATCGTCCGGGTCGCCGGTCGTCGACATCGCGGGCCGGGTGGTCGCGCTGAACGCCGGTGGGGCGACCCGCGCCGCGTCGAGTTTCTACCTTCCCCTCGAACGTGCGGTCCGTGCACTCGATCTGCTGCGGGCTGGAAGGGCCGTCCCGCGCGGCGACGTCGGCGTGATCTTCGAACACGCACCGTTCCATGAACTGGAACGCCTCGGCCTCAGCGACGGGGTGGAACAACACGTGCGGGCCGCAATCCCCGGCGCGACGGGGTTGCTCGTCGTGGCCGAGGTGTTGCCGGAGGGGCCGGGTCAACGTGCGGGCCTGTTGCCGGGCGACGTGCTCGTGCAAATTGGTGGGCGCGACGTCACTGGCTTCCTCGATCTCGAAGGGGTCGTCGACGACGCCGTGGATCAAAAGCTGTCCTTGGTTGTCGAGCGCGGGGGGCGACGCCGGAGCTTCGACGTCCCAGTTCGCGACCTCCACGCGATCACGCCCGATCGGTACGTGGAATTTTCGCGGGCCGTGCTGCACGACGTGTCGCTCATGGTGTCGCGCAATCACGTCCGCCCGCAGCGGGGCGTGTTCGTCGCCACGCCGGGCTACGAATTGGCGAATGCAGGGGTGCCAGCCAATGCGGTGATCACGCACATTGACCGCGCTGAAGTGCTGAACTTGGACGATGCGGTCGACGCGCTGGCTGCGCTTCCCGATGGCGCTCGGGTTCCGGTACGTTGGCAGAAGTCCTCGGATCCCCGTCACACGGTGGAGTCTGTTCTCAGGATCGATCATCGGTGGCATGCCTTGCGGGACTGCCGTCGAGACGACGCGACGGGCCGTTGGCCGTGCGTGACGCGAGAGACGGCTGAGCCGGCTCAAGTTCCCCCTTTGCCGTCCCCGCTCCCGATCGACGTACCGGAACGCCATGTTCGCGCTGTCGCTCCCGGCCTCGCGGTCGTCGAATTCGACATCCCGTTTCCGGTTGCGGGCGCGAAGGACACTCATTTCGTCGGGGTTGGCGCCGTCGTCGATGCCGATCGCGGCCTGTTGATCACGGACCGCGACACGGTACCCGTCTCCCTTGGGGACCTGACGGTGACGTTCGCAGGGACCCAACGCGTGCCGGCGAAGTTGGTTTGGCTTGACCCCGAGCACAACGTCGCGATGATTCGGGTCGACCCGGCGCCCTTCGGCGGCCGGTTGCCGGGCGAAGTGACCTTCGTCGATCGCGATTTGGCGGTCGACGACGACGTTATTCAGGTCGGAATCGACGGCGACCACGTCGTGCGCTGGTTGGAGACGACGATCGACGACATCCGCCTCCTCGAACAGACCCCGTCTCGCGTTCCCACGTTCATGGAGACGAACGTGGACTTGGTCGAGCTCGAAAGCAAGGTGACCACCCACGGTGGCGTCCTGTTGGACAAGCGCGGGCGCGTCGTTGCCCTGCACGCTTCCTTTTACGAACCGGAGGGCGACGAGCGCCGCTTTTTCGGCCTGCCATCGGCCGTGTTCTTACATGCGATCGAGGCCTTGCGCGCAGGCGATTCGCCCGGTGGAGGCAGTGTCGGCTTCGACGTCGGAGCCGTGTCGCTGGCTCACGCAGCGGAGCGGGGCGTGGACTCCGCGCACCTTGCCGACTTGCGTGATTTGCGGGGCGATCGGGGTGTTGTCTACGAGGTCGTGCGCCGTGAGGGAGGCAGCGCCGCGGCCGAGGTGCTGCGCGACGGGGACCTGCTCCTGGAAGTCGACGGCGCGCCGCTGACGGACATCGGCCTGTTGGACGATGCTCGACGCCGAGGCTCCTTCCAACTCGTTGTGGTGCGCGACGGTCTGCCCGTGGTCGTCTCACTGAGCCCGGTGGCGCGGTCGGGCGCGGGCGTCGAACGTGTCGTCAACTGGGCGGGTCTTGTGCTGCACGAGGCCCATCCGGAAGTGGCGCGTCAGCAGGCCATGCCCCCGGGGGGCGTAGTCGTGTCGTGGATGTGGTACGGCTCGCCGGCCTCCAGGGGTGGAATGCGCTCGTCGCGTCGCTTGATTGCGCTTGGCGACACACCGGTACCCACGTTGGACGCGCTCATCGCCGCCATTGTGGCCCACGATCCAGGGGAGCCCGTGCGCCTCCGGGTTCAAAAAATCGACGGCAGCGAGGACGTCAGCACGTTCCGGCTCGACCCCGATTTCTGGCCGACCTTTACCCTGACGGAGACGGCAGCAGGCTGGGTTCGGGAGGACCTGCCATGATGCGGCTCGTCGTCGTTCGGCACGGTCACGCGGGCGTTGCATCCCAGGACCGCGACCGCGAATTGACGCCCGCTGGGCGAGCCGCCGTCGAGCGACTTGGCCAGTCGTTGGCGGCGTCCGGGTGGCGACCCGACCTGGTCCTTTCGAGCCCCGCAGCTCGCGCATTGGCGACGGCCGCGGCGTTGGGCGCCGAAGTGCGTGTGGTTCGCGACCTTTACCTTGGCGGCGTACACGACGCGTTGGCGGCCATGGGCCACGTCGAGCCCGAGGCGGGAACCGTTGCGATGGTTGGCCACAATCCCGTGTGGGAGCACCTTGTGCACGCGCTATCAGGCGCGCTGGTACCGATGGCGCCTGGCACCGCGGTGCTGCTGGAGTTCGGTGGTGGTGCCTGGCAACGCGCTGGAATCTGGTCGGACGGCGACCGCTATGAGGGCCCGTCGCTCAGTTGATTCCGACGTAGCGGTGCGCGACGTCCTGTTGCTCCTTCGTGAGCACGTCCTGGGGTAGGCAGGTTCCCGCCGAATAATCGCAGATGGGGTAGGGATACATGAGATTGTCGGCCATTTCGGCCTCACAATCGACGTATCCACCACATTCTGGCGTGTCAGAGAGGGCGTCGAAGTACTCGTAGCCGAATTCCACGGGGTGGAACAATCCGATGAAATGGCCCGCCTCGTGGGCCAGCGTTTCGCCCATGAGCCGCGACTCTTCGTCGTCCAACTTGCCGTTTGGGCCGGCGTGCGTGAGCCACGAGGCCACCACGTACGTCATCGTCGTGGACGGCAATGGACCTGGGATGCCGCCAGCGATGCCGTAGGTGTCCGATTCGCCGTCGACTTCGTCGCCGATGACGACGAACAGGTTGCCGGTAGGTTTGTCCGCGGTCGCCGTTGCCACCTCTTGGCCACCCGTATTGGCAAAGGGCAGCAGCGGGTCGAGGTTCGTCGATTCGTAGGTGACCTCAAGCGTGGCGCCCATGCCCGCCCAAACCTCGCGCCAACGTTCGACGGCCGCCTCGACGCCCTCTACGACGTCGGGGTCGTCTTCCATCCCCTGAGCCCAGGCGATGGTCGCGACGACATTTCCGTTCTTGAAGTCCGGATCGACCTTGCTCACGATGGTGAGGTCGACGTCGGCTTCGCCGACGTAGTAGCCCTGATTGTCGAGCGTCGACAATTCAAAGGTCCACGTGCCAGGCGTAAGCGTACCTTCATCCTTGCGAATGGGCCAGTTGATGGCAGTGGCCCGGTCGAATCCGAAAATCGCGTAGGTCAGGCTATAGGGGCTGTAATACCAGTCCTCCCAGGTCAGGCGCGTGTCGTTTTCAGGATCGATGACGCGTTCGAACGAAACGAATTCGCCCGATTCGCCGACGACCTGGACGGCGGTCGTTCCCTCCTCGATCTCGACTTCGACGGCGAGGAGGCCATTGGGTCGCGTAGAGGCCTGCCGGGTCTCGACTCGCAAACCGCCATCGATTTCTGTGGTGGCCTCGGTCAAGGGGCCGTCGAAGAGGCCGCACCCCAGGAGTGCGAGGAGGGGTAGAAATCGTGTCATGGCAGCCCCGCTGCGGCCCGGACGGCCGTACGTTCTGACTTGGCGATGCGGCGGAGCGACCGGTCGGGCTCAGGCGCCACGGCCGCCGCGGCCGCAAGTTCGATGGCGATCGGCTCTGGCATCACATCCAGCCGATCGAGGGCGACCCAGGCGAGACCCTTGCGTTCGGGGTCCGCGATCCAAGCCAGGATGTCGACCTTGGCGGCCTCGGCATGGCGCGAGGCCAAGCAATCGGCGGCCCGCATCGGCACCCAAGGGGGTGCGGCAGCGTGGTCCACGAGCTCACGCAGCAACGCGACCGGGTCCGTCGTCAGCGCTTCGACCGCCTCGCAGGAGGAGTCGTGTCGGGCCGCAAGGGCGCGTGCTCCCGCCTCAAAGGCAGGGGAAGGGGTCCAGTCGGCCGCTTGAGCGAACGTCATCAGGGCGAACCACATGGGTGTCTCCTCGGGCATGGTATGCCGATGGACGGCGGTCCGTGCACCGTCCTTCGATCCGTCGTTCAGGTCGTTCGGCCGCCAAAGCGGGTGGCAGCGCGCTGGAGCCAGCGGGTGACGGGGTCGTCGCCCTCCAGTGGGCGCTTGCGGAGCATCGCGTCAACGAGTCGGCGGGTGTCTTCACTTGGCTCCGTCGTCTCGACGAGAACCTGTGCCATGACGGCGTCCACCTCGGGGACGCCGCGCTCGGCCTGCCACGTGCGGACGGACTGCTCGAAGGCGGGGTCGGGGGTGCCCGGCTGCTCGAACTCCGCCCCGGGTCCAAGCGCATTGAGTGCGTCGATGACGGCGCCCTTGCGGTCCTTGTAGGGCAACGAAGAGAGCGTTTCGGGTAGGATCGGCGCCCCGAAGATGAGCGTCTGTCGCCCATGTGCAACGGGGAACTCAAGGCGATCCGTGACCGGTTCGCGTGGCAGACCGCCGACGAACCGCAACGGAACGATGGGCAACTGCCGCTCGACGGCCATGTCGACGAAGGTACCGCTCATGCGGGAGACGGGCACCGCGCAGGACGTCGAGCGCGTGCCTTCCACGTGCACCATGACATGGCGCGGTCGGCGGGTCACCATCTCGGCGCTCAGCCGCTCGACGAGTGCGGGCAGGCTGGAGGGATCCGCCCGGTCGAAGAACGTGATCGCGTCGGGGTCGCGCGTGCCCGGCCATTCGAAGTTCTCGCGGATCAGCGAACCGAGCCAACTCTCCCGGTGCTCCACCTTGGCCACGGTGACGGTGGGACCCCGCAAGAGGGCGCCGGCGACGACGCCGCCGATGAGGCTCTCGATACCGACCTGGTGGTTCGCAAGGACCAGGGCGCTTCGGCCGGCGATGCCGTGCAGCGCGGCAGGGTCGGCGACGATGACGTCGCCGACGTAGCGTCGGATCAGACCGTAGATCAGGTCTTCAACTGGCCACGGAGGGGAACGAAACCAAGCGTCCCAGAAGCCGCGGACCGCCCGCGCGTCGAACTCCCAGGTGCCGTCGACTCGGACGGTCTGCAGGTCGGTTTCCACGCGCGCGACGAGGTGGTGGAAGGGGCGGGTTGGGGTGGTTGCCCGGTGGCCGTCCCAAGCCACGTCGCGGGGATGGAGGCCAAGCGGTGCGGCGGCGTGTTCGCGAACGGCGATAGAGGTCGCATCCGACGGGGTCCCGTAGACGCTCGCAACGGTGCCGGGAAGCCAGTCGGAGGCCACCACATCGGCGCGGCGCAGGACCGTCGTCGCGCCGGTCGTGGCGAGTCCCACACCCGGGGTGGCATGACCGGTGAGGAAGGCGCGGCGCGCGAGCGGTTCCGCGCGTCCTACGGGTCCCTTGGGAACGAGAATTTCGTGGAGCAGGAACTGGGCAACGACGTCGGTTCCGACGAGGATCTGGACCTCGACGGCGACGGTGCGCGGGTCGACTCGGCCCACAGGGCGCGCCACCACCGTGGCCCGTCCGGACGTGGGAGGCGCAGCGAACCAGTCAAGCGACGGAATGGCGATCGGGTAGGCGGCAACGTCGTCGGGGACGTCGTCGAACCACTTGGACAGCGCATCGTGCGGGATGCCGTGGGTGGCGGCGTCCAGGAGGCCGGCCGACCACGCGCCGGGGGGCCACTTCAGTCGGTCGAGGTCGAGGTCCGCCACCGAACCCTTGGCGCCGATCCGCAGTCCCGTGAGGGCCTGCAGGGAAGGGCCATGGAACAGCGTTCCTGCTGCGTAGGGGTCGGGTGCGACGGAAAGGCCGCGAAGGCGCCAGGCGTTCGGTGGAGCGGAAGGCATGGCGTCGAACCGGGCGGAGGCGACCTGCCGCCACTCGCCGTCGTGCCGGGCGATCAGCGTACGGTGCGTCGCGTCGCCTTCCACGCGCAAATCCACGGGGGCCGGGACCCAACTGAGTACCTTGAAGTCGCGAACGGAGCGCGCGCCCGGCGGGACGAGGCGATCGAGCAGTTCCATCGCCGGTAACGCTGGAATCGTCCACGTGGGCGCATGGTCGGCCACATAGGCATTTCGCGTCGGGTCCAGGTGCACGCCGTCGGCCGGGTCTCCGTCGACGAGCCGCATGGCCATGCCTTCGGCGCCGTAGATTCGCAATCCGTCCACCCAGAGGTAGCCGTTGGCGACCACAGTCACGCCGCGCTCGTCGCGTTGAATTTCGACGATGTCGAGATCGACGGCGACGATCTTGTTCCGCGGCACGACCTGGCCGCGGTACTTCCATTTCAGGCGCGTCGAGATGCCGATGGGCTCGAAGCGGGGCCGGGCCAAACCCTCGCCCATGCGGCGATCGGCCATGAAGACCATCAAGGCCTGAAGCATCGCCTCGAGGCCAAGCGAGCCGGGCTGCACCGGGTCTGTGTAGAAATGCGCCTTGAAGAACCACTCGTTGGGGTCGACGTCCTTTTCGGCGCGAACGCGACCGAGCCCAGCGACACCACCTGTGGGCCACAAGCCTGTGATGCGGTCGATCATCATCAACTTGGCGCCCGGAAGTGCGGGCGCCCGGGCACCGAAGTCGCGGCCGACGATGTCGTAGCGGACGTCGGACGGCTCCGCGAGCCGCGCGCGCTCCTCGTCGGTCGCCACGATGCCAACTTGGTTGGCCAGGCTCTCGCGGGGGAAGAACCCGAAGACGGTGTCGAGCGTGTAGACTTCGACGTCGCCGACGTAGCAGTGGACCTCGAAGGACTCGACGATCATGCCCGCGGCATTCGAGACGGACTTGAGCCGCGAAACGGTCCTCAACGTTCCTGTGGACGGCAGCAGTTCCTGGTGCAGGACGCCGTTGCCGTCGAGGTTGCGGAAGAACAGGTCGTGCTCGACGTTGAGCGCGGAGCCGACGAAAACGGCCAGCCATCCGCAGGGCTGCAGAGCCGCTTCGAGCAGGACGGCGAAGGGCATCGTGCGGCTGCCCATTTCATCGAAATACCAGGCGCTCTCGGGAATGTCGTATTCCAATTCGACGAGGGCTCCGGCCCGAACGTCGCCCATCTTGCCTTCGATCCGAAGGACGCGACTCATGAAATGGTACGGCGGACCTGGCAGACGGGCCACGTGCCGCCCTTGGTCGTATTTGCCGAAGGGCGCCCCGAAGGCTTGGCTCGGTGGGCCCCAGGCGCAGGCCATGAGGCTCTTGTAGTCGAAGGGAAACCCATCGATCACGGCGACCGGCTTGGGCTCGACGTACCCGTCAAGCAAGTCGGGGCGGCTGGAGATCGGGAAATCGGGAACGAGGCGGATGCCAACCCGCTTGGCGTGAAAGGCCTTCAGGCCGTCGATCGTGCACAGGAGGTCGGCCCACAAAACCGTGTGCTCGCCGATTTCGTAGCCGTCGACGAACACTTCGTAGACGAGTTCCTTGCTCGACGGAATGGCCTGGCCGCGACAGCGCAACGGGTAGGTGACGTCCGGAACGGGCTCCCATTTCCACCCGTCACGCCTGAGCGTGGCGCCAAGGGAGGTGGCGTAAAACGCCATCGCGTGCAGGCACCCCTCGAACATGAGGGTGCCAGGCATACAGGGGTCGCCCTTGAAATGGCCCTTGAAGAACCAGTCGTCGGGCGAGAAGTTGTGTACGGCGCGCAGGTAGCCGCGTCCCCAGGGACCACCCTCGACGTTGAGGTGGGTGACCTCCGAGAAGAACAACATCGGAGGACCGCTGATCCGCGGTGTCCGAACGTGGGTCGAAAGCCACTCGTAGCCGGGCCCAAACGTCGTGGCCGCGTCGCCCCGCCCGAAGGACTCGACCAGCGTTCGGTCGTAGTGGGTGCGCGTCGGCAGCAAGGCCGGCGCGTCGACGCGACTGTCGGCCGTCGGCCCGGCCTCTTCGGGCGACCAGAGGATACCGCCTGAATCGTCCAATTCGGCGTCCGTGAAGAACCCGGCTTGGCCGTTGCGTACCTGGAGAATGGGCCCGCCATCGCGAGCGACGCAATCGTAGTGGAAGAAGAACAGGCGAATATCGCCATGTTTCGCGTGGCCGTCGACGTGGATTTCGTAGCGAAGCGTGGTGCCTGGGCCCGGGAGGCGTGAGCGATAGGTAAGGTCGCAGCCGAGTAGGCGGTAAACGCGTTCCCCCCGGTTGTGCAGGTCGATTCCGAGCCACGAAATCAGCAACAGGTCGGCTTGGCCGGACTCGATGAGGACGCCCGCGGGCATGGCGCCGTCGTGCAGGTACCAGGAATCCGCCGTGATGTCGGTTTCGGTCCAGATGGTGCCGAGCCCCATCGACGCCGGTTCGCCGCGAATTCCGAGGACTCGGTCGGCAAGGAGTAGCGGGGGTTCCGGCATACGGACCTGGCGGTCGTGGCCATCTTGCGGGGCAAAACGTTCGCCGAACAGCTCCGAAATCCGGCCCGAGGCGAGGTGCTCGAGCTGCGCACGGTCGAAGCGAGGTCCGGGAAGCGTGGACGGGTCCAGCCGGGCGAGGGCGGGTGCGGCTGGCGCCTTGGGCGCAGGCGGCGGCACGGCCAGGACGGCGGGCGGCGCGACCTGAGGGGGCTGCGTGGGAACGGGCTCGGCGGGCAGCGCGGCGGGCGTCGGCGGCGCGATCCACGACGGTTGTCCGGCGCTTGGCATCGGAGCGCCACCGCGGACACGAAGGAGCAACGCGGTCTGCTCGGCACGCGCGTGTAGGAAGGCGGCGTGCGCGATGGACAGTTGGGCGACGTGGTGGGCGTGGACGGCGCCGATTTGGCGCGCTGTCGCTGCGAGATGGGCGGGCAATGGCGACCCTGGCCGTTGGGGGGCGGCCCATGTCTGGGCCATCGCCAAGGGGGCGGGCGCGGCCATCGGAGCGCCGAGCGGCGGTGGGGTCGGTGAAGGCGCGACGGGGAGGGTCGGTTCGGTCGCGGGCGGTGGGGCGGCGGCGACGCGCCAGTGGTCGGCCGACGCGGAAGCCGCGGGCCACGCGGGATCCGAAGAGGTCGCCGGCGGGGCCACCAAGGGGGGCGCGAGCGGCAGGACGTCCGAATGGGACGGGGGCAAGACGACCTCCGGGCGGTGGCAGGCGACGGTGGTGAACGGCCCTTGGGCGACCGAGGGGGTGGGCCGGCGTCGCGGCGCCACGCGGATGTGGTCGGTGGGGCCATCGAGTGCGGTGACTTCGACCTCACAGGGGGCGTCGCCGAGGGCGGCCCAGGCGACCGCAAGCAGCCCAGAAGCGGCGTGGGCGTGTCCCCACCGGGCGCCGATGTCGTCGACATCGAGGTGGGCGACAGGCGCGATGCGGTCGTCGATCAGGGCGAGGACGTCGCCGGCCTCGACGTCGGCAGCCCGGCGCAGGACGAGGCAGATGGCAGCGTCGCCCGGGGGTGCGCGCTGCAGGACGGCTGCGACGGCCGACGCGTGAGCCGGCTCACACGACAGGTCGGTGGCGCCTACGACCGCGAAATCGACCTCGCCCGCGGCGAGCGCGCGGCAGGCGAGATCGAGGGCCACGGTGCCAGACCGCTCCTCGGCGGCGATGACGAAGCCCAGACCCGCGAGGTCAAATTGGGAGCCGATGCGGTTGGCCGGGATGTTCGGCATGTGGCCGACGACCGAGGCCGCGTCGAGCGGAGGCATCGCGGCGTCGCGCGCGTTCTGCGTCCAGCTTGCCTCAGCAGGTTCATCGGCCAGGCGCCAGCGCAGGCCGTAGCGGGAGGTCGTGGGGTCGGACTGTGCACCTACCCAAACGCCCGTCCGTTCGCGCGGAAGGGCCAAGGCGCCGATGGCCTCGACGGTGGCCTCCAGCAGGCGCGTCTGCTGCCCCAGGCTCGCGGCAAGATCGGCAGGGGGGAACTTGAGGCCGGCCAGCGGCAGGATTGCGTGTTTTGCCCGGCGGCCGGCTTCGCCGTCACACCACGCGTCGACGCCGTGGCCGTCGCCAACGGCGGCGCCCATGCCTACGATGGCGACGGGTACGCGGACGACGGGCACGCCGGCGTCGCCAAGGTCGGGGTCATGGGCTTCGACGATGAGGTGCGCGTCGTTGCCCCCGAACCCAAACGCGTCGATGGCGGCGCGGCGGGGGACGTCGTCGGGCCACGGTTCTGACGCCGTCAACACGCGGAGCGGCGCTACGAGCCCTGGATGGGGACGTTCTACGTGGAGCGTGGGTGGCCGGATGCCATCGCGCAGGGCGCCAAGAACCTTGATGAGTGCCGACCCGCCGGCCGCCGTGATCAGGTGACCGAGGTTGCCCTTGAGGCTGCCAAGCGGGACGTCTGCAGCGTCGCCGAAGACGGCGCGGAGGCTCTCCAACTCGGTGCCGTCCCCGAGGACGGTGCCCGTGGCGTGGCATTCCACCAAGCCGACGGTGCGCGGATCGAGGTCAGCGCGATGCCATGCCTGCCTCATGGCTCGGACCTGGCCTTCGGACATCGGAACGAGCAGGCCCCGGCCACGGCCGTCATTGGCGAGACCGATGCCGCGGATGACGCCGAGAATGGACCGGCCAGAGCGCCGCGCGTCGGCGAGGCGCATGAGCGCCACGACCGCGGATCCTTCGGCCGGTAGGAGGCCGTCAGCCTCGGCGTGGAACGGGCGCGACTGGCCGGTCTTGGACATCGCGCCCAAGGCCGTGAAGCCGACGTGGAGGAACAGGTCATCGCTGCGGTTGACGGCGCCGGCCAGCACGACGTCTGCGCGTCTGTCGTGGAGCAGGTCGGCCGCGGCCGAAATGGCGTAGAGGCTGCTCGCGCAGGCCGCGTCGAGGGCGAAGCGCGGTCCGCTGACCCCCAGCGCGCGGCCCAACACGTGGACCGGCCAGCCCATGTGGAAGCGGTTGCGCGGGTCCACGGGGTCGGCCGACAGTCCGTTGCGGGCGCGCCAGAAGGCCTCGGCGTGGGCGGAGGCCGCCGAGGTCGCGTAGCCGAGGGACCCGATCACGGCGCCGACGCGCGCGCTGCCTTCGACGCCAGCTTCGTCCAGGGCCTGGCGCGACGCGTCGAGAAGGAAATGAACGAGCGGATCCAGGCCCGCGAGCTCCTCCCACGGTACGCCGTAGGGGCGCTGCTGGGCGCGGCCGGCGAGGTGGGCCTCGGCCCCGTGAATCGTGCCGCCGCGGTCGCTCGATGCCCGATCGACGGTTCCGCTCGTTGCTGTGCTCAGCGCGGCACCGGGCGACAGGCGCCAGCGGTCGGCAGGGGGCGAGGTGACGAGGTCGAGGCCGTCGCGGGCGGCAGCCCAGAGCGCCTCGGCGTCCAAGGCGCCCGGCAGCACACATCCCCGCCCGACGATGGCGATCGGTTCGAAGGCCATGTCAGCGCGCCGCGGCCCCAGGGCGAAGGATGACTTCCACGCCGTGCAACTCGCTGTGGACGCGGCCGTCGGCCGTCTCGAAGGCGATGTCTGCAACGGCCTTGTCGCGCCCATGGCGGACGGCTCTGAGCACCGCGCGCCAGGGGCCTTCGGCGGGGCCCGATTCGTACCTCTTCCATGCCCCGACCGACATTGGCAGCGTCGCGCCACCAAGGACCTCGCGGCCCCACAACAGCGCGAGTTGCAGGCCACCGTCGAGGGCGGCAGGGTCGCTTCGCCAGGGTCCGGCGCCCCAGCCGGCGGCGACGAGGCCGTCGAGCGTGCCGACGGCCCCCGCCGTCCCGACGCCGTCGACGTCGCGAATCACCCGGAATCCGTCGCCGTGGAACAGGACGTCGCCGTCGTAGACCGTGCGGCCGGACCACGCGGGGACAGACGGCGCGGCGGTGGCGCTAGGGGCCGAACCCGCCTCGCCGTATTCGGCGGTGGCCGCGTAGTGGACGGCACCGGCGGCATTGCGCAATTCGAGGCCCATCGCGTCGCCTTTTGGCGTCGCGACGATTTCGAACCAATCGCCCCCATTTTCGAAATGCGAGAGCTGAATTCCGCGCCGAACGGCGATGTCGCTCAGCCTCATCATGTGGCGGTCCGGGCGGCAGCCTGCGGCGGCCCGCGCAAACCACTCCATGACCAGCGTCACGGGCACGACGGGTACGTCCCGGATGACATGGCCCCGCAAGTAGGGGTGGCTGGCCTGTGACGTGTGCACGGAGAAGCGCGTGGGCCGGGGCGGCCCACCGGCGATGGCGCCAGCGGAGGGTTCCGTACCGAGGACGACTTCCGTGCCCGACGAACCGTCGCGCAATTCGGCCACAAAGGCGCGGGCGCCCGCGTCCAAATCCACGAGAGTGACGCCCATCGCCTTGAAGTGGGCTTCGAGTCCGGCATCGACCATTCCGCCGCGCCAAGGGCCCCATGCGAGGCAGCGCGCCCGCCGGCCCGCGCCGTTGTCCAGCGCGGCCGCGGCACGCGAAAGGACTTCGTTGGCGGCGCTGTATGCGGCCTGGCCTACGTTGCCGCAGCGGCCGGCGATCGACCCGAAGTTGAGGACCCAACGGATGGGGTCGGCCTGTGTCGCCGCGAGCAGCGTGTGCAGGCCGCGCACCTTCGTGTCGTAGACGGAGCGCCAGGCGTCGAGACTCAAGTCGGTGATCTTGCGGTCCGCGAGGACGCCTGCGCCGTGGACGATTGCCGTGACGGGGCCCCATTCGGCGCGGACGCGGTCGAGGGCTGCGGACACGGCGCGTACGTCGGACGCGTCCGCCGCCTCGTAGCGGGCCTCGCCGCCGGCTTTGGCGATGGCCGCCAACGTCTCACGGACGTCGCGGCCGGCACGGATGGCCGCCACGGCGCGCTTGAGGTCCGCGGGGCGAGGCATTTCGCCGCGTTCGCGCGCGGCTGCAAGCAAGGTGGCTTGGATTTCGGCGTCGGTGCGGGCGGCTGCGACCGCCGCGGTCTCGGCGGCCAGCGCGGTGCGCCCAAGCAGCACGAACTTGGCGCGGCTGGCTCGGGCCGCTTCGATGAGGCATCGCGCGGTCACGCCGCGAGCGCCGCCAGAGGCGACGACGACGTCCTTTGGCGTCAGGCCTTCGAGGTCGGCGGCGACGGTCCGAACGACACTGCGAAGGGTCCCGCGGGCGCCCGCCGCCGGCAGGCCGACTTCGAGGTCGGCGCCGCCCTGGGTGAGTTCGTCGGCGATGGCGGTTGCCAAGGCGTCGTCGCTGCGACCCGCGCGCTCCAAATCGATGACCTTGCAGGGTCCGGGCCATTCGAGCATGGCCGTTTTGACGAGGCCGCTGAGCCCGCCCCACCAGGCGCGCTCGAGGCTTGGCGCGAAGCGGCCCCCGGTGTCTTGGACGCCGACGAAGGCGCCACCGGCTGTGAGCCTTGGGGCGACGGTTTGGGCCGCCAGGAAGGCGCCCTCCATGGCCGCAGTGGCCGTCGGGAGGTCGCCGTCGCCGAGGCCGTGCAGCGCAACCAGCGCGTCCGCCGGCTCGGCTTGGACAACGTAGCGGGCCCGGAGGCCCCGCGACGCGAGCGCCGCCGCCAGCGCCGGACCGACGGTCGGGTGCCCGGTGACGAGAACGTCCCCGGTCAACCCGGCCAGACCCAGTCCGGACGGTGGCGTCGACACAAATTCCAGCCCCCACCGCGGGACGGGTCCCGCTGATGGTGTTGCGGCCACGCCCGTGGGGGCAGATGGCGTGGCCGCGACGACCGCCACGTTTCCGAGGCGCTCGACGATTTGACCAAGCGTCGTCAGCTTGGCCATTTCGGAGGGGTCGACCTCAGGGAGTCCTGGCGCCCGTTCCCGAAGTGCCGAGAGGATTTCTACGCGCTTGATGCTGTCGACGCCCAAATCGGCTTCGAGCGTCATGTGCATCGCGAGCATTTCGGCGGGGTAGCCGGTCTTCGCGCTGACCACCTCGAGAAGTAGTTTCGGGAGGTCGGCGACAGCTGCAGAGGACGGTGCGGCGATTGTGGTGGCGGGGGCCGGTGCCGCGGATCCCAGGCGGTCCACGATTTGGCCGAGCGTCACGAGCTTGGCCATTTCCGAGGGGTCGACTTCCGGCAGGCCCGGGGCGCGCTCGCGGAGGGCGGAGAGGATTTCGACGCGCTTGATGCTGTCGACGCCGAGGTCCGCTTCAAGCGTCATGTGCATCGCCAACATCTCGGCGGGGTAGCCGGTCTTCTGCGAAACTACGTCGAGGAGAAGTTTCGTCAGGTCGACGGGCGCGGCGGCGACCGGGGCCGCGTGCGCCGAAATCGGGGTTGGCAGAATGGGTGGCCGGACGACGTCGGCGCCGTTTTGGACGAGCGGGGCCATCGCCGGGGCCGGCGCCGTCGCGATCACGGGCGGCGGTGCCGGTGGGGGCGGCGGCGCCCACGACTGGGCGGGAGGCCACGCCGGTGCCGCCGCGATGGCCTGGGGCGCGGGGGCCTGCCAGGTTGGCGGCGGTGTGGCCGGCCAGCTTGGTGCTTGGGTGGGCCACGCGGGCGGCGCGGCCACGTAGGGCGGCGCTCCGGCGGCGGCGCCAAGGCCGCCAAGTGAGGCTTCCATCGTGCGGAGGAAGCCGAGGTGGGCTTCGGCCATCGCGCGCTGGAAGGCGGCGTGGGCTTCGGCGGTCGCGCGCTGCGTTTCGTGGAACGCAGCCAACCAGCTCGGATCGGCCATGGGATCGGCTCCTTGGGTTGGGAATGCGGCCGCTGTTGCGGCCGGAAACGGAGATGGGGCCGCTTGGGCGACCGGTGATGGAACGTGGACGATGCGCTCGACGACCTTGGGCGCCGGCAGCGGTCGAGGGGGGTTCGGCTTCGGCAGGGCTGCGGCGCCCCCGGGCGGCGGGTAGGGCTTGCCGTAGTTCGAGCCGTTGATGGCAAGTTGAAGCTTGGGTTTTGCGCGTCCCGCGACGTCCAGGGGCTCGGAGTAGCCCTCCCACAAGGCGGCCAGGCGAAGCGGCGCGCCCGCCGTGACGAGGCGAGCCAACGCATGGTGCAGGCTCGTGAGGCCGTTGCGCTTGCGGCGGTCCATCGCGACGGCGACGTGTTCACGCCCTTCGAGAATTTCGCCGACGAGGTTGGTCAGCACGCTGCCCGCGCCAACCTCGACGAAGGTGCGGACGCCGGCCTCGGCCATGCTGCGGATCGTCTCGACCCACTGGACGGGAGCGCCGAGCTGGGACGCGAGCGCGGAGCGGATGGCGGAGGGATCGCTGCTGTGGGCGGCCCCGGTCGGGTTGGACCACACTGGCAGCTTCGGCGGGCTGAACGTCACGTCGGCAAGGTCGTTGGCGAACGCGTCGACGGCCGGGGCGACGATGGCGCTGTGGAAGGCCGTCGCGACCGGAAGTCGCTTGCACTCGATGCCTTGGTCGCCGAGCCGCTTGGCCAGGGCTTCGATCGCGTCGCGCGGCCCCGAGAGTACAGTCTGCTTGGGCGCGTTGATGTTGGCGACGACGACGCCGTTGCCGAGCGCATGTTGGACGTCGTGGACGGGCCGCGGCACCGCCAACATGGCGCCCGGCGTCGAGCGGCCGGCGTCGCGCATGCGTTCGCCGCGAGCGCGGCTGACGCGGCTCAGGTCCTCGCGGGCGAGGACGCCCGCGGCGACGAGCGCGGATACCTCGCCGTAGGAGTGGCCGGCCGTCGCGTCCGCCGTCAGGCCAAGCTTCGCGAGCATGTCGGCCATCGCGAGCGACAGGAGACCAAGGGCCGGCTGGGCGACTTCCGTGGCGCGCAGGGCCTCGTCTTGGGCGCCGCGAACGACGTCGTCAAACGCGGACCGCGGCCAAATGATGTGGTGGAGTCCCAATGCGCCGGCGGCGTCGTCGAATGGGGCGCGGACGGTGTCGTAGGCCATGGCGAGGTCGGCGCCCATGCCGACGTACTGGCTGCCTTGCCCCGGGAAGAGGAAGGCGATGCGGCCCGTGTCACCGCCCATCTGCCAGCTGATGCCGTTGGGCAAGTGGGCCTGGGGCGAGGAGAGCGCGGCGCGGGCGCCGGCCTGCAGCTTCTCACGCAAGTCGGCCTCGTCGGTCGCGACAATGGCCAGGCGCGCAGGCTGGCTGAGGTCCGCCTGCTGGGCCGTCTCCCATGCGAGGCGGCGCAACTGCCCTTCCTCGTGGGCTCTGGCGACCATCGCTTGGGCGGCCGCGGCGACGGCGTCGGGCGTCGCCCCGGTGATCACGACCAATTCGTCGGGCCCGAAGCGGCCGCGCCCAGGGCGGGAGGGACCCGTGTACTCTTCGACCGCGACGTGGAAGTTGCTGCCGCCGAAGCCGAAACTGGACACACTTGCGCGGCGAGGGTGGTCGTCCGCGCGAATCCACGGCCTGGCGGTCGTGTTGAGGTGGAACGGACTTTCGCCGAGGGCCAACTTGGGGTTGGGGCGGTCCACCTTGGCGGTGGGCGGCAAGACGCGGTGGTGCAGGGCCATGACCGCCTTGAAGAGGCCAGCGGCGCCCGCGGCGGCCTTGGTGTGGCCGATCTGCGATTTCACCGAGCCGAGAGCACACCACTGGCGGTCCGTGCGGCCGGAGGCGTCAAAGGCGAGGCGCAGGCCCTCAAACTCGGCGGCGTCGCCGGCTTTGGTGCCTGTGCCGTGGGCCTCGACGAGCTCGACCGTCTCGGGGCCGTAGCCGGCCATCTCGTACGTGCGGCGAAGCGCCTTTTCCTGACCCTGGGGGACGGGGGCATAGACGGACTTGGCGCGGCCGTCCGACGACGCTCCGACGGCGCGGATGACCGCGTAGATCGCGTTGCCATCTCGTTCGGCGTCGGAGAGGCGCTTGAGCGCGAAGAGGCCGATGCCCTCGCCGAGAAGCGTGCCGTCCGCCTTGTCGGAGAAGGGGCGACAGTCCCCCGACGGCGACAGCGCGGGCGTCTTGCTGAAGCACAGGTACATGAAGATGTCGTTCATCGTGTCGCAGCCGCCCGTGAGGACGACGTCGGCCTGGCCAAGGTACAGCTCGTTGAGCGCCATGGAGAGCGCCGAGAACGAACTTGCACACGCGGCGTCCGTCACGCAGTTCGTGCCGCCAAGGTCGAGGCGGTTGGCGATGCGGCCCGCGACGACGTTGCCGAGCAGGCCGGGGAAGGACGACTCCTGCCAAGGCACGTACTGGGCGGCGATGCGCTCTGCGGCGCGCTGAACGTCGTCCTCCGGGAGCCCAGCCTCACGTAGGCCCTTGACCCACGCCGGTTTTTGCAATCGGCTGACCATCGTTCCGAGCAATTCTTGAGCGCCGGTGACGCCCAAAATCACGCTCATGCGCTCCTTGTTCATCTCGGCGGAGCGGCCGCCGGACGCGTCGTCCAGCGCGGCTTTCGCGAGGATCAGGCTCAGGAGTTGGGTGGTGTCGGTCGCCGGCACGATGCTCGGCGGGACGCCCCACTCCATGGGGTCAAACGGGACGTCTCGGATGAAGGCGCCGCGCTTGGCGTAGGTCTTGTCGAGCGCCTCGGGATCGGGGTCGTAGTAGTCCTCGATGAGCCAGTGGGTCGCGGGGACATCCGTCACGAGATCGCGGCCGGACACGATGTCGCGCCAGAAGCCCGGCGCATCGATCGAGCCGGGAAAGAGGGCGCTGATGCCGACGACGGCGACGGGAACCGGGCGAGCGGGCTCCATGGCACTCCCTGGCGCTCAAGGTCGAGGCGCCGGTCGGGTCTATGACGCCGGACCCCGGGGGCGTGTCACGGGGGTGTCACCGTTGGCGGGGTGGGCGCAGCGGCCGGGTTGGCGCCAAGGTCGAGGGCGCGGCCGATACCAGAACGTCACCCGGGATCCAAGTCCTCGCCGAGCGCGTGCCGGGTCTCGAGCGTCAGGGCGACGTCGCATGCGAGGCCCTCCAGGTCGATGACGATGCGGGCTGGGACATCGGCTCCGACAGGGAATCGGATGTACTGAACGCTCGACAGGCGGTCGTCGCCAACCTGGGCCATGTCGAAGGTGGCGGCGGCTCGTCGCCCGTCGCCCGATACCGCGAACAAGTGGCCAGGCAGCGGACGCCACGCCCTCAGCAATTCCGGCCGTCGCGCCTCCTCGGCGATCTCCACGAGGAGAACGGCGCCCAACTCTCCAGGTCCGCCCAGAAGCGCGTTGTAAGTTTCCAGTTCGTGGTGGATGTCGGCTTCGCGCACGAGGCGTTCGACACGCATCATCTCCTGGACCTGCCAACGTACGGTCGTGGCGTTTTCAAAGAGGAGCGTGAGGTAGGGCCCCAGCGTGACACGGCGATGCCGTTTTGCGGCCGCAACCGTGGGCCACAGCGCTTCGCGGTGGTCCGTGAACGTGGCGTAGTCGAGGAGGTCGGAGCGGCGGACGAGGTGGGTCATGGCTTTCGTAGGGGTGCGAAGGACTCGCCGCGGTAGGAGCGAGCGAGGACCGTCATCGGGTGCAGGGCGCGCCGCCCCGCGTGTTGTTCGAATTGTAGTCCGGCCAGCGCGCAGTCCGTCACCCAGACCTCGGAGTTGCCTTCTTTCATCCCGTCAAAGGCCCGTTGCCCGATGCGCGCACTCGCGTCGTGCGACTCGACCTTCATCGCGTAGGTGCCGTCGTGCCCGCAGCATTCGGTGACGGCGGGAACCGACGTCACTCCGGGCAATTTCTTAAGCAATTCCCGGCTGCGAAAACCGACAGCTTGGGCGCGGAGGTGACAGGGGACGTGGTAGTGCACGGTTTCGCCTGGGCCCGTCTTGAAGTCGGTGTTGAAGCGGGCCTCTTTGCGGATCGACCAAAGCCACTCGCCGGGCTCGACCACCGCTTCGGCCAAGCGCTTGGCCCGTTGGCGGTCGGGGCCGTCAAGCATGGTGGGCCATTCGCGCCGCAGCATCATCGCGCAGCTCGGCTGCAGCACGAGGACCTTGGCCCCGCGTGCGACGTAGGGCATCAGGACGTCGAGCGTCGCGGCCGCCTGGCGGGTGACGGCGGGCAGGTCGCCATGTTCCCACGCCGGCATGCCACAGCAGGCGAGCCCCTCGGTACAGGCTGAGGAGGCGCCGTTGCGGTCGAGAACCTCGAGGGTATCGCGCCCGATGTCTGGCTCGTGGTTTTGGACGGTACACGTCGGAAACAAGACGATTTCGATGCCGTCTTCCGCAGGCCGCACGCGTCCCGCGCCGCGCGCCCAGGTCTCGAACGAGGTCGGCGCCCAGTTCGGGAGTCGTGCGTCGCGATGGATCCCAAGCAGCTTCTCACCGAACCACCGATGCAGGCTGGAGCGATTCAACCGATTGGCGACGGACGGAAGCCATCGCGCGATGCGTCCGGCTTGGTCGGGGTCGCCGAGAATCCGCTCGCGGAGCCCGGCGCCGACCCGGCGATGGCGCTGAGCCGACCAGCGGTGCACGAGTTTGGGGAAATCGAGCTGGAATTCGTGATTTTCGCGCGGGGTGTACGGACACTGGACTTCGCACAACTTGCACTGAAAGCAATCGCCCATGACGGCGTCGATCTGCTCGCCCGTCAGCTTGCGGACGTCTTCGCCTTCGGTTTTTTCGATGAACTCAAAGAGATTTGGAAAACTGTCACAGAACTTGAAGCACATCCGGCAGCCATGGCACACCTCGAAAACGCGGGTGGTCTCGGCGCGAAGTGCGTCGGCGTCCCAATAGATGGACTCCGTGGGATCGTAGGAAAGGCCTGCGGTTGGGTGGTACGAGACGATGCTGTTCGACGACACCGATTCCCCCGGGGTTGCAGGTGGGTGCGCTGCCGGCCGGGGCCGGCAGCGAGACGAGGGTTAGAAATTCTCGTCGAGCATCTTCTGGAAACGACCGGCGTGAGACTTCTCGGCCTTCGCCAGCGTCTCGAACCAGTCGGCGATTTCGGCGAACCCTTCATCGCGGGCCGTCCGCGCCAGGTGCGGGCACATGTCCGTGTATTCGTGGGTCTCGCCGGCGATGGACGCCGCGAGGTTCACGGCCGTGTCGCCGAGCGGCAGGCCCGTTGCGGGATCGCCGACGCGCTTGAGGTAGTCGAGGTGCCCATGGGCGTGCCCGGTCTCGCCCTCGGCGGTGTCGCGAAAGTTCGCCGCGATCTGCGGGTAGCCTTCCACGTCGGCGACCTTCGCAAAGTAGAGGTATCGCCGGTTGGCTTGGCTCTCGCCGGCGAACGCGTCCTTGAGATTCTGATGGGTCTTGGTGCCCTTGAGTTCCGGCATGGGTTCCTCCTGTGCGGACGTTGTGTCCGGTCCGCCCCTTATGCAGGTGGCGTGCCACTGTCCCAAGCACGCTGGGAACGGTCTCGTTGAGGCATGTTGGATCCGGATCACGATAGTTCGTGATCCTGCGTGACGACATCTCGGGATAACGGCAGTGCCGAACCCAAACCACGAGATGTCGTGATGGCTTCCCGGATCAGCGTGGATCGGCTCATCGCCGATGCCCTCGATGCCCTCGGAGGGGTCGTCCCCTTCGACCTCGCCACGGTCATGCAGCTCGATGGCGACGCGCTTCGCGTCCGAGTTGCGCGCGGGCCGCTGCGAAGTCGAGCCGTCCAGCGGCACGGACTGAAGTGGCGGGAGCACCCCGGGCTCGTTTCTGTGCTCCGAGAAGGGGCAGCGCGCGCCTTCGAGGACCACGGGCCCGACGATGCGGACCCCTTCGACGGGGTGTTGGAATTGCCCCATGGCCACTTCTGCATGGTCGCGCCGCTCCGAGCACGGGACACGAATCTTGGCATCGTGACGGTAGACCGACGCACGTGCGGCGTGGCCGACGCGAACCAGGTGGCGCTCATGGGGGTTTTCGGGCGCCTGTTGGCTGTCGCTATCGAGACCGGGGAGGACAACGTCCGCCTTGCGGGCGAGCGAAACGTGCTTGAACAGCGGGCCCGGGACCTCGCGCGTCGTTTGGACGACGTCACGGAGTCCGAGCTGTTGGAGGCGTCTCGGAGCCCGGCGATGAGGGCCGTGGTGGCCACGGCGCGCCAGGTGGCATCGTCGACCGCGCCCATGTTGTTGCTCGGGGAGACGGGTACTGGAAAGGACGTGTTGGCAGGCGCGATCCACGCCTGGAGCCCGCGGCGAGGCGGCCCCCTTGTCCGCGTCAACTGTGCGGCCCTGCCGGGCGCGATCATCGAATCGGAACTGTTCGGGCATGTTCGGGGAGCGTTCTCCGGCGCGACCACCGACCGACCGGGTCGCTTCGTGGCCGCGAGGGGCGGCACGTTGTTCCTTGACGAAATCGGCGAGCTTCCGCTTGAGCTTCAGGCCAAGCTCCTGCGCGCGCTGCAGTCGGGGACCTTCGAGCCGGTTGGCAGCGATCGGACCGTCTCATCGGACGCGCGGGTCGTCTCAGCGACGAATCGAGACCTCGCGGCAGAGGTGTCGGCGGGGCGGTTCCGGGAGGATCTGTATTGGCGGCTGGCCGTCGTCCCGATCGTGCTGCCGCCGTTGCGCGCCCGACCCGAGGACGTCTTGCCCATCGCTCGGGGCGTCCTCGAGCGGATCCAGGCGCGTACCGGCCGCGGTCCGTTCGTGCTCGACGAGCGAGCGGCAGCGGCGCTCAGCGGGCGCCTGTGGCCGGGCAATGTTCGGGAGCTCATCCACGCCATCGAACGTGCGACCCTGTTGTCCGAATGGCCCGTACTCCGCTTCGACTCGCCGCCCGTTCCGCCGACCCTGCGTGCGAGCCGGACGCTGGAGGAGGTCGAGCGGGAACACATTGTGGCTGTCCTGCACAGCGCGGGGGGACGCGTTCACGGGGCTGGAGGGGCCGCGCAAACGCTCGGACTGCATCCGAACACGCTGTTGTCGAGAATGAAGAAGCTCCGCCTCGGCGGGGCGCGCGCGTACAAGGCGAAATGAGGACTATCGTAGTTGTGAGGTTGGAACGGTCGGTTACCCGACTTCTGTGGGGGCCGAGATGAAGGCCTGGACGCGTGTTCCCGGTACAGCGTTCGCGATCTTGGCGCTCAGCGGATGCGCAACGCCCCCCTTGGACGACGCTTCGCCAACGAGATTGGATGCCGACGGCGATGGCTACTTCGCCCAAGTGACCTGCTCCCGGAATTTCGGTCCACTTGAAGCGTTGGATCGGCCTCGTCGTCGCAGAGACGGAGAGGGACGATGCGGAAGAGCAGGTTCAGTGACGAGAAGATGGTGCGGATCCTCCCCGAGGCGGACGCGACGTCCG